>Ga0184626_10000126_pt1 | contig 18505 bp, 21 predicted proteins | sample PLM3_60_b1_FD_133142 | JGI IMG/M metagenome (GOLD analysis project Ga0184626, IMG submission 133142) | Groundwater sediment microbial communities from an aquifer in East River, Colorado, USA - PLM3_60_b1 | ecosystem: Environmental > Terrestrial > Soil > Riparian zone | place: USA: East River... | reverse complement strand
CAGCCCGCCAAGTGCTTGTGGATTATTCAGCGCAGCTGCCCGGCTCGCGCGTTCTCGAGGATCGCTACGGGGTGAACCGCCCCGCGGTGGTAGTTGCGAAGGGCGAGACCGCACGACTTGCCTTCATCAGCGAGTTCATTGAGGAGATCAAGGCGTCGGGCTTCGTGCAGCAAGCAATTACGCGATCTGGCTGGCGCGGAGTTCGGGTAGCGCCTCCGCAAGCCCCCAAGCCCAGAAATAGAGCGTCCGCGATAGCCTCATCAACGGCCTAACAACTCGTCTATGAAAGGAGTTGTCAAGTGGAAGACACTTCCAGCTGCACCAGAAAAAGAGAGTTTTCCCTGGCAACTAGCCCCGGGTGACACGATAGAACAGTCCTAAAGAGCTGAAACCGGATCAAAGCGGCCGTAGCAATCTGGCGCCGAATCTGCGAAAAGTGTTATGCGCTAACCACGCGTCTATCTGAGACTCAAAGGCCTACCGCATCATTTGGTTATGCGAGGGGCATACGGGTTGCAATGGTCCTTGGAAAACAGAAACACCAGGAACACGAGTTGTTTAGATGCTTCCCTCGAAAGACTTTTTTGTTTTCGGCCAGAATGACAAGCCGATCCAGTAACTACGGGCTGCAGGTCTTATTGAGCTGTGCCCTTTCCTTTATTAAGAGAGAGCTTGTTTTCTTTTCTTTTCCTCCTTACGGTGTTTTGAGTCTGTTGTAATGACAATGAATCTATCGGGATCAAATTTTGCTTCTTTTTTCCAGATGGCCAGCGAGGTGGAAGACAATCGCCGGGCAAGTGTTAATCGAGCCATGTCTGGGTTGAGGCCTTTTTGTAGCAGCGATCGATAAATCGGTCCTAACAGTTTATGAGTTGTACCTTGCAGTGCAGCGCTCTTGTAGACACGTTTGAGAATTCTGCTGTAATCACGATTGAGACCGCGTGTGGAAGCTTTTCTGATTTTCTTTTGGACTCGACCATTCACAACTTCGTAATCTGAGGTGGTGCGGTTAACAACCGCCAGGCCGCAGTATGGCCAGAACTGGCGCTTGGTGCGAAACCGATGTGGTGTTGCCACCACGGCTACGATTTGAGCTGAGCGGATCGGTCCAAGGCAGGGAATTCGCTTCAGCAGTTTGACTGCCGGATATTTCCGGCTTTCGAGCAACAGTTGCTTTTTCCATTCTTCTCGTAGCGGCATGAGCGAATCTAATTGCTGAAAGAGGATCCGCAAACGAAAGCGAAGACCCGGTTCTTTGATTTTTTCCAGCCAGAAGTCATGCTTGGCCGGATTGTAAAGTCCTCCTCCCATACAGCTGACGCCCCGACCCTGAAACAGCGAGCGAATTCGAGTCATGGTGCGCACGGAATCCCGGATGAGAGCCTCGTAACCGAGAACGAGCTGCTTGAGGGGTCGCAGCGAATATTCTGTTTGGTAAACAGGTCTGAGCGCTCCTAGCCGTAATTGTTCAGCCAGTTTACGCGCGTCAATCCGATCAGATTTGTCTCCACAAAGAACCACACGATTGTACCGGGGGTTGCACACAAGAACGTTTGACACAAGCGGTTTGACCAAATCGTATAGCCATGCTGCTTGTGTCCCTTGTTCAAAAGTCAGATGAACTTCCCCGCGAATCCCACCCAGGAAATCCCGGATTGTCTCTCCTGTATTGCGAAACACTGATTCCCACAGAATCTTTCCGGCCTCATCTACAATACAAAATGAGACAGTTGCCAAATGCACATCGAATCCGACATACTTTCTAATAGTCATGGTTGCTCCTTTGGTTGATAGTTTTCTCTGAAAGCTATCACCGGAGGGGCGACCTTTCATAATACGGTTGCACCCGACGCCTCCTGCGCCTCTTCAGTCACGCTGCTTGCAAACGGGTTGAAATGTTTTGCTTAGGGATTAACACCTGGCCCAGTATCTGCGAAAGAGTTATTTGCTAACCAAGCGTCTATCTGAGACTCAAAGGCCTACCGCAGCCTGACGCTGCTTGCAACCATCACGATGTTGGTCGTCCTTATCACCTTCGCCCGCAAAGCATCCAGTAGAGAACGTAGTTTGCGTTGGGATCCGGCGAGTTGCTGTTCCAGGAAAAAATGCGATTCGAGTTGCTCATGATTCAGCCGCTCTTATAATTGCGTCTGAGATGCCGAGTCGCAATCTTTTCTCGGAAATCTGGATCCCACAACCGATTCAGAATGTCTTTGAATTTTTCAGTGCCGCTGAAAATCTCGAAATACTTACGCCACCGTGGCTTCAGTTTCAAGTCCTGACACCTTTGCCGATCCGGATGCAGCGCGGAACACGGCTGGAATATCGATTGAAACTGCGCGGCATCCCGGTTCGCTGGCAGACGGAGATACTGGACTGGGAGCCGCCATACAGATTTGTAGATCGACAGAATCGTGGACCCTACCGGATATGGCTACACACTCATACATTTGTAGAGAAGAACGACGGCACGCTTGTGAGAGATGATGTTGTCTATGCTGTGCCAGGTTGGTTGCTGGAGCCTGTGATACACAGCCTCTTTGTTCGTCCTGATCTCGATCGCGTGTTCGCGTACCGGCGCCGTAAACTCGAGGGAATTTTTATGGCTGGAGTTCATGCGTAAAATCCGCGTTGGGATCAGCAGATGTCTCCTGGGTGACGAAGTACGATTCGATGGCGGTCATAAACATGATCCATTTCTCACAGAAACACTAGGGCGGTTTTTTGAATGGGTACCTGTTTGCCCGGAAGTTGAAATGGGGATGGCAGTCCCGCGTGAAAGCGTGCGCCTTCTGCACACTCCGTCGGGAACGCGGATGGTTGGCGTTCGATCGGAAAAAGACTTTACTCTTCCGATGACGGCGTTTTGTTCGGCCCGCGTAGGTGAATTGAATGACTTACACGGTTATATATTGAAAAAAGATTCTCCTTCTTGCGGAATGGACCGCGTGCGCGTCTACAGCCGCGAAGGAATCCAGCGCAAAAACGGCAGAGGACTTTTCGCCGCGGCTCTCCAGCAGCAGTACCCCATGCTACCTGTCGAAGAAGAGGGAAGGCTTCACGATCTGCCGCTCAGAGAGAATTTTATCGAACGGATCTTTTGTTATTACCGTTTTACTAATTTCTTAGAAGATCACCCGACAGAAAAGAAACTTGTCGAATTTCATACCCGGCACAAAATGACGTTGCTTTCTCACAGCACCGATCTGTGTCGCGTACTGGGCCGGATCGTGGCGCGACCAGGAAAAAAGGCGATTGGGGAGGTTGTTGAGGAATATGGCACAATCTTCACGGAGACTTTAAAACGGAAGGCAACTCCCCGCAAACATGCCAATGTGTTGTATCACCTGATGGGCTATTTGAAGCAATCGATCGACACGATCGACAAAGCCGAACTGGTCGCCCGGATCGAAGAATACCGGACTGGTCTCCTTCCGCTGATAGTCCCGATTACTTTGCTCAAACATCATTTTCAGCGAAATCCAGTGCCCTGGATAGAAGAACAAACGTATTTGAATCCGTATCCGGTGGAGTTGATGCTCAGAAATCATGGATAAGGGCAGGCGGGACGCCTGCGGCCATAATGCAGGCTGGAAGCTGGCTGGAAGCCTGCGCTCCATTTGGCACGAGGGTTGCTCATCTCCTTTCCAGGAGAGTGAAATGGTGAATACCTATAAGGCGCTTGAAACGATTCTAAAAACAGAACAGATTGAGTCCGAGATGGCAGTGCGGGCATTGATGGCAACTGTGTTTGCCGAGTGTTGCCCCGGCTGTCACGACCGTTTTCATACGGAAGAGTTTTTGGAGTCCTTCCGGCACTTGATTGGAGAGTTGCGGCTGTGCAAGCATATCTCTGAACGGAACGCCGCCTGAGTCACAGTAGACACACGTGTATCTCAGCAGGGTCACACTGCGCTGCGTGAATTAAACCACGAAGTTCACGAAGCACACGAAGCGCTTATTTTCTTTATATCTTCGTGCTCTTCGTGTTCTTCGTGGTTATTTTCCTACCGACTCGGTTTGACTTTGAGGCTTCGATTGTGTAATATTTCGATCTTTTGATTCAGTTGGAGGTTTAGGAGTCGTGTACGCAATTATAGAAAACGGCGGAAAACAGTACAGAGTTGCACCCGGAGATGTCGTCCGTCTTGAAATCTATCAGAGCAAAGAAGGTGCCCAGATCGATCCAGGGCAGTTGCTCTTCCTATATAACGACAGCGAATATTTTGCAGGGAAGAAGATTCCTGCTTCCGCCCGGGTTGAAGCAACAATTCTTGAAAAGGGGAAGGACAAAAAAGTTCTGATTTTCAAGAAGAAACGCCGGAAGCAATACCGGCGAACCCGCGGGCATCGTCAACAGATGATGCGTGTGAAGATCGGCTCCATTCTCTTATAAAGCGAGGCAATTATGGCTCACAAAAAAGGACAGGGCAGTTCCCGGAACGGCCGCGACAGTCAGCCAAAGTTTTTGAGTGTCAAACGTTTTGATGGCCAGTTTGTGCGTGGTGGATCGATCCTGATTCGTCAGCGCGGCACGCGGTTTAAACCCGGCGACTTTGTCGGAGTTGGACGCGATCACACTCTGTTTGCATTGTGCGATGGCGTCGTCAGTTTCGAAGATAAAGGCGGCCGCGGCAGATATATCAGCATTCGTCCCCTCGAACAGTAAGATCGCGCTCTCTTTCCTCCTTGCAGCGGTCTTTCGCTGCGGACCATTCATTCTTTGTGTTCTTCGTATCCTTCGTGGGTTCTCATGTTCATAGATAAAGCGCGAATTCATGTCCTGGCCGGACGAGGAGGCCGTGGATGTGTCAGCTTTCGGCGTGAAAAATTTGTTCCTCACGGCGGACCGGACGGCGGTGACGGCGGAAAGGGAGGTGACATCTATCTCAAGGCAACATCCAGAAAGAATACCTTGCTCGATTTTCGCTATCGTCGCATTTTCAAGGCCGAATCAGGACGCCCGGGAGAAGGGTCAAACCGAACTGGAAAGTCAGGCAAAGATCTGTGGATCGAAGTCCCGGTGGGAACGGTTGTCACAGAGGCTGATTCGGGTTTGCTGTTACAGGATCTCAACACAGAAAGCACAACATTGGTTGTTGCAAAAGGCGGACGTGGCGGGAAGGGAAATGCTCATTTCGTCACGCCAACACACCAGGCGCCTGAACGCGCCCAGGACGGCGAACCGGCCGAAGAACGATTCCTGGAATTAGAACTCAAATTGATCGCGGATGCCGGTCTGGTCGGTTTGCCAAATGCCGGCAAATCCACGTTGCTTTCCCGCATCTCTGCGGCAAAACCCAAAATCGCTTCCTATCCGTTCACGACTCTGGAGCCGTTGCTCGGCGTCGTAGACACGGGTGATAGTACTACGGTCGTAGTAGCCGATATCCCCGGGTTGATTGAAGGGGCATCGCAAGGACACGGCCTGGGACTTCAGTTTCTGCGTCATGTCGAACGCACGCGAATCCTTTTGCATCTGATCGATGTCTCTCCGGAACAGGAACTATCTCCTGTGAAAAGCTTTCAGATGATCCGCAAAGAACTGCGAGAATATGGGAAAGGACTCTATTCAAAATCTCAAATCGTCGTGGCAACGAAGATCGATATCGCCGATCCGGAGCGTCTGACCTCCCTGCAAACGTTTGTCCGGAAACAGGGGCTTCCCTTTGTGGCTATTTCTGCGGTTACTGGCCAGGGTCTACCGGACCTTTTGTTTCTGCTCAAGAATCAGATTAATATCGAGAAGGAGAAATGAACCGCAAAGACCGCAAAGACCGCAAAGACCGCCAAGATCACGAAGTTAAGTATTCGCTCCTATCTTTCTCTGCGTCCTCTGCGTCTCTGCGGTAAATTCCTATGCGAATTGGGATTATGGGTGGCACGTTTGATCCGCCGCATCTAGGCCATGTTGTGCCGGTTGAGTGGGCAGTTTCAGAGTTCAATTTGGATCAGGCCTGGTTCATTCCGGCATACGTTCCCCCGCACAAACAGACTGAGGAATTGACGGATCCGTATCATCGTGCCGCGATGGTTGCCCTGGCGATTCAGAAGTACACGAATTTCCTGCTCTCCACAATCGAGCTGCGCAGTGGTGATGTCCGGTTTACGATCGATACGATTGATGATTGCAAGAAGCGTATCAGGCAGGAGGATCAGCTTTTTGTCATCCTCGGTTCCGATTCCTTTCTGGAGATTCACACATGGCACGCATATCAAAGGTTGATTCGACTTTGCGAAATCATTATCATGAATCGTGGAGATGGCGAAGAAGAACTGAAGGAAAAATTGGCACAGCTTGAGATCGTTCTTCAGTTGAACTTAAAAGAAAAGATTCATTTTGCCACCGCACCGATCCTGCCTATATCGTCCACTCAAATCCGAAATGCAATTCGCGAAGGCCGAACTGTTTCGGATTCGATTTCGCCTGAAGTTGAGGCGTATATACGAAAACATTCACTTTATCAGAGGAGGTGACTTCCATAGAAATTCCCGATGAATTACAAGCAGTGATTGAGTCTGTACTGGAAAAAAAAGCGGATTCCGCCACCGTGCTAGATTTGAGAGAAATCGCTTCTTTTGTCGATTACTTTGTAATTTGCTGTGGCGCGTCTGAACCCCAGATCCGGTCAATCTCCAGCCATGTGCAGGAGAATCTGGCCGCGCGAAAAATTCGATTGCATCATGCCGAAGGACGCCCTGAGACGGGATGGGTCCTGCTTGACTACAGTGATTTCATCGTGCATATCTTCTCTCCGGAAAAGAGACAGTTCTTCGAACTCGAGCGATTGTGGAATGATGCTCCCCGCCTGGATATAACCGACAAGATCGGAATGGCTCTATCCTGACAGGAGAAGCTCAAAGATGCTGCTGGACGAAATCGAAACTCGAAGTCCACCCTATGCCGAAATCCTTCGCGTGGTGCGACGTGTAGCAGAGACGGACGCCAACATTCTTCTGACCGGTGAAACGGGAAGCCGCAAAGATTTTGTTGCCGGGCTGATCCATGATGCAAGCGCGCGGCGGTTGCGTCCTTTATTGAAAATCGATTGTGCGTCGATCCCCACATCTCTTGCGGAAAGCGAATTCTTCGGTTTCGAAAAAGGTGCGTTTAGCGATGCAAGGGAGGCCAAGGCGGGAAAGTTGCAGATGTCGCAACAGGGCACCATCTATCTCGATGGGATCAATCATCTCTCCACTACCGTGCAATCCAAGCTGCTGCGGTTTGTCCAGGAGCGCACGGTGGAACCTCTCGGGAGTTCCCGCGTGTTTGCTGTCGATTGCAGAATCATTGCATCTTGCAGTGCTCCGCTAAAAATCTGCCTTCAGGAAAAGCAAATCCGGGAAGATCTGTACTATCGTCTGGCTGCAGTGAGTATAGAATTGCCTCCGCTTCGGGACCGTATCCAGGATCTCGATCTTCTTGTGCCCGCGTTTCTTCGTGAATTCAATGAAAAATACCGCAAACAATCGGTTCTTGGACCCACCACTACGTCATTCTTGATCCATTACCGTTGGCCTGGAAACATACGTGAATTGCGAAACGTAATGGAGCATGCGGTCATTCACTCGGTTGGAGTCATCGGGCCGGTTGATCTTGCGCTCAGAAGTTCTGTCTTCCATCAAGAATCGTTGTCGTTTTTGGCGGAACGGGATTTGAGTCTCGAAGAATTGGAGAAACTTTACATCGCGGAAGTCCTGCGAAAAGTGAAAGGTCACCAGGGGAAAGCATCACGAATTTTGAATATCAACCGCAAAACGCTTCTTTTGAAGAAACGCAAATACGGGATCGAATGATATTGCGGGTTCTCTGGCCTGGCAAGACAAAACAGCCGTATTACAGGGAAGCGATCGATGACTATGCTTCACGGATTCGGAACCTCATCCGGTTTGAGATCGTTGAAACAAGGGAAGAATCGAGAACGGATAAACAGAGAAAGCTTCGTTTACGCAAGGAGTCGGCTGCACTTGCAGCTCACCGCAAAGCGCCGGTTTCGGTCTTTTTGGATTCGTCCGGCAAACAGATTTCTTCGGAGGAATTTGCGCTCTGGCTGGAGAAGATGCAATCCGACATCGATTTCATTCTTGGCGGTCCGGAAGGAACGCTGGTGCCGGACAACGCCATAAAATTCAGCTTTGGGAAGATGACTCTTCCGCACGAATTGGCGCGCGTTGTGCTCCTTGAGCAAATCTATCGCGCGCTGACGATCTTGAAAAAAATCCCGTATCATAAGTAGGGCAATTCCAGTTTGTAGTCGCGGGCGTCCGTGCCCGCGATAGGTAGATGTTCTACTTTCGCGGGCACGGACGCCCGCGACTACAAAGCACAAGAAGCATCTTTCGGTTGTCTTTTTCGGGAATTCTGCTATTATCTTAAATTTCATTTTTCAGGAGATGTTGCTGGAGAACAGGGATGGATAAACGACAGCTGGAAAGGTACCGAAAGAGGCTGATGGAAAAGCGAAAAGACATCGTCGACGAGTTCCAAAAGAACGTAAACTACCGGAGAGAATCCACCGTTGATGATGGCACGCAAGATATCGCAGATAAAGCTACCAACGCGTACAACAAGGAGTTTCTATTCAGTCTTACAGATGCCGAGAGAGATTTGGTGGAGTTGATTGAGGAAGCTCTCGGCCGGATTGAAGAAAGAGACTTCGGGGTCTGCAGCTCATGCTCAACCGAAATCAAACATACACGTCTGGAGGCGCTCCCCTGGGCGAAATACTGTCTGAATTGTCAGGAGTTGCAGGAGCAGGGTCTTCTGGATTAAATTTAGAGGTGAATGAGAAGCAGAACACTTGCCGGTGTACTGATTCTGCTTTCATTGTCTTTTCTTTTCATCGCTTCCCTGAGAATGGAAACGCATCTGTTCAATCTTCAGGGATTTCAAGTTGATTCCAAGCTTATCTATTTGATTCTCGCTTCCGGAACGCTGGGCGCTCTGCTGATGTTTTTTCTATTTTCCATACTCCCCGAAAAATCGCGGGGCGGCAAAGCAACTGCCAAAGACGCACGATCCACTGTGCATCAAGTCGAGGCCGCGATTCAGCTAGGCGAACACGAAAAGGCAGAATCTCTGTTGGCCGGTTTGTCGGGCGCCAATTCACGCTGCTGGCAAACAAAGAAAATCGCAGGCGATGTCGCTGTACAGCAAGGAGATTGGTCCGGAGCTGAGAAGTTATACCGGGAAGCGTTCAGGTCCGATCCGCAGCAGCCGGTTGTTTTATTCGCTCTTGCTAGCTTGTATGAGTCTCAGGGGATGATTGCGAGGGCAGAGGATTTCTATCGAGAGGTTCTTCGGGTTGCGCCGCTTTCACTGGAAGCAGTTCTTCGTTTGAGGATTCTGGCGGTCTCCGATCAGAGATGGCAGGATGCACTGCACTGGCAGGAATATTTAGAGCATCATCTGCCCAGAAGACTGTCAGACCCTGAAGAAGAAATGGTCAGTGTGGGAATCAGATTTGAGTTTGCTGAATCCGAATCTCGCAATGGCGCTTACAGGACTGCGCAGGCGTTGCTAAAATTCGTGTTGCGAATGCAAAATGCATTTGTTCCTGCGTATGTTCTTTCCGGAGAAATTCTGGACAAAATGCAGAATCCATCCGCTGCACTGCGCGCCTGGGAACGGGGATTTGAGCGGACAAAAGCTCCGGTGTTGCTGCAACGCATTGGAGAACATCTTCTCCGTCAGGGGAAACCGGAAAAGGTGATCGACTTTTTACAGAGCGCTGCGGCCGCCAATCCACACGACTTCCTCCTCGAGTTTTGTCTGGCTGATTTATTCATGCGGATGGAAATGGTTCCCGAGTCAATTCACGTGTTCGAACATATCTTGCAGACAGCACCGGACTGGCACCCTGTTGTAATCAGGCTTGCTTTGCTGTACCGCAGGACGGGACAGCCGGAGCGGGCCGCGGATCTTCTGCAAAGGATCATCGGGACCGGCGAATCGATTTCGGGATTTTTATGGGAATGCTATATTTGTAATACTATGTATCCGGAATACCGGAGCATGTGTCTGGAATGCCTTTCCTGGAACGGCATCAACCTTCATCAACATCAGGCGGTACATAAGGAATCCATGAATGAAAAATCTACCGCCTATCCTGTCTGAAGATCCTTCATTCTTCTGGCAGTTCTGCAGAAACGCTATCTATTCATTGCTCTTTCCCTGGCATTGCCCGGGTTGCGAACAATTGCTGCCATATCCCGTTCCTGTCTGTGAAGCATGCGTGCGAAGTTTGAAGCGGGTCTCAAAACCTTTCTGCATTCGTTGCGGCGATCCCTTTCCGGAGCACTGGCGCGTGAAGATCTGTCCCGACTGCCGGACGCGGCGCTCTCCAGTTACGCGAATCAGATCCGTCTTCTGTTACGAAGGACTTGTACGTCAAATGATCCGCGATGCGAAATACAGACGAAAAGCGCGTCCGCTCCGATTTTTTGGAGAAGAACTCTTTCTTTTTTTTCTTGCTGAGATGACCGTTCCTGTGGATGTGATCGTACCGGTACCGTTGCACAGAATGCGCGAATGGGAACGCACCTTTAATCAGGCTGAGATCTTAGCGAGCGAAGTATGCCGCCTCACTGGATTGCCGTTCTGGCAACCGCTTCGCAAGATCAAACCAACGCCACCACAGAGCTTGCTTTCGGGAACGGCACGGCGCGCGAATCTGTCCGGTACTTTCCGCTATGTTGGCACTGATCGTGCCCCCAGATCGGTGTTGCTGATTGATGATGTAGTTACAACGGGGGCTACGCTGGAAGAATGTTCTCGCGTTCTTCGTGCTGCCGGTGTCCGAAGAATTTATGGATTGACAGTTGCGCGTGCAGTACAAAAGTGACGGCGGCGAGCCCACAACAAACCCGGAGCGGGGTCATCTCTGTCCGCCGTCGAGTCTTCGAAACTATGATATCTTATCGGATTCCATGCAGACGAAAAGTGTCGCAACTATGGCAGTAGAGAAGCACGCGCTGTTTGATTGGAAGAGAAGCTATGTGCTTCATAAGATGGCCGGCCTTCGTATTGAAGAATTTGTCGCTTATCTCTTCTTTGTTCCATGCCTAGCAATCACGCTCCGGGCAAACTTCTATCTCTGGCTGCAGGGGTACGGCATGGGCAGAAAAATCGAAGGGGGAATATGGCGGATCGCCGTTGTCTCGCTGATCCTTCCTCTCATTCCGTATCTGGCCCACAGATCCGGCCGTTCGCGTTTGCATTCCATCGTGCGAAATGCGCTTCCGTTTATGATTTGTCTCGCAATTTATACCAATCTTCACGACACCATCCATTTTGTGAATCCTCACGATGTGCAGGATTGGTTTCTAAGAGCGGACATCTGGCTTTTTGGAGAGGAACCGACGCTCTGGGCACAGCAGTTTTATCGTCCGTGGCTGACCGAGATATTTTCGTTTTGCTATGCGAGCTATTTGCCCCTGACGGTTCTGATACCTGTTGTGCTTTACTGGCAGAAAAAAGACCTGGAAGCGAGAACGACACTTCTGGGTATCGTCCTGTGCTTTTATTGCGGTTACGTGTTCTATGTTCTGTTTCCAACTGTCCCACCCCGGCTCTGGATTGCGGATCAATACACGCATTCCCTGGAAGGGGGCTTATTGCTCAGCACACAGCGCGCCATGGTCTCTATTTCCGAATCTTCTTCACGCGCGGCATTTCCTTCCCTTCACGCAGCTATTACTCTGTTGACTCTAATCTATTCATACAAATTTGTCAGAGCCTTGTTCTGGTTTCTTCTCCCCCTGGGGGTCGGACTGATTCTTGCGACCATCTATCTACGGCATCACTACATCGTCGATTTGTTTGCTGGATGGCCTCTGGCAATCATTGCGTATCGCTATTCTCCTGTCTGGGAGCGAATGTGGGAGCGCTGGCGTGCAAAGATCGCAGCCATCGCCGGCGTTTAGGATTTCTCGCAAAGACGCGAAGATCGCAAAGAGAGGACCAAACATAACCTTAGCGTGCTTTGCGCCTTTGCGAGAAATTCCTGGTTCTATTGCTTCTTTGCTGCCACGTAGTCTTTAATCTGTTGTTCCAAAATGGAAAGGGGCACTGCGCCGTTTCCGAGCACGTGATCGTGGAACTCGCGGACGTCGAACTTGTCTCCAAGTTGATCGTTTGTGTATTTGCGAAGTTCCTTGATCTTTAGTTCTCCGATCTTGTAAGCAAGCGCTTGACCGGGAGTGACGATATAGCGGTCGACCTCCACGATAATATCGTGTTCTTGTTTTGCTGCATGTGATTTAAAGTAATCGATCGCCTGCTGCCGCTGCCAACCCATCGAATGAATCCCGGTATCAACAACCAGACGAACAGCTCTCCACATTTCATAAGTAAGCTGGCCAAAATGAGAATAAGGATCTTTATAAAATCCCATTTCTGTTCCCAGACTTTCGCTGTATAGCCCCCACCCTTCCACAAATGCGGTGTAACCTGAAAAATTCCTGAATTTCGGTACATTTTCCAGTTCCTCCGCAAGAGAAATCTGCAAGTGATGTCCGGGAACTGACTCGTGCATGGAAAGCGCTTCCATTTCCCACTTTGGGCGAGTCTCCAACTTATAGGTGTTGGCGAAATACCAGCCGGGACGACCTGCCTTTAGTGAACCGGGATTGTAATACGCAGTTGTCTGCGAAGGCGCTGAATAGGCTGGAACTTCACGCACACCGTACGGAAGTCTTGGAAGTTTTCCAAAGAGCTTTGGCAATTCGGCATCGACCCGTTTACAGATATCGCGATAGCCCGTCAGCAAATCTTCCGGTTTTGTATAAAAAAACTGGGGATCGGTGCGCAAGAACTTGAGAAAGTCTTCAAAGCTCCCTTTGAACCCGCTTTCTTGAATCACTTTGTCCATTTCGGCGCGAATTCGTTTTGTTTCGCCTAACCCGATTTCATGAATCTGCTTCGGAGTCAGGTTCGTAGTGGTATGTGCCCGGGCCATGTACGAATACCATTCCTGCCCGTTTGGAAGAGCGGAGATGCCGATTGTTTCACGGCTGTTGGGGTAATATTCCTTTTCCCAGAAATCGGAAAGCTTCTGATAAGCGGGAAGAACATTTTGTTGCACGGCCTCGCTGCCTATTTTTTTCAGACGATCCTGATCCGCTGTGCTCACGGTTTCCGGAAATTGTTTGAATGGTTGATAAAAAGCGCTCTCCTCCGGATTTTGCTTGATCTGCGCTTTGATCTGTTTGCCCACATCGCGCAGCGTAATTCGCGAAGGCGTGACTTTCTGTGCGAGCCCGGCTTTCATTAGCTCAATGGTGTCATCGATCGCCTTCGGAAACTGATTCAAGCGGCTGAGATAGTCCTCGTACTCTTTCGTGTTGTGAAATGGCAAGTCTCGCACGGCATCAGGAGCGTTCTGCTGGATTCCCCCCAACTGGTTGACCGGCATCAAATAGCCGGGGAACTTGTGTGCCTCGATGTTCAACTTTGTGTCGGCTAGATACAGATCGTAGTTGAGCTTGTCCGAATCGGAAAGCTTGGAACGATCGATGGCTTCCAGTCTTTTGAGGACTTCCAGGTCGTGCTGTTGATTGCGTTTCACGCTGGCCAGAGAAAACTCACCGAGTTGGTCGTTGTATCTCAGGTCGCCGATAAACGTGGCGAACAGCGGATTTTCTTTGAGACCGCGTTCCCATTCTTCTTCAAAGAACTCGTTCAGCTTCTGTCCTTCGGTTTTCTCTTGCGTACTCCACACAGAGGGAACGAAGCAACTTAAAATTAGAAAAAGCAGGAAAAAGATGCGCATTGGAAACCTCGTCTTGGTTGGATAACTGGTTTGTGTTCCGTTAGTTTTCAGACCGGCAAAGCTGTTATTATAAGGGATTCCAAATGATTTTGTTCTTTGGTTTTGTGATAACATAAATACTTTGCGGGCATAACTCAGCTGGTAGAGTGCAAGCTTCCCAAGCTTGATGTCGCGGGTTCGAGCCCCGTTGCCCGCTTCCTTTTGTGATGCGGATCAGAATCCCGGATTCAGAAGCGCATCAAATCTCATTTTTGGGAAGGAAATCAATATGAAATTTTTTGACCCGAAGAAAAAAGAACAAAATTCTTCTACGTTTCCGCCATCAACTCCTGCGCCGGACGCGCAGCCCGTTTCAGCATCGCGGCCAACCAGAACCACGCCGACGCCTATACCCCATCCGCCGGCGCCCGCTCCGGTGGAAGTTACCACGCAGGTGCAGGCTGATACCGCTCCAACCGTAATGATCCCGGTTCCACAGGCTGTGCCTCCTGAGGCTCCACCGGCTGCCACCACTGACCTTGAGCCGACCGCTGCTTCGACACCTGAGTCGGCTTACGCTGCTTCTCCTGCCCCAGTTTCTGCACCGGCTGCTGTTCCATTACCGGAACCGCCTCCGCAGAAGCCTTCCCTTGTGACACAGCGGGTTCTGCCACAGCAAACCGTGATCGGGGCTACTGTCATGATCAAAGGGGATCTGACAGCCAATGAATCGATCGTGGTCGATGGTTTTGTGGAAGGGTCGATTGAAACCACGGGTGATGTCCATGTGGGCATGCATGGAAAGGTGTACGCTACTGTCCGCGCGGATAATATCAAAGTTTCCGGCAAGGTGGTCGGGAATATCACAGCATCTAATAAGATAGAGCTTGAGTCGACAGCGGTCTTAGAGGGAAATATTCGCGCTCCCCGACTCTCCATTTCCGAGTCGGCACTATTTCGCGGCTCAATTGATATGAGACCCGTGACCACGAAAGAACCGGGAGACGATACGCAGAGGGAGAAGAAACCCGCGTCTGCTTCCCTGGAACCGGCCTAAAAGCATGGATGTTTTCGGCTCATAGTCCTTGCTTCAAAATTGAGATCTGACCAGTCGCAACTAAATGATCACAGCGAGACGGTACACCAATCTAATCGATGGAAAATGGGTCGATTCTTCCTCGGGAGCGGTTTTTGCCGATGTGAATCCCGCAGATAGGCTTGATGTCATCGGCGAATTTCCGGAAAGCACAATCGAAGATGTGTCGGCTGCAGTGGAAGCGGCGGCGCATGCATATCAAAAGTGGAAACTTGTGCCTGCGCCCAAACGGGCAGAGATTCTTTACCGCGCCGCTGCGCTTTTAACCGAACGAAAAGAATCTCTGGCTCGCGACATGACGCGAGAAATGGGAAAGGTGCTGAAGGAAACGCGGGGCGATGTGCAGGAAGCCATCGACATGACTTACTATATTGCGGGCGAAGGGCGACGCTTGCATGGCCACACAACTCCTTCGGAACTGCAGAACAAATATATGATGTCGATGCGCGTGCCGCTGGGGGTAGCTGCCGTAATTACGCCATGGAATTTCCCGATGGCGATTCCATCCTGGAAAATAATTCCTGCCCTGGTGACTGGAAACACAGTTGTGCTCAAGCCTTCTCCGGAGGCGCCGGTGTCAGCATATAATTTTGTGCAGATTCTCCTGGAAGCGGGGATTCCTCCCGGAGTTGTCAATCTGATCACAGGCACCGGACCTCTCACTGGAGCTCACCTGGTGACCCATTCCGGTGTCGCGCTGGTATCCTTTACGGGAAGCACGGAAACAGGCAGGGCGATCAACCAGTCCGTTGCGCCATCTTTGAAGCGGATTTCGCTGGAGATGGGGGGTAAGAATGCGATTCTTGTCATGGATGATGCAGACCTGGAACTGGCGGTGGACGGCGCTGTGTGGGGAGGCTTTGGCACGACTGGTCAGCGTTGCACAGCAGCCAGTAGAGTGATCTTACATGAATCGATCTATGAAGATTTTCTGGCGAAATTTGTTGCCAGGGTAGAATCGCTAAGAGTGGGTAACGGACTGGAACCGGAAACGGAGATGGGGCCCTGTGTCAATGAATCTCAGTTATACAAGGTTGAAAAATACGTACAGATCGGCAAGGATGAAGGCGCCCGGCTTCTTTGCGGCGGATACCGTCTCACAGGCGGTTTGTATGACACCGGGTATTTCTATGCTCCCACGATTTTCAGCGAAGTCGATCCGGAAATGAGGATTGCAAAAGAAGAAATCTTTGGTCCGGTTGTAGTTGCGCTTCGGTTCCGTGAATTGGACGAAGCCATTGCCATCTGCAACGGCACGAACTATGGCCTGTCCAGTTCTATCTACACAGGGAATGTCAATCATGCCTTTCGTTCGATACGTGATCTTGACGCAGGGATCACTTATGTCAATGCGCCTACCATTGGTGCTGAAGTGCACCTGCCTTTCGGCGGCGTTAAACAGACCGGAAACGGTCACCGGGAAGGCGGGCCGACCGTGATCGATTTCTTTACGGAATGGAAAACGGTTTACGTGGACTTTAGCGGCCGGTTGCAAAAAGCGCAGATCGAGGATTAAGGATTAACCACAAAGGCACAAAGACACAAAGGGCGGATATGAAAATAGTTCAGATGAGACGCCCGCACTCCAATTGGAGCGCAGGCTTCCAGCCTGCATTATGGTCCGCAGGCATCTTGCCTGCCTGATTTTTTTCCGTAAATTCCATGCTTTTACTTTTTGTGACTTTGTGTCTTTGTGGTTAACTCATGCAAACGACGTGGAGATTGTTGTTGCAGCCGGGATTGCCCGGGTGCCGGCAGATGGCGATCGATGAGGCCCTGTACCGCCAGGCCAATTCGGGTACCTGCCCGGTACTAAGACTTTATTCCTGGGAACGCCCTACCCTCAGTCTGGGATATTTTCAAAACTACAAAAGGGTTGTATGCGAACCCTTCTGTGTGCATAATAAGATAGATGTAGTACGACGGATTACTGGCGGACGTGCCGTACTACATCATTATGAAGTGACGTATGCGGTCGTTGCGCCGCTGCAACATGTTTTTGAAAAACGATCCTTGCAGGAAACGTACCAGTTGATTGCAGAAGCCTTGAATCTGGGATTGCAGAATTTCGGAGTGGATCAGCCTTCTATTTTTGCCGGCGATACCGGAGTCACCCGCCGCGAGTCTCACCCTCCTCAATGTTTCGTATCCATGTCGCAGTATGAACATGCAAGCAATTCACGCAAAGTGATCGGCAGCGCGCAAAAACGGTCCCGCGACCGGTTCTTGCAGCATGGCTCGATCTTGCTGGATTTTGATCTTTCGCTGCAACAGGGCTGCATGAATCGTCCGGATCCGCAGATCGAAAGCAAGATTGCCCCGCTCAATCATTTGATGCAAAGGCAGATCGATTTTACGGAAGCAGCCGGCCAATTTGTCCGTGCATTTGAAACCAGGTTTGAGATTCGTTTCGAGACCTCTTCATTGTCCCCGGCTGAGGAGCGGTTGGCCGTTGAACTCGCAAGAAAGTATCAGAGTGACAAGTGGACTCAGGGCTCATGCAAATAAAGAACTACCATATCATCCGGAGTCTCGAACGAAATACGCTTTCCGAACTTTTTCTTGCCCGTCATGTCCATGAAGACTACACCGTCAAGATTCGCGTGTATGACACAGGAACGATAGCGAATGAAGAAGTGCGGGAAGCGATCTTGCAGCGTTTGCGCAATGCTTATCAGATGCGCCACCGGAACATCATTGCTACGCTGGATTATGGTGTGGAAGGCCGTCACATGTATCAGATTCAAGAACACATGGATTACGGCACACTGGAATCGTTGCTCGTTAAGGTACCCCAAATTCCGCCTGAAATTGCAGCGTTTATCCTTCAGGAAATTCTACGGGCATTGCAATACGCGCACAGTGTGGGCGTGTTTCACGGAATGCTCAATCCCGCAAGAGTTCTGCTGTCTTCAAACGGCCTGGTCAAGGTAGATGATTTCCAATTTCTGACTTGAAGAATACATTTCTAAAACAGATTCAATCACGAATGAAAGCTCATCAGCAGATGTATCTGGCCCCGGAACATCTTCTGGGTAAAGAAGCGGACCATCGCTGCGATCTGTTTTCAGCGGGTGTTTTGGCTTATAAAATGTTGACCGGCAAACATCCCTTTCTGGATGAGAAGTCGGAATGGACGGTGATGCAGATCATCGCCTGCGGGCCAAAATTGATCTTTGAAATGAACCCTACTCTGCCGGCCGAAATCGAAAGTCTGGTCGAACGGATGATTGAAAAGGAACTTGGCGTGCGGACTCAAACTGCCGAAGAAGCTTTGCGAATCCTGGATTCCTATACTGATCGTTTTGGGGATATTCGCTCGTACGATGTGCTGTCGAATTTCCTGAAGAAACCGCAGCTATCGACAGAACAGCTGAACCAGCTCCGGACGGAAGAATTGCTCCAGCAAGCCGCGCAGCTTCAATTGCAAGAACAGTGGGACCGGGCCTTGATCGCATGTCACCGCGCTCGCTTCTTGAAACCAAAAGACAAGAACATTGAACAGGAGATTCGTTCTCTCTGCCACCGGCTCGGTTATGGGACGCCGGATAGAGAGGAATCAAAATTGTTGCAACTGGAACAATCCTTAAAAGCCAATCCTGACAATATTCAGATTTTGCAGCGTCTGGCGACTTTTGCCAAGTCCCGTGGAGATTTG
>Ga0184626_10000125_pt1 | contig 18527 bp, 20 predicted proteins | sample PLM3_60_b1_FD_133142 | JGI IMG/M metagenome (GOLD analysis project Ga0184626, IMG submission 133142) | Groundwater sediment microbial communities from an aquifer in East River, Colorado, USA - PLM3_60_b1 | ecosystem: Environmental > Terrestrial > Soil > Riparian zone | place: USA: East River... | reverse complement strand
GTCTGGTGGGTCGAGTAGTAGCCGAGCGACAACCGGTGCAGATGATCGTAGATGCGGATGCGCAGGTCGTGCGCAACCCATTGCCCCACGCTTTCGGTGTAGTAGTTGTCGATATAGCTCGCGACCGAATCGAGAATCGCGATGACGATCGTGGCCAGCGCCGCGAACAGCGCGAGGCCCATGGTGTCGCGGTCGATCCCCAGGTCGTGGACCCATTCGAGCCATTCCGGCAGCTTGTCGTGGCCAAGCGCGTTATCGAGGACGACCTTGAGCGGCCACGGCGACGCGAGGCTCATCAGCGTCTCCACCATCATCGCCGCGAACACGATGATGAGCCACCCCCGATAGGGGCGGATCATCGAGCGGACGAGGCCCGACATCCACGCCTTCTGCGGAGGCGACTCGGGAACGATGGGAGTCGGTGCGGGATCCGGCATTGTCAGTTCATGCATGCCGCGGCACTGCGGCGGCGTTCAAGAATACACCGGTCAACGAATGACCGTCGACGGGGCGATCGGCGTGCAGGTCGCCTGCCGATCGGCAAGCGTGCACGTCGACATCAGCGCGCCGCGCGCGTCCCATACGCGGATCAGCCATCCGGCATCGGCGCGATCCATCGTCATGAATCCGAAGCGGTTTGCCGCGACGAGCTCGGCGACCACCGCCCCCGGTGCCGGTTGCTGGTTTGGCGGAAATGGCACCGGAAACGGTTGATCCAGCCAGTCGCCGCCGTTGCCCGCGATGAACTGCGGTGGAAAATTGGTCGAAAAACTGGTGAACTCGAAGAGGTGATTGTGTCCCGACAGCATCGCCACGACGTTGGCCGGAACGAGCGCGCTGGAATGGAGCGCCGACATCACCGATTGCAGACCTGCGTTGCCTGGATACGGTGTTTCGGGCTTGCCCGGATTCGCCGCGAAGCCAAGCACCGGGTGATGACTCATGAAGAACACGCGCGGCGTCTGCGCGGTGCGCGCGAACGCGTACTCCATCTCGCTCTTGTAGTTGCGGTACATGAGATCGGCGGGGTTGAGCGGCGTCACGCCGACGTTCGACGAATCGAACACGATGAACTGGGTTTCGGTGCTGCGGCCGAGCGGAACGACGTAGGCATCGCTGTAGTTGCCGAAGTCGTCGTCGGCGGCCGCATTGCAATCCTGTCGCGGCGCGACCGGCCGCGGATCCAGGAAGCGCCACCAGCCCTGCCCGGCGCGATTGCACGATTCGTGATTGCCGCGCACGACGATCCAGGGCGCGGCAGCGTGCAGGCTGCGCGCCGGTTGGAAAAAGTCGGCCTGCCATGCGTCCCATCCATAACCCCACGGGCTGCCCAAACATCCGACGTTGCCTTCGGCGCATGCGCTTTCGCGATAGTGATAATCGCCGACGTGAATGACGAGGTCCGGCGTCATCGCGGCGGCCGCGTTGGCGACGCTCGGAAATGGCCACAACGCAGCGTCGTCACAGCTCTGAAAGACCTGATAGCTCGCGTTGACGAGGCATCCCGTGTCACCGAGCACCACGATGCGTTTGGGGCTGGCCTTGGGCAACGGCAACGCGATCCCGCCGATCTCGGCTCGCGTCGTGGCTGCGGGAAGCGTCATCTCGCACGTCAGCACCGGAAATGCCGAGGCCTTCGGCGCCGGCAAATCGGTGCGGCTCGGACGCACGGGAATCGTCGCGGGCGGCATGCGCACGGTCATCGCACGCGGAACGCCGTCGATGTCGATCGCCGGACATTGCGCGTTGACGGTGATGACCCGCGCGACCGCGACGCCGTCAGGCCCCAGCACCACAAAGTGGTACTCGGCGGGTCCATTCGGTGGCGCCGACTGCAGCACGCATCCCGCCAGGATCATGACGACGATGGACGTAGCGGTGCGCCTCATCGGAAATCGCCCCACAAGGCATGGATGGCGGCAAGCGCCGCCAACGAAGCCGTCTCGGTGCGCAGAATTCGCGGACCCATGCGCACCGGCGTGAACCCCGCACGCGTGGCCCGCGTCAACTCGTCGGAAGCGAAGCCGCCCTCGGGACCGACGAGCACGTCGATCGAGGGTGCCGGTGCGGGCATCGCACCGATGCCGACGCTCGCTGCGGGGTCGAGGACGATGCCCGGCCGCGCGGTCGCGCGTACAGCGATCCACGCATCGAGGTCGGCGACGTCGTGCACGGCCGGGACGCGATTGCGGCCGCATTGCTCGCAAGCGGCCACCGCGATCTGCCGCCAATGCGCGAGGCGCTTGCGGCCGCGCTCGTCCGACGGAAACCGCGCACCGCGCGCCACGACCACGGGCTGCACCGCCGCCACGCCGAGCTCGACGGCACGGCGCACGACAAAATCCATCGAGTCGTTGGCGGGAATGCCCTGGACCAGCGTGACTGCCAGCGCCGATTCGCGCTCGACGGCAGAAAACGCGTCGAGCCGCACCCACGCGTCGCGTTTATCGGCGCGGACGAGGGTGGCCGCGAATTCGCCGCCGGCGCCGGTGAACACCGTCAACGCGTCGCCCGTCGCGAGACGCAGCACGCGCAACGCGTGATGCGCGGCCGCGTCCGGCAGCCCGATTTCGCGACCGACGTCGCCGGCGCCGATGTCGGCTGCGACATGAAAGCGGGGGACGCTCATCGTGCGAAAAATCTACACAAATTTCCGTAGCGCGTCGAGAACGGCATCGGGCTGCTCGGCCATCATCGCGTGTCCGGTATCCGGCAGCATGTGAACGCGCTTGTCGGCCAGCGCGTCGAGCATCGGTTGCGCGCCCTTCGGCGGCGCCATGATGTCGCGCGCGCCCAGGATCACGAGCGCCGGGCAGCGCACCTGCACCGCCGCGCGGAGTCCGTCGACGTAGCCGCGACACGCATTAAGATCCGCGTACAGCGCGCCGGGACGCGAGCGCTCCATGAGGCGCAACGCGGCGCCCGTCATCCACATTCCAGGAACCTGATTGCCGCCCAACTGCTTGCCCGCGCTATGCGACCAGCCGTTGATCAAGTCGAACGCGAGGTGATCGTCGGCTTCCGCCGCGGCCAGCAGTTCGTCGCTGACCGGCATTGGCACGGCGGGCCCGAGCAGCGCAATCCTGCTGACGCGATCCGGAAACCGCGCGGCGCAGTCCAGCACCGCGAGCGCACCCATCGAGTGGCCGATCAGCGCGGCGGCCGGCACACCGGCGGCATCGAGCACGCGCGGCAACCATTGCGCAATCGCTTCCACTGCCGGCAGCGGCGCGCCGGTCGAGCGACCGTGGCCCGGCAAGTCGACCGCGAGAACGTTGTACCCGTGATGCGCGAAGTAGCGCGATTGCAGCGCCCAGACGCTGTGATCGTGCGCGGCGCCATGGACGAACAGCAGCGAAGGCTGCGCTGCAATCAACGCGCGCGCGCCCGTGTAGGCGTAAGTGGACGCACCGTCGACGCGGAACTGCATGGTCGTCGGCTCAAGCGGTCGAGGGCAGCGCCGAGAGCTCCGGCACCGGCGTCAACACCGGAGCGCCCGCGAAAAATGCGTCGACGTTGGCGAGCACGAGATCCTGCAACGCAGCCGCCGCCTCCAGCGTGCCCCCGCCGATGTGCGGCGTCAGCGCGACATTCCCCAATGCCACCAATTCCTCGGGCACGCTCGGCTCGCGCTCGAACACGTCGAGCCCGGCGCCGGCAATGACCCCTTCGCGCAATGCCCGGATCAGCGCGGCCTCGTCGATGACCGCGCCGCGGGCGATGTTGATGACGTGTCCCGCAGCACCCAGCGCCGCGAGGATGCCGGCGTCGACCGCGTGGCGGTTGCCGGGGCCGGCGCGCACCGCGATGACCAGCACATCGGCCCAGCGCGCAAGTTCGTGCAGTGTCGCGAAATACGGATAGCTCGCGTCGGCGCGCCGCTTGCGGTTGTGATACGCGATTTCCATTTCGAACGCCGCCGCCCGCCGCGCGATCTGTTCGCCGATGGCCCCCAATCCGTAAATGCCGACCTTGCGGCCCGTCAACCCGCGCACGAGCGGCATCCGCTTCGCGTAGTTGCCTGTCCAGTCACCGCGGCGAAGGAACGCGTTGGCCTCGAACATCTGGCGTACGCTCGCGATGAGGAGTCCCATCGCCAGGTCGGCGACCGCCGCAGAATTCGTGCCGGGGCTGTGCGTCACTACGATTGCACGCGCACGCGCCGCCGCGAGGTCCACCCCTTCGTAACCGCTGCCGACGCAGCTGATCAGGCCGAGCGCGGGCAGGTACGCGAGCGCCGCGCCCGTCGTACTTACGGTGCCCATCGTGATCAACGCGCGCACGCGCCGCGCGTCGGCGGCCGGCAATGCGGCGACCGTCTCGGAGAATGGTGGCGGCAGCGGGCCGAGCACCGTGTAGCGCGTGGCGAGCCGGTCGATGAAATCGCTCGTCACGCGGGCGCCGAGCAGCACGGATGGCTTGGTGGAAGCTTCGGTCACGCGCCTTGAACCTTTCCGGCGATGTACAGCGCCCGCGAGAGGTCCTCGATCAGATCATCGGGATCCTCGAGGCCGACCGACAGCCGGATCGTGCCTTCGGTGATGCCGGCCTTGACAAGATCGTCCACCGACATCCGGAAATGCGTGGTCGAGGCCGGATGAATGACCAGCGATTTCGCATCGCCGACATTGGCGAGATGCGAGAACAGCGCGAGCGTTTCGATCAGCTTGCGCCCCTGCGCGCGGTTGCCTCTGATCGCGAACGAAAACACCGCGCCGCATCCGCGCGGCAACAATGCCTTGGCGAGATCAAAGTCCGGATGGCCAGGCAGTTCCGGGTAGCCCACGCTCGCCACGAATGGATGTTCGGCAAGAAACGCGACGATCTTGCGCGCGTTGTCGACATGCCTGGCCATGCGCAGCGGCAGCGTTTCGATGCCCTGCAGGATCTGAAACGCCGTGAACGGCGCCATGCACGCCCCGAAATCGCGGATGCCTTCGCGCCGCGCGCGCAACAGAAAGGCGTTGGTCGTCGATTCCTCGCTGAACACCATGTCGTGAAAGCCGTGATACGGCTCGGTCAGCGTCGGAAACTTGCCGCGCGCCTTGGGACCATCCCATGCGAAACGCCCCGAATCGACCAGCACGCCACCGATGACCACGCCGTGGCCCGACAGGAATTTCGTCGCGGAATGAAAGACGAGGTCGGCGTCAAGGTCGAACGGGCGCATGAGGTATGGCGTCGTGAACGTGGAATCGACGAGCAGCGGAAGACCGAAGTCGTGGGCGAGCGCGGCCACGCGCGGGATGTCGAGCACTTCGAGCCCCGGGTTGCCCAGCGTTTCGCCGAACAGGAGGCGCGTCTCGGGACGGATGGCGGCACGCCAGCCGTCGAGATCGCGCGGATCGACGAAGGTCGTGGTGATGCCGAACCGCGGCAAGGTGTAGTCGAGCAGATTGTGCGAGCCGCCATACAACGAACGCGGCGCGACGATGTGCTGGCCCGCGCCCAGGATCGTCACGATCGCCAGGTGCAGCGCGGCTTGTCCACTGGCGGTCGCGATGGCGCCGACGCCGCCTTCGAGCGCGGCGATGCGCTCCTCGAGCACCGCTAGCGTGGGGTTGGAGATGCGCGAATAGACGTGGCCGGCACGCTCCATGTTGAACAGCGCGGCCGCGTGATCACTGTCGGGAAAGACGAAGGACGCAGTCTGATAGATGGGCGTGGCCCGCGCGCCGGTCGCGGGATCGGGCGTCGCGCCCGCGTGCAGCGAGAGCGTGTCGAACCGATGCGTCTTGGGTTTGGTCATTGCTGTTTCTTCGGGCTCGCATCCATTCTACTGAGGATTATCGAAATGAGTGACAGCTTCCGCAAAACTCGTGTCCACAATCGGCGCGTCGCCCGCTTTCGCCAACACAGTAGTCGGAATCGCAACCAGGCGTAAAATCACTCCGATGAAAGAGCGCGATCCCGACGTCGAAGGCATCGTCCCGACGCCCGATCCCCTTCGGCGCGCACCGGGCGCCGCCGCCGAGCGAGGCCGGGGCGCGACGTTCAATCCGCTCAACCGGTTCCGGCGCGAGAGCCGCGAAGCGTACGACGACGGCTGGGCCCAACCGTCCGATGGCTCTGCGACGGAGGAAGCCCCGCCGAAGCTCAAGACGACGGTGACGATCCAGCGTGCCCGCACGATCATCGCGCGCAACGCATCGCCGGACATCCCGTTTACGCAATCGATCAACCCCTATCAGGGCTGCGAGCACGGCTGCATCTACTGTTACGCGCGGCCCACGCACGCCTATCTCGATTTGTCGCCCGGGCTCGATTTCGAGACGAAGCTGTTCGCCAAGCCCGACGCCGCCGCGCTGTTGCGCGCCGAGATCGGCAAGCACGGCTATGTCTGCGACCCGATTGCGCTGGGGACCAACACCGATCCGTACCAGCCGATCGAGCGCGAATGGAAGATCACCCGGCAGATTCTCGAGGTACTGGCCGCGCACGAGCATCCGTTCACGATCGTCACCAAGTCGGCGCTGGTCGAGCGCGATCTCGACCTCATCGCACCGATGGCGGCCAAGAACATGGCGCGCGTTTACCTGTCGATCACGTCGCTCGACCGCGAGCTTGCGCGCACGCTGGAGCCGCGTGCCGCGGCGCCGCTGCGACGTCTGCAGGCGATGCGCGCGCTGGCCGACGCGGGCGTTCCGGTCGGCGTGCTGGTCGCACCGGTCATTCCGCAACTCAACGACCGTGACCTGGAAGCGATCCTCGAAGCGGCCGCAGCGCACGGCGCGACCAGCGCGGGCTGGATCCTGCTTCGATTGCCTTTGGAAGTCGCGCCGCTGTTCCGCGCATGGCTCCACGAACACTATCCGTTGCGTGCCGCCCATGTCATGAGCCTGGTTCAACAACTGCGCGGCGGGCGCGACAACGACCCCAATTTCGGCTCAAGGATGCGCGGCGCCGGGACGTTTTCCGACTTGATCGCCAAGCGTTTTGGATTGGCCACCAAACGTCTTGGGCTCAACGACCATCGCACGGCGCCGCTCGATACCACGCGCTTTCGCCCGCCGCGCGCCAACGAGGCCCAGCGCGAGTTGTTCTGAAGGCGTCCGCCGTTCGCCCGTACTGCCGCTTGCCAGCGCGACGGCCGCGATGCAGACTTCCCGGTCGCAAGTCGCCGCGAAAGGGCGTCCGTCAACAAAAACGCTGCCGGGAGCATCGTTGTCATGAAATCGATCAACCATGTCGCGATCATTGTCGCCGCGGTCGTGTTTTTCGCGATCGGCGCCGTCTGGTACAACGTCTTCTCCAAGCCCTGGCTCGATGGCATCGGCAAGACCGTGGACCAGCTGATGAAGGAGAACGGTGGATCGCCGCTGCCCTACGTCGTGGGCTTCATCGCAATTCTCGTCATGTGCTACACGCTCGGCTGGATCGTGCAGCGTGGCCTGACGCCGTCGGCCGGCAACGGCGCGCTTACCGGCGCGACCGTCGCGTTCGGCATCGTCGGTGCGGCGCTTGCGCTCAACTACGGGTTCGAGGCGCGCGGCGTCACGCTGTGGCTCATCAACGCGGGGTACGTGCTCGTGGGCCTCGCCATCAGCGGCGCGATCATCGGCGGCTGGCGGAAAAAAGACCAGACATAAGGCTGATCGCCGATGCCCACCCGCACCGAACGTCTCGCCGCGTGTTACACCGGCGCCGTCCACGATGTCCTGCGCATGATGGGGCACGAGAATATCGTCCTGCCGCCTTCGATCAAGGCGATCGCGCCAGGCACCAGGCTCGCCGGTCCCGTCTGGACCGTGTCCGGCCATATCGATCGCACGAAGTCGCGTCACGAGACGCTGCTCGGCTGGTGCACGCTGCTGGCCAACGCGCCCGCGGCCCACGTGATCGTGTGCCAGCCGCACAATCACGAAGTCGCGTTGATGGGCGAGCTGTCGGCACAAACCCTCAAGGCACGCGGTGTTCTGGGCTATGTGGTCGACGGCGGCTCGCGCGACACCGATCTGGTGCTCGAGCAAGGCTTCCCGGTGTTCTGCTCGTTCCTCACGCCCTCGGACATCGTGCAGCGCTGGATCCCCGATCGCTACGGCGAACCGGTGACGATCGGCGACGTGACCATCGTGACCGGCGACTACCTGCTCGGCGACCGCGATGGCGTCGTGATCATCCCGCGGGCGTTGGTCGACGAGGTGATCGCGAAGACCGAGGACGTCGTCTCCACCGAAACCGATATGCGCCGCGCGTTGATCGGCGGCATGGATCCGGTCGCCGCGTACAACACCTATGGGAAATTCTAGGCACGGCGCGTTGCTGGGGATGATGGCGCTGTGCGCCGTTGCATTCGCGCAGACCGCCGCCGGCGCGATCTTCAAGTGCCAGGATGCGCAAGGCAAGGTCACGTATCAGCAGAAGCCGTGTGAAGGCACAACGGCGACCGTTCCGAGCGCGCCAGCGCCAACGGACACGAAAGGTGCGCCGCTCACAGCGACCGGCCCGAAGACCGAACCGCCGATCCTCACGTTCCTGATCCAGAAGTATCAATGCGATCGTGGCCATCCGGAAATCGCCCGGCAGACGCGAGCGAACTACGAGCTCTGGCGGGAGCGCAACGCGAAAGAGATCACCAAGGTCGAAAGCAGTGCGGAGTATCGTTCGATGCTCGACGAAGCCCGGAGGACCAAGGGCCCTTCCGTCACGCCCGCCATGCTGGACAAGGTGTGCCAGGGCGTGGTGCAACATCTCGACCAGGAAGCCCGCGCCGCCGACCCGCGTCGCCCGCCCACCGCGCGCTGACGTTCATGAGCCACCTGCGCGCGCGGCGGATGAGTCGCCGAGCTCCACACCATGTCGTAGAAATCATCGTCGGAGATTATCCATGCCGCAGCCGTCGACCCCGAAGATCGCCCGCTTCAATGTGCGCGCCGTCCGCGTGCCGATGCGCCAGCCCCACCAGACGGCGAGCGGCGCCGTATCCGAATCGCCGCTGGTGCTGACGGACGTGGTCCTCGACGACGGGACCATCGGTCACAGCGTCGCGTTCACCTACACGCCGATGGCGCTCGCGCCCACCGCGGAACTGGTGCGCAACTTCGAAGCGCTGGTCGTCGGCGATCCGCTGGCGCCGCAGATGATCGAACAGAAGCTCGCACGCCGGTTCCGGCTGCTCGGCCCGCAGGGATTGGTCGGCATTGCGTTGGCCGCCATTGACATGGCACTGTGGGATGCCCTGGCACGGCTTCATCGGATCCCGCTGGTGCACCTGCTGGGCGGCGTCGAGAAGCCGGTGCCGGCGTACGGCGCCGTCGGCTACGACGGCGAGACCGCGTCGGCCAAGGTCGCGGAAGACTGGGCCCGGCGTGGCTTCAAGGGCATCAAGGCGAAGATCGGCTATCCGACGGTCGCCGAAGATGTCGCGGTCATTCGCGCGATGCGCAATGCCGCGGGCACCGACGTCGCGATCATGGTCGATTACAACCAGTGCCTGACGCCGGCCGAGGCCGTGCAGCGGATGCGCGTCCTCGACGGCGAGGGACTGACATGGGTGGAGGAACCCACGCTTGCGCATGACTTCGCGGGCCACGCATTGGTCGCGCGCGAGGCGAAGACGCCGATCCAGTGCGGCGAGAACTGGTGGGGCGCGCTCGATCTGCAACACGCGGTCGATGCCCACGCGTCCGACTTCCTGATGCCCGATGTGATGAAAATCGGCGGTGTCACCGGCTGGATGCGCGCCGCGGCGATTGCCTCCACCAAGGGACTGCGCGTTTCCAATCACCTGTGGCCCGAGATCAGCGCGCAGTTGCTGTCGGTCACGCCGACCGCGCATTGGCTCGAATACGCGGACTGGTGGAATGCGATCATTCGCGATCCGCTCGTCATCCGTGAAGGCATGACCGACATCGCCGGCGTATCGGGGTCCGGTGTCGAGTGGAACGAAAGCGCGATCGCGGTACACAGCCGCTAGCCGCCGCAAGGCGGCGCCCCCCTGTGGGGGGAGGACGCCGCAGGCGTCTTCGGGGGGAATATAGGATGCAGCCAACGGTGGTCTTCGTGACCGGCGGGACCGGCTACATGGGCCGGGCGCTGATCGCGTCGCTGTTGACACGACGCCATACGGTGCATGCACTCGCGCGACCCGGTTCGGAACGGAAGCTTCCCGGCGGCGTGGTGGCGGTCACCGGCGATGCGCTCGATGGCAAGAGCTTCGCAAGCGCGATTCCGCCGGGCGCGACGGTGGTGCATCTCGTTGGCACGCCGCATCCTGGCCCCACAAAGGCCGCCGAATTCGAGCGCGTGGACCTCGTGTCGATCCGCGCTGCAACGTTCGCCGCGCATGACGCACGCGCAGCGCACTTCGTGTATGTCAGCGTCGCGCATCCGGCGCCGGTGATGCACGCGTACATCGGCGTGCGCGAGCAAGGCGAAGCGCTGGTGGGCGCGACCGGCATCCCGGCGACGATCCTGCGGCCGTGGTACGTGCTCGGCCCGGGCCACTACTGGCCCTGCCTGCTCATTCCTTTTTATGCGCTGGGACGGTTGTTTCCGGCCACGCGTGAACAGGCGACGCGCCTTGGACTCGTGACGCTGCGACAAATGGTGACGGCGTTAACCGTCGCGGTGGAGACGCCGCCGTCTGCCAGCGTCCGCATCGTCGACGTGCCGGGTATTCAGCAGGCACAATTGCGCACGGTGGAACCATGAACGCGACTGCCAACGGTTGGAAGGTCTTCGACGCGAGCGCGCCGATATTGACGTACGAGTATTCGTTCGGCCCGGGATCGGCCACGTCGCTGGCCGTCGGCGGCGAGGACGGCCTTGTGGTCGTCAGTCCGCCGTGCCGGGTCGCCGCTTCCGTGTTCGAAGGCCTGACCCCTCATGGCCCGGTGCGCGCATTGGTGGCGTCGAACGCATTCCATCATCTGGGACTTCCCGAATGGAAGGCGCGGTTTCCCGAGGCGGTCGTATTCGCTCCGGCGCAATCGATTGCGCGCGTGGAGCGGCAAACGGGGCTACGCGGAATCCGCCCACTCGCGGACGCGTCAACGATTACGGGCGCTCGTCTGGAACTCGTGGACATGCCACACTACAAGACCGGCGAGGTGCTGGTGCGCGTCGAAACCGAACGCGGCCTCGTCTGGTACGTCACCGACATCGTCATGAATTTCCCGAAGCTTCCGCCGAATCCGATTGTCAAACTCATGTTCGGCTTGAGCGGCAGCGGCCCCGGGCTCAAGTTCAACAATATTGCGCCGCTGTTCATGGTGCGCGACAAGATGGCGCTGAGACGTTGGCTGGCGTCGGAGTTCGAGAAAGCGCCCCCGAGCTGGCTGATCCCGACGCATGGCGACATCGTGGAGTGCGCATCGAACCGCGATGCCGTTCAAACGTTGTTCGCGCGACGCCAATCCAAACCCGAAAGGCAACGATGAGCAAGACCGCAACAACCTGGGAGCTCATGAAGTCGTCGTGGCACGTCCTGATGCACGACAAGTCTTTGCTGCTGTTTCCGGTGATCTCCGGCGTCGCGTGCATCCTCGTGCTGCTGACCTTCATCGCGCCGGCGATCGGGCTCCTGCCCGGCGGCCTGCGAGACAGTCTGCGCGGCAATGCGAGCATCCTCGAGTACGTGCTGCTCTTCTGCTACTACGTGTGCAATTTTTTCGTGATCTTCTATTTCAACGCGGCGCTCGTGGCGTTCGTGGTTACGCGCCTGGAAGGTGGCGAGCCAACGCTCCGCGGAAGTCTGCGTGAGGCCACCGAATGCCTGCCGCAGATCGCCGCGTGGGCGATCGTCGCCTCGACGGTCGGGATCGTGCTCAAGGTCCTCGAATCGCGCACCGGCTTCCTGGGCCGGATCGTGATCGCGATCATCGGCGTCGCCTGGTCGCTCGTTACTTATTTCGTCGTCCCGCTGATCGTCGTCGAGCGCAAGGGCGCCATCGAAGCCATCGGCGCTTCGAAGGGCCTGCTCGGAAAGACGTGGGGCAAGCAGATCGTCAGCGGACTGGGCTATGGGCTGATCGGCTTCCTGCTCACGGTTCCCGCCATCGTGATCGTGTTGATCGCGATCTGGGGCGCCATCGCCTCGGGCCTTCCGCATGTCGGAGGGTTCGGTTTGCTCGCCGTGGCTGCGGTGTTGTATCTCATTGCGCTCGGGATCGTCATGTCGGCACTGCGGGCGATCTTCGGCACCGTCTTGTATCTGTACGCGAAGAACGGCACCGCGCCCGAGGGATTCGCCGCATCGGATCTGCAAAACGCGATGAAGCCGGCATGACCCGCTCGGGCGACGGCGCACAGAGCGTGCACAGCTGGCCGGGACGCGGCATCAGCATCCTCAACGGCATCGTTGGCGACTACCTCGACCGGCGCGTCAACGGTCTTGCCATCGCGATGGCATTCATGCAGGACGGCCGTCCGCTGGCGGTCACGGCGCATGGCCTGCGCGTGGCGCAACCCGCGTTGTCCGGCAAGCTCGTCATCCTGGTGCACGGCTGGTGCTGCAACGAAACCGTTTGGCGGTTTCCTCGCGAGGCGGCGACCTATGCGACGAAACTGCAAGCGGACGCCGGCTATACGCCATTCTCGGTCCGCTACAACACCGGCCTGCCGGTCGCGCAGAGCGGCCAGGATCTCGCGCGATTGTTGCGCGCGCTCGCCGAAGCGTATCCGGCACCGATCGACGAGGTCGTGCTGATCGGGCACAGCATGGGCGGCCTCGTGATTCGTGCCGCCTGTCACATCGGCGAGGAAAGCGGCGATCGCTGGGTCGACCTCGTCAAGCGGATCTTCTACATCGCCACGCCGCTTGACGGTGCCGATCTCGCCCGCTTGGCGCATGGCGCCACACTCGCGCTGTCGACGCTGCCCAATCCCATTGCCCGGCTCGTCGGCAACGTCCTCGACGTTCGCAGCCGTGGCGTCAAGGATTTGCGGACAGGCGGATCGGTTGCGAGCGACGACGAATCCGGTTCGGCCAGCTTGGCGGACCTTCCGTGGCTCGCATCGGCCAGTCATACATTGCTCGTCGGAACGCTGATGGACAATCCGCGCAATCTCGTCAGCAAAACACTAGGTGACGGGTTGGTGCGGGTCCCGGCGGCGCGCGAAGATGGGGCGGCCTCGCCGGCTGACATCAGGGTCTTTCCCGGGCTCAACCACCTGCAGTTGGCGCATGACGCGGCTGTGTACGACGTGATCCGCCGACTGTGCACATGAAAGGATGATGCGCGATGCAGCGATCGACGCGGCGCGAACTTGAAGGCCTCAACCAACTCGTCGTGGACGCCGTGCACGCCGTCACGGCCGAGACCGAGCGTGCGCACGTTGCGATCGCGCGCTATCCGTACGCGGTCCTGGAGCGGGTGACCCCGCTGCGGGCTCCGGTTCGCGCGGTCGAGTTCGCGCAGCGGACGATTACCCGCGCCGTGTATCGCACGATCCACGTGACCGCCGATGTGGCGGGTGCCGTGTTCGCCATGACGATTGCGAGATACACGCGAGCAGGCCGGGACGAACCATGAGCTACGGAGCGGAGGTGTAGCGCATGCAAACCATCCTTTGCTTTGGCGATTCGCTGACCTGGGGGTACAACCCGCGCGACGCTTCGCGCTACCCGTTTGCGGAACGCTGGCCGGGTATCCTGCAAGCCGAGGCTGGCAACAACGTCCGCGTGATCGAGGAAGCGCTATCCGGCCGCACCGCCGTGACCGAGAGCTGGGTACTGCCCAACCGCAGCGGGCGGGCGATGCTCGAGCCGCTGCTGGAATCGCATGCGCCCCTCGATGCCTTCATCTGCATGCTGGGAATCAACGACATCGGGCCGACCTACAAGCTGACGCCAGCCGAGATTGCGTTCGGCTGCGCGACGCTCATCTGGACCGTGCAGAAAAGTCACGCCGGTCCAGGCGGCGGTGTCCCGCAGATCCTGCTGGTCGCGCCCCATCCACTCGGCAAGGTCTCGGGAATAATGGAGCTCTTCTATCGGGGCGGCGAAGATGCGTCGCGTCAGCTTGCCGCTGCCTACGCGACGATCGCGACCGCGTGCGGCTGTCACTTTCTCGACGCTGGCCAATTCGTGCGCGCCAGCGACGTTGACGGCGTGCACCTCGATCCCGACGCCCACCGCCGCTTGGGCATCGCCATCGCCAATGTGATCGTGCCGCTGCTCGCGGCGCGCTGAATCAGCGCGATCAAGGCTTCGTGAGCCCGGGCTCGACGACGACAAATTCATATCCCAGCTTGTTGTCGCCTTCCTTGTCGCCGCTCCACATCAGGCAATAGTCCTGCGCAACTGCGGCCACATAGTTGCCCTTCTGCTCGGAAACCGACTCGCTGCGTATTGGATAGAAGACCTCCTTTCCCCTGTGGTAATGGAGATTGAATCTGGCGGGCCGCTCCAGCTTGAAATTGTATTGCACCTGCTGACGCGGCTGGAGCGCGAAACAGTCCTCGTGAATTTTTCCCGGTTGCAGCACCACGTCGACATGGCGCGGCATCGCGTGCGCCAACGACCCGTGTGCCGTGGCGAGGCCCGCGAGCAGCGTACCCAATAGCTTGCGGAATCGCATATCCATGCTCCGCATGATCGAACATCGACTCGATGATCTTAGCAGCGTCTGACCGCATGGAGAAAAAAGGGCGGACTACTTAGCCCGCCCTTCTACCAACATCGCGGCGACGATTTACCCGCCCACGCGATTCTTGGCGCGTTGCCGGTTGCCGCTTGCTTACAATGCCCAGATCACGAAGGTCACGATCTTGGCTCCACGACCAAAGTCCCGCTCGTAGATCGCCGTGCGGCCGCCGTGCGACTGCTTGACCAGCTGGCCCCAGCTCCGCGGGTCGTTGTGGTCGATGTCCGGCGCGGAACTGTGGCTCGCGCTCTGGCCGATCGTGTTTGTGCTGTCCAGGTGAGTATAGATGATGGCCAGCTCTTCGTAATCATGCTGGTTCGGATGCTGGTTGGTGCTCGGATCGTTCGTGTAATCCATGCAGGTGCCGAGATTGGCGTTGCCAAAGTTTTCGTCCTGATGGTCAAGCCCGAACGTATGGCCGATTTCCTGGCAGGTAACGAGGTTTCTCCACGCCGTTGTGTTGTACGGCGGCTTATTGAAATAAGTGTCGTTGAGCTTCACCGTGCCCTTGGTGATGTGCGTACCGCCGGTGATGGAAATACTGGCAATGCCGAGCCAGCCGTTGTTGCCGTAGGTCGAATTGCACACTTCCACGCGGCCTGTGGTGCCGCGGCAATTTTTCGGGTTGGCCAAACCCGGGACCACGATCGTATTGAGGACAACGGATTGGCTCCAATCGCTCGATGCCGTGGTGAGAACCGACTCCCAAGCCGCCGACACGTTATCGCCAAGATCGACGGTGAACGGATTCGCGGTCCGTGCCCAATGGTAGCCACCCCAGGAATGCGTCGCCGAGGCCGTCGATGCCGCACCAGCGAAGGTTAACGATGCGACGGCAACCAGCAGCGAGTGGCGAGAGATTTTCACGAACATTCAGGTCACCTGTTTGACAGTGGCAAATGGAAGAGCGGAAGTGTTGACGCTGCCATGCGCAATAAATGTAACGTACAGTTTGTCATGACACGCATTGCGGACATAACGGAATTATCGGCGAAGAGAACGAATCCTAAACCACCGCTTTGCGCCGTGAGCTGACCGCTCGTCGGCCAAAGGGTCGCGTTATCCTGCGCGTAGCGCTGGCCAGTCAGCGCAACGGCGCTTCGAGCAGGCAGCCGAACTCGCGCGCGAAGTCGATCGACACGCGCGCGTGGACCGCGCCTTGGCTGTCGAAGAAGCGCTGGGTCCCGGCATAAGCGAACACGCCTTCGTGCCAGACGTTCGGATGGATGTAGAGGCCGCGGCTGCCATCGAAGCGAAAGCAGACGAACTGTTCGGGCTGCACGTCGTCGCCGGCCAATGCCAGCGGGACGAGGAAGGGCCGCGCATCGAGCGGAAAAAACAGCTGGCCGCCGTCCGGATGATAGTTGCAGTGCCAGAGCATCATCCGGTCCGGACTACGATGATGCGTCGTATCGGCGCGCGAGGGCTCGTCCGCGTAGGCAAGGACGTAGTCGCCGCCGACTGCTTCGTTGCGCCCGTACAGGATGTCGCCCTGCCATTCGCTGACGAACACACCCTGCGTGGTCCCGCCTTCGTCGCCCGAATCGTCGTCGACCGGACGCCATCCCTGCGACGGCCAGCGCACGATTTCGATCTTGCAAGCGTCCGGATCGTCGACCAGGAATCCGTAGCCCGCGAGCGTGGCGTTGGTCGCGTCGACGACCGGCATGCGCACGCGCCTAAGCCCGTCCGGGATCGCCGGATTCAGGTAATCGGGCGCCGTCCCCATTACGTCATTCGATCGGCTAATCCGCCTTGATCCCCGCGTCCTTGACGACTTTGGCCCAGCGATCCTTTTCGCGGCGGATGAACGCCGCAAACTCGTCGGGCGTCATCAGTCGCACGTCAGCGCCCTGCGCCGCCAGCCGTTCCTTCATGTCCGGCGTCTGCAGGATCTTGCCGACTTCGGCGCCAAGTTTGGCGACGATGTCGCGCGGCGTTCCCGGCGGCGCGAGAATGCCCTGCCACGATCCGGTCTCGAACCCGGGAAGCCCCGATTCCGCGACGGTAGGAACGTCCGGAATCGAACTGACGCGGTTCGCGCTCGACACGGCGAGGATCCGCAGCTTGCCGCCCTTCACGTGCGGATACGTCGCGAGCATGCCGTTGAACAGCACGTCCGCCTGACCGCCGACCACGTCGGCGATCGCCTGCGCGCCGCCCTTGTATGGGATGTAAGCCCAGTCGACACCCGAGCGCGCCGCGAACTCGACGCCCGCGAGATGCGGCGCGCTGCCGGTCGACGATGCGGCGTAGTTGAGCTTGCCGGGCTTCGCCTTGGCGAGCGCGATCAGTTCCGCCACCGACTGCGCAGGTACGCCCGGATTGACCGCAAGGATGTGCGGCGAGTACGCGACCATCGTCACCGGCGAAAAATCCTTCGTGGGATCGAACGGCAACGTCGGATACACGCTGGGGCTGATCGCGATCGCGCCGATGTCGGCGAGCAGGAACGTGTATCCGTCGGGCGCCGATTTCGCGACCAGGTCGGCGCCGACATTGCCATTGGCGCCGGGCTTGTTCTCGACGACGATCGTCTGGCCCAGCGCGTCGCCGAGTTTCTGTCCGATCGTGCGCGCGAGGATGTCGGACGTGCCGCCGGGCGGATACGGAACGATGAAGCGGATCGGTTTCGTCGGCCACGCCTGCGCGACGGCGAGGGACGGCGTGGCAAGCGCCGCGAGTGCAAACACCAGCGTCGCGATCGCATGGCGACGCGTCAATCCGTTATCAGTCATTGGATGCTCCTTTTTTGCACGCGTACATGTGTCAGTGACTTTCCCGACCGACCTTCGCGCCGGATTTCCCGACCAGAAAATCGAGGTCGACGCCGCGGTCGGCCTGCAGCACGGACTCGCAGTAGAGCTTGACCCAGCCGCGCGTCGCGTGCGGAGGTAGCGGCTTCCATTTCGCCTTCCGCTTGGCGAGCTCCTCGTCGGACACCTGCAAATGAATCTTGCGCCCGGCAACGTCGATTTCGATGATGTCGCCCGTGCGCACCAGCGCGAGCGGGCCGCCCGCCGCCGCTTCCGGTGCCGTGTGCAGCACGACGGTGCCGTAGGCCGTCCCCGACATCCGCGCATCGGAAATGCGGATCATGTCGGTGACGCCCTTCTTCAATATCTTTGTCGGAAGCGCGAAATTGCCAACCTCCGGAAAGCCGGGATAGCCTTTCGGGCCGCAGTTCTTGAGGACCAGCACGCAATCGGGATCGACATCGAGCTTCGGATCGTCGATGCGCTTGTGCAAATCATCGACGTCCTCGAACACCACCGCACGTCCCTTGTGTTGCATCAATTTGGGCGTGGCCGCCGACGGCTTCAGCACGCAGCCGCTCGGCGCCAGATTGCCGCGCAACACGGCGATGCCGCCTTGCGGCTTGAACGGCTGTTTCAGCGGCGTGATCACGGCTTCGTTGTAGTTGACCGCATCCTTGCTGTTGTCCCACAGCGTCTTGCCGTTGACGGTCAGTGCCTTCTTGTGCAAAAACTTACCGATCTCCTTGATGACGACGGGCAAGCCGCCCGCGTAATAGAAATCCTCCATCAGATACTTGCCGGACGGCATCAGGTTGACCAGGCACGGCATGTCGCGGCCGAGCCGATCCCAATCGTCGAGCGACAGCGGGACACCGATGCGTCCGGCAATCGCAAGCAGGTGCACGACGGCGTTGGTCGAGCCGCCGATCGCGCCGTTGACCATGATCGCGTTCTCGAACGCCTGCTTGGTGAGGATCTGCGACATCCGCAAGTCTTCGTCAACCATCTCGACGATGCGCCGTCCCGCCATCCGGGCCAGCACCTTGCGCCGCGAATCGACGGCGGGAATCGCCGCGTTGGTCGGCAGGCCCATGCCCAGCGCCTCGACCATCGACGCCATCGTCGACGCCGTGCCCATGGTCATGCAATGGCCGGCCGAACGCGACATGCACGACTCGAC
>Ga0184626_10000123_pt1 | contig 18612 bp, 12 predicted proteins | sample PLM3_60_b1_FD_133142 | JGI IMG/M metagenome (GOLD analysis project Ga0184626, IMG submission 133142) | Groundwater sediment microbial communities from an aquifer in East River, Colorado, USA - PLM3_60_b1 | ecosystem: Environmental > Terrestrial > Soil > Riparian zone | place: USA: East River... | reverse complement strand
TATTTGATATTGCGAGGAGCCATGGCTGACAAGCAGTGTGATGCGTTGGTAATCGGCGCCGGACCGGGCGGATATGTATCTGCCATCCGGCTGGGACAACTGAAGCAGAAGACAATTCTTGTAGAACGCGAGTGGATCGGAGGTACCTGTCTTCACGTCGGGTGTATTCCTTCCAAAGCGCTCATTACGGCGGCAAAGTTTTACGAAAAAATGAAGCATGCTTCCGATTTCGGCGTCAACATTACTTCCGCCACCATCGATTTCAAAAAGATGGTGCAATGGGAAAAGGGGATCATTGACAAATTTACCGGCGGTATTCATCAGTTGCTCAAAGCAAACAATGTGGAAACCGTAATGGGTACAGCCCGATTCCTGTCTGCCAACGAAGTGGAAGTGAGAAATGATAACCAATCGGTTATTATTCAAGCAAAGAATATCGTGATCGCCACCGGCTCTGTTGCCGCCGGGATTCCGCCATTTCCATTTGACGGCGAGCGGATCATCAGCTCAACGGAAGCGCTTGTTCTCCCCGAGATTCCAAAACGTTTGTTTGTGATTGGCGGGGGCTACATCGGCTTGGAAATGGGAATCATGTATGCTCATCTCGGTTCAAAAGTTACCGTTGTAGAAATGATGGACCAGCTGCTTCCTGGCTTTGATGCGGAATTGGTCCGCACTCTCGGCCGCAGTTTGAGACAGAAAGGAATTGACTACTTTGTGAACGCGAAAGCCAAGAGTTATGAAGGCAACGTTGGCAGCATGAAAGTCACTGTCGAAATAGAAGGATCAGACCGTGTGTTTGAGACCGATCGAATTCTGGTTACGGTCGGCCGGAAACCGAATACGGCGGGGCTGGAAATCGAAAAGTCTGGAGTGCAGACAGATCCCAAGGGATTCATCCCGGTGAACAACAAATGTCAGACTTCTGTTCCCGGTATCTACGCGATCGGTGATGTGATCGGCAATCCGATGCTGGCACACAAGGCATCGAAAGAGGGAGAAGTAGTCGCAGAGATTATTGCCGGGCACAATCGTGCTGTGGATTACGTTGCGATGCCAGCCGTTATTTTTACCGAACCCGAAATCGCTACGGTGGGGCTATCCGAAGCCGAGGCGAAAGAAAAAGGCTACAATGCGGGCTCGGGCAAATTCCCATTTGCAGCTTCCGGGCGCGCACTGACGCAAGGCGCAACGGACGGATATGTCAAAGTGATCTTTGACAAAGACAGTAAACAGGTTCTCGGATTTCATATCATCGGACCCGAAGCATCCGATTTGATCGGTGAAGCCACACTTGCAATCGAGATGGGTTCCACCGTGGAAGATATCAGTCTTACGGTACATCCGCATCCAACGCTCACCGAAACGATCATGGAGGCTTCCAAGGCCGCGCTGGGTGAAGCCATTCATATCGTAAACCGGTAGGAGAATCTAGTTTGGAGGGGGCGGGCGTCCCTGCCCGCCCGCTGGCTAGTAAGAAATTTGGCGGGCACGGAGGCCCGCCACTCCAAATCAGGAGGTTATGGAAAAGAAACAGTATCTGGATCTGCTCCATTACCTCAAACTCACACGCCGTTTGGAAGAACACCTCGTTGTTCTCTACAAAGAAGGAAAAATCCACGGCGGCCTGTACAGCAGTTTGGGTCAGGAAGCGATTTCGGTTGGCACCACGTACGCGCTTGATCAGGAAGATGTTGTAAGTCCGGTGATTCGGAACATTGCGACAGTTCTGATCAAAGGTTACACGCCAAAGGATATTTTCTGCCAGTACCTCGCCCGCGTGGGTGGTCCTACGAAAGGTAAGGATACGACTCTCCATTTTGGAGAAATTGAGAAAGGGACTGTTGCACCGATCAGTATTCTTGGTCCGTTAATCCCTATCATGGCGGGAGTGGCTCTGGGTGGCCGAATGAAAGGTAGAACCATCGTTACTCTCACGTATATTGGAGATGGCGGCACATCGACCGGCGACTTTCATGAAGGGATGAACTTCGCTTCGGTCCATCATCTTCCGCTCATTTGCGTGATTGAAAACAATCAATACGCTTATTCCACACCGGTTACAAAACAGGCAAATGTAAAGGACCTGGCTGACCGTGCTCAGGGATACGGTATTCCGGGAATCGTAGTGGATGGAAACGACGTGCTTGCCGTCTATGACGCAACCGTGCGTGCCCGACAACTCTGTCTGAAAGGGGAAGGACCGGTCCTGATGGAATGCAAGACCTTTCGCGTAAAAGGACACGCGGAGCATGATGATCCTTCGAAGTACGTTCCTCGGAAATTGTTCGAAGAGTGGAAGCAAAAGGATCCTGTAGATCGTTATGTAAAGCAATTGCTGGATCAGAAGATTGTTTCCAAAGGGGATATTCAGACCCTGGAAGAAGACATTGAACTGTTGCTTCGGAACTCCTTGAAAGAAGCGCTCGAATCTCCGTTGCCTTCTTCCGAAGATGCGGGAAAAGGGGTCTTCGCAGAGTGATCCTGCGATCCCGGCGACATCGCTCCTTGATAACGAATGGTAGGGGCGCACGGCGTGCGCCCTTCTCTAAATATTGCCTGTGCCAGAGGGCGCACGGCGTGCCCCCCTACTCCGTATCCAACAAATAAACTGCGACTTCATTCTTTCCCGGCCGAAATGAAGTCTCTGACACAACCGCGCCGAATCTTGATCCCTTGGCTCCTGCTGAAAAGGATTTCGTGACGGCGCGGACAACATCATTCACCGCAATAGCCACTGTGATGGATTCTAGAGTTTCACGGATTACGCCCGAGATAAATACCGGCTGAACCTGCGCGTTCAAATCCACATTGCGATATGCATTTTCATCGGTAAGGGTTACCGGGACTCGCTTTCGCATACCAATTTCATCTACACGTTTTCCAATCAGCTCTGCATGCGGGCCAAATTGAAACACGCGGTCGAAGCCTGTTCCCGACCCGAATAAAGTAAGCTTTCGCTGCAACGCAGGATCCTCCTTTGTCATATCGAGCTGGAACTCTTCTTGTCTTGCGCCTTCCCTGCGCACCAGAATGCGCGAAGTCCGGTCACGAAGATCCGGGCTCAAAGCCGGCTGACCATCCACTTGCCATGGGATTGAGATATTCAGAATTTGTGCGATCGTGGGAAGTATATCGATCGTCTCCACTCTTTGATCCAGAACGGCCCCCCTCGTTTGATGGGGAGCCTTGATGAAAAGAGGAACCATCATGATTTGGGAAACGTTCTTCCGGGATGGATTCCGCAACGACTCGCCTGGGGAAAACCCGATACCATGATCCGCGGCCATAATAATCAAACTGGGATCGTACAACCCCGCTTGCTTGAGGCGATCCAGTAAATCGCCAATCAGCTTGTCCACAAAACCAAGCTGAAGAAGATGCCGCCCATACTGCTCAGCTACGGCAAACTCATCGCTGTCCCAGATACCTTTTCTTTGATTCTTTGCCTGCCATACACTCGAGCCACGCTCGTTGTATTCCCTGCCTGAAGGAAGGTATTTCCAGGGTTTATGCGGTAGAAGAATGTGGAGAAAATAGAGTGTGGGTTGCTGTTCCGGAGTCACGGCCGCAACAAATCGCGCGAAAATTGCCGGCCGATTCCTTTTTGCAGCGAGAGTTTCTTCATCCAGTTCTTCCCCGCTGCCGGTCTGGCTCCAGAAGTCGCCCCACGTCTGAGTTACAGAAGGAAGATTTTCAGAAAACTCTATGGGAAGTACAATTTGAGGATAAACGGCCGATAGATCCAGGACCATGGATCTCATTCTTTGGAGAAATGGATCAGGAGTTTCTAATCTATTTGGCAAGCCTGGAGGGAACAGCCGTGTTGCTGATTCGATCACTTTCATTTTGTACGATCCGCCAAGCAGGGAAAAAAGACTGTTCGGATAATCCCGGGCAGTAGGGAGATGCTTTTCTGCCGGATAACAGCCGGTCAAAATCGCCGGCAGAGCAGCAGGCGTGAGAGTGGCAACAGTGCTGGTATTGCGGAACCAGTACGATTCACGCATCAGCCGGGCAAAATTCGGGTAGCGAACCGGATCCACCATCGCTTTGTCGTCCAAGAGTGAAATCAACGGGAATTCATCAAAGATCACCATGACTACCGGTGCCGTTGCATTCACCGGTTGTAAGCCGGTCACAGCTGATCCGCCAGTGAGAATTCCTGAAATCGGATCGCTCAGGAGGAACATTCCGGGAACAATGATGAGCGCCGGAGAAAGAAAGGTAAGCATCATCCGTGCGGCCTGTTGTCGCTGTTGCAGAATCGAGATTCCACCGCCCGCAATGAGAGCCAGGAAAACGAGAACATAAGGATCAATCTCAAAACGCTTCAAAATAGGAAGAATGATTAATGCGATGAGGATGGTTACAAAGAAGGCGTGGACAACCGTTCCCGCCGTCGTGTTGATCCGGCCTGCAAGCAGCTCGAGTCCAACCAGCACGCCTGGCAACGCCACACAAAGCAATGCAACCAGAACAAGAATATCCAACGGATTGCTACCACGCGCAACGAAGAATTCTGCGTTGTGCGAAAGCTGATCGAAGAGGGGTTGCGCAATAGCCAGACAGGTCAGAACAAAGAGATGAACTATGTGCGTTTTGTTTGCCGACATTTTCGCATTCAACCCATTAAAAACGGCGGAGTCGCGGGCCTCCGTGCCCGCAGTAAGTGGATGATCACACGAAACAGCGGGCAGGGACGCCCGCCGCTCCACAAATTGTGGTCGCCCCGTGCAACAAATTTTTAACTATATAATAGGTTGATCTCTTGAGGTAGTGATGGTTCTGACATATCTGGAAGCGATCCGGCAGGGAATGTGGGAAGAGATGGAATCCGATCCGCGGGTCTTTCTCCTCGGCGAGGATATCGGCGCCTATGGAGGTGCTTTCAAGGTAACCGAAGGCATGCAGGAGCGTTTTGGCGAACAACGTGTGATGGACATGCCGATTTCGGAATCTGCGATCATAGGTGTGGCCATCGGCTCAGCGCTCTATGGAATGCGTCCGGTTGCAGAAATGCAGTTTATCGATTTCATCGCCTGCGCTTTCAATATGATTTCCAATTATGCCGCCAAAGCGCACTACTGTTGGGGCGCGGCTATTCCCATTGTGATCCGTGGTCCGTATGGCGGAGGCGTGCACGCGGGACCGTTTCATTCACAATGCGTCGAATCATATTTCTTGAATACGCCTGGACTCAAGATCGTTGCCCCTTCTACAGCCGGCGATGCAAAAAGGTTGATCAAGGCTGCAATTCGCGATCCCAATCCGGTGCTTTACTTTGAACATAAGTTTCTATATCGCCGCATCAAGGAAGAGATTCCAGCCGGCGATCTCAATGTTCCAATCGGAAAAGCTCTGATCAGGCGCGAGGGAAAGCACCTTACAATAGTGACCTACAGTGCGATGGTCCATATCGCACTGGAAGCAGCTGAAATCCTTTCACAACATGGAATCCAGGCGGAAATACTGGATCTTCGAACGCTTTCACCGCTGGATGAGGATCTGATCTTGCAGAGTGTCCGCAAGACAAACAAAGTGATTTTGCTGCACGAATCTCCGCGTTTTGGCGGCTTTGGGGGTGAGCTTGCGGCCATCATTGCGGAAAAAGCATTCGAGTATCTGGATGGTCCCATTCTTCGAGTTGCCGCGATCGATACTCCGGTGCCATTTAGCGCGACTCTGGAAGAATATTACCTGCCGAATGCCGGCAAGGTTGTTGCCGCATCAAAGAAACTACTGGAGTATTGATGAGAGTTTCGGTGATCGTTCCTCAGATCGGTCAGAGTATCGCAGAAGCCACCATTGTCAAATGGTTTAAAAAACAGGGTGATCCTGTTTCGAAAGGGGAAACTCTGTTGGAAATCGGAACTGACAAGATCAATACAGAGATTCCAGCGCCTGAATCAGGCATAGTGGAACGACTCCTCGTATCGGAAGGAGAAACGGTTCCCGTGGGAAACGAAATTGCGGTGATTTCACTCTCAGAAGAGTCCGGAGAGCGGGCCGAGGCCGTCGAAAAAGTCAGCTGGAGCGCGGGCTTCCAGCCCGCAGGATCTAGTTCCCTGACGAATCTTGCGGGCAAAGATGCCCGCGCTCCGGCTGGGAATGAAGCGCGGCATTCGCCTTTCGTCCGAAAACTGGCTCAGGAGCATCATATCGATCTATCTGCAGTGTCCGGAACAGGTGAAGGGGGCAGGATAACAAAGGAAGATGTATTGAAACTTGTGGAACAGAAAAAGGAGCCGCTGAAAGCCCGCGGCCGTGTTCCCATGTCCCGCGTACGAAAGCTCATCGCCGAACATATGGTGCACAGCAAGCGGACAGCTGCGGATCTGACAACGTTTTTTGAAGTGGATATGAACCAGGTGTCGTGGGAGCGTGAAAAATCAAAGGAATTGGTTCTCAGCCGGCATGGATTCAAACTTACGTATCTTCCTTTCGTGATGTATGCGACCGTGAAAGCGTTGAAATCCTTTCCTATATTGAACTCTTCGATCGAAGGCGAAGATATCCTTTACCACGCAGATGTCCATCTGGGAATTGCAGTTGCAATGGATGACGGATTGATTGTGCCTGTGATTCGGAACGCTGATCAAAAAGATGTTCTGGAGTTGGCGCGCACGGCCCATGAACTTTCGGAGCGCGCGCGCAGCAAACGTCTGACACCTGACGATCTTCAGGGCGGAACGTTTAGTATTACCAATCCGGGCGTTTTTGGCGCCTTGATGGGAACGCCGATCATCCATCAGCCGCAAGTCGCAATCCTGAGTTTAGGAGCAATCGTAAAGCGTGCTGTTGTCATTGACGACGCGATCGCGATTCGTCCGACGGCATATCTTTCGCTGACCTATGACCATCGAGCGCTGGACGGAGCGGAGGCCGACCGTTTTCTGGCGCATATCAAACATACCCTGGAGAAAGAATGCCCATCGCTCCATCCTTAACACGAATCTGCGGATTGCTACTCCCCGGAATCGTCCCGTATAAAGACGCTGTAGTACTACAAGAATCGTATGTGAAGAACATAGTAGCCGGCAGGGAAAGGGAAACCTTCATCTTGCTGGAGCATCCACACGTCATTACTTTCGGTCGCGGATTTCATCCAGAGAATCTGCTCGTTTCGCCAGACTGGCTGGAAGCCAACGGTGTGGCAGTGGAAGAGAGCGGGCGCGGCGGGGACATCACCTATCATGGTCCGGGACAGGTAGTCGGGTATCCGATTTTGAATCTTTCCGGTCAATCCGATCTTCATCTCTATCTCCGGAATCTAGAGGAGTTGATGATCAGGTGTGTACGAGACTTTGGAATCGAAGCAGGCCGCAAACCGGGAATGACCGGCATCTGGGTCCAGGATGAAAAACTTGGAGCGATCGGTGTTCGCGTGGCGCGATGGGTTACCAGCCACGGATTTGCACTGAACGTCAATCCCGATCTCAAATACTTTGACTACATCATTCCTTGCGGAATCCGGCAACATGGTGTCACCTCGATGAAAAAACTTCTGGACCGGGACATTCCGGTAGACGAGATTCATACGTGTCTTGTCCGCCATTTCGAAGCTATCTTTCAACGAAAGGTGATTGCATGATTGCGCTCGAAGCGATCCGTGCCGCACAACTGCGGATTCGCCCTTATTTGCACCGTACTCCGACGTTTACTTCCCGATTTCTGGGTTCTCAAACGGGAAGCGAGGTGTATCTGAAAGCAGAATTGTTTCAGAAGACCGGTTCGTTTAAGCCCCGCGGCGCGATCAACAAGCTGAAGCAATTTTCAGCAGAAGAAAAATCACGGGGAATTGTTACAGTATCGGCCGGTAATCACGCGCAGGCTGTTGCTTTCGCCGCGGCAATGGAAGGAATTCCGTGCGTTGTTGTCATGCCATCCACAGCTCCGAAAAATAAGCTGGATGCAACGCGCGGCTATGGCGCGAAAGTCATACTTCATGATGAAATGCGCACGATCTTTGAACGGACTGAAGAAGTGCGCCGTGAGAATGATTCCATCCTCCTTCATCCATTCGATGATCCGGAGGTGATTGCCGGACAGGGAACAACCGGTCTGGAAATCTATGAGGACGTTCCGGCGGCGGATACGGTAGTTGTGGGGATCGGCGGTGGCGCGTTGATTTCGGGAATCGCTTCTGCGATCAAGCAATTGAACCCGAAAGTGCGTGTCATTGGAGTCGAGCCGGAAGGCGCCCCTGCAATGACACGTGCCCTGCAGGAAGGAAAACCGGTAAGGCTGGAAAAAATTGAAACGATTGCAGATGGACTCGCCGCGCCGTATGCAGGCGAGTGGACCTTAAAATGCGTCCAGACCTATGTGGAAGAGGTTGTGCTTGTAACGGATCAGCAGATTCGCGACGCCGTATTGCTGCTGCTGGAACGCGCCAAACTTCTTGTGGAACCTGCGGGAGCAGCCTGCGCTGCTGCATTGCTTGCCGGCAAAATCCGTTCCCCCGGTAAGGTCGTACTTGTCCTCAGTGGCGGCAACCTGAGTTTGTCCCTCCTCAAATCCTGGTTGTAGGATTTCTCGCAAAGGCGCAAAGCACGCAAAGTACGCCAAGCTTTTACCTCTGCTTCTTTGCGTGCTTTGCGCCTTTGCGAGAAATTAGAAAAGGCGGAAGAGTTTGGGAAGATCACCCAATACTTCGAAGATCTGGCCTGAAGAGACGCTGATCGAATATCCTTTCGGGTCTACAGAGGCAAACGGGCTCGTTTGTCTGGTGAGTGGCAATGCAAAATCTACGCGAACTACTCTTGCGCTTTGCGCTTTCTTTAATCCGATACGGAGACCCACACCCACGCTAACCGGGAAGTCGCTAAATTTTAGATGTTCATCCCCGGACCAGACATAGCCTGCATCCAGAAAGCCGACGAAGCCGACGCCCACCAGTCTATAGTTGAACGGTGTAAAGATTCGGTCTTCAATATTCATCAATACACGGTTCTGGCCGTTAAAGTACTTGAATGTATAACCACGGAGACCTTCATTTTCACCAAGTGAAATTTGAAATGGCGGATCGACGTCCTTTGTCAGAGTTGCAGAGAGATTTGTGGCCAGCGTCTGGCGCGGAAACCGAATAGGACCAATACGAAATTCCGGCATCTGCAAATAGTAGTGTGAGAATCCATTAAAGATGGCATTGCTGAAACGACCATCTGTTTGCCGCCGGATACTGAATTCGCTTAGCAGTGAAAGATATTGCCAGGAGCTGACCTCTTTCGTGTACTGGGCGATCGATTGGATTTGATAGAAGTCAGGATTTGGTTTGATATCATGCGACCGAGTGAAGGTAGTAGCAAGAAGAAGTCCTTCGGGTAAATCTTCGATCCGCCCAAAATTATCGAGATAGTTTTTCTTGATGAACTGCTGGCGGTCCCAATTAAAAATGACTCCATACTGGTAGTCTTCACGATCGATGGGATGCAGATTCTTTCGAATGGACTTAATGGCTTCCGCTTCCGGGAAAATGATGCGGGCCGGATTTGGATACAGCAGGCTGTCCATGCTGAATAACACTCCGAAGCGGCGATGATTGTAGCGGCTTCCCCAGGATCTTGCGGCGAAGAAAAGACCGTTGCGATGGTCTGTATCGATCTCCGCGACGGTTTCGCCCTTGTAATGAAGTTTATCGGCATAGAGACCTGAATCCCAGGAAACTCCATACGCCCATTTTGTGTCCAGAGCGTAGAACGGACGAATCACATCATTGGTATATCTCCATCCGTCCGATGCAGTTTCATAGCTGGTTTCAAACGTCCACCGGCTGTTCAGAAACTGCGGATCAAAATACAGTGCGCCCCATGAAGTTCGTTCAGGGTCCCGTCTGTAACCGAGAGAGATAGTTTTGCCGAGTCCTAGAAAATTGGATTCCTCGATTGCAAATTGAAACTTAGAAAAACCGGAGCTTTTTCCTGCCGAAAGATCGATCTGAGTGGTCCATTGATCTTCAGAATGGACATACAGATCTACTTTCTCCGGGCCGACGACTTTGGGCTCGATCCGGACATCATCCAGGAACCTGTGTTTTCGTAAATTGCGCTCTGACTCGGCAATCAGATCGGAATCGAGTAACTCTCCTTCGCGGAACAGCAATTCCCGGCGGACAAAAGAGTCGTTTGTGCGGTTGTGGATCTTGTTCAGAAACCGGAAGGGCCAGGAACGATACCCCGGAATACGCGGATCGAAAGCATCCAGGGTATCAATGTGGATCTTGTTGATCTGATATTGTACGTTTGGATCCGGTGTTTCTTCTGCATAAACAAGGGGCGCAAACGCACAAAAAATCAATAGAAAAAACTTCATGACTACTCAATTTTAGTGACAATTTTTCCCTGTCCGCCAGTAGCGGAAGAAAAAAATTCTTCCCACCTCCGCCGGAGGAGATCGGAATATTGCAGCTCCTCCGGTGCCGCCGGACGATCGCTTTTGGTGATCAGGATAAATAGATGTGTAAATTCTTTTTGAGATGCTGACGAAGGAGGTTTTCTTGTACCGTTTGCCGCAATGACATCACCAATTCGTACCGGTACGGCAGTTCCGTTGAATTTGACATTTGCTTGCGGCTCAGAACTTTCACTGAATTGAAAACTGGGAGAGAAATTCGAAGCTCCGGTAACATAAAAAGTATCCGGCACACGGTCCGGAGAAAGCAGTCCCATCAGATAAAGATCCAGCGGAGCGTAAATGCGGAATGGAGTACCCGTTACAAAATTGTTCCCACCTCTTTCCGATATCTGGTTCCCTTCGAGAAACGAACCTTTTGAATCAAAGAAAAAGCTCCAGTGACTATCATCACGTCCAAGGAGAATATCGCTCTTTTTTCCATCAACGGTAAATTTGATATAGCTCAACCACCGGTGAGCAACTTCGTGCGCAAGGATTGCAAGCAATGACGTATCTGTCTCGGGAAGTGGAGTTTGCAGATCTGCCGGGTACTGATGGATATTTCCTAAAAATGTAATGTTCTGCAAACGTTTTTGGCTGCCGTACTGAGAGTTGTTCCGGAAGATTGGTTTTCCTTTTCCGGAAGGATCTCCGATTCCGCTCGTTGTGTTTCGCACATTTAAAGCAAATGCTTGGACTCCGGGAATCGGTGTGAGCCCAAAATTGCTCAACAGAGTGACAAAATCATAGCGGTCCTTATGACTTTGATAAACAGACTTCATCAACTTTGAAATATCGATGCTTTCGTAATCGTGGAAGTTTTCCAGAAATGATTTTCGGGGTCGATTGCCGAAAACACCGCTGCTAAAATCCACCATCCGCACCGAATCTTTGCTGCCGGAAAGAACACCGGTAAACGCCTGCGTGGCAGTCATGTCCGGAGCAAATACAAGGGTAATGCCGCCATCCCGGTGCAACACAATCTGGAATGTGTTTTGACCAAAATCGAATATGTTCTGATTGAAAAATTCAGGAACTTTCAACCAGCTGATGACAACGCGGTCCGTGGTCTGATTGATAAAGATCGTTCCTATAGTTTCAGGATCGAGATCAGTAAAGAATGGGGCGATTCGCGGAGGTCCTGATAGAAAGGTTTCCGGATTCGGTGGATCCACGTCCGGCTGTTGAAACGTAATATTCCCATTGGAATTAACAAAGCAACGATCGTAGGATTTTTTCCCGAAAGGAAATTGAAACTGATTGAAGATCAGCTCGGCAGAGTCATCATCGGTGAGACTCAGTGTTTGACTTGCCGTTCCGTCAAATGATTCGGGCGCGAGGGAATAGCTATAGCGTCCCTGGCTGATGGGCTGAAAATGTACCTGTTGACCTTTCAGATCAAACGAGTTTGAAACGATCAGCAGTTCCGGATCTGCGGTAATCACCAGAACATCGCCTGATTGCTGAACAACTCCGGCCGTGGTTTTTGCAGGTTTACGGATCCTGGGCGAATGGGCCTGGAGGTCGAGAAAATCCTGTGCGGCACCAGGGGAGAGACTTCTCACTTTCTTGGCCGCTTGGCGAGCTTCGGCCAGACCTCCGACCAAAAGCACGACCAGAAGGGCCGGCAGAAAACGTTTCATCTTAACTCCATGAACCGTAACATCTTAACCCAGATGAAGCCCTCGTTCAACAGTAGCCGGGAGATTTGTGACCTCGGAATCTCAGGTACGGATTTGTGAGTAATCTAGTACAATTCGGAGATGAGTTTTAAGAAGCTTGCGTTGTTGCTTCTTTCCGGAGCCGGATTGTATTCCGTGGCCAGTTCCTCGGCTGCGGCGGGAAACGCACGGGAGCGGAAAAGGATATTCCGCGAGAAGGGTTTCTGGGTAATTGCGCACCGTGGTTTTTCAGGGCGTTATCCCGAAAATACAATGCTTGCTTTTGAACAGGCAGCCGCCCTCCCGATTGATGCGATTGAACTGGACGTCCATTCTACGCGCGACGCAAAGATTGTGGTGATTCACGATCCGACTTTGGATCGTACTACAGACCGCAACGGGCGCGTTCTGGATTTTACGTGGGATGCGATCAAGAAAGTAGATGCAGGCTTTCTTTTTGATCCTGAGAAAACGGGGGACTATCCATATCGCGGAAAAGGTATAGTGATTCCGCTGTTGGAAGATGTGTTCCGCAGATTTCCAGAGATGAAGTTCATCATTGAAATCAAGCAGGTAATGCCCGCGATAGAAGAGAGCGTGTATCGCCTGATCCGGAAATATAGAATGGAAGATAAGGTGATTGTGGCTTCGGAGCACAATGAACCACTGTTGCGATTTCGCAATATTGATTCTGTTGTCGCGACCAGCGTTTCCGCCGAGGAAGCACAGGAGCTCCATCAGTCGTTTCGAATGCGGCTGGCAAATTTTTACCGGACGCGGGGCGATGCAGTACAGATTCCTGAAGCTTACCAGGGAACAAGAGTAGTTACCCCGGCTTTCATTCGAGCTGTTAAGCGAAAAGGACTTGCCCTTCATATCTGGACTGTAAATGAGGTTGAGGATATGCAGCGATTGATGTTGTGGGGCGTGGATGGAATCATTACTGACTTTCCGGACCGGTTGCTACACCTGGTAAAAACAGAAAAGGAATTTATCGCAGAGACACAGAGCACGCAGAGTTAGGAATTTAGATTGAATATTATTGATCCGAAACTGGAAGAGTATTTACATCGCATTACACCATCGCATCATGAGGTGTTGCGAGAGATGGAGTCGTTGGCAGAGCAGCGTGAATTCCCAATTGTTGGTCCTCTTGTCGGACGAATTCTGTATCAGTACGCACGATTGCTTTATCCGTCCCGGATACTGGAACTTGGTTCCGGCTACGGTTACTCAGCCTTGTGGTGGGCGCTTGGATCTGCCGATAACTGCAAGATTGATTGCACTGAAGGTTCCGCTGACAATATTCGTCTCGCGCAACAGTTTCTCAGTCGCGCAGGAGTGTGGCAAAAAATTAAATATCATCAGGGGGATGCATTGGAGTTTTTGAGCCAGGCGCCTGGCGAATTCGATGTCATTTTCATGGATATCGACAAGCATCAATATCCGGACGGTTTCCGAAAAGCATTTTCGCGGCTGCGAAAAGGCGGGTTGTTCGTAACTGACAACGTTTTGTGGTCCGGCAGAATCGTAGAACCCGATCCGGATCGCTCCACACGCGCTATCCTGGAATACAACCAGCTTGTCTACAACACGCCGGGCGCATTCACGGTCATCTTACCTGTCCGTGACGGTGTTGGCGTTACATTGAAACAGTAATTTTTCCGATTCCCCTCTAAGTTAGTTTTACCTGTGACAACGTTGGCTTTACGCTGAATAAGTAGTCATACCTGAACACAAGGCGTATAATTCCGTGAGGAGACCACGTCGTGAAACCCGCGGAAGACCCCCTGATAGGTACGCGCATCCGGGAGTATCAGATCCTGGAAGTCATTGGGAAGGGGGGCATGGGCGCTGTCTATCGCGCGCGCCACATTTATCTTGATGAAGACCGGGCGCTCAAAATGATCCAGGGGCGCCTTGCCGGAGATTCAGACTTTGTTGACCGGTTCATCCGCGAAGCAAAAATCCTCACCCGTTTGCGACATCCAAACCTGGTGCAGCTTCACGAATTTGGAACGCTGCGCGAAGACACCTTCTTTATGGTGATGGAAATGATTGTTGGGGAAAGTGTTGCTCAGCGAATGGATCGTCTTCAGAACATTCCGGTTCCGGATGCTATTCGGATCGCCCTCGACGTCGCCAGGGGGCTGAGTAGCGCCCATCAGAAAGGGGTCGTCCATCGCGACATCTCGCCTGGTAACATCATCCTGTGCAAGGACGTGGATGGATCGGATTTCACCAAAGTCATTGATTTCGGCATAGCGAAACCGAATGCCGATGCGATAACGCGGCATTTTACTCTTACCAATCACTTTATTGGAAAGCCTGAGTACTGTAGCCCGGAGCAGTGCGGCACTCTCAAAGATGGAGAAGTGATCGATGCCCGATCCGATATCTACTCACTCGGGGTGACGCTTTATTATATGATAGCGGGACGGCTCCCATTCCATTCCCGCACTCCATACGGTTATCTTCAAAAACACATCAACGAATCTCCAAGGCCGCTTTCACAGGTGGTGTCATTTCCGATCCCTGAATCACTTGACCGGTTGATTCTTAAGGCTCTGGCCAAGCAAAGAGAGAATCGCCAGGCGTCCATGGAGGAACTGATCCGAGACCTGCACAAGTGTGCTGCGCCGGGGAGCCGTAAACGATCGACGAGTCCGGATACCGGGCCGGTGTCGCTCACTGAGCCCCAGCCCGGGGAGGTGTTTGCCCGGAGATATTTGATTGAGACAAACCTGGGCGCAGGCAGCACAGGAACAGTTTACAAAGCAAAGGACGAACTATTGAAGATCCCTATCGCGCTCAAGATCATCACTGAAAATATTGCGCGGGACGAAGGTGTGATCGAAAGATTTAGGAGAGAAGCGATCCTGGCCAGAAGGGTAACGCATCCGAATATGTGCCGCATCTTTGATGTCGGGGAATATCACGGATTTCATTATGTTTCGATGGAATACATCGAAGGCGAATCGCTTGGGGATATTCTGAAAACGCGAGGCAGCATGAATCCGGTGTCGGGACTGCCGTTGATCGTCCAGGTTTTGACAGCGCTGCACGAAGCACACAAAGCGGGGGTCATTCACCGGGGTCTGCGCCCGAGAAGCATTCTTATCGATCGGCATCAGAAGGCATTCATTCTCGATTTTGGAATGTCCATCTCTCAGGATGTCCGTCGCGTAACAAATACAGGCTCGCTGGTTGGTACACCGCACTACATGGCTCCCGAACAATTCAAAGGGAAGAATATCGATCATCGCTCGGACCTCTACGCCGTAGGGGTCATCATGTATGAAATGTTTACGGGCAGCCTTCCGTTTGACGCGGAAACTCCGGTGGATATGATCCTTGCGCATATGAACCTTTCCCCTTCCAGACCATCTGAGGTTGTCCCTGATTTCCCGCCTGAGATCGAACGGATCATCATGAAGGCTTTGCAGAAAGAGCCGAAGGACAGATACCAGAGTGCTCGCGAGATCCTGCACGATATTGAACCTTTTGTTGGAACAGCGGGAGAGGCCCCCGCGGACCGGAAGGTTGATTCAGGTGCGGACGCGCGCTTCATATCCGCAAAACGTTTGAACGCGCTGGTAAAGAATTATCCGGATGACGCTCATTGGAAAACACTGCTGGATACCGCGGTGAAAACGGAGGTTCGACGTGCGATCAGTCTGCTGAAGAAAAAAAATTTGATCCGGGCAAGGATGCTTGCAGAAAAACTCAACAGGTATGATGCGCTTGGTGAGAAAGCCCGGGAACACGTACGGAAATTGCACGATAGTGTCCGCTTGGAAATAGAAAAAGCCGCGGGTGAGTATCTGCGTGAAGCGGAGGAATTGATCGAGTCAAAGAAGTTTCAGAAAGCTGCATCCTGTTTGGAATCGGCGCGGAACTTGCAACCGAATGATCCAAGAATTGAGACGATCACAAAAAAACTGCAGAAGCTTCAGCAACGCCGGGTAGAGAAGAATGTAACTCAACAGATTGAGGAGGTCCGGAAACTGATTGCTGAAAACATGGAACAGGAGGCACTGACTCTTGCCGAAGAGATTGTGAACGAGAACCCTCTGTCGCGAACAGCCAAGCTTTTGCACAATCAGATTCTCAATAAAACGCAGTTGGACGAAAGAAGAATCGAGATTCAGGCGCACGTGAAGACTGCACTCGGTCCGCTTGCAAAGGTTAACTTCTCGATGGCGCTTTCCAACTTGACCAACCTCTCGGGTGAGGTCAAAGAACTGGATTTTGCAAACGAGATCACCCGGATCCGCAGTACGATTAAGTTTGTTTCCGCTGCGTTTGCGACAGGATCCTACGGAACCATTCCCGGTACGATTCGACAATTGATTGCATCGGATCGCTATGAATGGATCAAGCCAAACGCTGACATCCTGGGGAAACTGATCGAAATTGCAACTGCAAAGGATGCGAAAGTACGTGAACGGTTTCAGGCTACATTTTCAAACGCCATGTCGGCTTATGACGAGTCGCGTTGGGAGGAAGCGATTCAGCTCTGGAAAGAGGCGCAAAGGTATCAGCCCGCGGACCCAACTGTCGCGGATTGGATAGCGGAAGCAGAAAGGCGCAAACAGGGACTGGCTCACAGCGCTACAGTGGATCAACCTCCTGATTCGGTTCAATCCAATCTTGCCGAAGCGCTTCGTTACTGGGAACAAAAAGAGTATGAAAAGGCGCTGACAAAGGTGGGGGTAGTTCTGCTGCGGCAGCCGTTGCTGCCGGCCGCGCTAAAGCTCAGAACGGAAATCCAGGAAGCTTACTGCAGCGATCTTGTGCATAAAGCAGATGCGCGTTCCGTCAAGAAGGAATGGGGGCCAGCAATTACTTTGTTAGAGCGGGCAGCTAGTATTTTGCCTAGTGAAGCAGCAATACAGCGGCGGCTCGAAGAAAACCGGAAGCAATTTCGGCAGTTGCATGCAAACGCCTACCAGTCCGATACGGGCACTGACCATCTGACCATCCTGGAAAGGCTGAAGAGCGCTCTGGATCGGGGACGGAACTATTCGCAAAAGGCGGAATGGACGGAAGCATTAAAAGCATACAAGGAAGCTGCTCTGATTTCTTCGTTTCCTGAATTGCAAAAACGAATCGATGAAATCGAGCAGCGCCTCCTGGGTCAAAGACGTAAAGCCTCAAGTTGACATCCACTTGATCCATGTTATCCTACCGGCAGACCGATAGGGGGACAGTTGGGACGCAACGCAATTGTTCTCGCGACAATTGTTGGAGTTTTACTTCTAATCTATTCCTGCTACCCGGCATATAGCCAACCACCGAAGCGCATACAAATTCAGCTTGACGAACGCGGATTGCGCGGGTCGGTGCTTTTTGATCACAAGATGCACGAACCCGTGATCAGTCCGGATCCGTCCAATCCGCATCGCTCAGCGACGGGCGTCGCCTGCATCGGGTGTCACCACACGGTCAAGCAGGTAACGGACGCAAAGCAGTTCCAGAAATGCTCCGCGTGTCATTTTACACAAGGGAATCCGGAGAATCCTGCGGACAAAGACGGATACGAGCTGAGCGCGACGGAGATTTACCATCGTTCCTGCATCGGCTGTCATATTGCGTCTAAAGTAAAAAGTTCCAACGAGCGCTTCACCAACGTTTCCTTTACGAAATGTGGACAGTGCCACGACATGACTGCGCAGTTCATGCCGGTGACGCGGAAAGTCCTGCTGCTCCCGCCTGCAGAAGAAATGCCGGCGCCAATGGCAGCGCACGCGCCTCCGCAAACAACCTTTGACCGGCCGCTCGGTTTTGCCGGACGTTCCACCGTTTCAAAGCCAATCCAAAATCCGGATGGATCGTACTCGATTCCTGATCGCTGGCGTCTCGGCTTCCCGCGAGATCCACGCTACAAAGAGGGAAGCGTGTGGAACCCTTATGGTCAGAATATCCTCAAGGGCGACTATCCTGTTATCGGGCAGCATACGTTTTTTGTGCTCACCATGGAAAGCGATTCGTTCAACAACTTCCGGAAGCTGCCGGTGCCGAGCGATGTTTCGAGCCAGAATCCCGACAACGCCGAATTCTTCGGGCGCGGCCAACAATATTTCTTTCGTCAGAACTTCATGGTTTCTGCTGAGCTGTTTCATGGGGATTCCGCCTACAAGCCTGTGGACTGGCGCATCCACATAACTCCAAATTTCAATATCAACTATCTCCACACACAAGAAAACGGGATCGTCAATATTGATGTCCGGAGAGGAAATACAAGAACGGACGGCCACATTGTTTTGCAAGAAGCATTTGGCGAAGCGAGGCTTTTCTCAACCGATCCTTTTTACGACACCACTTCACTGCGGGCGGGAATTCAACCGCTGATCACTGATTTTCGCGGCTTCATTTTTTACGACGTGAATCTCGGCGCGCGACTATTCGGCAACTTCAGCAACAACCGCTATCAGTACAACGCCGCATATTTTGAGATGCTGGAAAAGGACACCAACAGCGATCTGAACGATTTTGAGTTCAGAGAACAGCAGGTCGCGGTGGCAAACCTCTTTCGGCAAGATACGTTTGCACT
>Ga0184626_10000121_pt1 | contig 18752 bp, 20 predicted proteins | sample PLM3_60_b1_FD_133142 | JGI IMG/M metagenome (GOLD analysis project Ga0184626, IMG submission 133142) | Groundwater sediment microbial communities from an aquifer in East River, Colorado, USA - PLM3_60_b1 | ecosystem: Environmental > Terrestrial > Soil > Riparian zone | place: USA: East River... | reverse complement strand
TAACGCGAGCGAAGAAGGTCGCCGCCGAACCGCGACAAGGCCATCGCGCCGGAAAAGGTGGCATAGCCGAGCGCGGCCTGCGCTTGCGGCATGCCGACATCCTGCTTCAGGTAGAGCACGCACCAGTCGTACATCACACCTTCGGCCGTCATGCCCGCAAGGACCAGAATCCCGATGATCAGCAAGAGACCTTTGGGCCAGGCGAAGTGCGCCTTTTCGCCGCCCTCGCCGCTGCCGGCGTGCGTCTCGAGCATTCCGCGTGACGCAATGAAGGCGACAATCGCGATACCGCCGCAAACCCCGAACAGCTGCCGCTGCGGCGCCACTCCAATATCGAACAGGTATGAGGCAAGTGCCGCGCCAGTCATGCCGCCAACGCTGAACATGCCATGCAGGTTGCTCATGATCGTGCGGCCGCTGACGCTTTCAAGCTCCGAGCCCTCGGTATTGATGGCAACGTCGAATAGGCTCATCGAAGCGCCGAAGATCAGCATCATTGGCAGCAACGCGATCACGCTCGGGTACTCCAGTGCGACGCCGAGCATCAGGCTCATGGACAACGCCGCGAGCGCCGTGGTCTTGCGCGCGCCGAGTCGTCCGACGATGCGCCCGGCGATGAAGAGCGCCAACACGGTGCCGATTGCCACGGCTAGCAACACCAGTGAGAGCGTCGCCTCGCTGAGCGCGTAGCGGGCCTTCACCGATGGGATGTGCGTGCCCCAGGTGCCGACGATGACACCGAGCGCCATGAACTGGAGCCGCGTGGCCCAGCGCGCGCGAGCCAGGGCGGAGTGGGAATGGGGGACGGGGAAGGCCAACCGGAAGTCGTATTCACCGGCGAGGCTGTGAAGTCAGCCTCAACGATGGGGCCGGCAACTGAGTGCGACATTGTGCCGGAAATGTGTCGATGAGCGTTGCCTTGCAGCGGCCATATCCGGAAGTCGTCCCTGACCCTACACATCCACGCAAACAAAAAGCCCGCACGAGGCGGGCATGGCGGGAGGTCCTTTACGGAGTGGCTAGCAAAAATGCTAACTCGCATCACCGGACTAGCCCATCAGACTTTCGGACGAAGGGCGAGGCTGCAAAGGCTCTCTGTGGGCATGAAAAGACACGCTCGACCGACGCTGTTAATCCGTTTGCTGATCGAGATGGATGTAGTCCCAGCGCCTACGTAAGAAACCGCCCGTACCCAATGTTCGCAAGCGCGTGCAACGGCGACAATTAACTTTCGGCGCGCGATGGCGCATCTTGCGCACGCGCAGTTTCTTGGAGGAATTCGACATGGCAAAGTTTCTCGTTCTGTACCTCGCCCCGCATGCCGTCGTTGACGAGTGGATGAAGACCCCGCCCGAGAAGCGGAAGGCAGAAGAAGAGAAGATGATGAGCGATTGGAAAAAATGGACGAGCGAGCATGCGAGCATGTTTGCCGACAATGGGGCCGGAGTCGGAAGGCCCAAGCGGGTCGACGCCAACGGCATCTCGGACGCCCGCAACGACATCATGCTCTATGCGATCGTGAACGCGGACTCTCTCGACGCTGCGGCAAGGACGTTCCGCAGCCATCCGCACCTTGCGATCCCGCAGTCCTCCATCGAGGTCATGGAGCTCAAGTCACACGGGATGTGACCGGCGGTAGTCAGCAAGAATCGCGTCCATTACCTTCACGGTGCGGGCACCGGACTCGACGGTACTCGCGGCTTTCGCTCCGCCGTTGAGCTCGTCGACGAAAATCATCAGCCGGTGGGTGTCGCTCGTTAGCGCGAGCGACCCCGCCCTCGCCGTAAGCACTGCCCCAATCGCTTTTCGATCAGAATAGCGCGCATGTACGTCCGCGCAGCGCAGTTACATCTTCAGTGAGCGATAACGTCACCGTCATCGTTGCCCATCGTCTCGGGAGAGGTGAGGCGTGCCGCCGTCTCAAAGAGGGCTTCGCCCGCACCAACGGGCAACTCGGACCCATGATCGCGATGGAACAGGAGACTTGGGAAGGAGATACGTTGCGCTTCCGTATGCGCGCGCTTGGCCAAACTGCGGCGGCGAGTATTGAAGTGCTGGAGGACGCGCTGCGAATCGAAGTGTCATTGCCTTGGCTTCTGGCGAAGGCAGCGAAACGCCTTCTTCCAATTCTGCGCAAGGAGGCGACGCTGCTCCTGGAGAAGAAATAGAACGCGCGCGATTTTGATGAGGCGCTTTGTGTGCTTTTGCCCCAGTGGCCAAGGCGCTTTTCGGTAGCAAATGCGCGCTGTGCGGTCGGTATAATCGAGGCCTCGCCGAGTCAATGCTCTTGAATTGCGAGCGCATCGTTGACTCCTGCCTCGGGTGACTCGTCTCAATGGAGAAGTGACATGGTGAAGCCAGCAAAGAACACGATTTGCCTTTGGTACAACCGCGACGCCGAGGACGCGGCGCGGTTTTACGCCAAGACCTTTCCCGATTCGTCCGTCGGCGCGGTGCACCGCGCACCGGGAGATTTTCCGTCCGGGAAGAAGGGGGACGTCTTGACCGTCGAGTTTACCGTGATGGGCGTTTCATGCCTTGGGCTCAACGGCGGACCTGCCTTTAAGCACAGCGAAGCGTTCTCATTTCAGGTCGCAACCACTGACCAAGCCGAAACAGATCGTTACTGGAACGCGATCGTCGGCAACGGCGGCCAGGAAAGCGAGTGCGGCTGGTGCAAGGACAAATGGGGATTGTCCTGGCAGATTACGCCGATCGCCCTGACGAACGCGATCACCGATCCCGATCCCGCTTCCGCAAAGCGCGCGTTCGATGCCATGATGCAGATGAAGAAAATCGACATCGCTGCGATCGAGGCGGCGCGTCGCGGTTGAGATTGCATCTTCGACCCGTGCATCTCGGAAGCATCACGCCCACACCCATCCTGAACGATTTCCGGAGCTATTCCGCCGTTGAACTGTACGGCCTCTTCCAGGAGGTCTATTCGTCTTCGGATGGGATGAGCGAATTGCTGGAAGACAAGTACCCGGACGCCCGACGACTCGAAGAGGACGTTGAGGCCCTGTATCGCCTTCCTGGGGCGGTCTCGCTGGTTGCTGAAGTTGACCGTAAGCCCGCAGGCTACCTGGTTATTCGACCACGAGCGCAGGCAAGGCTTCGGCATACCGCAGAGCTGAGCATGGGAATCGCACCTGCTGCGCGAGGGAGAGGGCTGGGCAGTCTCATGCTTCAGGCTGCTCTCGATCGCGTCGCAGCGGAGCCTGCCATCGAAATCGTCTACCTCATGGTCCGTTCCGATAACGAGGCGGCGATTCGCCTATACCGTAACGCCGGTTTCGAGCAACTGGCCGTTCTCGATCGGGACACGAAAATCGGCGACAGTTATCGCGACGGTATTCTGATGCGGAAATTCGTGCGGAACTAGGGTCAGGACCCATAAACTGAACGAAAACTCGGATGACGACATCGAGCCCAAGACGGAACTCAATCAGCCGGCTGGTGGCTTGCCGGCGTTAATTGCCAATTGGGCGGCGAAAGCCCGCTTGTATGCGGGCCGCGCTTCGCCGCGGGCGACATAGGCAGCCAGGTTCGGAAATTCGTCCAGAATGCCCGATGATTTCAGCCTGAGCAGCACCGACACCATCATCAGGTCGCCCGCGCTGAACGCACCATCGAGCCAGTCGGCATCGCCCAGGCGAGCAGAAAGTTGGCCCAGCCGATTGCGGACGCGATCCTCGACCAGAGGCAGGCGCTCCTTACTCCAGGGCTTATCGCCCTCCAGAACCCTGGCGGTTGCGAGTTCAAGGATCGCCGGCTCCACGGTGTTGAGCGCGGCAAACATCCATGTGATCGCACGCGCCCGGGCATTGGCATCGTCCGGCAACAGACCCGCATGGCGCTCGGCGATATGCAAGACGATTGCGCCTGTCTCGAACAGGGCGAGATCGCCTTCCTCATAGGTTGGAATCAGGCCGAAAGGATGAAGGGCCAGATGCGTGGGTTCCTTCAGCGCACGGAACGAAACAAGGCGAACCTCGTAGGGTTGGCCCACTTCTTCAAGCGCCCAGCGAACGCGCGTATCACGCGCCAGTCCCTTGCCGCCATCGGGCGACCGTTCAAAGGCGGTAATGATGATGGTCATCGTGAGGCTCCTCTTGGCGAAAACCATCGGCGGTGGCCCTACTTGGGCTTAGGCGCGGAACGTGCTATTCCGGCACAGCGTGTCTCGTACTGCCTCGTCAGCGTTTGCCGCCGCTTCGCGCTGTTGGGACTTTCGGTGCGGCCCCGTTTGGCGTCGCGGTCGGCTTCCGCAGCGAGCCTGCGCGTCTCGTCGAGCAGTTGGGCGCACATGTTCGGGTCCGTCGCGTTTCCCCTCGCATCATTCGGCAACTTGAGCGGCTTGCTCCCCGACTCACAGGGCGCATCCGAGTAGGTCGTCTTTCCGGTGCCGTCTGTGCACTTGTAGACTTGGCCGTGCGCGATCGACGCGGTTGTCCAGATTGCGAAGGCGACCGCCATTTTCACGGCGTAGCGACGCGGATGTCTTGGCATCGTCACCTCCCATCAACGACTCTGGCGCGAAGCTTCCAGCCCATGACTCGCATCTGCCGCCTCCTGCCGACATGGTCGCATGCGCGTGACAGTTCTTACAATTTTCTCCCCAAGCATTGGGCGAGCGGGCAACGATCGTTTCCGTCGTGCGCGGGTATCAGAAACGAGGTTGCGGCGGCATCCCAACAGCGTGCCGCAACAAGCGAGCGTTAGAACGACGGTCGCGTGATCGGATTCCTTGCGAGTCAACGCAGTTTGACCGCGAATCCGCGCTGGACGCCGGGACGAGCCATCATCGTTTCATACCACCGCCGGACGTGCGGAAACTCGGCGAGATCGACCTTGTGTCGTGGGTGTCGCCACGCCCACCCCAGGATCGAGAAGTCCGCAATCGACGGATCATCGGCGAAGAATTCCCGCGCCGCCAGTCTGCGATCCATGACCGCATAAAGTCGCCGGGTTTCCTTCGAATAGCGCTCGAGTCCGTAGCGACGGTCGTTTTCGTTCTCGACCGTCAGGAAATGGTGAACCTGCCCGGGAATCGGCCCGAACCCCGCCTGCTGGAACATCAGCCACTCCAGAACCGGAATGCGCGCCTCCAGATCGCGCGGCCAGAACTTGCCCGTCTTCTCGCCTAGATAGATGAGGATCGCGCCCGACTCGAAAACGCTGACCGGCTTTCCGTTGGGTCCGTCCGGGTCGACGATCGCCGGGATTTTCGCGTTCGGACTGATTTTCAGGAATTCGGGGGCGAACTGGTCGCCCTTGCGGATATCGACGATCTTGACGACATAAGGAAGCGCCATTTCCTCCAGCGCGACGCTGATCTTGCGGCCGTTCGGCGTGTCGAACGCGTGCAGTTCAATTGGCATCGAGCATCCCCCTGCATTGGCAATCGCTTCAACCTGCGCGCGGCTGCCGACGATGGTACGGCGGCGGTTGGCAAGGTAGCATCGCGTGCGGCTCTCGACACTGCAATGCAAGTCGGCCAGGAGAAAGGAAACGATTATGGCATCGTCGACCTACACGTCCGCGCTGATCGTAGGCGCCGGCCAGGGACTGAGCGCGTCACTCACCCGGCTGCTCACGAAAGAGGGTCTTGCCGTCGCAATCGCCGCGCGGGACACCGCAAAGCTTGCGCCGTTGTGCACCGAAACAGGTGCCCGCGCCTTCGGCTGCGACGCGCAGGACGAGGCGCAAGTGCAGCGGTTGTTCGCCGACGTCGAACGCGCGCACGGCGCGCCGGACGTGGTCATCTACAACGCCAGCACGCGCACGCGCGGACCCTTCGTGGAGCTCGTACCGGCGGAGGTTCAACGCGCACTCCAGGTCACCGCGTTCGGCGCATTCCTGGTCGCACAGCAAGCCGCGGCCCGGATGCTGCCAAAAGGACACGGCGCGATTCTGTTCACCGGCGCTTCGGCGAGCGTGAAGGGATATGCGCAGTCGGCGCCGTTTGCAATGGGCAAGTTTGCATTGCGCGGACTCGCCCAGAGCCTCGCCCGCGAACTGTCGCCGCAGGGCATCCACGTCGCGCACTTCGTCATTGATGGCGGGATTCGTGGTGCCGGACGCAGCGACGACCCGAACAAGCCTGACGCGCTGCTTGATCCGGACGCGATCGCGCTCACCTACCTCAACATTCTGCGCCAGCCCCGCAGCGCCTGGAGCTGGGAGATCGAGTTGAGACCGTGGGTGGAACGCTTCTGACACATTCGCCATGCTTTCCGTTTTGGCGAAGGCGTGGGCGAGGATGCCGCAGTCGAGATAGCGGCGGCTTGCTCGACGTGGGCGGGTACCGCGTCACCGGCCTATTCATGACGAGCTCGGTCAGTTCGTCGTCGACCCGCCAAGTGCCACCCTCGTTTAGAAGAATGGCTTTGCCTGCAATTTCTCGACCGGTGGCGCGCAGATCGATGGCGGATTCGAATTCGCGCAGCTCCAGGGCGGAAGTCTTACAACGGGATCTCCACAACAAGACATCTAAGAAATGGCCGAATCCGGGGCATCGTCCGCTAGCGGTACGAATGGGATAGCGGGCGCGCTGAAGAAGCTCGGAAGCAACAAATCGAGATGATGCCGCGCTAGAGTTTGACCCATGTGTTCCATCATCTTGAGGCCAGCGAGTCTGTCGAGCGAGAAGAGTCCTTTCGGCGCAGTAGCCTCGATCCGGAATACACGCTGAGGCGCATTCGGCCGATCGCCGAGCAGCAGATAGGCCCCGCCGGACGAACCGCTATCTTGCCCTTGGAAGAACAGTTGTGGGGCGGGCAATGCCCATTGCAGCGTGCCGCCTCCCGCCGGCGGAATGAAGTCCTCCTTGACACAACCGAGCGCCAACATCCGCACTGTTTCAGGGTTCCACCGGAGGACTCCCAACGCTTCGACGGCAGCCATCAGCATCGGATTGTTCGCCCAAATCCCGCCATCGATTAGGCCGGTACCACCCATTTCACGCGAAGAACAGAAGTATGTCGGCGCCGACGCCGTCGACACCAGCGCGTCGACAACGGGTCTCTTGTGGTCCATACGAAATCGCCCACAGTGCCGCGTTTTCCAAACATATACAGTTTGCCCGGTCGGGTCCCAAGATGGCATCACCAATCGAGTGCGGGCCACGCCAATAAGGGCATCTCCGAAATGTTTTTCGAGCTCGGCTCGCAACACAGCAGTAGGGAATTTCGCGCGCACTAAACCCGCGAGACGTAGCCACACGCGAGAGAGCAATTTGGCGGTGGGGAAGATGCGAGGTCCCGAGTCATGATAGATCTGAACGATATCCTCCGCGCGCAAACCGAGTGCGAGTCCGGCAGCAATGATGCCGCCCGTCGATGTACCGACTATCAGGTCGAAGTATTCGTACAGCGGCCGGTCGACTTGCTTCTCTAGTTCGGCAAGCAGCGCGGCCGGAACCATTCCCTTTAGCCCACCTCCGTCGATTGTGAGAATCCGCTTCATGTGAGGCGGGACTGAGATCGCTTTCCCCGGATGCCATAGCGCCTTCGGGGTTCTGTGTCGGGGTGCTCCCCGCCGCCATGCCACGTCCCATCCACGAGCCATATCTCGTAATACCGTAACCAGTCGATTGTCCACGGCACTATGGTTTCGGACAACCAAAACCCGGCACGCCATTCCCCGCCACCAGGCATGAACAAGCAAAGCTTGGTTCGTCCCGCGTTGTGGTCGTAAATATGCGGGGGAAATTGGCCGTCCGCTAACGCTTTGAGGTCGGGCCAGAGTACATAGGCGTCGGGGTTATGCCCGGCACGTGGCAACTCGATCCTGCACTGGTATTCGCGCGCCCCCACGAACGGCTGGACGTTGAAATCGAAACGAAGTTTGCCGCCGCGGTCGATGACGGCACCGATCGCGTTGGCCAGGCCAAGAGAATTCAGGTGATGCAGCTGCGCGGCCAGCGTTCTGGCCGTAGTGGGCCGGCCAATCACTGGCGTCCGAAGAACCGGTGGGGCTGGCTCGAAAGCACAATCGATGGGGCTGTCACCAGAGCAGATCCCGTACTAGTGCGCGCCGGCACGGATATTTGCAGGGCCGCGCGCTGTGCATGCGTAGCTGCGAGCGCCGCCGCATTGACGGCCCTACCAGCAATCGAACCGTACATCGACGACACACGTTTCGACAGTGCGTCGATACCGTCCTTCGAGGCGGCCTGCGCGTTCGGCGCATCTTTTCCTGCGACGGCCTCTCGCTACGCGAGCCTGGTGGTCTTTCCGTGTGCGTACGTGACCATGGAGCGCGACTTTGTGCGCTATGCCGCACCCAATGGCGCGCTTAGACGAAAGGGAATAACGATTCCGATGAAGTGCGCCATACCAGCCGGATCGGTGGCGCAACGGTTACGAATGGCTCGGGAGGCAGCCACCCACACGGAGCAGGTAGCACAGGACGTGTGGTTCCAAGGCTGTGAGGCGGGCTCCGATGTATGGGAACTCGCTCGCCACTACGGCAGGTTTGATCAGACGGTCTCGCTTCTTTGGTGCGCTGAGGACGAGCTACCTCAGGGCGAGGTAGACCGCTTCAACAAGCGTGTCGACGAAGGCGAGAACGGCGGCCTGGAGGAGCTCGACGGGGTTATTAGCTGGGAAAAGCACGGGCCTAGGCGCAAGGGTTAGGGCCAGTGGTGATACTGATTTCTGCTCCTCGCGACACGGACATGTGGGCCCGCGCGACGTCGGGCTCATATGTCTTGGATGGCGATCGCCGGGTGTTGGCTAATCCCAACTTAACGCGCCCCCAGTCTGATACTCGATAACCCGAGTCTCAAAAAAGTTCTTCTCCTTCTTGAGATCGATCATCTCCGCCATCCACGGGAACGGGTTATCCGCCTTCTCGAACAAAGGATCCAATCCGATCTGCTGACAACGACGATTTGCAATAAACCGCAAATACTCCTTGAACATAGGCGCGTTCAAGCCCAACACGCCACGCGGCATCGTGTCCTCGGCGTACTTGTACTCAAGCTCCACGCCCTTGCGGAAAATCTCCGCGATCTCGGCCTTGAACTCGTTGGTCCACAGATGCGGATTCTCCATCTTGATCGTGTTGACCAGGTCGATGCCGAATGAGCAGTGCATCGACTCGTCGCGCAGGATGTACTGATATTGCTCGGACGCGCCGGTCATCTTGTTCTGGCGGCCCATCGCGAGGATCTGCACGAAGCCGACGTAGAAGAAGAGCCCCTCCATGATGCAGGAGAAGACGATCAGGCTCTTCAGCAATTCTCGATCGGCTTCCGGCGTGCCGGTTTTGAACATCGGATCGGTCAGCACGTTGATGAACGGGATCAGGAAGTCGTCCTTGTCCTTGATCGACTGGATCTCGTGGTACGCGTTGAATATCTCGGCTTCGTTGAGGCCCAGGCTCTCGGTGATGTACTGGTAGGCGTGCGTGTGGATCGCCTCCTCGAATGCCTGGCGCAGCAGGTACTGGCGGCACTCGGGTGCGGTGATGTGGCGATACGTGCCGAGCACGATGTTGTTGGCGGCGAGCGAATCGGCGGTGACGAAGAAGCCCAGGTTGCGCTTGACGATCAGGCGCTCGTCGTCGGTGAGGCCGGCGGGGTTCTTCCACAGCTCGATATCGCGCTGCATGTTGATCTCTTGCGGCATCCAGTGGTTGGCGCAGCCGGCAAGGTACTTTTCCCACGCCCAGCGGTACTTGAACGGGACGAGCTGGTTGACGTCCGCCGAGCCATTGATGACGCGCTTGTCTTCGAGGCGGACGCGATGGAAGTTGTCCGGCATGGCTTCCTGCTCGACGTCGATGTCATGCACCGGTTCGCGCGAGAGGATGCCGCCTAGCACCTGGGCGCGGATGGTCTCCGGCGTACGGGGCGCGCGGCCGGCGAGGGCGGGGGCAGGTGCGTCGTCATCGAAACTGAGCATTTTGGTGTCTCCTGAAGCTCTTCTTATATTGGGGCGGTACTGTTCGTTTTCTATCTTTGTTCACTCACTTTTTCCCTCACCCCAACCCTCTCCCGCGTTGCGGGAGAGGGAGGTTTTCCCTGGAGGGCGGGAACGCAGCGCCATCGGTTCGACGACACTGGGTTCCCGGCTTCGCGGGAACGACGGTACGGTCAACGACGGTGTGGCAACGACACTGGGTCCCCGCCTTCGCGGGGACGACGGCATCGTTAAATGCGCCGTCTTGGGAAAAGTGAGGGAATTGGTATCCGCTAATTCATTGCCTTCAGCTTTTCGTACAGGAATTCGGGAGCGAAATCGGCGCCCTCGAGCCATGCGATCGAAGCGAGTCCGTAATCGAGATAGAAGGTGGAAAAGAGCTCGCGGTTGCGCAGCGGCGTATGCTCTTCGCCGTGCAACTCATCCGAGAGATCGACCACGCCTTTGCGTCCATCGTTGAATTCGAGCCAGACCTTGTAATCACCGAGGTAACGCGCTTCGACAACATGCCGGGGTGAATACTCGTAGCGAGGCAAGGGGTCCTTCCTTTCGTTGCAGTGGACAAGGGTGCTGCATACCGAAAACGTTCTCCCGCCGAAAATCGGCCCGGGAAAAGTGGGTGCGCGGATGCTCTCGCGCACCTCCCGGAACAACGTCCTGCTTCGGGCCGCGTGTTGCCAACCCGGGCCGAAACTCAGTTGCCTTTCGATCGGCCCTTCGGTATTGCTCGCCCTGCGTCCATGCGCGAAAGTTGCTTCGCGTTCCTGTCTGGGTTACGCGGGGTTGCTCATTCCGTACTTGCCGCGCGGCTCTTGGTTGCAGCCGCTGCTGTCGCGTGTACGGGTCACCGAATTCATTGCTCCTTACTTGGCCGGCTCGCTCCCTCCTGCGAGCGAGGAAGGCGATGGATACGATGGCTGGCCAGATGCTCGTCAACCGAATGTTCGCGGCTCGGGAAATAGTGCCGATTGAGGCGAGCCTCTTCCCGGTGGCGCGAGTCATGATCGAGCTCGAGCGAGGTCGCGAACGACACGTACAGGCCGTACTTCGACCGTGGGTCCGTCAGCCAATGCATGAAACCGAGGTGCCCTTCCGTAATTTCCTCATGCAAATTGCGAGTTGCACCAAAATGGATCGGCTTGAGACCGTTCCACCAGTCCCGCACCTGAATCACATAGATTCCAGGTTGGGCCGGGAAAATTGCCTCCGTCATCGACTTTGGCGCGCTGAATTCCCGTCCGCCAAAGCGCGGAAGCCGGTGCCGGGGCTGATGCATAAACAGGAACGTTGCGGCCCTTGCAACAGTACGAGTCATCATGCTGAAGTCCAATCTGCGCATTTCGCTGTCTCCCCCCGATCGTCGATCGGCACAGCTACTTCGCGTACAGCAACCCTCTTGATCAATTGTTGTTATTACCGCTTGCTTGAGTTGATGGTTGCACCCCTTGATAGATCGTTATGAGCCCCGCACTCGCCAGGCTCGCCCTGCAGGTCGGCTTTCCCTTCGACCTGCTCGGCTTTGGCAACTGCAAGAACCTTGCCATGATCGCTTCCGTCGGCCCGGCGACGGCACTTTGCCACCTCAAAAAGCGGGCCGGAAACGTCATTGGCAGGCTTCGCAAGTGGGGTCGGTAATGAGGCACAGCTTCGGCTCGTCCTCGAGCTTCACCGCCGATAACCCGGCCGTGCTACCGCTGGCGCTCTTGCCGGCGGCCATCCCGCCGCCGACCTGCGCGCCCCCTGACGAATTCACGGCATTCAATTCGCCGCCGCGACCGGTCGACTTCTCGGCCGACGTGGCCGCGAGTGTGCGCAGGTAATACGTGGTCTTGAGACCGCGGACCCACGCGAGCTTGTACGTCTCGTCGAGCTTCTTGCCCGAGGCGCCGGCCATGTAGATGTTCAGGCTCTGCGCCTGGTCGATCCACTTCTGGCGGCGCGCGCCGGCTTCGACGATCCACTTGGTCTCGACCTCGAACGCCGTGGCATACAACTCGCGCATCTCGGCCGGCACCCGGTCGATCTTGGCCAGCGAGCCGTCGAAGTACTTCAGGTCCGCGACCATCACCTCGTCCCACTGGCCGATTTCCTTCAAGTCGCGCACCAGCTGCTCGTTGACGACGGTGAACTCGCCGGAGAGGTTCGACTTGACATAGATGTTCTGGTACTCGGGCTCGATCGACGCGGCCACCCCGATGATGTTGGAGATCGTCGCCGTCGGCGCGATCGCCACGCAGTTCGAGTTGCGCATCCCGTGCTCCTTGATGCGGGCGCGCAGATTGGTCCAGTCCATGCCCGACGATTCGTCGATCTCGACGTAACCGCCGCGCTCGTCCTTCAGGAGCTTCAGCGTGTCCTGCGGGAGGAGGCCGCGGTCCCACAGGCTGCCGGCGTACGAGGAGTAGCGGCCACGCTCTTCCGCCAGCTCGGTCGACGCGTAGTACGCGTAGTAGCAGACGGCTTCCATCGAGCGATCGGCAAACTCGATCGCGGCGTTCGATGAATACGGCGTGCGCGTCAGGTGCAGGCAATCCTGGAAGCCCATGATGCCCAGGCCCACCGGCCGGTGCTTGAGGTTCGAGTTGCGCGCCTTGGCCACGGCGTAGTAGTTGATGTCGATCACGTTGTCGAGCATGCGCATCGCCGTGGTGATCGTGCGTTTGAGCTTGTCGTGGTCGAGCGCCCAGCCGTTGTCACCCTTGACCATGTGCGCGAGCATGTTCACCGAGCCCAGGTTGCACACGGCGATCTCGGTGTCACTGGTGTTGAGCGTGATCTCGGTGCACAGGTTCGAGCTGTGCACGGTGCCGACGTGCGACTGCGGCGAGCGCACGTTGCACGCATCCTTGAACGTGATCCACGGATGCCCGGTCTCGAACAGCATCGACAGCATCTTCCGCCACAGCTGCACGGCGGGGATTTTCTTGAACAGCTTCAGCTCGCCGCGCGCGACCTTCTCTTCGTAGCGCTTGTACGCCTCCTCGAACGCGTGGCCCCACTTGTCGTGGAGGTCGGGCACGTCGGAGGGCGAGAAGAGCGTCCAGTCGCCGCCTTCGACGACGCGCTTCATGAAGAGATCCGGAATCCAGTTCGCGGTGTTCATGTCGTGCGTGCGCCGGCGGTCGTCACCCGTGTTCTTGCGCAGCTCCAGGAACTCCTCGATGTCCAGATGCCACGTCTCGAGGTACGTGCACACGGCGCCCTTGCGCTTGCCGCCCTGGTTCACGGCGACCGCGGTGTCGTTCACTACTTTCAGGAACGGCACGACACCTTGCGACTTGCCGTTGGTGCCCTTGATGTGCGAGCCCATCGCGCGCACGTTGGTCCAGTCGTTGCCCAAGCCACCCGCGAACTTGGACAGCAGCGCATTTTCCTTGATCGCCTCGTAGATGCCGTCGAGATCGTCGCTGACCGTGGTGAGGTAGCACGACGACAGTTGCGAGCGATGCGTGCCCGCGTTGAACAGGGTGGGGGTGCTCGACATGAAGTCGAACGTGGACAGCACGTTGTAGAACTGGATGGCGCGGGCCTCACGCTCGACTTCGTTCAGCGCAAGGCCCATCGCGACGCGCATGAAGAAGCATTGCGGCAGCTCGAAACGGCGGCCGCCCACGTATTGATCGACGAGGAAGTAACGGTCGTAGAGCGTTTGCAAGCCGAGATAGCCGAACTGCAAATCGCGTTCAGGTTTTAACGCTGCGCCCAGCTTCTTCATGTCGAAGTGGAGCAGCCCCTCGTTCAGCAGGCCGATCTTCACGCCGTGCTTCACGAAGCGCGGGAAGTACTCGGCATACTTGGTCGCCATGTCCGCTTGCGAGGCTTCCTCGCCCAGCGCCTCGAAGCGCAGCGCATCGAGCAGCAGGCGCGCGGTGACGTACGAGTACGCCGGATCCTTTTCGATCAGCGCGCGCGCGGAGAGCACGACGCCTTTGCGCACTTCTTCCACCGCCACGCCGTCGTAGAGGTCCTTCAGCGTGGCCTTCAGGATGCGATCGGGCTCGACGTCGGCCAGGCCTGCGCACGATTCCTTGACGAGGGCGGTGAGGCGATCGAGATCGAGCGGCTTCTTGACGCCGTTGTCGGTGACGTTGATCGCATGCTCGGCGGCTTTGCCCTTGTCCTTGCCTTTGGCGTGCGCGCGTTCCTGCGAGCGTTTTTCGCGATAGAGCACATAGGCGCGCGCGACTTCGTGCTCGCCGCCGCGCATCAGCTGCAGCTCGACCTGGTCCTGGATTTCCTCGATGTGGATGGCGCCGCCCTCGGGCTTGCGCTTGACCAACGCCGCAACGACGCCCTCGGTCAGCTTGACCACCTGTTCACGCACGCGTGCCGAGGCGGCGCCCTGGCCGCCATTGATGGCGAGGAACGCCTTGGTCATCGCGATGGTGATCTTCGAAGGCTCGAACGCGACCACGGACCCGTTGCGACGGATCACCTTGTACTGCGTGAATCGCGGATCGGCGCCACTCATAAGCGAACTGCCAGGCTCTCCCACAATCAGCTCCCTGGATGGGACAGCAGATGGGGTCGATAGTTGAGCGCCGGCGATGTGCATGGGTGTTTCTCCTGTTCTTTCTTGTCGTTCTGTACGGATTCGGACATTTCGCGCGCGAGGCGGGCATTTTGGGCAATGGCACGCGGGGCGCAGATTGCCGAAGGATGGCGATGTGGCCGGCGCCGGCCTTCCCAATGGCCTGAGGGTCGTCCGCTGCGCGCCTCCGGAATACGCTTGTAAATCAAAATCTACTATATCTTGTGTTCAAGTGCCTGATGAACACCAAGCATAGTGGCTCGGGGCGGGCTCTGCAAGCGGTATTTAATGCACAGGAAGGGGGCGCAAAAAGGACAAGAAAAACAGCCTTGTGCGGGGCCTGCGCCGGACTATGCAACGACAATCCACCGCTTATCCACCGATGCGTCCACCGCGCGCGGCGCCGACGAACGGTCGTCCCACGTTGCAGATTTACGACACAACCTATTTTATGTTGCGGCGCACCTGAAGAATTTCAACGGTTGCGCACGTGCCGCAAACGCCGGGGCGATAGGAACAGGTCAGGCCGACGGACAAAACGTGCGACAAATTGTCAGCGACAACGCGTCATGACTACGTCTTACGTGATGTGTCGACGTTCTTTACGTTACCGTAACTATGGACGGAAGGCGCTCGTGGTAAGTGCCTGAACCCTTGCAATTTGATCGGAGATGGAACGCTTCTTGCGGAATTCATGGACGAAGCGCTTGGACATAATGACGTACTGCACAGCACGAGCGTGGAGGCCCGATGAAGTCCATTCTTGATCCTTCGTTTCGCTACACGAAAAGTGTGGAAACCGATTTGCGGAAAACCTTTGCCAGAGTGCGCCGCGAGATTCGCAAACAGCGGCAAGAACCATCGACGCCAAGCGTGGAGGTGGCGGGAAACGTGGTTCCGTTGAATTCTCGGAACGCCGCGTTGGAAGGCCATTGCGTGCGAAGTCAGCAACGTGGTGCTACGGGCAGGAAGCTCAACGATTGGTAGCTGCACGAGCCGAGGAAGATCCGATGGACGCGCGCAAATCGACTGGCCACGTGACCCTGAACGCCGAGGGCAAGCAATACAACGCATCGTATCAATTCCGCGACGGGGTCATTACGGTAACGTCCGGATACGCTTCAAGGTTCATTCACGTGGGAAAGGCGGTAACTTTCCCGGAATCCGTGGCACGGACGATCCTCCGAACCATGGTGAGAGAGAACTGCCAGTTCGCTGAAGTAGAGCAAGAGATCCACGACCGTTAGACCGTTGCCACGGGCATCGTGCCCGTTAGCCGCGTCTGGCGGGATTCGAAACGACGACACTCTTCTGGTCGGCAGCCGCCTCCGGCGAACTCCGAACGCAGACACTCAGGACGCGCAACCTCGCCAGACCCTCGCCAGCCCCTCGAATGTCCGACTCGGGTAGGCTTGCGCGATGAACGACGTGAATGACCGCCGATCCCTTGGCCGCGAGACATCGGCCTCGGTGCCGGAGGTCGACGTCGTGATCGAAGTTCCGCGAGGCAGCTTTCTCAAACGCGGGTCGACCGGCCGCGTGGACTTCATTTCACCCCTGCCATGCCCGTATAACTACGGCTCCGTGCCGGCCTATTTGGGACTTGAAGGCGACCTGCTCGACGCACTGGTGCTTGGACCGCGCCTTCGCCTCGGCACCCGGATACGGGTCAGGGCGTGGGGGGCCGTGATCTTGACCGACCGCGGCATGACCGACGACAAACTCGTCTGCAGCGACCACCCCGTGAACCTGGCAGAACGGCGTAGGGTCCTTCGATTCTTTTACCTCTATGCGAAGTGCAAGGGGCTATTGAATGCTTGGCGGCGACGCCCTGGGCGCAACGCATGCGAGGGCTGGTGTGAGGCGGCACAGGCGCTCGCGCGTGCCCAACCGCGAGACGACTCATGGCACGGGCCCCCGGTTGAATTCTGACCCGCGGGCATTGCGTCCTATGACGCATTGCGCACTAGCAAGTCGTACGGTGGACACGGGACGACTGCGGCCCGTTGTCACGCCACTTTTGCGAGGCGATCGCCTCGCGTGATACGAACGGGCGAGCGGCCGATGGCCGCCCGCCGTCCAAGACTACTGTTTGAGCGTGAGCTTGACGCCACCGGCGGCGAGCGTCACCCGCGCGCCTTGCTGCGTGCCGTGCAGGCGGAGCACGACGCCTTTCGGGTTCCGCATGATCGTGTCCGTCGGACCGGACGGGAGGGTAATGCCCGCCTCACCCGTGCCGTAGACACCGCTGAAATCGGCAACATTCTTCAGGTTGAAGACTTCACCCCGCGTCGAGACTTCCGAAACGCCGAGGTCGGCGACACCGAGACCTTCGACCGAAAACGCGTACGTCTTGCCGTCCATCGTCAATACGCCGTCGCCCCAGGTCACGCCTACGCCGATCGCCACCGACTTGCTCTTCATGGTGACGGATCCGGACGGCACGGGATCGGCCGCCATCGCCGTCGAGAACACGGCGAGGCAACCCAAAGCTAACAGCCACTTCGATGTCAACACCTTGATCATTGCGAATCTCCTGAAATTAGTAGAACTGTCGATGAACAACTTGACAGCGCTCGGCGAGCTTACTACGGTTTTTTGCGGGGTCTACCTTAACACGGGAGCCCTGAAATGGGCGTCGGTTAGCCCACCGGGAAGGCGCTACTATCGGCGTCGTCCCCGCGAAGGCGGGACCCGGTGGAACGACGAACGACGCGGGAACGAGCACGTGACAATGCGCCGACTAATCTCAGCGTCGTCCCCGCGAAGGCGGGGACCCAGTGTCTTACGATGAACGACGCTGGATTCCCGCCTTCGCGGGAATGACGGTGAGTTTTCACGCCATGAGCAGGCGAGCGCATGTGGAGAGACGGGAAATGAAGTGGTTGCGTTTTAGCGTGTGGGCGGTGTTGGCGTTGGCGGCGACTGTTGCGTCTGCGCAGTCGTACCCGACGCGACCGGTGAAGCTGGTGATTCCGTATGCGCCGGGCGGAACGCCCGACTTCGTCGGCCGCACGATCGCCGGCAAGCTTTCCGAATATCTCGGGCAGCCCATCGTGATCGAGAATCGCCCCGGTGCGGGCGAAATCATCGGCACCGAGGCCGTGGCGAAGGCCGCGCCGGATGGCTACACGCTGCTGCTGATCACGCCGTCGTTCACGTCGAATCCGGCCTTGTATCCGAAACTGCCGTACGACTCGATCAAGGATTTCGCGCCGGTGGCGCAGGTGCTGAGCTATCCGCACGTCCTCGTCGCCAGCGGGGGTCTGCCCGCCAGTTCGGTGCAGGATGTGATTGCGCTGGCGAAAGCAAACCCGGGCCGCATCACCTACGGATCGGGCGGCAGCGGCAGCAGTAACCATCTCGCGGCCGAAATGTTCAAGTCGCTGACCAGCGTGCAGCTCACGCACATTCCGTACAAGGGCAACGGCCCGGCCATCGCCGACCTGCTGGCCGACCGCGTGCAACTCTTGTTCACCAGCATGGCGCCGGTGGAAGCACAGGTCAAGGCGGGCAAGTTGAAGGCGCTGGCGGTGACGGGTCCGAAGCGCCTCGCGTCGGCGCCCGACGTGCCGACGATGCTCGAAGCAGGCGTGCCCGACTACGACCTCGTGAGCTGGTACGGCGTGCTCGTTCCGTGGGGGACACCCAAGTCCGTCATCGAACGCCTGAACGCCGACTTGCGCAAGACCATGCAGAACCCCGAGGTCCGCGACAAGATGATCGCGAGCCTTGGCGCGGAGACCACGGTGAGCTCGCCGGACGCGTTCGGCGCGTTGCTGCGCAAGGAATTCGTCACCTGGGGAAAGCTCGTCCGTGAAATGAACATCAAGGCCGAATAGCCGCAGCCGTCATCGGAAGGCTTCCTCACCGTGATGGCCGGGACGCGGATGATCCGCGCCGGCGCGACCGAGGTGCTGAAGGCGCTGCGGGCTTGAGCGGCGGCGCATCGCGCAGTGCGATCACCTGGCGCAGCTTGCCGTCGCGCGGATCGCATTGGGGCTCGTCCGCGGCGAGCCGCACCGTGATGTGATGGAGCGCATTGCGATCGAGCAGCTCGCGCAGTGCGCGCAGCGCCGTCTTCCCGGCTCGGCCGCGGTCGGAAGCCGTGAGTCGCACGTCGAGACGATCCGGCGCGTGCTGGACGATCTGAAAACGGTGCACGTGCGCCGCTTCCTCGATCACCGTGGTCAGCGCGAGCGGTATGAGGCGCACCAGCGTTGCGTCACGGGCGACGAACGTCACGACGTCGTCGCAACGGCCTACGACTTCGATCGCCGGCAGCGCGC
>Ga0184626_10000120_pt1 | contig 18795 bp, 18 predicted proteins | sample PLM3_60_b1_FD_133142 | JGI IMG/M metagenome (GOLD analysis project Ga0184626, IMG submission 133142) | Groundwater sediment microbial communities from an aquifer in East River, Colorado, USA - PLM3_60_b1 | ecosystem: Environmental > Terrestrial > Soil > Riparian zone | place: USA: East River... | reverse complement strand
TCCGCTTAGTTCAACAGCGTCGGCACCCCGGAGTGGCCACCGCTTGCGCGATGGTGGTTCAATTTCGCGGCTCCATACCTGGCCTGCTCGTACCCCTGTCAACGCTTCACTTGCGCCCTTGCGGACGACTAAAATGCATGACTCGGGGTCAGCGTGGGTCGCTAGCCCTTCACTGCATGAAACTTTCATTCACAACACCTTGCCGGCTTTAACCGGCGCACTGAACCTTGAACTCTAGAACCTCCATCTTCGACTCGGAGGGCTCACCCTGAGGCCATCAGCAGAGTGTGAATAATCCGGATTAAGTCTCTCTAGCCCGTGAAGGATAACCGGTCGTTCCGAGATTAGCCTCCGAATTTGATGTACTTGACCATCTCCTGCTGCACTTCAGGTGACTGCTGAAGGATAACGCTGATCCCCTTGTGCACTTCATCCGCGGAAATGTGCTGGAAATCGATTTGCGCCTTTCGCCCGTCGGCTTCCAGCTCAGGGTCTTTGAGTGCCTTCGCAATCGCTTCTCTTAGGAGGGCGGAGCGATCGCCCGGGGTTCCCGGAGGCGCGGCCAGCGGCCTGCCAATGGCAAGAGGAGCTGTTTTGATCGACATCAGCGCCTTCCCCACCGGGTTGGTAGTTAGAGTGTCGTCCACCGGGAGATCATCGAATCCCGGCGACGACACCCGAGCGCGGACGAGCGGGCGCACGGTTCCGCGCTGAGCCACGGGACGCACGGTGGCGGCGAAGGCGGCCCAAACATCAACCTCCTTGCGCTCAATGGCCAGCAGGATGTCGGAGTTCGCCGGATAGCCGGAAACGAACTTGAATTTCGCGCCGGCAAATTCCTTGAGCAGCAAGGGAAAGTCGTGCGCGTTCGAACCCGGGCCGGTGGTTCCTACCACCAGTTCACGGTCGGCCTTTCGCAACTCTTCAAAGGTCTTGTAAGGAAGGTCCGAGCGGATGGTGAGGACCACGCCATCCGAACCAGACGAGCCGAGCCACTCAAACTTTCTCACGTCGAAGCGCACCCCTTCCACCTTGATGAGCTGAGCGATGGCAATATTGGGGTTGGCAGCCAGAAGCGTCAGCCCATCCGGCCTGGCGGTATTGAAGACATGGTTCGACGCGACGATGTGGGCTCCGCCCAACATGCTTTGAACGATCACCGCCGGTTTGCCGGGGATGTATTTGCCGAGGTGGTTTGCGATGATCCTTGCGGCGACGATGCTGCCGCCGCTTGCGGTGCCGATCACGATCGTGATCGTCTTGCCTTCATAGAAGGGCGCTTGCGCCCCCGCAGGAGCGAGCAGAAACGGCATCATTGCCAAGCCCATTAAAATGCCAATGATTCGGTTGCGTTTCATCGTTGCCTCCTTTCAAAGAACGGGACTCATCAGGCGCGGGCCTTCTCCATGAACTGGGGACGAAGCGCCTTGTTCCAGTCCGGAATCGCGCTGATCTTTTTTTCCTTTAGTAAACCTTCCGCGATTTGCTGCAGATAGGGCCGCACGCTCGCAGGGAAGCCGGGTTCCACTTCGACATTCCCCATCGACTTGCTGAAAGTCTCCCGACTCATCTTGTAGCCTTTGGACGTGAAAAAAGTATAAATGACCTCCCCCACCTTGCCGGGATTCTGTTTGAAGTCTTTGCCGACGTCGAGCCAGGCTTTCAGGTACTCCACCACCGTTGTCGGATTTTTCTCGACGAACTCCGGCGTTGCGGCCATGAAGACCGGCATCGGATCGTAGTCGTACAAGCTCACCACGGTGGTGGCGATCCCTTCGGCCTCAGCGATGGAGCAATAAGGGTCGACGCTGACGAACGCGTCGATGGATTTGGCCGCCGCTGCAGCCACCATCTCGTTCACGTTCATCTTGACCTCCTGATAATCCTCCTTCTTCAGCCCAGCGCGCGGCGCGATGATATCCACGAACGTGTTACCCGTGGAAGAGCCCACCTGGTTGCCGATCTTGAGACCTCGGAGCTGCTCTACCTTCGTGATGTTGAGTTCCTTCCGCGCCATTACCCGCGCGGTCTTCCCCACCTGCTCGATCTGCGCGATCGCCACGAGCCCGCCCTTGTCGTAGCCGGTCACGAAGGACTGCCCGGCGTAGGTTCCGAGGTCCACCTGCCGCGCCACCATCTGCTGCATGGTGAGATTGCCGGAGGGAACGGCGAACTCCTCGAACTTAAGCCCGCGCTTCTCGAGGGCACCCGAGCGAAGCAGATAATAAGTTGGCATCCCCCAGATGTTAGTCTGGTACCCTTGGCGGATGGTTGTGCTCTGGGCTAGGACGGTTTCAGGCCCCAGCACGCCCGCCGCCACCAGGCCGCTGCCGGAAAGAACCAGAAATTCACGCCGCGTTAAAGCTCTCTGTTCCATGGTTACCTCCTCTTTTGGATTTAGGATTTCAGATTCCGATCAAAGACTATTAAGGTTCCTCCCTTTAACATTCGTGTTTTACCCCGTCTTCCTAATCTTTGTGGCCTTGATCATGCCATCGATGGAAAGATCTTCATCTAGTTCCGGCCAGTGGATTCCGTACCCCGATGGGGACACTTCAAAATTCATCTTCGTTCGCTCGTCTGCAAAGGCGAGCTTTTTTGATTGTTGCCGCAGATCAATCTTGTAATCCCTTCCATCGACCCTTAGCAGAAGATAGTGCTTCTCAAAGCGAACGTTTGCTACGGCATGATATTTTTTCATCGCTTTTTCTCCTGAAACTTATCCCACTCGCTTTCGATATACTCAAAATGCTCGAAGATTGTCCTTTTTACTTCCCGCTTGTCCCTTCCGGTCATCCTGTAACTGACGCGCATCGCCTGCAAGCCGAGGAGTTTGAGAACTGTCGACTTCAAGCCGACTTCGTGACTGCATTATGCACACGACTTTTTGTTTTGCGCGTCATTCCCGTGAAAACGGGAATCCAGGGTCTTTCCCATTTCTGGCCTCCCGCTTCCGCGGGAGTGACAGCTCCTTTCTTCGCCTGAGGCGAGGGGTTTCATCATCCGCAAACGAGACACTAAAGCCTCCTCCACATCGAAGTTTTTCCTGTCTAGCCAGTATTTACATTCTTTTTCAGCTTTTCGACAATGGATATGAATCGGCTCGTCTGCCTCATTAGCATAGAAGAAGAAACGCCAGCCTCGGATAAAAAGAATCGTCGGCATTTGTTAATTCAAGAACAGCTGCCTCTCATTTGATCACCTTGTCCGCCCGCGCCAGCACGTTCGGCGGAACCGTCAGGCCGATCTGCTTAGCCGTCTTCAAGTTGATGACCAGCTCGAACTTATCGACTATCTCCACCCGTAGGTCCCCCGGAGGGGCGCCTGTCATGATTTTCTGAACATACTTGGCCGAGAGGCGGCCGGTCTCGTGAAAATTCTGACCATAGCTAGCCAGGCCACCCATAGCAACGAGATTTTGTTCTGCGAACATCGTCGGTAATTTTTTGGACATGGCCATGTCAATGACGAGCTGCGCTTGACTCGTCACCATCGCATCCGAGATGTAAAAATAAGCGTCAGCTTCCTTGGCCTTGAGCGCGCCAACGCGCTGACGCAGCTCCTCCACGGAAGTGGCCTGCCGTTCGACTAATTGGACGCCAAAGTGCCGCGCAGCCTCCCGAGCCAACGCGGCGGCCTCTACAGACATGCGGTTGTTAGGGTTGTAGATGATGACCACGCGGCTGAGTTTTGGCAGCATCTCCTTTAGAATTTCCAGCCGCTTCCCCGTGAGATCCGTGGCCGAATACTGAACGCCCGTAAGTCTTCCTCCAGGTTTCCCAAAGCTCTGCACCAGTCCGCTGGCGACCGGGTCGCTGCCGACGGCGAAAACAATTGGGCTCTTCGAGGTAACATTCTTGACCGGTGTGGCTACCGACGTGGTAACCGCGTATATCAAATCGACTCTCTCCCGTTCGAAAGTCCTTGCTGCCTCCTCAACGAGCTTCAGATCACTCTTCGTATCTCGGATTTCCAGGAGGATCTGTTTCCCCTCTTCGTATCCCAACTGCCGGAGCCCGTCCCGCAATCCGTCCACCACCACTTGATACGGTCCGCCCTGGTGGATGACTCCCACACGATAGACCTTAGCCTGCTGCGCCTCGACGAGAAAAACAGTCGGCAGAAGGACAGTAAGCAGCAAACTGAAAACAATCCTTCTAGTCATGGGTTTCTCTCCTGTTCTTACTGCTTACTGCTCTCTGCCCACTGCTCCCTGTCATTTGATCACTTTATCCGCCCGCGCCAGCACGTTCGGCGGAATCGTCAGACCGATCTGCTTGGCGGCTTTCAGATTGATGACCAGCTCAAACTTCGTCGGCTGCTCCACAGGCAGATCGGCAGGCTTCGTTCCCTTGAGGATCTTGTCCACGTACACGGCCGCGCGCCGGAATATGTCGGGAACGCTCGCGCCATAGGCCATTAGGCCCCCGGCATCCACAGCCTCCCTCCATGCGTATATCGCCGGCAGCCGGCCCTTCGCCGCGAGGGCTGCGATGCGTCTTCGCTCATTCTGGAAAATTCCGTCTGGTAGCACTACGAGGGCACCGGCGCGGTCTCTGGTCATGGCTGAAAATGCGCCGTCGAACTCGGTGGGGCCTCGCACCTCGACGACTTGAAGCTGTACCCCCAGGGCTCGGGCCGCGGCCTCTGTCTCGCGCAGCAGCGGCGGGATGATTGGATTGGAGGAATTGGAGAGGACTGCCACCCGGGAGACCTTGGGGATGACCTCCTTGAGCAGCTCCAGGCGTTTCCCGCTGAGCTCCGGGTGCATGAGGCTCAACCCTGTAACGTTCCCGCCGGGACGCGCGAGGCTGCCGACCAAGCCGCTCTCCACAGGATCAGAGACATTGGTCATGACGATGGGGATCGACCTGGTTGCTTGCTGACCAGCTTGAGCCGCTGGGGTCGAGGCCGTCACGATGATGTCAACATTGAGCCGGACCAGCTCGGCCGCAAGGGATGGGAGGCGATCGAACCTGCCCTCCGCCCATCGCTCCTCGATGGCGATGTTCTGTCCCTCGACATAGCCCAGCCCGCGCAAGCCCTGCCGAAATGCCTCGGCGAAAGACGAGGCGATATCGGGCGAATAGAGCCACAGGACGCCTATCCGAGGAACTTTCTTCGGCTGCTGCGCCTGAGCGGGAAAGCTAAGAGCCAAGAGCATAGCGCCTAGAACAAGGCAAGTGACTTTTTTACTCATGCAGCCCCCAATCTAAAATCGCAAATCCGAATTTTTTCTGTTGCCTATTGCCTTCTGCCTGCTATTACTTGCGTTCAACAATGTGACCGACGATTTCCTTCTGGTACTCCAGAAACTCGACGCTCAAAGTGTCTCGGGGCCTCGGCAGCGTGATCTTAACCTGCGCCTTTACTGTCCCCGGATGCGGCGAGAAAACGATGACGCGGTCCGCCAGATACACGGCCTCGGCCACGTTGTGAGTGACATAGACGACGGTCTTTTTGGTTTCCCTCCAGACATCCACCAGGAAACGCTGCATCTCTTCACGCGTGAGAGCATCCAGCGCGGCGAATGGCTCATCCATCAGCAGGACCGCCGGATTATAGGCGAGGGCTCTAGCGATGGCAACGCGCTGCTGCATCCCGCCGGATAGCTCGTGGGGATAGGAACGAGCAAATTTTTCCAGATTCACCAGGCGGAGAAATCGCAGTGCGATCTCCGCCCTCTCCTCTTTCGCAATCCCTTTCATCTCCAGGCCGAACTCGATGTTTCGCTGGGCCGTTCTCCAGGGAAAGAGCTGGGCGAAATCCTGAAACACGATGCCGCGGTCAAGCCCCTTGCCTGTCACCGTCTTCCCACTGATCAGGATTTCTCCTTTGGTGGGCTTGAGGAACCCGGCAACGATGTTGAGCATCGTGGTCTTACCACATCCGCTCTGGCCCACGACACACAAGAATTCTGCGGCGTCGACACCGAAGCTGACATCTTGAAGTGCCGTCACGGAGTTCTCGGCGGATTCATATTGAAGGCTGATGTTCCGCAGTTCGATCTGGTGCATAACTTAGATTCTTACCTACTTTTTAGTCTTCAACCGAACGACTCAACAAAGTTATCGCGCCAAGACGCCAAGAGCGCAAAGAAAAATATTTTCCTATTTATCCGAACTTGGCGTGCTTTGCGGCTTTGCGCGAGTCACTCCGATTCCGTTGCGGCTCGGCCGCGCCGGGTCTCTACGGTGATAAAGGACTCGTATCTCACCGCGTCCTTCGATGGGCTCAGGACGTAGTGAGCCTGCCGAACTACGGAGGCGCTGAGGGCGCGGAGAAAATCGAATGAAGAGATCATCGCAAATAAACCCTCTGCGAACTCTGTGTCTCTCTGGTGAATACTCGTTCACGGTAAACCAGGAAGAGCTAACCTTGGACCGCCTTCACCATGCCCCAGCGACCCACGGTGCGTCGCTCCAAGGTCTGGAAGATCAGTCGTTCAAAGATCAGTCCCACGATCCCGATGATGGCCAGGCTCGCCAGCATGACATCGGTGTTGAGAAACTCCTTGGAGTCGAAAATGACCCAACCCAGACCCCACGACGTGGCCGCGATCATCTCGCCTCCGACCACTGCGATCCACGCCCGCGCAAACGCCTGGCGAAATCCCGTGATGATAAAGGGGAGCGCTCCCGGCAAGATCACTTTGTGAAAGAGCACTCTTTCGTCGGCGCCCATCGCCTCGGCGGAGCGAATCCAGAGGCGATTCACGGAGCGCACGCCGGTCCAGGTGTTGAAAATCACCGGGAAGGTCGCGGCGTAAAAGACCAGCGCGATCGTCGCCGCGTTGCCCAGACCGAACCAGAGAATGAAGACTGGAACCCAGGCCAACGAAGGGATCGGCATGAGAACACTCACCAACGGAACGAAAAAGCGCTCGACACGGCGAAACCGTCCCATGAGAATCCCAATGGGCACACCCACTAGACACGCGAGGAGGAGTCCGAAGAGCACCCGATAAAGCGTGTATGCAGTATGGCCAAGCATAGCGCCGCTTAGAATCATTCCGACGAGAGCGCGGCCGATCACAAGCACGGAGGGTGCCAGCACCGGGGCGAAGAGACCGCTCCGCGCGAAAGCTTCCCAGATCAGGCAGGCGAGGCCGATGGAAAGGATCGTTCCAAGCGTGGTGCGTATTCTTGAGTTTCGCATGATTAGTCCAAAGTTACGCGCCTACGACTACCCCCTCACCCTTCCCTCTCCCCCTGCACATCCTGCGACGGGGGAGAGGACAAAGAAGGGGGCCGCGTCGAGATGCGAGTACACAAGGCCCGAGGGAGGAGCCGACCGGAGCGTACACGGTCTAGTACGTGAGGATTGGCGACGACCGAGAACGCAGTGAGACGAAGCATATCGGCGCGACCTCATCTTTCCATCATCCCCCAGCGGACGACTGTCGATCGCTCAATCTTTTCGAAAACCAGTTTCTCCAGCAGCAGCCCGACGATACCGATGACCGCGATACCCGCCAGCATCACGTCCGTATTCAGGAACTCGCGCGCGCCAAAAATGAGCCAGCCAAGCCCGAGTGAGACAGAGGTCAGCATCTCAACGGCCACAAGTACTCGCCACGCGCGGGCCAGGCCCAGTCTGAGTCCCGTGAGGACATAAGGTAGGGCGCTGGGGAGGACAACCTTCCAGAAGAGCTGGCGATCCGCCGCGCCCATCGCCTGCGCCGCGCGGATCCAGATCTCCTTTACTGCCTTTACGCCCGTCCAGGTGTTGAGGACGATGGGGAAAGCCGCTGCGAACGCAACGAGAAGAACGGCCGGAAGGTTACCAAGACCGAACCAGAGGACGAAGAGCGGCGCATAAGCCAACCCAGGAACCGGATTGCCGATGCTGACGAGCGGGAGGAAAAAATCCTCGGCCCAGCGATACCGGCCGATGATGATCCCAAGCCCCACTCCGACCAATGCGGCGAGCAGGAACGCGAGCAGCAGACGGAGCAAGGTGTGAAAGGCGTGGAGGGGAAGAATTCCGTCGGCGATGAGGCGAACAAAGGTGGCGGCGATCGTTTCGACAGTCGGAAAAAGTTTTTGCGGGAACGGGCCGAGAAGCGAGAATGCTTGCCAGGCGCCCGCTGCCACGACGAAGGGAAAGACAAGCTCCGCAAAGGAGATAAGCCTTCGTCGCATTTCGGGCGGAGCCTATCCGATGACATGGTTTGGTGTCAACTTGCGCAGGCTGCTGTGCAGGCTGCTGAAAAAGACTCATATGCTTCGTTGCGCTCAATCGCCTCGCTCCAACGTACCGGTTAAGTACGCCTCCACTCGTCGATTGTTCGCGCGCCTCGCCTCTGAGATCTTTTTGAGCAGCCTGCTATTCTATAACTCCTGTTTCAGAAGTTCATGGAGTAGGTCGGCGTCTCCTTTCGTCATTACCGCGAAAGCGGTAATCCAGTTCCCTTTTATTTTCTGGATTCAGGCTCGCGCTACCCCGGACTGTGATCCGGGGTTGCCCGGAATGACGTCCAAATTATTCAACGGATTTCGAGATTGTGAATAATTCTCTGACCTAGTCACCCAGCTCCACGCGCAGCATTTTCGCCGCCTCGACCATCGACTTCATTTTGCCGAAGGCGACATCGCGAGGCAGGTATTTCATGCCGCAATCGGGCGCCAGGATAACATTCTCAGCCTTTACGTACGGCAGCGCGCGTTTGATGCGCGCGACGACCGTCTCCGGCGATTCGACCGTCATGTCGTTGAGGTCGAGGCAGCCGATCATGATCTTCTTTCCCTCGAGCTTCGCGAGTACCGAGCAGTCGAGCTTGGACTGCGCCGTCTCGACCGAGACCTGTTGACAGGTGCAATCGACCAGCTCGGGTAGAAAGGAATAGCCCGACGGGCGTTGGTGAATGATCGCCGCGTAGCCGAAACAGATGTGTACCGCCGTGGTGCCTGTTATGCCCTCGAGCGCGCGGTTGAGCGCGTTGAGCCCGTACTGGCGAGCTTTCTCCGGCCGCGCCTGCATATAGGGCTCGTCGATCTGCACGATGTCGGCACCGGCGGCAAAGAGGTCGCGGATCTCCTCGTTCACCGCCAACGCGTAATCCATCGCCGCCTCTTCCTCGCTCGGATAGTAGGCGTTCTGGGCCTGCTGGCTCATCGTGAACGGGCCCGGCACTGTCATCTTGATCACCTTCTTCGTGTGTGCCCGTAGAAACTTTAGGTCCTCGACCTCCACTGGGCGCTTGCGCTGGATCCTACCGACGATTCGCGGCACCGGGTTTGGGTGGCCCGAACGATCGAGCGCTGTACCGGGGTTGTCGATGTCAACGCCGTCGAGCGCGGTCGCGAAGTGGTTAGAGTAACTCTCGCGCCGGATTTCGCCGTCGGTGATAATGTCGAGCCCGGCCTCCTCTTGCGCGCGGATCGCAAGCAAGGTCGCGTCGTTCTGCGCTTCCTCGAGCCACGGCCCGGGGATGCGCCAAAGCTCCTTCGCGCGCACGCGCGGCGGGAAGCGACCGGCGAGCTTCCGGCGATCGATCAGCCATTCCGGCTGTGGGTAACTACCGACCAGCGTGGTGGGAAACAGCATCGCTCTTCTCCTTTCTGTACCATTGTACTTGAGAGTTTTTGCAGCTTACGCAAATTTTTTTGGGCAGTCCGTAGCTCTTGGGCTACAGGCACTAAATCTTATCATCGCGCCAAGACGCCAAGAACGCTAAGTGACGGACGAAGGTCCGTCATCCCGAGCGAATGCGAGAGATCTGAGAAAGATTTCTCCCTTCGGTCGAAATGACAACGCGTGCCCTTTGCGCCTTTGCGCGAGTCACTCCGACATGGTTTTAGCTTCGCCGCGCTAAGAATGCGTGGCTGATCACAGGCCAAGCCACATCTGGACCAGATCTCTCTCAAAGAGGAAAGCGTGTCAAGGCAAACTTCAGTTCATTGCAAAATGAAAATTGCCAAGCGTAAGAGTCGAAATCGCTCGTTCGCTGATAGTCGTGGCTGTCACCTGAATGATCTTCGGAAGAGACTTGACAACTCCCTGAGACAGCAAAAAATCGCCACAGTCCGATAAAATTCACTGACCATGCTATGCTGACCAATAGACTGACTGTTGGGCAGCAATCATGTTTCCCGACCGGAGACTTCCGGTAGCTTGAACTGAGCTTCATGTTCAAGATTCTTATCGACACGTGCGTATGGCTTGACCTTGCGAAGGACCCGAGGCATATACCGGTGCTCGGCGTCGTTGAGGAAATGGTGAAGCTCGGCATGCTCACCCTCATCGTGCCGCGCGTCCTACTCGACGAGTTCCGGCGGAACCGGGAACGCATTGCCAAAGAAAGCGCCAAAAGCCTGTCGGCGCACTTCCGGCTCGTGAAAGACGCGGTTGGCAAGATTGGCGGCAACAAGAGGAGGATGCGAGTCGTTCTCTCGCATCTCGATGATGTAGATCACAAGATCCCGATCGTCGGCGGCGCGGCCGTGAAGGCCTTAGACCGTATCGAGAAGCTGCTCACCGCGCCGCCCATCATCGAACCGTGCGAGGCCGTAAGGCTCCACGCAGCTCAACGGGCGATCGAGAAGAAGGCCCCATTCCATCGTGACAAGAACGCGATGGCCGACGCGATCCTTATCGAGACGTACGCGGAATGCATACGCGACAAGACAGCGTCAGGGGTTCGCTTCGCATTTGTCACGCACAATAAGAGCGACTTCAGCATCGAGAATGGCAATCACAAAATACCGCACCCAGACTTCGCCAGCCTGTTCTCGCGCATCAAATCGCTCTATTTCATCAATCTGCCCGAGGCGCTCCGCCGTATTGAGCCCTCGCTCGTTACCAATATCATGCTTGAATACTCGTGGACGCAAAAGCCGCGTGGCCTGACGGAAATCCTCGAAGCTGAGGACTTGCTGTTTCACCAGGTTTGGTACAACCGGCACTGGAACATGCGGATCGGCATCGAGGAGGGAAAGATCAAGGTCGTAGACAAGGAAACCTATCCCCGTCCAGCCGGTTCGCCGGAAACGATAGAGCGGGAGGTATTGAAAGGGGCTCTAACGGCCGCGCGGAGGGTCCAGCGTCGCTACGGCAAGAAGAACCTCGGACCGTGGGATGATTTCGAGTGGGGCATGATCAACGGCAAGCTCTCTGCACTTCGGTGGGTCTTAGGAGACGAGTGGGACATGCTTGACACGTAACTTGGAGTGCAGCAACAACCGTCCTGTCCAACCCGACACTGCAGGGGACGCGCCCCACGTGGCTCGCCCCCCTTGGCTTAAGCGGTGAGCCGGTTTGATAAGCATGACCGGTTTGAGTTAGACTTTTTTACCATCGAGTTCAACGGAGGACGGTTCCATGATCAGAAGCAGCGCGAAGGTTGTCAATGACGCTTTATCCTTACCACCGAGATCTAGGGCGAAGCTTGCTGAGAAGCTGCTCGAAAGCCTTGACGATCCAAGGCAACAGGAAATTGACCGCCTATGGGCCGAAGAGGTCGAGGATCGGATCGATGCTTATGAGAAGGGTTCTCTCAAGGCCGTTCCCGGAAAGGAGGTGTTTCGCCACTTAAAACCCCGGAAAAAAAGATGAAAGATTTTGACTTCCTTGAACCTGCTCAATTTGAACTAGAGGAAGAGGTAAAATTTTACAATGAGCAGCGGGTGGGTCTGGGTTATGAATTCGCTACGGAAGTCGCCGCTACCATCAGTCGGATATTAAGGTACCCTGAAGCCTGGACCAAGCTTTCCAAAAGAACTCGTCGATGCAGAACCAAAAGATTTCCATACGGGGTCATTTACCAGATCAGAGGCGACAGGATCCTGATCGTCGCCGTTGGACACCTTAGACGAAAACCCTTCTACTGGCGCAATCGAGTTGAGGTGATTTAAACAACGACTAACTCGACGCTTGAGCCCGATCGCTTAACAGCGACGGCTGAGCTTGGCATTAGACGCCATGGCAGACGCTATGCCGGAGTTCGACATCACTGGAAAATCCCGCCCGGTGGTGGTTACCTCGTATCAGCCCCACTGGGTGGACGAGTTCACGCAGATTGCGAGGCACATCCGCGACTTGGTTGGGCGCAACGCGATTCGAATCGATCACATCGGTTCTACCGCCGTTCCAGGACTTGGCGCTAAGGATGTCATAGATATACAGATCACAGTTTCCGACTTGGACGAGGCCGGCGGGTTGACGAGCCTTCTCAGAGCCGCGGGGTTTCGCCACGGCACGATATTCGAGTACGACCTCTTTCACAGAAAGCCCGAGACAGATCCGGAATTGCGCAAGCTCTTCATGCGGGAACCGGAGGGTGAACGTCGAACACATATACATATCCGAGAACTCGGACGTTTCAACCAGCGGTATGCGCTGTTGTTTCGCGACTATCTTCGCTCATCGGAAGGCGTTCGCGCCGAGTACGAACTCCTCAAACGCCGAGCGGCCCAGCTTTTCCCGGACAGCATCGACAGTTATCTTTTTCTCAAGGACCCGGTCGAACATATCATTTATGAAACCGCGTCGCTGTGGGCAGAGAAGGTCAGATGGAGTCCAGACGAGGACTACTTATGATGGCGTCTAATGGTTGCTCGCTTCGCTCGCTGCACTGACGGCGGCCGCTGATGCCGGCGTTAGCAATTATCGGTCATGACCGTAGAGCAAACGAACGACACTTGATTGTCAGTGACCCAAGCCGGTAAATTGTAACTACGCGTTCCGTGAGTCTTCATGGTCGTTTGATCATGCAGGGCTTACAGATCAAGACGCGATTTACCGAGGAACTGGTTATTCCGATTCTTCGGCAGGGAGTCATGCGACTAGAAGGAAAGACTGCCATTGTCATCGGCGCCGGGCAGGGCCCGGGCGAAGGGATGGGCAATGGCCGTGCCACCGTGCTGCGATTCGCGCAGGAAGGTGCGAAGGTCATGGCTGTCGACCGTAACCTCCCCTCGGCCGAGGAGACGGTTTCGATGGTCAAGCAGGAGGGCGGCGAATGCGTCGCCTTCGAGGCCGACGTCACTAAGGAAGCGACGCTCGCTGCCGCCATAGCGGCGGCGCAGAAGCGCTGGGGCCGCATCGACATTCTGCATTACAATGTCGGTGTCAGCATCGCCGGCGGCGATGCGCCGCTGCTCGACTTCACCGAGGAGGCTTTCGACCGGATCAGCGCCATCAACCTGCGCGGCGCCATCATGGCCTGCAAGCACGTCATCCCGATCATGCGACAGCAGCGCGCGGGCGCCATTATCATGATCTCCTCGCTTGCTGCATTGGAGAACTATCCCTTTGTCGCATACAAGGTGACGAAGGCGGCGATGATCGCTTTCACCAAGCAGGTGGCGATCCAGAACGCCGAGTATGGCATTCGGGCCAACGTGATTCTGCCCGGTCTGATGGACACGCCGATGGCGGTCGACACACGCGCGCGGGTGAGCGGCAAAAGCCGCGCCCAGATCGTAGCGGAGCGCGATGCCCGCGTGCCGCTGCGCCATAAGATGGGCACGGCCTGGGACGTGGCCAATGCGGCACTGTTCCTCGCCTCCGGCGAGGCCAATTTTATCACCGGCGTGGCGCTTCTAGTCGACGGCGGCGGTGCGCTCAATATCAGCTGAGCTCGCGGCAACCAAGCCCGACGAGGGAACGGACATGAACTCGTCAAAATCCTCAACCCTACTTACGTCCTCTTCTTGTATGACAGAGGGAGTCAATGGACCACGGCCCGGCTCCTAGAAAGTACAGAGCAGCGGCAGCGGCCAGGATCATTATGTCAAGCCGGGATTGGGCGTAGCCAACACCCGGGAGCTTGACCCAAAACGCCGCCACGATGAACTCAATCGTGTAAATAAGGCCGAGATAACTTACGAACAGCCCTAGGATAAGCGCAGCTCCCCCAAAGCACTCGAGCAAAGCAATAAACCAACCTGTCACGACCGGAACCGGAAAGCCCAGCTTGGCGAAGTAAGCCACGGTGTTATCCATTGCCATGAGCTTCTGGTATCCCGCCACGAGAAGGATAATGCCCACCGCCAGTCTGAGCGGTACCGCGGCCCAATCGAGTTTTCTCCAATCGTCCATATTTACCTCCGTTGATTAGGTGTACTCAGTCTTATCCTTTTAGAATTGCTTTCAGCCTTTCAATGACCTCCGGAGGTTGAGCGATCACCTCTTTCGCTATTGCTTCCAGTTCTTCGCCGGTTACTGGCCTTGCTTCCCATCCCCTTTTCTTGGCCTCCGCCAAAAGCTCTGCGTCGCTAAGCGCCTTCAGAAAGGCAGTTCGATGGGACTTGAGCGTGTAGGCTAAGCTCGACAGGAGCAGACTCGAAAGGGCTAAAATTGTTATTTTTCATTGGCTCTCCTTCAATCATCTCTCCAATAATAGAAAAAGCCCGGCTGGAGGGAACCTGGTCCGGGCTGAAGTAGAACGACTCAATGATGTGACCGGATTTAAGAATCCAGCCCTTCTAGCCTAATGAGCTGACGCGTAGTTAATACGGCGAGTGGTTACCTGTCAAGAAGACGCTTCAATTCTTGCGATTTGGTCTGGTAGAGCCACTGAACTTTGACCGACCCTTTAACCTTCCATAGGAAATACTCTCTTAACGCTCAAACGAGTTGCCTCACCCTGCGCTGTCTCTGTGCTTTCAAATCCCCATAGCAGCGAGTTACGTTCTGCTCCGCGGTTTAGTCGAATCTGTTTTATCTTCCGTTCGCTACTGTGGGGTCTTCCCAGAACTTGATTGCTTTCAGGCATTCGGGATAAAACGCTATACGTTAGCCCGCATAAAGATGCGTCGTCTCGTTGCATATGCTCTCGTTGGGTTGGGAGTTGCGTTTGGTGTTGCGGTATTGTGGGCTGGCGACTTCCTGACCAAGCCAGCTCGCTCGAACACGGGCGCGCCGCCCGCCGAACTAGATGCCCGGTCTCTCACGTTCCCCTCTGCCTCCGGGGGACGATTGAGTGCCTGGTTCATTCCCGGCACATCAACTCGAGGCGCTGTGTTATTGCTGCATCCGATCCGCTCTAACAAGCGCACGATGTTGTCTCGCGCCCAGTTCTTGAAGCGCCAAGGCTACTCCATTTTTCTCGTCGATCTTCAGGCCCACGGCGAGAGCGAGGGGGATCGGATCACTTTTGGTTACCGCGAGGCGAAGGACGTCCGGGCTGCAGTTGAGAAGCTCAACGAACTCGCTCCTGGTGAGAAGGTGGGCGCCTTGGGTGTCTCCCTTGGGGCCGTCGCGATTGTACTATCTGATGTTCACGGCTCTCTGGCTGCCGTCGTGCTCGAGTCGCCTTATGCAACGATCGAGGAGTCCCTATCGAACCGTCTGCAGATCTACTTCGGGGCGGTCGGCCGCCTTCTAGCGCCGTTTCTGCTCGCGCAGCTAGAGCCAAGGTTGGGTGTCAGTCCGTCTCAGCTTCGTCCGATCGAGCGGATTCAGGTGTTGCGGTCTCCGTTGCTGGTTGTGCACGGAACAGAAGATCGTCACACTACATTTGAGGAAGCGCAAAAGTTGTATGCGAGCGCACCGCAACCCAAGGAGTTTTACGCTGTACAGGGCGCAGCGCACGTCGATCTATACGCATTCAGCCCGAGGGCATACGAAGAGAGGGTGGGTCGTTTTCTTGCGCGCTACTTGCGAAATGCGGGCTAATCCCCGCTTCGACAGGACCCTTCACAGCGTCGCTCCCGGTGCCTCGAGATGGCACCTAACTCGTCCGTCAACCCGTCCAACGTTCGGCAGGCGAGTCGATAATACGGGCGTATCATGACATCGGGATCGAGCACATAGCCCCACAGATACTGATGATAGCCAAGGACAAGGAGGTATAAGAGAATGGCAGTTCAGGTACGACGAGTAGTCACAGGACATGATGCAAACGGACGCGCGGTCGTCAAGATCGACGAAGTCTCTAAAAATATCGTCTCGAGCCGGCCGGGAGCGACGGCCTGTGTGGTTTGGACCACGGAGTCGTTTCCCGTAAACAACACCGGCGACGCCGACGAGGGACTGAGGACGGTCGGCACGACACTGAAGAACGGAACGGTTTTTCGCGTCGTCGAATTTGCGCCCGGCGTGACGCCGCGGAATCACAGGACCGATTCAATCGATTATGCCGTCGTCGTGTCGGGCGAAATTGACATGGAGCTCGAGGACTCGGTCGTCCATCTGAATGCGGGCGACGTGCTCGTGCAGCGCGGAACGATCCACAATTGGCTCAACCGCGGCACCCAGCCTTGTGTGATAGCTTTCATCCTTGTCGACGCCAAGCCAGTCGAGGTCGGCGGGAAGGTCTTGAATGCCGTGGGATAGTTCGGCTAGTAACCAGCCATGTGACGTGTTCTTTTAAACGCGCTTTTACGTCCTGTCAAGCTCGTGCGGGAATGATTGGGAGGAGAAGATACGAAGCTCGGTCAGGGGCGACGTGCAGCGTCGTTTTGCCCCCGAAAATCTTGTGTGGCCGGTCGCGCGGATCGTCGTGAAGAAAAGGCCCGCAGCCTTTAAGCTCGTTTTTGAAGTTCGCTAGCCGCCCGCCGCTTGGCCCATGATATTCGTAATCCTTTCCGCGCACAGTGAGGCCGATCCGGTATCCGACGGGCACCGCGATGGAGGTCGGCCAGATCTCGACGTCAAGCTCAACGACCTCGCCGGGTGGCAGCAGCTGCTGTTCGTCGTGAGTGTGATACGGCCTGTAGGGAGTGCTCAGGGCAGGATCGAGCTTGCGATGCGAGGCGCGGAGCCAGCCTTGACCAATGGGCGTGTGGGGATCGATCGCGGCCTGGAACACAATCTCTTTTCCATCCGGAGAGAAGACGCGAAGCACAACGAAGATATCCGCATCAGTCGTTGAAGATGAGACGAAGAGCTTCACCGCCGAAGGGCCGGTAATTTCCGTCGCGCGCTCCAATGGTGGCGAAAGAAAAGTAACGCCGTCTCGCGTTGCGTCGAACTCGATGCGGCCTTCGGCGGCAACGGGAGTGGAGCTTAGACTTTGATCGGCGGGATCTAGATAGAGCTTCGTCCATCTCGTTCGAGCGATGGGCCACTCGTGTTCGGAGCGCTCGACAAATCCATCAATGTGGCGAATCTGGAGCCGAACCTGCGGTTCGTCGGCCCAGCCGTTGTCGATGCCTTTCAGAAAATGGTCGAAGAAGCGCTTCTGCAGCAGCCGGCCGTAATCCGTGTAGAAGTGCGTCCAGTGCTCTAGCCCATGCAGTTCGAGCCACTTCTGCCGTGATGCCGCACGCACGAAGCCTTCAACGTTCCCCCGCAGGTGCAGTCCGTGGCCTCCCCAATTCCCTGCTGAGAGAAATGGTACCGTGATCTTTGACCACACAGGCGAGCGGGCCTTGTGATAATCGTCGTCAAGCGGATGAGCGAGGATCTCATTGCCTAGATCACAGCGATTTCTCGCCAGCTCTTCCTCTGGAAGCGTTTCCGGTCCGCAAACGGGATCGCCCGTAACGCGGCTGCGCGGGCCGCGCTCGCCGCGCCCATACTGTACGATCTTCACCTGCATGTCGTACCAGTTCGCCCAAAACGTGCAGAGAATACCGCCGTGATGCGTCATGTCGCGGTACCAATCCGCGGCACCTTCCCAGATGCACATCGCCGCCAGGTGGGGCGGTTGAAGCGACGCCACATGCCACTGGTTGATCGCGTAGTAAGAGATGCCGTTGAGGCCGACCTTGCCGTTGCTCCATGGCTGAATTCCCGCCCACTCGATGCAGTTGTAGAAATCTTTTGTCTCGCGCGACGAGAAGGGGTCGATGTATCCTGGCGAGCAGCCGCAGCCCCGCGAGTCCACGCGCACGCAGACGTAACCATCCGGCACCCACTTTTCCGGGTCGACGACTTCCCAGCTCTGGTATTTGTTGCTTGAGCCTGCCGCCACGTCCGGGTGCTGCGCGGTCATGAGCTGCCATTGGTTCGGGTAACCATCCTGGAAGGCGAGCCCTTTCGCGTAGGGACCGTAGCTCAGGATGACCGGGTACTTTCCATCGGGAGTCGGCCGGAAAACATCAGCCCGCAGGACGAGGCTGTCGTCCATCGTGATCGGCACGTTCCAATCGATGCGCATGCCGTCCCGTGTTTCAGATCGATGCTGCATCGCACGCTCCGGAGTTGGCATTCTTCAACTAGACTGTTGAACTCTCCGTTCACCCTTCGACGAAACTCAGGGCGAACGGGCGGGTCTTGAAATCACCGATTGATTTTCCGTTCATGCTGAGCCTGTCGAAGCATGGAGGTTACTTTTTCAATGGTCTGTCAAAGAGCTGCGAGTCAATCAATCTTAGAGAAGAAGCGAGCCGGCGCACCTTCGGTCCCTTCGATTTTGTAAAAGGGAGCGTAAAATGGCACCCGCTGGCGCGGCAGCGCCCCCAGGTTCGTGATCCCTTCCATGATCACGATTCCCGCACCGAGAATCACTCGGTGCATCGGGAAATCCTCGGAGGTGAAATCTGGGAGCCGTGCGCAGTATTCCTCAAAGAAATCGAAACCGATCGACTTGGGGTCTTTGGCCACAAGCCACTCGGCCGACTCCGGCGGAAAAAACGGCGACTGGGTGAAGTAGTCGGGCCACTTGCCGTACATCTTATCGGTCCAGTCGGTGCGGAGAAGGACGATGTCGCCCTTCTTCACCTTGTCGGCTCCGCCGCGCTTGAGATCGTCGATGGTGATCTTATGATTGGCGTCAACAAACGAGAGATCGATCGTGACAGCCTCACCGATGACCTGATCCAAATTGATCTCGGCCGTGGTGATCCCGTCCTTGAAGACGTGCAAGGGAGAGTCGATGTGAGCACCGGTATGCAGCCCCTGGTT
>Ga0184626_10000119_pt1 | contig 18828 bp, 14 predicted proteins | sample PLM3_60_b1_FD_133142 | JGI IMG/M metagenome (GOLD analysis project Ga0184626, IMG submission 133142) | Groundwater sediment microbial communities from an aquifer in East River, Colorado, USA - PLM3_60_b1 | ecosystem: Environmental > Terrestrial > Soil > Riparian zone | place: USA: East River... | reverse complement strand
TAGCAGCTGTCGGATTCGGTTCCCAATTCGAAATCCGTCCGATCAAACAGGAAGAGACCTGCCAATACATCGCGCCCTCTGCAACGGACTGGAAACCGTGCGGGAAAAAGGCGAGCCACGCGAAATATGTACTTGAGAAATGGCTAGTCTGTCCGGAACACGCTACCGAGATGGGACACGAATCAGAAAACGCATGATGCCTGTCCTAATATCAAAGGTCTTGAAACGAACCGTAGAGAAAACAAGGAGACATTTCCATGGCTCACTCAAATGCGTTTAACGTCGTCGAAGCGACCATCGACGATATTCATGCTGCTTATAAATCCGGGCAGCTCACTTGTCGCGAGCTGGTGCAGATATATCTCGAACGGATCGAAGCCTTCGACAAAAAAGGCCCGGCCATCAACGCGATTATCACGATAAACTCCGACGCGCTCAAAGAAGCGGATCGCCTCGATGCGGCATACAAAGCTTCCGGCTCGGTCGGTCCGCTGCACGGGATTCCCGTCATCGTGAAGGATCAGGCCGACGTCAAAGGCATGCCGACAACCCTCGGCTCGGTATTGTTCAAGGACTACTATCCGGACCGTGATTCCTTTGTCGCGGAAAAGTTGAAAAAAGCCGGCGCCGTAGTCCTGGGAAAAGCCGCCTTGGGCGAATTGGGCGGCGGCGATACGCACGGTTCGCTTTTCGGCTCGACCCGCAACCCGTACGACACTGAACGCACGGTCGGCGGTTCTTCCGGCGGTTCCGCAGCGGCGGTATCAGCGAATTATTCGACCGTGGCCGTCGGCCAGGAAGGCCTGGCCTCGATCCGCCGGCCGTCGACCTGGAACGGCATCACCGGCATGCGCCCCTCTGCTGGTCTAGTTAGCCGCGGCGGCGTCTACGGCTGCTGGCCTGAGATTGCGGGTTCTCTCGGCCCGATGGCGCGGACGGTGCAAGACCTGGCGACGTTATTGGATACCATGGTCGGCTACGATCCCGAAGATCCTATTACGGCCCGCGGCGTCGGCCATATTCCCGACACTTTCACAAAGTTTTTGAACAAAGACGGGCTCAAGGGCGCACGCCTCGGGATTTTACGCGAGTCGATTGGCCTCAACGCTGAGCCCGACTCTGAAGACTTCAGAAAAATTTCAGAAGTTTTTGACAGAGCTGTAGGCGAGCTCAAAGCCGCCGGTGCCGAGATCGTCGACCCCATCGTGATTCCGAAAATCAAAGAGCTGCTCGCCAAGCGCTCGGGAGGACCTGGAGAAACGGAACAATCGTTTAAGAATTATTACCACCGTAGCGCCAATCCACCTTTTAAATCTCCACAGCAGGTTATCGCCTCACCCGACTTCGCCAAAGTCGTCAAACGTTCGCAAGATCGCTTCAAGAGAAATCCGGATGCGGCGAAACATTACGAGAGTCTCAGAGCGCAGGACGAGTTGATGACCATTTTTCTCAAAGTGATGGCTGATCAAAAGCTAGACGCCATCGTGCACAAAGCCGTTGAACATCAACCGACCTTGATCCAGGACGGCGTCAACCCGCCCTTCGTCGACCAAAAAGGTGCGCCGCATCTCAACACTTTTTTAGTCTACGTTCCGACCATCGTCGTCCCCGCTGGATTCACGCGCGACAACCTCCCGGCGGGCGTTTGCTTTATTGGACGACCCTACGACGATGGCAACTTGATCAAGTTCGCCTACACCTACGAACAGGCGACGCATCATCGCCGACCGCCCGCAAGCACCACGGCGCTGTGACAATTCGGGCGACCGGCCAGTCGCGTTTATTGCAACACGCGTCTGGATATTCTTTTCTCACTCGCTGCCGCTTCAAGGCATGGTGAAATTCGATGGGCGCAAAGACTCAGCAACAGTCATTCATCCGGTAAGTCGTGGCTGAGGTACGAAGTAGCGGATTGAGGATTAAGCTCCGAGAGCCGGCATCACCTTGGTCCCGAACAGCTCGATGGATCGCATCACCTGCTCGTGGCTCAGGCCACCGAAGCTGAACATGCCCACCAGGCTGTCCGGTCGTGCCGTTTCGATCATCAGGCGCGCTTTTTTGATCACCGTTTCGGGGCTACCGATAAGCGATGTTCCCCATTCGTCCATTCTCTTTAGCGTGAGGCCTCCGGGAAAATAGGCGAAGCGCTCGGTAAATCGGGGAAGGTCCTCCGTCTTGATGGAATCGCCGCGCCAAACGTTGTCGGTGGCCAGTTGCCAAAAGCGGGTGACCTGGGGACCGGCTTCCGCCCACGCCTGCTCGTCCGTCTCGGCGACGTAAATATCTCGAGCCATGATCGCGTCTCCGCCGCCGGGCGCGTTCCCGAGCTTAGCCCGTTCGTCGCGATAAGACTTAATAGCCCGAGCGCAGTTGGCGAGAGGTTGGCGCGAGAGCGCCAGGTTCCAGCCCCGGCGCGCCACCATCGCCGGGCTCTCGGGCGAGGTGGCGCCGTAATAGATCGGCGGGTGCGGCCGTTGCAGCGGCCGCGGGCGGCACGAGATGTCGACATAATTCCAAGCCTTACCGGAGTACGTGAAGGTGTTTTCTGACCACGCGCGCAGAAGAATCTCGATGCCCTCCTCGAAGCGGGCCTGAGCCGTATCACGATCGAGCCCATGCTTGAGGTCATCGCGCGGCACCCCACGACCCAGCCCCACGTTCAGCCGCCCGCTGGTGAGGATGTCGAGCATAGCGCACTCCTCCGCAAGACGCATCGGGTCGTGGAGCGGCAGGGCATTGACCAAGTTGCCAAGGCGCAACCGCTGGGTGCGGTGGGCGAGATTGGCGATGATCAAGTTCGGCGACGCCAGCATGCCGTAGTCGGAGTGGTGATGTTCGGCAAACCACGCTTCGTCAAAACCCAGCCGCTCTGTTAGTTGAATCTGCTCCAGCAGTTCTTCAAAGGCCTGGCGTTCCGGCACCCAGGGTCGTGCCTGATTGTAACTGAAAGTCCCAAATCGCATGCGCTGTTTCTCCTCCTAGATCTGGCCGCTACTTCATTTCTTGATTTTCTTCGGTTGCGTTGCTCTTACTCGCTCGCCAAAACCGCTTCTCTCTACGCTTTATTTCGGCAACATAACTCAATGCTGTCAGCTCTTGCAATCGTGCATTGGCGCTCGTTTTATGTCTCCTCCATTTCACACATTGGCTTTCATTCGTGTAGAGCAGTCTCGTCCCTATCGTGGCTAGTCCATCCTAGAATCGTTTAGAGAACGAGAGCGACTCTGAAAAAAACCTTTGTCAGCGACACTTGGTGCCATATAATTTGCCTGAGTAGTGAAAACATACTGGTATGCCCGCAATGCTAATGGAAGCAATAGCAGATCAAATACTCGCAACTGACAAAAACTTCCCGGAAGTCTCAATCATCATGCCCTGCTTAAACGAGGCAGATACCCTTGCCACGTGTATCGGCAAAGCCAGAAGAGCACTAAATGAACAAAAAATAGCGGGAGAAATCATTGTTGCCGATAATGGAAGCACGGATGGGAGCCAGGCGATCGCGACCAAACTCGGCGCCCGTCTGATCAACGTAAGAGAGAGAGGATATGGTAGTGCCCTCATGGGTGGAATTCTGGCAGCCCGAGGGAAATATATCATCATGGGCGATGCTGATGACAGCTATGATTTCCTGGAGACTCCAAAGTTCGTGGAGAAACTTCGTGAAGGATTCGACATCGTCCAAGGGTGCCGGCTCTCTTCCGGTGGCGGTGTCGTAAAGCCAGGCGCCATGCCGTTTCTTCATCGCGCATGGGGCAATCCGATGTTTTCCTTTCTCGCTCGATGGTGGTTCAGATCACCTCTGCACGACGTGTACTGTGGGCTGCGGGGTTTCAGAAAAGATGTTTATTATTTGCTCGATCAACGTTGTACGGGCATGGAATTCGCCACCGAAATGATCATCAAGGCCAGTTTATACGGAGCGAAAATCGCCGAGGTCCCGATCACACTTCATCCCGACGGGCGAAAGGATCGCGCTCCTCATCTCCGGACTTTCCGCGACGGCTGGCGAACCATCCGACTTTTCTTTATGTGCAGTCCGCGCTGGCTGTTTTTAGTGCCGGGTATCGTATTGATTCTTCTGGGTATGGCAGGGTACGCGATTGCGATGCCGGGCATAACATTGGGAGCGGTAACCTTTGACGCTCATACATTGCTGTTTGCCAGCTTGGCCATCCTTTGCGGGTATCAATCCATCATGTTTGCGATTCTAACCAAGACCTTTGCCATCAACGAAGGGCTCTTGCCAGAGGATCCGCGAATGAATCGCTTTTTCAAATTAGTAAATTTAGAAAGAGGATTAATCACTTCTTCGATCACTCTTCTTGTGGGCCTCGCACTGCTGATAATGGCGATCAACCAGTGGCGACTGACGAGCTTCGGACACCTGGATTATGCACAAACCATGCGATTGGTTGTTCCAGGCGCAACTCTTACAGCTCTCGGGTTCCAGACGATTCTCTCAAGCTTCTTCGTAAGTATCTTAGGAATGCGCCGGCGATGACAGAAGATGCCCGCAAAACATTTGATGTCTACGCTGACGATTATGATGTCGCTTTAGCCCGCGGAATTTCCGTATCAGGCGAGAAAAAGGATTATTTCGCGCAACGTCGCATCGAATGGCTTCGAGATTGCCTAAAACTTTTTTCAGCTCCGGTCAGAAACCTCATGGATTTCGGGTGCGGTACGGGTTCAAGCTCGCGATTATTTTTTGACATACTCGGAATTGAGTATTTTGTCGGCATGGATCAGTCAGAAAAATCCTTAGAGATCGCGAGGCGAGAGCACAGCTCAACCCGCAGCCAGTATCTCTTATTTGATGCATATCAACCCTGTGGCCAATTCGATTTGGTGTTTTGCAATGGCGTCTTTCATCATATTCCCCCTCTGGACCGCGCCGCTGCTGTCGACTACATCTTACGATCGCTGCGTCCGGGTGGATTGTTCGCGTTCTGGGAAAACAATCCTTGGAACCCAGGAACTCGTTATGTGATGAGCCGAATTCCCTTCGATCGAGATGCCATCACCCTTTCCTCGCCTGAAGCCCGACAGGTGTTGCGGCTTGGAGGGTTCGAGGTTCTCCGAACAGATTTCTTGTTTATCTTTCCAAGGATTCTCCATTGGTGCCGGTGGATCGAACCATTATGTTCACGACTTCCCCTAGGCACGCAATATCAAGTTCTTTCCCGTAAACCCTGATAGTTGGAGGCAGTCCGCAAGTAACAAATTTGATGGCGTGCCTGCCGCACGGCTTCATGAATCCGTAGTTCTCGAATAGGGCAATAGATCGGCCGATTTCTGCTCGTCGAATATCAACAGCCAAACATGCCGGTCCCGAAAGTACTCCAGGAGCTTGCGATTGTCACTCGCATCCATTTCTCGCGCCCAGACCACCTTGGCGTTATCAATATCCGCTTCATTGTAAACCCATTCAGAATGGCGAAAATAGCCCGGGCTATCTTTCACGTATCTTACGATCACAAGATGGCGTCCCTTTTGACCGTTCAGCTGGGTCATGATTCGCGCTCTCGGATGGCTCCACTCGTAACTAGGAAACCTGATCCGTAATGCAAAGAACAGCAAGAACGATGCCGCTACGGCACACGGGATCGCATAGACCAGACGTCGACCTATGGGCCTCCCCTTCCAAGACCAGAGCCACAAGTGCCGCATGGCTTGCACGACCAATAACAAGACTAAACCGGTGATCGGCGCACCGTAGTGCGGAAGCACCCAATTCACCAAAAGGAGTGCCGTTGTCAATAAACCGCATGTTGCCACTAGAAATCGCATTCGCTTATTTCTCCACACAAACGGGAGCATCGCGGCCAAGGGAACCGTTAGCACGGGTCCAAGATAGAAATCCCATAACGTTGCAATCTTGTTACCGGTTTCCTCCAACAAACCTGAAGCTGATTGCTGCCGCAGGTAAGGCATCAATTCCCAACCCGTGTGGAAATCGTGAATAGCTTGATGATGGTAGGTCCTCTGCGGTCTCAGTTGTTGAAGAAAAAACAATGGTGCGACACTGTAGGTTTCTTCGTGAAGTACGTAGGGAAAACGCAACGGATTGCCAGTGATCCGAAAGTTATAGAATCCCATCGCCGCGGCGGTGACCACAAGTAGGACGATAATAGGCACCACCACTCGTGCAAGGAGTAGATGGCGTGGAAAACCATTCTCTCGGACTACCCAAATAAGCAACCACCCCATCGCAGGAATGCTGGCAACGATGCCTTCGAAGGACCGGCTGTTTGCGAGGATGGCTAATCCCAATCCAAGAAGCACAGCCTCAAAAGTACGCGGTCTCCGCATGATTCGGGGCAACGCACCGAACACTAGAGCCCCTCCGAGGGTAGCGGCAGCACCACCCCAATAGCTCTGGCTCCAATACCCCAAAATCCCCGCCGGGAGATAAGGAAAACTATGATAAAACCGCACTTGCAGAATACATAACAACGCGCCAAATAACGCCCACCACCTAGGCAACCAGGCCTGCAGCATCCAGCAAATTGCGGCGCATGCTAGCCCCACACTCAGCCATACTCCCACGATGGGATGGCCTCCGATCAGCCGTCCGGCAGCTAATATTAAGCCCTGCGCTGGAGGGAATTTCGACGCATAAGTCGGCTGTTGGATGATATGAAAAGTCTCAAAATAGACCCACAGCGGATGGGTCGGGTTGGTTAAGCGACCTCTCGTGAAGGTGTCGGCTGCAAACAGATAACTGAACTCGTCGTGAAGACGAGGCTCAGGAATACCGAAAAGAAACGAAAGGGCAGCGCTAGCAGCAAGCGCGATGACGCCAACAAGCGTCACTGACAAACCCGGTCGTGCCGCCACTCGGCTCAGCCAGGAGGAGCGCCGGTTAAACCGCTCAAAAATGGCTTCCGGCAGAAGTAAGACAACTACGAGCACGATTGTTGCCAATATGATTTCGAAGAGGATAAAGATCTGCATGGACTGAAGCGAGTCGGAATCGGAGGGTGATCACGCGCCGTCTACAGAGAGTAGCACTCCACAAAAGACACCGAGGCTCCTAGCAATGACAAGAATAACAAAATTCTGGATATCCCTCTGCGGCATACTCCCGGAGACTAAATAGTATACCGTGACCGGCCTTTAGGCGCCAGAAAAGTTTGGGTCGGGCACGGACCTGCTCGTTGCGACTTAGCAGCCGTGGAATGATCTAGTTTGATCTGGAAAGATTCAGTTTTTTGACGCTCTCTAACTGTACAGCCGGTTGATATACCCGCTGTCGTCAATCTCGCGCAGATAGTGAAGGTCCCAGAATGCCAGCGGATTGAAATTCTTGATCTCAGGATCTCTCTTAAGCGCTAAGGCGAAAACATTCTGGATCGCATCTAGCCTTGGGAAGATTTCCGGGGTTGAGGTACGATTCGTTAATGTCCGTACGCAGCGTCGCCGTTCCTGCGCTGCGGTCGCCGTTCGCAATGCCGAGCTATCGAGATGTGCCAGAGCCGTACTCCAGTTGGCGGCGGGGACGTAGAACGCGATCGATATGAGGCCGGGCACCTTGCGCTCATCACCAATCCTTTGAATGAAAAAGGGACTTCCGTAAGAATCAAAGTTTGTCCGCTCGCGATCATCAGCGTCGCCTACTTGGGGTCGCCTTTTGGATTTTCACTGCGGGTTTGCGCCTCAAAACCGAGCACCTTTTCGCAGGAATCGATCGATGCATCAACTCGGGGCTTCCAGCTGACGTAACCGACCGCCGTCAATCGGCCGGGTGCGGGTGAAAGGCTCCTGGAAGTTTGTGGAATATGAACCGCACAATAATTGCCGGCTGCATCGGTTAAAAAGAACGTTCGTTTGGCGAAGGGATGTGCGTCCCGTCGAAAGGAACACCCAAGCCGTTCGAGTCTTTCGCTACCTCCTCAACCCCTCTTTCTCAGGGGACTCACCGCGCCGTCTCGGTCAGCGTACGCTCGGTAGGATTGACCAGTTTTTTCCTTTCTTGTGCATAAAAAGCGTGAGTTTGCTCCCTTGGAAGATTTCTGCGTTTGACATTTCTGCGTTTGACATATATCTCGTCGCCGACGATGACAAGCTGTCATTGCTAGATTGACGATGGCGGTCTCACTTAACGATGACCGAAAGTAAGGACAGGAATAAGAAACACAAACGGGTTCGACAAGCGGCACAATTTGATGACGCCGCCGAAATGTTTTGCCAGAATGCGTGGAATATTTATTGCTCCTAAAACAGCGAACGAGAAATGTCAGGAGGTTTCTATGAGGAACCGGCACGTATTTCTCTTGCTTTCCTGTTTTGCGCTCTCCGTTTTGATGACTCCCGTTACCTTAAGCTTTGCAGCTCAACCGACTGATCCGCAGGCCCAGCCACATATCGACGACGAGCTTATCGTCAGATTCCGTGCAGGGTACGATGAATATAGCAAATTAATGACTCACTACGGAGTTGGAGCGAAACGAGCCAAAGTGTTTCGGAATTTAGCAGGCCTTGAACGTGTCAAGCTGCCTCGTGGTCTCTCGGTGAAGGAAGCAATTGATTTCTATCAGCGTTCCCCCGATGTCCTCTATGCCGAGCCGAACTACATTGTAAGAACAACGAATACACCAAACGATACTCGCTTCAGCGAGCAATGGGGACTACGAAACATCGGTCAGTCGGGAGGTACTCCGGGGGCAGATATAGACGCGGTGGCGGCTTGGGACATCACAATCGGAAGCACGGACGTCATCGTAGCCGTGATCGACTCGGGAGTTGATTACAATCACACGGACCTATCGCCAAACATGTTCCGCAATACGTCGGACTGTAACAATAACGGAATCGACGACGACGGCAACGGTTTTGTCGATGACTGTTTCGGCATCGACACGGCGAACAACGACTCAGATCCGATGGATGATAACAATCATGGAACCCATGTTGCCGGAATCATCGGGGCAGCGGGAAACAACGGAGCCGGTGTAGTGGGTACAAATTGGAATATCAAGATCATGGCTTGCAAGTTTGTCAATGCCAGCGGATCGGGTACGACCGCCGATGCCATCGACTGTCTTGATTACGTCAAGACCATGAAAGATCGCGGGCTAAACATCGTTGCCACGAGCAACAGCTGGGGCGGCGGAGGTTTTTCGCAGGCCTTGCTGGATGCGATCGAAGTGCACCTGCAACGGGGAATGCTTTTCATCACGGCGGCAGGGAATGGTAATTTTTTCGGGATCGGCCAAAACAACGACACGACGCCATTCTACCCTTGTAACTACTATCTACCAAACGTCATCTGTGTCGCTTCTACAACGCGAACTGATGGCCGCTCTTCCTTCTCAAATTACGGGAGGCGGACGGTCCACATCGGCGCTCCAGGCAGCGAAATATTAAGCACGATCCGGGGAAATTCATATGCGTCCTTAAGCGGTACTTCGATGGCCACCCCCCATGTAACTGGCGTAGCCGCGCTGTTACAGGCGCAAGATCCGCAGTTGGATTGGAGAGGCATCAAGAATCTTATTTTAGCGGGCGGTGATAATATTGCGTCAGTAGCGAACACCATTACGCAGAAGCGCCTTAATGCCTTCAGCGCGCTAATCTGTGAGAACTCGCCTATCTTTTCCCGGCTGAGGCCAATAGCCAACTCAGTCAGCGGATCAGTCGGTGTACCGATCGACCTTTCGACTTTGAACATCAATTGCGCCAATCCCAACGGCAATATTGATATTACGATCGATCCGGGAGGAGAGATCGTGACACTCGTCGATGATGGTTTTGGTTCAGATCAAGTAGCCGAGGATGGAATCTATTCGGGTCAGTGGACTCCCTCAGCAACGGGAATTTATACCCTGACGTTTCCCGGAGGCGACCTGCTGACGGTAAATGTTGCCACACCGTTGATCAGCGTTAGTCCAAGCTCACTCGATTTTGGCGGCGTTAACGTGGGAGGCTCAGCGGATCGAACTTTCACTGTAAAGAATGTTGGTGTCGGGGTGCTGGTTGGAAGTGCTAGCGCCAATACACCCTTTACGATCGTATCCGGCGGTTCTTATGGTCTAAGTGCCGGCCAGAGTCAGACAGTTACTGTACGCTTTAGTCCTGGGTCCTCACAAACCTTCTTGGATAACGTGAATTTCACCGGTGGAGGAGGAGCATCAGCGGCTGTGAGCGGCATTGGTCTGATACCGCCCAATATCGCCTTGAGTTTCGATGGCAAGCTCAGAGATCGTGTTGGCAGAGGGGATAAATCGCTCAGTTCAGATGGATCGTTCGATGCCACCTTTACAGTGAATCTTTTGCCAGGAAGTGGTAATCGGACAGTCACTAAACTTGAGCTTCGACGCAGCGACAACGGCGGGATCTGGAACACGACGGTTGACAACTATTGGGTGTTGGGGACTGCGGCTTCTTTGGATGTTGCGCTGTATAACAACAGCGCCAATGCCGGCGTGAACTTTGCGGTATCTGAAGGCGGGAGTTTTAATCTGTTTGCCTCGGACGGGACGGGCAGCACTTACTTCCCTCCAGGCTCCACTTTTAATCTGACAGCGACCTTTGCTGATCGCAGTACGGCTACGGCCAGCGCGACGGTTGCGACTCCTCCTCCAGCCAACATCGCTTTAAGTTTCGCCGGCAAGCTAAGAGATCGGGTTGGCAGGGGAGACAGACTGCTGAGTCCGGATGGATCCTTGGATGCGACTTTTACAGTGACTATTTTGCCTGGGAGCGGGACTCGTACGGTGACCAAGCTTCAGCTTCGACGCAGCGACAACGGCGGGATCTGGAACACGACGGTTGACAACTATTGGGTGTTGGGGACTGCGGCTTCTTTGGATGCTGCGCTGTATAACAACAGCGCCAATGCCGGCGTGAACTTTGCGGTATCTGAAGGCGGGAGTTTTAATCTGTTTGGCTCCGATGGCACAGGGGTCACTTATTTTCCTCCCGGTTCAACGTTTAACCTGACGGCGACCTTCGCTGACGGCAGTACCGCGACTGCCGGTGCGACGATTCCGAATGGCCAATCAACGGTTGCTTTTGGAACCGCGCTGCGAGCGAAGGGGGATAGCAGATATCGATGAAGTCGATGTTGATGGAGTTATGCTCAAATTCTTGCTGTTGTAGAATAGCTAGCACTCGTTAGCCTTCGCGTCAGAGGAATTGGTGTCACCCATTTAGAAGGTAGGTCAAGAGGCAACATTGTGAAGTCCTCAAAACGCGGATCGTTAGAAGTGTTGGTCGTTTTTAAGATATAGTTCGGCTCGGCATACAGGACGTCGGGGTCTTGCAAGTAAATTTCGATGGCCCCTTCGACAGAGACACGGCGAGACAAATTGATAACCTCCAATCCGCGTATAATCTTAAAGACCTTTTTACGTGCACCGGACATGCTAAATCGCGCCAAGTCTTTTTGGTATTCGTCGACCCTTCGCGGAACTTTACGATGATTTCGTCGGATACGTACTCCGGAACCAGGCTTGAGGTTGGGCAGCATATTGAGAACCGAGCCTAACTAACATCCAAAGCCACAAGAGCAAATATAGAGACCATCACGAAGCTAACGGATTTGGGGTCAAATCTTTACTTTTTACATTGGGACCCTTTTAAACAGAAAATCTCGGGTCTGAGTTTTATGTCTAGAATTTCTTTCGATTAGCGAGGCAGACGGCCTTCGGGAAAGGAGCCTCCTATCCGTTCACCCGTACAGCCGGTTGATATACCCGCTGTCGTCGATCTCGCGCAGATAGTGAAGGTCCCAGAGCGCCAGCGGATTGAAATTCTTGATCTCAGGATCTCTCTTGAGCGCTAAGGCGAAAACATTCTGGATCGCGTCTAGCGTCGGATAAGGCTTAGCCTCGAGGGAGGCAGCTTGGGTATCGTAAAAACAGTCCCACTCTTCGTCGTTCTGCATTTTAAGCAGTTCCGTGCAGTGCTTCTTGATGATGGCCAGCGTGTCGGCTTTCTTGGTCTTGAAGAAGTGAGTTGCGTCGACCATGGCCATGATCAAAGACCGTGCTTCGTCTTCGTGATTGTGCACGTAGGTCGTCGTTGTTGTCAGGGTCACGCCTTCGATCATCGCCATGGTCGGTAACTCCACAATGCGCGCACCGAGCTTCCGCGCCCGCAATTGATCCACGGCTCGGATAAACGTCGCCTCATATTTGCCGTCCATGATCTCCTTTGCCCGTTCCACGCCTCGCTTCGCGCCGGTCACAAGCTCGACATCCCGTCCTTCTTCTAAGCCATGCTGTCGCAAATAGAGCCAAACATTTAGACCCGTGTGGCCATCGTAATCGTCCATCGCCACGCGCTTACCTTTGAGATCTTGAAGACTATTGATGCCGTTTCCCATGACAAGATAGTTTTCGCGCCAGGAGTTATTGCTCTGCGCGATATGGACGTAGGGATCGCCGTTGAGTGCCTTTCGGGCATAGAGGTTGTGGTGATTGCCAGAAACGATATCGAGCTCACCGGACTTGAGTCCCTCGGCGGCACGCTTGCGCTGCCCTTCCAAAGAACCAAAGTCCATGTCCAAACCGTGTTTCTCCAGAAAACCGCATTCCTCCATCACCTTCCACAAAGGCACGTGACTCGGCGCACGATAATAGATTCGTATCTTCTTTTTGGCTGCCATAGTTTTCCTGCCTTTCTTACCACTGAGATCAATTGTTCAAAACGTTCAAGCCGTTCAAATGGTTCAAGCCGAAATTGTCACGAATTGAACGTCTTGAACATCTTGAACGATTCGAACCGCGCCCTTAGCGCGCCTTGAGTAATTTCCAAACCTTCTCTCGCGATTCGTGCCTGCCGGTGACAATCCATTTCCAATCCGTATCGTCGAAATATTTGACGCCTGCCTTGGGAAGATTTCCAGGGTTGAGGTACGATTCGTTAACATCCGTGCGCAGCGTCGCCGAGCCGTAGCCGCGGGCGTAGATTTCCAGTCCTTCCTTTGACAGGATCCAGTTGGCAAAAACCTGGGCAGCTTTGGGGTGGGGCGCTTTATTCGCCAATGACAATAGCCATGGCGACCCATTGGTAGTTCCCGGCAGGCCGCCCAGCTCGAAGATTTCCAAAATTTTGAAACCATCTTTAACCAACGGACGCACGTCATCTTCCCGGCAGTTGAGACAAATGGGTTGGGTGCCTCGGGCCAACCAATCCGACATTTGCCGGCGCTCTCGCGTAGGAGTCGGTTTCTGGTCGATATAGAGAGTTTTTACAAACTCCTCGCCGGCCTGAGTATAGAATCGCGCGGCCATGTTCGCCCCGGCACCGGTGGTCGTGGGATCTTCCGTCGAGATTTTGCCTCTCCACTTAGGATTAAGAAGATCCTTATAAGATCGCATCTCTTCCGGCTTCACGTGATCCGTATTGATGAAGAGCAGCGTGGCAACACTGCTAAACGGACGAACCACGAATCTTTCTTCCGGGTCCAAAAACTACACTTTTCCTGTTTTCCACTTCGAGCCGTCGACCACTTCCGGCAACGCAAGCAACGGCCGAAGCGCATCGATCATCTTGTTGCCGTACAGGTCAATGGCCGTCGTATCGGGCCCCGCCAGAAACACATCAACGCTATAGATCCCCGCCGAGCGCTCCGTTTCGACCCGTGAAACGATCTGGCTCGATCGGCCGGCAATGAATTCAACGGCCACACCCGTCCGCGCTGTGAATTTGGGAATGATCTCGTTGCGCATCACCGGGTCCGGCGACCCCGCGACGACAACCTTGCCTTCTTTCTTCGCCGCAATAAGGATATCGTTCCAATCCTTCTCTTTCTGCTGTGCCGCTGCCGAGGCGGCAAACAATAAAAAACTCACGACGATTTTAAACATGATCGGCCTCCACGAGCCGTCCGTTGCGGTAGCGGCTTATTCTGGTTGGACCCGGTCCTTCGCGGCCATTATGGTTTTCCCTGCTAAAGCGGAACTGGCCCGTGACGCCTTCTATAATCGCTCCCGATTCGAGATATTCAATAGCATGCAAGGGATTTCCGCCGCCTTTCGACAAAGCAACCGCGTAAAGAGCCATCGCATCCCAACCGAAACCGTGATTGGCAGTGGGACAGTCGACGCGCTCTTGAAAAAGAGCCCTTGTGAACTCGACCACCCGAGTTGATCCCTGTTTGTCACGACGAAAAAGGTCCACGAACAGCACGCCCTCGGCGGCGGCGCCGAGGGATGCAATGAAACTCGACCGTAGAAGCGATCTGCCTAGTAGAAGCGCAGTGTTAGGCTCTGCGCTTCTGACAAGCCTGGCGATCGGCAGCGCGCGCTTTTCATCAGAATATATAAGATAGAACAACTCCGGTTTCCAGCTGCGCATCTCATCCGGCCAAGCGGGTTTCGAACCGGGCTGCGAATTTACCTGAATATTGTTTTCCTCCAGAGCTGTTAGCATGCTGGCGGCAACTCGGCCCTGGAACTCGGTTTCGTCATGCAACAGAAATACGCGCGTATAACCCGCGCTCCGCAACGCTTGCGCCACTGCCACGGCCGTCTGCCGGCTGGGAAGCCCAATATGGAAGACGTGACGGCGTCCCTGCCACACGGACGGGTTGTTATTGGCCACCAAACAGATAATGTTCAACGACTCGGCGAGTTGACCAAGACGAGTTGCTTCCGGCACGCTTGTGGCACCGACGACGCCCGAGACCCTGCCGGCCGACCGATGGAGCTTTCTCTCCAAATCTCCGAGGTCCCCGCGCTCGAACGAGTCCTCTTCCAAGTCTGCGAGCTCACGAGCCGGCCCAGCCAAACGCGCCCCCTGGGCTTGATCTAATGGTGAAGGATCATTCCCTTCCGGTCTAATCAGCAGCAACCGCAAACGTTTCATATCGAACGTCCACAATCAACGCGCCAGAAGCTCTTTCATTCGTAGCCGAACTTTCTCCTTGCCGGTGACTGTCCAGTCCCAGTCAAAAGTGTCGAAGTAATTGACTCCGGGTTTGGGGATTTGCTCCGCCGGGATTTAGGATTCATCGACATCCTTGCGCAGTGTTGCTCTACCCTCGGCGCGAGCATAGATCTCCAACGCTTCCTTGGAAACGATCCAGTTTAAAAATACCCGGGCCGCATTAGGATGCGGCGCTTTGGTCATCAGACCCAGCATCCACGGCGAGCCCGTAAGCGCGGGCGGCATGTCGGGAAAGCCGTGGATTTCTTTTAGCGGGAACCCTTCGTTTCTCATTTTTTCCACGTCCGAACTGTGCGCTCCAAACGAGATCGGATAAGTCCCGCGGGCCAACCAGTCGGTGAGCTGGCGCCGCTCACGGGTGATAACCGGCTTCTGATCGACGTAGAGCCGTTTTACGAATTCCTCGCCCATTTGGGCGTATATTCTCGCCGAGGTATTGCTGCCGCTGCCGGCGCTTGTCGGATCCTCGGTCGAGATCTTACCGCGCCACTTCGGTTGCAATAGGTCCGCCCCTTTAGCCAGCTCTCCGGGCTTTACATAATCCGTATTCACGTGGAGAAGACCTGTGACCGTATCGTATACTCGCAGCACGTATCTCTCTTCGGGGTCGACGAACCAGAGCTTTCCCTTTTTCCATTTGGCCGGATCGGTAACTTCGGGGTGGATCAGAGCCGGTTTCAGCGGATCGAGCATTGTGTCCCGGTGAAGAACATTCGCGATGGTTTGAACCCCGCTCAAAACCACATCGACCGTATTAATGCCAGCCTGTAGCTCCGAGCGTAGTCTCCCGGCGATCCGGCTCGCGCCCGCTGAGAGATGCTCAACGGTGATACCAAATCGGGCCTGAAACCTCGCGGAAATATCGCGCATGGCGGGGTCCGGGGAGTTGGCGACTACAACTTTGCCTTCCTTCTTGGCGGCTGCCAGCGTTTCGTTCCATTCGGTCTCCCAGCCTTTTTGCTGCGCCCAAGCGGGGTGAACAAGAAGGACGAGTATGATTAGCGCTGCAAGAAACATTTTGGCCTCCCCTATTCCGCGTCGCTTCAGCGGAGCGGATGCGCCGTTTGACCACCATTTTTCAGGATTGAGTCACCTGCAATCCAAGCTTTCTTCCCAACAGCATCATCAGCGAGATAATAATGGTAATCAAAAGCCCCAATGCTGCAGCCCGCTCCAATTCCCCGGTGAAGCTGTACTCCATAAGCAGAATGGAAAGCGGCCTTGAATGAGCGCTATAGAGAAGCACCGGGGTGCTGATGCTCGTCAGCGCGCTACCGAAGTTTAAAAGCCCGACGGTCGCAACCATGGGTGCCAGAAGCGGCAGCAGTATCCGGCGATACGTATACCACCAGGACGCGCCGGTTACGCGCGCGGCCTCTTCCAACTCCGGTCCGAGCTGCAGAAGGGCCGCCTTGAATGCCTGCGTCGTAACCGGACTATCCTTGATGGTCATCGCCAGGGCTATACCCCAAACCGAGCCGTAGAGGACGGTACGCAGCGGTGTTGCGAGAAAAATCCAGAGCAGGCCGAGGCTCATCAAAATACCCGGGACCACCCAAGGGAGCCAGCATAGGAGATCCATGAGCTGGGCACCGCGGCTTCGCTTGGAGACAATCAGATAGGCGGCGAGCGAATACAGAACGATACCTGCAAGCGCCGTCAGTGTCGCAATGACGAGGCTGTTCTTCAACGATACGAAAAACACCGGGTCGGCCAGCATGTTCTGCCAGTGCGCCAATGTAAAGGGCGACTTAATGCCGAAAAAACCATAACGCCGCATGAAAGAGCCGATCACCAGAAACCCCAGCGGTAAAAGCATCATGACCGTGAAATAGAGAAGGCATCCGCCTAAGGCCACATAGCGCCATCTCCCCAATTTTACCGGCGCAGTGGAGTAACCCTGTCCGGTCACGACGGTGAATTTTCTGTTCCCTCTAAGATACCGATGATAGAAGAAAGCCAAAACGATCAGGACGACAAGAAAGACCGAGCCCAAGGCGGTCGCCTCACCGAAGGCCGGGGGTTCCTGCCGCGTATAATCGTAGATGCGCGTCGCATAGACATAGATTCCCGCCGGCAGGCCGAGCAGAAGCTCGGTATTGAAGGACTCGAGCCCGCGGATAAAGCTCAGGGCCGCGATCGCGATAATCATCGGCGAGAGCACCGGCAGAGTGACACGCCAAAACGTTGTAAAGCTGTTGGCGCCCGCGACTCGCGCCGCTTCCTCCAAGCTGGCTCCGAGCCGGCGAAACACCGGCGTCAAGAGCATCACCTTGAACCAGATTCCGCTTACGGAAGTGTGAACCCATATGATTCCGGAGAAACTATACGGATTAAACAGGGGCCCCTCCACAACCGGCAAAAACCCGACTGCAGTGTTGAGCAGACCGAAGTTGGGATCGAGTATGAGAATCCAGGCGAGGACCAACGGGAAATCGGGGACAAAATAAGCGAACCAGCAGAGAAACTCGAAGGCATTTCTGCCGGGCATGTCGGTTCGAGCAATCAGCCAGGCGACGACCACTGAAAGAATCATCGCCGGAATGAGACGGACGACGGTGATCAGGAAACTCATCCAGAGCGCGCTCACGGTTCCAGGATCCGAAAAGGCGCGTAGCCAGTTCGCGATTCCGTATACCGCCTCTCTCCCCGGCGCGGCCAGGTTGAAGCTGCCGATCAGCAGAAAAAGCAACGGCAGACCCATGGTCACGCCGAACATTAGAATCATGAAGGCTTCCGCAATCCGGAAGGGCCGGACTCGCAATCGCAGGCGCGGACTAGACCCTGCTGTTAGATCGTAGCTCATGGATGGTCAACGGGTCGTGGATTTAACCGGACCGGATCGAAGCGGAGACGGACCTCCGAGCCTGCTGGATAGCGATTCTTTTTTGCCGCTGACACCACGAACTGTTTCCCGCCCGCCCTCACGCTGTATTCGAAGCGGTCACCGAGGTAGGCGACTTCTTCGATGGTTGCGCGCACTTCATGCTGGGACGGCTCTCCGGATGGGAGGATCTCAATATCTTCCGGTCGGACAAATAAGCGGGCAGACAATCCGCCGGCCCACTGCTGCCCTTCGAGCAGCAACCGCCCTGCGCCATTGGGAAGCTCGAACCAACAGCCGGAGTGATTGCTGACGATGCTTCCCTCAAGGAGAACCGTCCGGCCGAGAAACTCGGCCACAAACGGCGTGCCGGCTTTTTCGTAAACCTCCGCCGGAGTGCCGACCTGCTCGAAGCGGCCGCGATTCACCACCGCGATGCGGTCCGACAGCGTCATGGCTTCAGTCTGATCGTGCGTGACGTAAAGCAGGGTGAGTTGAAGCTTCTTTTGCAGCGCGCGGATTTCAAAGCGCATCTGCTCCCGCAGCTTGGCATCGAGATTCGACAGCGGCTCATCGAGTAGCAACAGCGCTGGCGCATAAACAAGAGCGCGAGCCAGCGCGACGCGCTGCTGCTGGCCGCCGGAAAGTTGAGTTGCGCCGCGCTCCGCTAGCCCCGCAAGTCCCACGTTTTCCAACACCTGGTGCACGCGCTGGCGAACAGCGTCGGAAGACTCGCGCCGCACGCGTAGCGGAAACGCAACGTTTTCGAAGACCGTCAGATGGGGCCAAATGGCGTAGGACTGAAAAACCATCCCCAGCTCCCGCTTGTCCGGCGCAACGAAAACGTTGCGGCGCGGCGCGGCCACGGGTGTGCCATTGACGAGAATCTCGCCATCATCCGGTTCCTCCAAACCCGCAGCAAGTCTAAGCGTCGTGGTCTTGCCACAGCCCGAAGGGCCAAGCAGGGTGAAAATTTCGCCGGATTGAATCGCAAAGCTAACCTTATCGACTGCGGCGACAGTCCCGAATCGCTTGACGACCTCGCGAAATTCTAGAACGGTCAGGGCCATGGCTTGGTCGATTTGAAATGAACAGGCTATTCG
>Ga0184626_10000117_pt1 | contig 18951 bp, 29 predicted proteins | sample PLM3_60_b1_FD_133142 | JGI IMG/M metagenome (GOLD analysis project Ga0184626, IMG submission 133142) | Groundwater sediment microbial communities from an aquifer in East River, Colorado, USA - PLM3_60_b1 | ecosystem: Environmental > Terrestrial > Soil > Riparian zone | place: USA: East River... | reverse complement strand
GTGATGATCGCTCAACGACCCAAAACCCCCGTGCTTCCGGTGCTCTGTGTTAGAGCCAGTGAATCGGTTCGACCTGTTTCATTACTTCACGTCTTATTGCCCCGCTCTCGATTGCGCTTCGCTACCCGGTCGCAACCAAACGTTGCGTTAAAGACTGCCCGGTATTTTCATGACCAGCCGTGCTGTTACGTCTCCTTTGGCCAATCTCCCCTGTACAATCCCCATAGACAAAAGTCACTGCTTCACCCAACGCTTTAGTCCAACGGGTTTTATCCTGAATGCGTCCGATTCCAACTGCTGTCACCCAATCGCTCTCGACTCGCATTCAGGTTAAAACCTATCCGTTCAATTCAATCTCAGGCTGATTCTGGCCTTCCCAATCAACGAATACCTGTCGCCTTCCGCCGTGTAAATCACACTTTCCTTTATCTCTATCCGCGTGATAAATAACGCTCGAAACGAGGTGCGCAATGAAGAAGGCTGCGGGGCTCACCAGACTCAACCGAGAGTTAGGCGGAAAACGGTTGGAATTGCCTAAAGAGACTGCTAATCCCTATCATTTCGCTGACTACCAAACGTAAAAGGAACACAAAGGAGAAATAGAGGATGAAAGATATCTACAGAAGAAACGGTTTTGTTAGCGGTGTCGTTATCCTTACCCTCGCGACCTGCCTGAGTTTCTCTCCGGGACTGGCAAGGGCCCAGAAGACTTTTCGGCTGAGGGTGGGTATAATTCCTATTACGGAGATGCTGACCATTTACGTGGCGGCAGATAAAGGATATTTCGCCCAGGAGGGGCTTGAGGTGGAGATGATCCCTATGCCCGGGGGTGCCGTAATCTTGCCTGCCCTCTTGGGCGGCTCCATAGACATTGCGTATAGCAACTTAGTTTCGGTTATCCTCGCCAACGCCGAGGGCAACCCCCTGAAGATAATCATGCATAACAAGAGTGAGGACTCGACAAAGGCGCCTAATGCTCCCGGGGGATACAAGGGCGGCTCTGCCATTATGGTGCGCGCCAATTCGGACATCCGTAGTGCTAAAGACCTGGAAGGGAGGAACTTTGCCGTTAATACCCTGTACAGCATTAATTGGCTATTCGCCCAAGAGTGGATGAGGATGGGAGGCACAGATCCAGCCAAAGCCAAATGGTCGGAGGTCCCTTTCCCAAATATGGAGGCGGTTCTAGAGTCGGGAAAGGTCGATGCCATAACGGCGGCGGATCCCACCTTGACCGTCCTCAAAACAACGGGCAGAGGAAAAATCCTTGACTACTATTTCTCCAAGGTAAAACCCAACATTATGGTAGCCTCCTTCATAGCCGCAGAGAAATGGATCAAGGAACAACCAGAGTTGATGCAGAAGTTCGTGAGGGCCATGTCCCGTGCCATAGAGTACGCTAATACTCATGAAAATGAGTGGCCTACTATATTGGCCAAACATCTTAAGATCGACCTCGCTTTACTCGAAAAGATGGAGGGCGGGCATCGCTTTGAGGCGAAGGTCAACATGGAACACCTCGAGTGGTACGTGAATTTGATGCTAAGGCGGGGGCTTCTCAAGAAGACGATTGACCCACGTACTCTAGTCTATACGGCCGGAAGGGATCTTAAGTGATAGCGAGTGGCTGTGACCGCTCTCGAACAGTTCCGTGAAATCGCGAGCGAGCTAGTTACCGAGGTGGCCTACGGAAGATAAAAGTGGCTGAGCGTTAAACATTTGGAGTGGCTCTCCACCGGTTTTCTTCGTCAATGGCTCAGCGTTTCTTCATGTTTCGCCCGAAATAAGAAATACGGATAAGTCCGATTTCTAGTCTTATTCCACTGAATTGTTTTTCCTACGACTTAATCCTACAAGATCCGACTGAGGCGTCGTTCAAAATCTCAGACTGTTATTTGACGAAATCGCTGTCGTTGTTCACTATAAAATCACACTTTTCTTTGCTTCCATCCGTGTGGTACCTAGTGTTTACAATAGATGCGCAATGACAAAAATTGGTTTTACATCAGCCCTGATTGTAGCAACACTCGTTGCTGTTGCAGTCAGAGCCGAGGCGCAGCAGCCGAAGAAAGTCCCTCGGATAGGGTATCTATATCAAGGCGACCGCAGTAGTGACTCCACCCGTATCGAGGCAATTCGGCTGGCTCTGCGCGAGCTTGGCTACATAGAAGGACAGAACATCGCCATCGAGTACCGATATGCGGAGGAAAGCGCGGTCGGGAGTCTGAGCTTGCGGCCGAGCTGGTGCGAGCAGTGTGCGCGAGGTGAAAGAGGATCTCCCCGTCGCAGCGCGTGCGCTGGGGTTGACTGTTCAGCCTTGGGAGGTACGAGATGCGGACGGTTTTGATAAGGTTTTTGCTGCGATGGGCAAGCAGCGCCCGGATGGACTCTACCTGCCCACAGGCCCGCAAATGTTTACTAACGCAAAACGGATCACGGGCCTTGCGTTAAAGAGCCGGTTACCGTCGGTGTACAGCAGAAAAGAAGCTGTAGATGCCGGTGGGCTCATGTCCTACGGGGCGGACATCGCGGACAGCTACCGGCGCGTAGCATATTACGTGGACAGAATCCTGAAGGGAGCCAAGCCCGCCGATCTGCCGGTCGAGCAGCCGACGAAGTTTGAGTTGGTGATTAACCTCAAGACCGCCAAGCAGATCGGTGTGACGATTCCGCCAAACGTGCTCGCCAGAGCGAATAGGCTGAGCAAGTGAGGGTGGAAATCCAAGCAGCGATGCCAGGATTGAACTGAATTCTCTTCTGTTCAATCTGGGGTTCGATTGAATTGCTTTTCGCCTCTGCAAACTATGCGTGAACTTTGCGCGACTGTTTTGGGATCGAAGCCAAATCAAACCAATTGTTGCCGAACAGGTGGCGCTCAGTCCATTGAATTCTTTGTAAGTTTTTGTAAGTTGATTTCAGGAATGTCGCCTGTGAATGACTCTTAATCAGCAGTCCCGGAGTCGAGTCTCCGGCGGCCCCCGGCGCGTTTATATTTGAGCTTATAGACCCTTGCCAAGTCTCTGGTTTTTTTTGGATTGAACTTGTTCGGTCATGGTTGACTCACCTCCCCTTCCGAGGAACTCGGCAGGCTGCGTGACGGTGAGAAGTTCGCGCGGGCTTTTCGTTGGAGCCATAATTTGTTGCCGAATGGCAACAGCTACTCTTTGTAGCATGCACTCAGCTCGGGAATACAAAATTATTGGCCCCGTTGGCCCCGAGGATTGGCCCCGGCGCCATATAGCCTAGGCAAATCAATTGGTTTTGACTCTGTTCACGCGGCTCATATCCGCGGCGTCGGTGGTTCGACTCCACTCACCGCCACCAAATTTTCCCTCAAGGATTCGCTGTTTCATCAGCAGTTTTGAGAGGCTCAGGCGGGTCGGCGGGCAATGAAGTATTTGTTCGTCGGCACAGTGGGAATTATCGCGACTTACTCCGCCCTCACATGGTTTTTCTTCGGATCGCCGCACCCGTATGGGATACTGGAGGCGAGGCAGATACCGCACGCGATTCAAAAGGCGCGTGCCGACTCACGCGAAGACAGGCGGCTTGCCTATCGGATGATGCAAACCCTGGAGCCGGACGCGATGAGTCCAGGCATGAGCATGTTGGAGAACTTAAACGACCAACCGCGCCGCGTGACAACCGCCCTACAGCGCAAGACCGCGTTAATGACTCCCGCCGAGTGCGCTTGGCAGGCAATAACGTGGACTCCACCAAACGTGGCCGGAAGATTTGCTTTTGAGGAACAGCCAGCCGAAACCCCGCGAGTTAGACCCCTTCGTCCAGACGAGGAAGTGTTGCCCATTGACATACCACCGCCGCCTGCGCCGGGCGGAACTGAGAGATGAAACGCGGCGAGTTAATAATCCTTTGGATTGGGGGCATCTTGTCAGTCGCTTTGTTGGTCCTCAGTCAAGCCCCAGACCCGATTACACAAGAAGTATCCCTGACCCTTGGTGGATACATAGTTGATCTGATGATGAAACTTGCCGCAACTTGGATCATCTGCGGGCTTGTCTGGCTAACGCTCTATCGGCGAGACAAGGGCAATTGAAGGGGAACGAGGCTTTCATGACGCCTGACCAATACTACGGCCTGATTGTCTTGTTCCTTAGCGTTTGCTTCGGCTTGCTCACGGCGAAGATTGCGAGTGACAAGGGTGGGAGTTTCGTGTTGTGGTTTGTGGCCGGCGCGTTGCTCGCGATCGTCGCTCTGCCGTTGGCGATCTTTCTTCGCCCGGAGCAGATCGGCCCGGGGTCATTCAAGAAGTGCCCCAAGTGCGCCGAGCAGATCCAGCGAGCAGCGATTATCTGCAAGCACTGCCGCTACGAGTTCGCCGCGCAGGACGATCTTCGGATCACATGACCGTGGGTGGGTCCCTTGCAGGTTGACAGCCCGATGATAAACTTTACATACAACAAGCCGATTCAGTGAAGTAAGGGGGAGCCCATGATGAGCGCTGAGGAAAGAGTCCGGATCTTAAGTGAAGCCAAACCTAATAGCTGGCTCGCCTTTTCCAGTGATGAATCGAAAATCGTCGGGCGTGGCGATTCCTACATAGAGGCCGTTGAGGACGCTGAAAAAAACGGCGAAACCGATCCTCTCCTAATCAAAATACCGGATAGTTGGGAGCCCACGGTTTTCCACCCTTGCGCGTAAATTACAAATAATTTCCCATCCGCAATCGAGGCGTTCCAGAGCAAACTCGCATCTGGCGCCCGGTCCTTTCCGTCCAAATCATCCACCATCACGCAACGAGCAAACGGTTTGAGGCCGTTGTGGTTCCTTCACTAGCTCCGGCTCGTTCTCGAACATCCATTCGAGGCGGGCTCTTGTCAGGCTGTCTAATTGGTGGCATCCGGTACCTCACTTGTAATTTGCGCCTGCTCTGGGACCCTATTGTCTGTTCAACCACACGTACAGCCAAAACAAGCCGATCACAACAATGGCGACGATTAACATAGTTAGATCGGTGCTGTTCATCTCAAATACGCTATGACTCTCGCTCAACGTAACCAGCTCAGTGGAAACGGAAAAGGAGAAAGTTTTGTTACGAGCTCAAGCGGGAGGTGAAATGATGGCTAGGGACCTTTTGAAGATTTCGGCTCGAGCAGAAAATAGGAGCGAAGATGTCTCACTTCTTACACTCTAACGTTGCAGATTTGAGAATGGCAAGAGGTTGAGTTTTTTAAGGAACCGAGCCGATCATCGACCCATTTTTGCGCTTGCTGAAGGAAGCCGGATTTAGCTTCGGCTTCTGCTATAAAAGTATCGATTGCTCCAGGCATAATGAAAGTCCAAAACCTCCCGGCTTCGGTGTATTCAATAGTTCCTCTTGCGCGCCAGTAAAGAGTGGTGGGACTTCGCTGTACTGTGAATCTGATAGTGTGCCCGCGATATGGTGTGCTTCTGCCATAGGAGTCCCTGTCTGACTGGTGTTACCGCAGGGCCAGAGCAAAAAACAAGGGCCAGACCGAAGCCCGGCCCCCTGTGCCGATTCGGCTTACGCCCTTGGATGGGCGATATTATACAAGTCGATAACGTCGACCATCGCAAGGTGCGTGTACTTCTGGGTGTTGCTTAACGACGCGTGCCCTAAACAGGCCGCGATCGTCACTATGTCAGCGCCGTTTTGGAGCATGTGTGTTGCAAAACTGTGTCGCAGCCCATGCGGCCCATCTGTACCCGTGAACTGTTCTCTGCGGACTCTCTTGCCGAAGGACCTGGTAAGCGATGGCGGCGGACAGCATGTGGCCGGATATGTTCCAGGCCAAAGCGGGAAGCGGTAGTACGGCAAGCGTCAGAAGTATAAGGGATGCGACTAGCGACACGGTTGCCAGCTATGCCATATCCGATGAACAAGGGGCAAGGAAAAACGCTCTGGACAACCGGCAATGAACCGCAGTAAACAGGGCCGGTATGGCTATTAAACCCATTGTCGGTTTACTGGTCGGCTTGGCTCTCGCATTCGTCCCCCTTGCCGACGCGCAGCAGGCCAAGAAAGTTCCACGGATAGGTTATCTAGCATTCCGCGCCAGCGCCTCGCCGGGTGAAAAGGCGTTTTTGCAAGGACTGCAGGACCTAGGCTACGTTGAGGGAAAAACGATCGTAATCGAGTGGCGGTGGACAACGGGAAAACCCGAGTTGCTTGCTGACCTGGCGGCTGAGTTGGTCCGACTTAAGGTGGATGTTCTCGTAGCGGCACCCACACCGGCTGTTCAGGCTGCCAAGAATGCAACGAGCACCATCCCCATTGTCATGGCATTCGCTGCCGATCCCGTGCGGACAGGGTTTGTTGCGAGCCTTGCGCGACCGGGCGGGAACATCACGGGTGTGTCAGGCATTATGCCGGAGCTTGCGGGGAAGCGGTTGGAGCTGCTTAGGGAACTTTTCCCAAAGCTCTCCCGCCTGGCTTTCCTGGCATACGGAGGAGATCCAGCTCACGGGCTGTTTGTGAAGGACGCACAGGGCGCAGCCCAGAGTTTCGGCATGCAGTTTCAGTCATTGGTGATAGCGAGTCCCGACGAGATCGAAGGCGCTTTCTCTGCGATGGTTCGAGAGCGAGCAGGGGCTTTAGTTGTTCAACCGCTCTTTGTAGGCTCCCTCGGACAGGGCAGGCGAATCGCCGACCTTGCGGTGCAGAACCGCCTGCCGACAGTGTCGGATCTTGGTACGTTTGCGGACGCAGGAGGTTTGATCTCCTATGGGCCGGATGTTGTAGCGTTGTACAGGCGGGCCGCAACATATGTGGACAAGATCCTGAAAGGCACCAAACCCGCCGATCTACCGATCGAGCAGCCGACGAAGTTCGAGTTTGTGATCAATCTCAAGACGGCGAAACAGATTGGGCTCACAGTTCCACAGTCTGTTCTTTTTCGGGCGGACAAGGTGATCAAGTGAGGATTGGACCGATACTCGTTGAATTGTCCACACCTCAGCTCTACCTCTAACAGGTAAATTCATGGCAAAGAAAACAACGCAGGTCCGGGTTGATCCTAAACGACCGAAACGAAAGCGTAGACGGGGCAAGGGAAAGTCCATCAAGAAATCCACGTAGGAGAAACAATGGCAGAACCAGATAAAAGACCTGTCACGTTGGAAGAACTTCTCGTCTCCAGTCTCGCCACGGTGAATGCACTGCCATCTTCGTTGATCGTAGAGTAGTCATGACTCCTGACCAATGCTACGGTCTAATTCTGGCCCCCGCTTGGGTATGGAGGGGCGGGACTGAAAACCAACACCCCAAAGGGGAGGTGGGTGTTTTGAAATCGGTTGAGCCGTTACGATCGAACCAATCAGTTTTCTAAACGTGGAAGTATTCCCTACGAATCGAGTATGTGCGTCCTGCTTTTTCAGGTCTACGATCTGTATTTAATTGATCGACACCAAGTAAACTTTATTGCGGTCCTTTAGCATTACCGAGTTTGCCGTTTCGGGACACAGGATCGCGTTGTTAAGCAGCCTGGCGAGATTCGACGGCAAAGTTTTGTGTTTGAAGGCCTCGCCGACCGTTGCCTTCTTAGTCGGGCCGTCCTCCATGGTAATGGTAAGTCTCGCTGGGTGAGTACGATCGCAGTAGCTACAAAATGCAAGGATGCTGTACTTCACGGGCGCCATCCAACTCGGCTGCACTTAAGAACTCCTATAACACGAGCGGCAATCGTCGTTTGTCAGAAGATGACAATTTAGAGGGAAAAAGGGGGCCATCAGCTACCGCGTCAGACCGCAGCTGTCAATGGATCTCAGGCGGCCATTTTCCATCAGGCATCGGTATGGACATCAACCTCTTTGGATCGATCACCACGTGTTTGATGCGCTGACGATTCCACGTATAGGTGATATGCACGAGACCGTCTGAATTTTGAATGACTGCCGGGTACGAATATTCTCCCGGCTCGCTTTCGGTGGACACGACTTTGAAAACAATTCGTCTTTGATGGCCTGACTATTCCGCAGTCGCTGCTGTATCGGGCGGACAAAGTGATCAAGTGAGGAAGCACAATGGCAGAACCAGGCAACAATACTGCATCCGCGGCTGACTCTACTACTAGCTATTTTTTGATCTCAAGATGATTGACGACCGCCTGAACGCCAGTCACTTGCCATGCAAGTTTGATCGCATGTTCTCTCGCGTCCAGTGAGGGCACGGTACCACTCAAATTGACTGACCCGTCAGTGGTTTTCACGTTTACACTTGTCAAATCGACAGCTTTATCTTTAAGAAAGTTTTCCTTAACCGCTTTGCTAATCGCTGCATCTTTGGGACTCTCAACTCGCGTCATTTCAGTAATTGTTTGGCAACCAATTACAACTGAAAAAATCAATAACCACCTGGCCGAAATAGCTGTCGGAACGAATTTCATAGACTCCTCCGATAAAATAAGACTGATTGCTACAGCTATATCCAATCAGCGACAGCTAAGAGCTTCGCCGTTCCGGATCCACGAGAATTCCACCGAGGCTACATTTGCAAATCGCTACTGAGTAGATCACTATCTCTTCTGCGAGCCACGAAGTCAGAAATAAAGCATATCTCTTATAGCTCCTACTTATGTCCCATCTGCTTAGGTCCCTTAAGTTTTGCGATAAACTCAGCAGTAGGAATTGCCGGCAGCGTAATAATGCTGATTGTCCCCCGTGAACCCAAATCTACAGACAAATGAGCGACGGTCTCATTGTCTGGTGCTTCGACAATACTGACAAAATCAAAACCACCCAGCACGGCATACTGAGCCACGATCTTACAACCGAACGCAGCCACCTCCTTGTTAACCTCCTCCAGGCGATCAGGATTTTTGTGCATCGTTTGCCGCCCCTCAGGGGTTAATGTACTAAGCAGGATATATCTTGGCATAGTGTCTTCCTCTCTGGTTATTGCCCTATCTTACCTTTGTCGACTTTTTCCTTTGTGCCGCAATCTTCCTAGTCGCGTCTGACCTTACTTCACCTCATAGCGCTTCACGGTAGCTCGACCGCCTTGCAAAGAGCGTGAGTGTTTCTGAATCTCCGCGTGCGCTTCGCTGTTTCGGTATTTGTCAATGCTCGCCTGGCTATCCCATTCAGAATAGGAGATAAATTCGCCGGGTGCGTCAGCGCATTCCAAGAGCTTTTCGGACAGACACCCCTGCTCCTTAATCATGAGCGGAGCACAGTGGTTTTTCCAAAGACTGACCGCTTCCATAACCTGATCAGGCTTCACAGTAACGTAAATGAGTCTTACAATCGACATAGCGACCTCCTGGTTATTAAATCAAGGCTAAGCAGATCAAACGTTGGAAGATTTTACTTCAAAGTGCTTAACCCAGTATTCGCCGGAGTACAACTTTTCCGCATCCCGCGCCAGCTCCTGCCGTTGAGTGCTCTTGACGTAGTTTTCCATGTCTTCTTTGGTTTCCCAGAGGCTTATCGATATGCCTTCGTCCGGGTTCTCCAGACTGCGCAGCAAGCGACGTCCGCAGAAGCCTTTCACCCCGTCGGTACTCATTATTATCTTTTGATCATAGTACCGCTCGTATTCATCCCACATTCCCATCTTAATTTTGCCCCATAGCACTCTCGCGTACATAAACACCTCCCTACTTATCGCTTTTGGTTAATCTGACTCTCACGATCCGATTGCCAGCCTAGACACAACAGATAGGTTCCGTCAATAACATTTTCCCCTGTGTTATTATGAATCGTGCGAGCGAACGTTAGAAAATAGGGCGACCCTATGTCTCAAGGGGCGGTGTCAATCGATGAGACCGAGTCGGCGCTCGATGCAATCGAGATTATGACTCGGAAAAGTCAGGCACCAGCGTTTTTGCGTCTTTGGGAAGGCCGGTCGGGATCTTTACTGAACGTGAAGTTTTGAAGAACGGAAATTTATTGAAACCCGTCACTGGTCGCGTTATATGTGATGCAACAAAAGGGGTGAAAAACGGAGGGACAGAACTACACGACCACAAAACGTTGATCTAAGCACTCAAAAAACTGAGGAATGAGAAAATGGATGAACTATATAAATCCCGCTACATTCACTCTCTATCGGTGCTGGACCTAGACACCGACTGCTGGGTTTCCAAACCCGATGTACTTTGGGGCGAGCGGGGTACAGAACAGCACCAACTCCTCACAGGCCCCAATGACCGTTTCAGGATCATCGATCAGGCTGAAATATATGCGGTTGAAATGGCAAAGGCGTGGATTGATGCTGAACTCATAACTTAACTCCATAATCATCTAGCGCATAGTTCTACCATCGGAAATTAGCAGGTAGCGATACGAGAGATAAACTCCTATACAAGATTACTTCTCTTGTCGCGAATCAACCCCATAAAAACCAAAAGAAAATCAAGTTAAATTGTTGCAAAGCTGACCACAAGTCAAAAAAGACGGGTCGCGAGTCGTGGCTCAGGGATGGTTATCCGTCCAAGGAAGGAATTGCGATTTTAAAGGACGAGCCGCTGTTCCAGCGCGCCGTGCCGTCCTATATCAGGGCGCTGCCGGCTCCCATCTTGTCAACAAGAGCCAAAGTGGGGCATGCCGCCAAGCTGTGCGGCCTATAGAGCGTTCATCTTTGTCAGTTCGCCTTTGGTCAGATTTCCGACAGTATCCTGCCTTCCGGCTGTGCCGAAATGTGACTCTTGGGTTATTGACTTACAAAAGAAAAATTCTTATTTTCCCACCGTGAAAATCTTGGTTGAGATTTCGGAAGACGAATATGCCACCCTGCTGCATCGGCTCACCGAAGATTCTCCCGTTTACTCCATTCTCAAGAATGCCCTAGTATTGGAGCATCCCAATGGCGGTTCCCCGTCTAAGACGGTCGGGATCCCTTGCGGAATCGTGCAGGCAAAAATGCTTCTCCATCTTGCCGAGAAGGTTTGCCCCGAAGCCGCTTCGAAAATTGAAGACGGAATGAGCCGTCCTCCACGACGGCTCGGGAAATAGGCGAGTCGTTTCGTTCATCATTTCCCCTTCGGCCGCACCAAACTCGCTAAATCACTAAACCCTGTTGACGGCCCCCTTACCCGCACGCGACAATAAAGTCGGATTGCTGACAACCGACACGAGGGGGTACGACCATGCAACCCAAGAGGTGCCCGGTGTTTGTTGATGGTAAGGAATGTGGCCGTAGGCTGACCCGGCTCGATCGCGAATCGAGGAAGATTGGGAGGTACAGCAAATTGGTGATCTATGCATGTAGCCTGGGCCACCGCTCCTCTTTTCTAGTGGACGTGAAACGTCGAAATAAATCTTAGTTTATAGTTCACGCTTCTTTGAAATGTGATTGGCTAAATGGATGAGGGGCCAGACCGAAGCCCGGCGCTTCACTGCTTTTCCAGCTTCTCCATTTTCTCAAGCTCGTGGCCCAATTTATAAATTTCTTCTCTGATTTCCGGTCGTGAGTCTCAGCAAAGGTCCGCGCCAATTCATCCGCTGTTGTATCTCTTCGCGGGTCCATGGTTTCTTTCAACAATCCCTACTGCGCTTCGTTTCATCGATCAGTTCTTTCAGTAGATCCACTATCCGCTTCAGGAGCAGGTTTGTCTCCTCTTGCAAACCATGCATTATCGTTAAATTACTGTCTATGCCCGTGAGCTGGATGTTAAGATCGTCTAAATCTGCCATTTCTTGGCTCCTTTCTTAGCGTCCCTTATTACGGGCCACTTAGGAATTGCAATGAAGACGGGTCTAACGTGAACTCGGCCCTGTTACTTCTTTCTAGTCCCCCCACGACCCTCGTTAAAACATCTGCCAAGCGAAAATACCCAGCAAGGATCATCCGCCTATGAGCGACCCGCTCACAATGGCAATGTAGCAAGGGGGACCAAGCCCCCCTAATTTTCTCGCTAGATTTCGACTCTTCTTTTTGGAAAGATAGTTTCTTGTTCGGCTAGTAGATTGATCTGCGGGTCTAATTGGTTGCGTCGTTCGCCGAGTCCCGTCTCGTAATTTTACTCGTTGACCGAACTATGCTTTATTCCTACAAGCGGTGCGACTGCGCTTGGCCAGAGTCCTCTTCTACGGAACGAATCACCACAACACTTATTCGGGTTACATTTTCGCCAGCCCAAGAATTCCAATCACTATCAGGTAAATTGCAACGATGTAGTTCAATAACCTTGGAATCATTAAAATCAAGATGCCCGCAATCAATGCGATCATAGGTTGTAGTGCGATGTACATTTGCATGCCTCCCCTTACCATGGGCGGCACCTGACGTTTTGAGTAAAAGCTTCACGGCGTTTCTAGTTACGGAGATACTTTCAGGATAGTCCAAGAAATCCCGCGTGCAAGGGGGTTTGGGAAAAGCCGAAGACGAGCCATTTCTTGAGACCCTAACTGCCCAAAACCGCGCCAGTAAGTCCGCCAAGCGGTATCCGGCAAGGCCGATGCGAACCTTACGGCTCAGAGGTCGATAGTGACACGGTCATATCGAAGAACTACGTTTCGAGAAAAGAAAGGGCCAACGCTTTCCTTCGGGTTGACTAAACCAGAGGTCTTCTCGCTTCGACGATTCCTCGGCGGCGGTTCTTCGACTGGTGGCTCCTCGGTCGGTGGCTCCTTAACCGGAGGCTTTGGCTGGTCTTCGTCTGGCGGTGGTTTGGGCGGCTTTTTCTCCGCTGTCATAATCGTTACCTTGATCCTCACGTAAATCTGATCGCTCGTTCAATCTGCGGTACAGCGTCCGGGCAAAAGTGCTTTGCCACTTGGAGCAGCATCTCCGCCTGCTCTAGATCACATAGAATAACAACGGTATTCGCCATCTTCACGGCATTTTTCAGTCTCAAATATAGAGGAGAGTCTTCAGTGGCTCGCTTCAGCAGAGATTCATAATCTTCGATAGAAATCGCTATTACTGGTTTCATGGCACGTTATTACCAAATCCGCTTATGACATTCTGTCAGGTTTATGACGTAGGAGTACATGAACAAGGGAAGGAGACCGAACGAAGGCTGGATAAAAGCGGCAAAGGCTATCGCTGCGGCCGGGCATAGAAGACCCTAATCTGCGCAGCCCGCCCCCTCGTTGTCCAAAACGACTGTATCGACGGCGCGGTTAACATTTTTCCTCCGGTAAAGCACCATAGCCTTCCGGAGAGGTGAAGACATCGTCAAGCTCAAACGCAAATCAGGCACTAACTCCAGCCCGCGTTTGAAGTGCTCGCGAAGTTTCGGCTCGGGTTACTCAACGGTGAATATTTGGGCCGTGTGTAGGGGTTGGTGTATGTCGCCCACAAGATGGAAGAGCCAGGCAAGCGCAATTGCCTTTCGCTCCGCATCGTTCTCGTTCTTCACCACGCGCTCATTCTCAGCCATCGCGGTTAGGATGTACGCGGGCTCGGGGTCTCTGATTTGCACGCTCGCCGGTTGGCCTTCGGGTTTGAATGGTAAATTGACGTAATGCCAAGGCGGTCTATTTTGAGCCTTGTCCCTGAATCGAATATCGTCGGCCCATCTCGCCGCTTGCATAAACAGCACGAGGCCATGATCAGCGACGGGAACATCTTGACGCCTTGCCTGCCATTGGTTTGCGTACCAGGGATTTTTCTCCAGCACTGCCTTTGTCTTCTCGATACTCTGGGGGCGTTCCTGGCTCAGCACTTGATAAGCGATGATAGCAGAGAGCATATGGCCGGGCATGTTCCACGCCGACGCGGGAAGTGGCAATACGGCAAGCGCGAGAAGTACGAGGGATGCGATTAGTGACACGGCTGTCAGCTATGCCATATCAGACGAACAAGGGGCAAGGAAAAAGGTTCTGGACAACCGACAATGAACAGCAGTAAACAAGGCGGTATGAGCAAAAAAACTATCATCGTTTTACTGATTAGTTTGGCACTCTGGTCGATTCCCTTCGTCGAGGCGCAGCAGGCGGGAAAAGTTCCGGTGATAGGAATTCTATCGCCCGGCTCGGTGGGCCTGAGAGACACCTACCTCCAATTCGTTGAAGCATTCCGCCAGGGTCTCCGCGATCTCGGTTACGTTGAGGGCAAGAACATCCAGCTTGAGTATCGCTATGCTGAGGGAAATCTAGATCGTATGCCTGATCTCGTGGCCGAACTCGTACAACTCAAACCCGCTGTTATTGTGGTGTCGGCTGTTCCAGCCATCCGTGCAGCCAAGCAGATGACTAAGACGATCCCCATTGTCATAATTACTACCGTGGATCCGATTGCCATGGGGATCGTGGATAGCCTAGCTCGGCCCGGTGGGAATATCACGGGGCTCGCCTTACTGACACGCGACCTGAGCGCGAAACGCTTGGAATTATTAACCGAGGTGATTCAAAAAAAATCGCGGGCGGCAGTCCTCTGGGACTCGGACGCCCCCTGGCCCGAAGGTTGCTCTTGAAGAGTATAAGGCTGCAGCTCCCGCAATGAACCTACAGCTTCAATCTCTAGAAGTCCGAGGTCCGACCCCCGATTTTGACGCCGCGTTTCAATCTGCGGCCAAGGGACACGCGCAGGCCCTCATCACTATCAGGAATCCTTTACTTGCACGACACATGAAGCAGATCGCCACGCTTGCGACTAAGAGCCGACTGCCATCCTTGTGCGAGGAAGGTCAGTATGTGGAGGCTGGCTGTGTTATGTCGTATGCGGCAAACGACTCTGACCGGTGGCGACGGGCCGCTACTTTTGTCGACAAAATTCTTAAAGGTACCCCACCAGCAGAACTTCCAGTAGAGCAGCCGACAAAGTTTGAGTTTGTGATCAATCTAAAGGCGGCAAAACAAATTGGCCTGACGATTCCGCCGAACGTGCTGGCGAGGGCGGACAAAGTAATCCGATGACAGTAAGCAATGAGCAGAAAGCGGTTAGCGGCAAAAACGCGGGGGGACACCTGTGAATAAAAGGCTCCGTCGTCTTGCGCTAGGCGGCATGCTCTTCGCGCTTAGCTTGCCGGTTGCGGCGCAGGAGCCGGCGAAGGTCTGGCGCATCGGCGTGCTGGTTTCAAGCTCTGCATCCTTGAACGCGTCCCGTGACGATGCCCTCCGGCAGGGTTTACGTGAGATGGGATATGTGGAGGGCAAGAACATCATCATGGAGTACCGCTATGCCGAGGGGAAACTGGATCGTCTTTCCGAGCTGGCTGCCGATCTGGTCCGCTCGCGGCCCGACCTTATCCTCGTCGGCGGCACCCGGGTAGCTGTTGCCGCCAAGCAAGCGACCAGCGTGATCCCGATCGTCGTGACGGGGGCTGGCGATCTGGTCGCGGCCGGGGTGGTCCACAGCCTTAGCCTTCCGGGCGGTAACGTGACCGGGGTATCCAGACTTTCTCCGGAGTTTCTCGGCACGCGAGTGGAGCTGCTCAAAGAAATCATTCCAAAGGCCACGCGCATAGCGACCCTCTCCAATCCTGAAAACCCTGGACACGCGGCCGGTTTTAGAGAAATCGAGCTAGATGCGCTGGCGTGGGGAATTAGGCTCCAGCCGCTGGCGGCCCGAGGTGCTGATGACCTGACCGGAGCCTTCAGAGCTGCGGCTAAGGAAGGGGTTGACGCGCTCATTGTCATGGTGGATGCCCTTTTCAGTAGTCAGCGATCACGGATTGTCGAACTGGCGCTGAAGCAGCGCCTGCCGGCAATTTATGACAGAGCCGAGTTTGTCGCGGCGGGCGGACTAATGAGCTATGGGATGAACTTGGCGGATCTGTCCCGGCACGCAGTTTGGTATGTCGATCAGATTCTAAAAGGCGCCAAACCCGAGAAACTGCCTCTGACGGAGCCGGCCAAGTTCGAGCTGGTAATCAACCTGAAGACAGCAAAACAGATCGGCCTCACGATTCCGCAGTCGGTGCTGTTCCGGGCGGACAAGGTGATCATAAGGGGACTTTGTAAAATCTGCGTCACCTAGTGTCACCCGTCACCCCCCGGCAAAACAGTCCAGATCTGTCCGCAAGCCAAGTTACCACCGAGATTGATTGACAACTCCTTGATTCAAGGGGTAAATCTCAGGACGCAATAATTTCGTCAACGGGAATTATACGCTTCCGTATATTCCTGGGTAAACAGATTGGTTTATGCCTAGCGCAACTATAAAGCTCTTCTTGTTGCACGGCGACGCGAAGCGCTTACGAACCGCCGAACTTTCGAACTGGACGGGAAAGGCGGTCGCAGGTCCGCGCAGCGAGCTTGACGGGGTTCTTGCGCGTGAGGAGACGGCGAAATCAGGCGTCTACTTCTTGAGTGGCATTGATCCAGAATCCGGGAAGTCTGCTCTTTACGTTGGAGAGGCTGAGAGTATCCGGGATCGGTTACGCGGCCACCTTGACAGAGATTTTTGGAATCACGTCATCTTCTTCACTAGTAAGGACGAGAACTTGACCAAAGCCCACATTCGATACCTTGAGGGGAGACTCATCGAGCAGGCAAAGGCAGCTGGAAGGGCGGTCGTAATGAATGGGCAATCGAGTGGGTCGAAGCTCCCAGAATCTGACCGCGAAGATATGGAAATCTTCCTCGAAAAAATTCATCAGCTCATGCCAGTGCTCGGAGCTGACGCTCTGCTACCAATTGGCGCGATGCCTGAAAGCCAAACGGAGAAACAGATCCTCGTTTGCGAGATTAAGGGGCTAAGGGCCACGGGACATCTGACCCCAACTGGCTTAGTCGTGCTGAAAGGGTCCCAAGCGGTTCTTACGGAACGACCGTCTGCCCACCAGTACCCGAACACCCTTGCGTTACGTAAAAGGCTGATCGAGGATGGGACCCTAGTCCAAGATGGGGATCACTTGACCTTTACTCGTGATACCGAGTTTAGCAGCCCAAGCGCTGCCGCAGCGGTCGTGCACGGGGGATCGGCGAACGGGCTAGTGGCGTGGAAGAGCAAAAGTGGTAAGACGCTCAAGGAGCTTGAAGCCGTCCAACCCGCGGCTTGAGCCGACGGTCAAATTGGTGATACCACGGTTCCATTCTTTTCTGATAGCGGCATAACGTTAATTCGCCCATCGTTCGCATTTGGATGAAGGCGCAAAGGTCGTCCCCCCCAAGGCTCAAGTTCATCGAGCCGATTTATGCGAGACTGGTTCAACAGCTTCCTGAAAGCCAGGACTGGCTCTACGAGATCAAGTTCGACGGCTACCGCTGCCTTGCGGGGAGGGATTCAACCGGGGTCACGCTCTGGTCCAGGCGAGGAAACCTTTTCACAAAGCAATTCCCGCACATCGCCCGTGCCTGTGAGCTGCTGCCGCCCAATACACTATAAGATGGCGAGATCGTCGCCCTGGATGAGAGAAGATAAAGGTGCTCGGGACGTTGTACGGGAGGGTTAAAAAAGCCGAAGTAAAAGACGCTTTACAACTTACTACCACCCGTTATAAAAAGCGCTCACACAGATCATCCATTCAGACAAAGAAGTCGCGTTGTGGAGGGCCTATGAAAAATCTGTTGTTCGCCACCGTTTTAATTGCGGCGTTGTCGGGTTGCGCTCTCTTGAGGTCTCAAGTTGCGGTGTTGCATCATCTTCCTAAGGACCTTTCCGGTACAACCTATGCCATGATTCCGTTCAAAGAGCAGGAGGGAAGGCTTGAACATAAAGCCTACGAAGAAGCTGTGAGACAGGAACTTAATGCGAAGGGCTTCCGCGAAACGACGGTAGATCAGGCACAGACAGTGGTGTTTTTCGCTTATGGCATAGATACGGGGAGAGGGGTCGTTTCGTCTTATCCAATCCTCGGCCAAACCGGAGCCACAACTTGTTCCACCTTTGATGGAACGCCTCAAAGCTACGACGGCTGCCCTTGGCCCACCTACGGGGTTGTGGGAACGAGGGAGACATGGCAAACAGAGTACAAGCGTGTCGTGAGACTCGATATTGTTGATAAGCAAGCGCTTGCGGAGGGGAATATCAAGAAACTTTACGAGGGAAAGGTTGTGAGCAGCGGCTTTAGTGGCCAATTGGTTCAAGTTTTACCTATGATGGTAAAAGCGCTGTTTGAGGACTTTCCCGGCCAGAGTGGTACTACAAGAACATCATCGCAGGTGACAGATCATGACGCTGTTTTTGGTAACTTCCTATAAATCATCTTCATAAGGGACTTTCTAAAATCTGCGTCCCCTAGTGTCACCCGTCACCTCTCCCGCAAAGCCAGTCCAGATCTGTCCGCAAGCCAAGGCACCCCGAGCCATTCTGCCGTGGGATCGCCCTGAGGCATCGTTCAGTTTAATGCTGTTTGATTTGCATATTTGGATGGTCCCTGATCTCGCCTCTTTTGCCTTCAATGGTAGTGCGTTGACAGTGGAATAATGCTCGAAGTAAGCTCGTGCAGTTCCGCCACTCCGTATTCAAAGGAGGGAATGCTGATGCCTGCCGCGCCGATGAGATTGCCGTTTAACCTCTTTTCGTGGATTGAAGAGAACCTCCCCAAACCTCTCGGGGGTATCGGTAACAAAGATGTCTTCGAGGAAGATACGGATATGATTTTTCAGATCATCAAAGGACCGAACGCACGCAACGACTTTCATATCTGCCCGTCGGATGAGATCTTCTATCAGCTGCAAGGCGATATGATGCTTCCGTATCTCGATGAACACGGCTTGCGCCACGAGGTGCAAATCCGAGAAGGCGAGGTGTTTCTTTTGCCCCGTCTTGTGCCCCATTCGCCTCAGCGCCCTGCCGGCACCATCGGGTTAGTCATCGAGAGCGGCGGCGGCAAGCTCACGAGCTTGACGCTGTCGTGTGGTTTTGCCCAAAGTGCCACAATACGCTTCACCGTGTGGAGTATTGGCGGGACAACAAGGCAATGAAGATCAAAGAGATCGCCGCCGCGTTTAATGCCGATAAAGAACTTCGGACTTGCAACCGCTGCGGCGGGGTGCTGCCGGATGCCAGACAAGGATAGTGTCGATCATCAAGGGACCTCCTTCTCCTTAGTCTTGCGCTTACACGGCCTGCCTCGATTCCCATGGACCACTCCCTTCGCCCCTCGCTTTGTTACCCCAGCTTTGATCCGGTAACAT
>Ga0184626_10000115_pt1 | contig 19061 bp, 13 predicted proteins | sample PLM3_60_b1_FD_133142 | JGI IMG/M metagenome (GOLD analysis project Ga0184626, IMG submission 133142) | Groundwater sediment microbial communities from an aquifer in East River, Colorado, USA - PLM3_60_b1 | ecosystem: Environmental > Terrestrial > Soil > Riparian zone | place: USA: East River... | reverse complement strand
CTCCTGCTCCAGTGCCTTGATCTTGTCATCCACACTCTGCGCCCCCACCGGCACCGCCGCCAACAGCATCGCCGTCAGCATCGAGCCCAACGCTGCAAACCCCCAAAATCTTTTCTTCATCTTGTGCCTCCTCCTAATACAAATTTCCCTATACGAATTTTGTTTCTCGCCCTTCACCCAAACAGCCTCTCATGACAGAGATCCTGTCCAGCCACGTACCGTTTTTGCAACTTTTTACTCGAATACGCACCCGCCGGCAATACGCTGTTCGTAGGATTTTTCTGTATTGCGGCCAAGTTTGATAGTTCCTTATAAGACTAAGGGCCTAAAAAAGAGTCCTTTAAGAGATTATCGAGAGCACATAGGAACTCAGATGGAGATAAACGACACATCGCGCCATCCCCCTAGCTTAGCGACCTCTACGGCAAGCATCCCTTGGAAATTACTCTTGTATGTGCGATCTAAGGCGAAATGATGACTTACCGAAAAGCACGACCTCCAATTCTGCAAATCACTTATGGCGCGTTGTTCTGCATACTCGTCTGCGGATGCGCGCCACGCGTGGTAAAGATGAGCCCCGTCGAAGGAACACCGGGCACAACAGTGAGCCTTTCGATGGAATATCTGGTGGGCTGGCCGAGAGTCGAGATCGGTGGAAAAATGATGGACTGGCCTGAACTCAAACTCCTGGCTTCCAATCCCGACAGAAAAGAAGTTCCCGGAGAAGAACTCGTCTGGATCGAAGACAAGATCCTCCAGTTTGCGATTCCAGATCTCCCGCCAGGGAACTATACGGTGACCATCCACGACGACAAAGGACCACCGGGCGACACGGTCTATTCGGTGCTGGAAACCACAGCCTACGTCATTTTTCCACCGGTGTGGCCATTCGTCTTCCGGTCTAATCAAACGCAATTCAATCTGCGAGTGCTGGCGGTGAAGTAAATCTCGCTGCAACGCGCATGTATGTTTCAGCCCGATTCTTGTCCCTAAACTTCATGGGATAAGTGAACGAAGGTAAATGTCAACGGACGCCACCGTCGTTGGAGCGCACCTTTGAAAGTCGGAGAGCTTCCTCGTAATGCTGAAGAGCTTCTTGCTTCTTGCCCTGACGGGCAAGGGTGCGCGCTAAATTCTCATGGATTTCGACTACCGTTGGCTCAATCCGGACGGCATGCTGAAAATTTTGCACTGCATCTTCAAAACGTTCTTGCTGGACAAATATTTTGCCGAGGTTGAAGTACGCTTTAGCATAGCGGGGATTGACTCGTAGGGCCTCGTGAAATTGCTCTATCGCTTGGTCTAGGTTGCCCCGACGGGCAAGCAGAAGACCCAAGTTATTGTGCGCGTCGGGATCCAGGGAATTAATCTCTATGGCCTTACGATATGCTTTTATTGCTTCTTCTAAATCTCCTCGCTCCGCAAGGATCCGACCTAAGTTATAATAGCTCATCGCAGATTTTGGGTTGGCTTGCAGAGCCTTGCGAAAATGCTCAATTGCCTTGTCCGTTTCGCCTCTGTTAGCCAAAATATTACCCAAGGTGTTGTGAGCGTTAGCAAACGTTGGATCAATCGCCAGAGCCTGCTGCAGGTGAGAGAGCGCCTCTTCGGGCGAACCCCGCTGCGCGAGAAAGTTTCCAAGATTCGTGTGGGCCTCCACGAATGCGGGATCAATCTCGACGGCTCTGCGTAATTCGTTGATCGCTTCCGCAAAGGCGCCGCGTTCAGCCAGAGCCAGACCCAAGTTATTATGAGCAAAACTTGACTTTTCATCGAGGGCCAGAGCATGTCTCCACAGTCTCTCAGAATTGTGCCAGACCTGAGTCTGCTGCCAAGTCAAAACTCCGAGTAGTATCAACAGAAGCACGGCAAGGCTTCGCGTCAAAACTAGCGTTCGCAAGCCGACTCGACCCTTGTCCCAGCCTCTCCAGCAATAGAAAAACCCGGCTCCCGCCAATAGCGCCAAACCCAAGCACGGCAGATAGCTGAAGCGATCGGCGACCGCATAAGGACCGAAGGCAACGACGCCACTGACAGGTATCAGCAGCACTCCGTAAAAAACCCAAACTGCCACACCGGCGGGCCAACGGTGCCTGACAACAAAAAGCACTGCAGTTAGCAACAAAACGAAGGCGCCACTCATTAGTGTCGGCGTGTTCCAAAATCCGGTGAAAGGCTGTACCGGGTAGAGCGGAGAGAGCCCAAGCGGGACGAGCGTCTTCCAAGGATAGAACGCGAGACTGTAGAAGACCTGAGCAAATCTGGGCAGAAAACCGTAGTCTGTTATAGGGTATAAGCTTCCCGCTTGCTCCTTTTCTAAAGTTGCCCTGACGCCGGCCGCCAAAGCCAAAAGCAGAAAGGGTATCTTCTCCCACCATACCTGACGAACTTGTGGTCCAAACCATCTTCCGTCACCGCCTCCCAGCCGTCTCAAGGGATAAATATCCAAAACCAAAAGACCGAAAGGGAGCGTCAGTGCCATCTCCTTACCTAAAAGAGACATCGCGTAAAGAATCCAAGCACCAACCATCCACCTACGGCGAGATAAGCCCGCCGACTCATTCTCAGCCGCCCTTAGGTAACAAAGCAGAGTTAAAATGAAGAAAAAGCCAGCAATGGCGATTTCCCGGCCGATCGTCCATGCCACCACCTCGGCTTGCAAAGGATGGAGAGAAAAGAAAAGCGCAGAGAAAGCTGCTGCAAACCGGATCGGCAGGTCGGGTAAGATATTAGAAGTTCCCAGAGCCAGGCAGAGCAGCCGCAGGCTTAGAAAATAAAATAGCAAGGCGTTGGCAGCATGAACAAGCAAACTGGTGAAATGATATCCCCTCGGGTTCATGCCCCAGAGAACATAATCCAAACCATAAGTCACCCAGTTCAAGGGCATGCAAGAACCATTAAGGCAGGTGGTAAACATCCAGCGAAGCTGTTCCCAACCCAGTCCTCGGTAATGAGGATTTTCGAGCAGATGTGAGTCGTCATCCCAATTGACAAACCCATTTTGCAACGTGGTAAAAAAAACCGCGAACGTAATCAGAACGATGAATGCAGGGATGAGCCCGTGGATAAGCAGCGGCCGGGCCGCAGTCATAGTTGAAGCGACTGGAGCACTTCGTGTTTTCGCGGCACGTTTCGGCTTAATCTTTTGCCTGGACTTCACATCTATCGACAAATTCGTCATCGCCTACGCGCTGTAGGGTCCCAGCCTGGCCTGACCCCAACCACTCGACTATCGTGGCACAGCGACAAAATGCTCCGGTCCTTCCAAGTTTTCCTGAGCAGAGGCATGCACATTAGCATGGCTGTAAGCGTCGTCGCTAGCCAAAACCTTAGCACCAAAAATCCGCAGTCCCCGACCCATCGGAAACCCAATGTAGAAACGCTGAGCCGATCTACTAAACTAGTTCTCACGGAAAAATATCTCGCCCGAGCCCGGTGCGACCGCGAACGGTCAAATTTCGAGAAGTCCAACATTGGCCCTGAACGCCGTCGAAGCGTGAACAGGGGTTTTTCAACGAGAACTCACAAACTTGGTTTTCGTGCGATGGCATAAGATATAAGAATAAATAAAGATCCTGTAAAAGGGTTGTCCAGAAGGAGGTTGCTGCCATGTCCTTCAAAGCATTTTTGAAAGTAAGCCCGCTATGGTGGGCCCTTTGCCACCTGGCCCTCTGGCGCGTGCAAGAGAAACTGGCAGAGATCGGCTCCTATCTGGACCTGGCCGACCGCGTCCTGGACGTTGGGGCCGGGAACTGTATTCTCTGCCAGGAGCTCGGCCGGCGTGGCTACGATGTCGTTCCAGTTGATCTCAAAAACCTCAGTTTTGTCGACGAAATCGCGCCTGTTGTTTACGACGGCACGACACTTCCCTTCGGCGACGATAGTTTCGACGTGGCCCTGCTGATCACGGTGCTACACCACGCTCCAGATCCGGATGCGGTTCTCGCGGAGGCGAGCAGAGTAGCGAGGCGCATCATCGTCATCGAAGAGATATATGAAAATTCGTTCGAAAAGTATCTCACTTATGCCATAGACAGCTTGTTCAACCTTGAGTTTTTCAGTCATCCGCGCTCGAACCGGACCGACGCAGGATGGCGGGAAGCCTTCCAGGGCCTACGCTTGGATGTCAGCGCGGCAGTCTACTCCCGCTCGCTGGTTCTCTTGAAGCGAGTGACCTACGTCCTAGTGCGGGCAGAGGGTCGGGCCGAACCCCCGGTATTCCGGTCGCCGTTACGGTTACCCGATGCCTGAAAAACTTCTCAAACGTTGTTATCCACTTGCCGGTGTTTGAAGATATTGGTATTTTGCAGGGCTGTTATCTGACAATTAATTGCCCATACGCTCGAAAGCACGTCGTGCTAGCGGATTCTACGTGGTAGGTTCCAGGCCCCCAGGGTCCGATGCGGCTTCCCTGGCGCGGGCGCTTGGAGCCTGTGATTGGTGGCCCGTAGTTCTTGAAAATGACTCAACATTGGAACGTGGAAGCCGTGTGTAATCGGACCGAGTTTTGCTCGGAGACTACTCCTCTAGTCGTGGACCTGGATGGCACACTGCTTCGCACCGATCTCCTCCTCGAGTCCGCTTTACGCCTCATCAAGCAGACGCCATGGCTCGCCCTATTTATGCCTTTTTGGCTGCTGAGAGGACGAGCCTATCTGAAGCACAAGATTTTCCAGCGGGTTCAGATCGACGCCGCAGTCCTGCCCTCGCATGAGGAACTGTTGGCATGGCTGCGAGATGAGAAGGCCCGCGGCAGACGTCTAGTTCTTGCTACGGCATCCGATTATCACCAGGCACGTTCGGTAGTGGAACCGCTCCGCCTTTTCGATACGGTGCTCGGGAGCGATGGACAACGAAATTTAAAGGGACGAAAAAAGCTCCAAACCATCGTGGAAGTCTGCGGCAAGGAATTCGATTATGTCGGCAATTCAAGTTCGGACCTGGAGATCTGGCGCGACTGCCGGCATGCGATTCTGGTGAACACATCTAGGCGCGTGGAACGTTCGGCCCGCCGTTCGGGGAATGTGGTGCGGGTGTTTCCACGGTCCCTCACCCATTTCCGCGAGGCCCTCCGCTCGATGCGTTTTTACCAATGGGTAAAGAATCTGCTGCTCTTTGTTCCGGCGATCACGTCGCACACAATCTTCGACGTATCGGTTGCCGGCAACGCGACACTGGCAGTTCTCTCCTTCGGATTTGCGGCTTCCGCCGGTTATATTCTGAACGATTTACTGGACCTGGAGGAGGACCGCCGCCATCCTACCAAGAAGCAACGCCCTTTCGCCTCAGGTCGGGCGTCCATCGGCTCCGGTATTTTGCTCGCAATTGCATCTCTTTCGGCTAGCGCGGTGATAGCCACCTGGGTTCCACGCGCTTTCGTGAGCGCGCTGATAGTTTACCTCATGCTGACTTCCTTGTACTCGCTCTTCTTGAAGCGTCTCCTGGTAGTCGACGTGCTCACTCTGGCTCTCCTGTACACGTTGCGGGTCGTCGCCGGCAGCGCGGCTACAGGGATCGTTCTCTCCCCGTGGCTGTTGTCCTTCGCTTTTTTTCTTTTTCTCAGTCTGGCCTTCTCGAAGCGCGCCGCCGATTTAATTCAGCATCAGCAGGATAACCGAAAAGCCGTGCCGGGACGGGGCTATGTGACAACAGATCTGGACGCCGTCTGTATTGCCGGCATGTGCAGCGGATTTTTGTCGTCTCTGGTTCTCGCCCTCTACATCAACAGTGAGAGCGTACAATTGCTCTATCGGCAGCCGATCTTCCTTTGGGGCCTACAACCCATCCTGTTGTACTATATCAGTCGGCTGTGGGTGATCTGCAGGAGAGGTGAACTGACGGAAGACCCGATCCAGTACACGGCCCGGGAACCTTCGACGTATGGCGCGGCATTCCTGGCCATCCTAGTGTTGCTCGCTGCTACCTTTGATTTCGCGATATTCAAGCCATGACGCGATGGAACCATCTCCTTAGTCTCGACTAAAATGATCAGGTCTCTAGTTACCGGTGGAGCAGGTTATTTCGGTGACCTGCTCACTCGAAAGCTCTTGGAGCGCGGCTACTTCGTCCGCATCTTCGATATCAATCTGCCTGCGGATAATTATCCCGGAACCGAGGTGGTGCAGGCGGACATTCGCGACCCTGATAGCGTCCTGTCAGCCTGTGAGGGAATCGATGTCGTCTTCCATAATGCAGCGCAGGTGGCTATCGCTATAAACAAAGCGTTGTTGTGGAGTGTCAATCGCGACGGGACAAAAAACCTCCTGGAGTCGTGCGTACGGCACGCGGTAAAAAAGGTGATCTATACCTCTTCCAGCGCAGTTTATGGAATACCCAAGGCTAATCCTGTAACCGAAGAGGCCTCCCCCGCTCCTGTGGAGGAGTACGGCAGAGCGAAGCTTGCGGGAGAAACCCTCTGCTGGGAATCCGAGCGGAAAGGTCTGGATGTCTCGATCGTCCGGCCGTGTACTATCATGGGCCACGGACGGCTGGGAATTTTTCAGATCCTGTTCGAGTGGATTCATCAGGGCAAGAATATTCCGGTGCTCAATGACGGCAAAAACATCTACCAATTCGTCCACGCGGACGATCTGGCCGAAGCCTGCATTCAGGCGAGTACCCGCAAGGGTAGCGACGCCTTCAATTGCGGCACGGACCGGTTTGGGACCATGCGCGAGGTGTTGGCGCATCTGTGCAGTCATGCGGCTACAGGCTCGAAGGTCAAGTCTCTGCCCATGTGGCCCATCGAAGCCGCGATTAACGTCTCCGCGGGTCTGGGAATCTCGCCGTTAGGCGCCTATCACGCCTCGATGTATGGACGATCCTTTTACTTTGACATTGCGAGGGCACGCACTAAGCTGGACTGGTCTCCCCGCTACTCGAACAACGAGATGTTCGTCGAAAGCTACGAATGGTATCTCGCCAATCGCGCCGCCATTTTAGCGAGCACCGGCTCCGCCAGCCATCACCGCTCCGCGGTGAAGCAAGGCGCCCTAAAGATAGTGCACTGGTTCCTGTAGCGAGGATCGCCGCCTGGAGATCACAATCTTGGTAAAAGACCTCAGGCATTACGTGGGTCCCGTGACGAACAACGGTTAGGCCAATAAGGAAGAAAATGAGTGGGGATTTTCTTGACTCTATATCGCCATGCCGTATATTATCGCAATAGGCCCTGAGGGGTGAGTTCGATGAGAACATTCAGATCTATTCTACTGGCTCTACTCTTGGCGACTTGGTTGGGCGGCTGCTCCTCGGTTTCGATGCCGTCTGTTCCCTGGTCAGCTTCGGCAGCGAAACCTGATCCCACGGCAGAGGCTTTGTATGAAGAGGGCACGCGGTACTTCGCGGAAAAACGCTACGCGCGTGCCATCGATGTCTTGACGAAGCTCAAGACCGAATATCCGTTTAGCCCGCAGCTGACCGATGCGGAGCTCAAAATCGCCGACGCCTACTACCTGAACCAGCAATACCCCGAGGCCATCAACGCCTTCAAAGAATTTCAGTCGATGCACCCGACGAATGAAAATATTGCTTTCGTGGTTTTCCGCCTGGGGCAGGCTCATCTAGATCAGTTCACCTCCATCGAGCGAGATCAAAAGAATACCGAGATCGCAAAAAGCTACTTCGAAAACGTCATTACAAATTATCCCAAATCGCCGTATGCGAGCGCAGCGCGAGAACAATTAGCCAAAAGCGTCGGATATCTCGCCGAACATGAATTCAATGTAGCCTCCTTCTACCTGCAACAAGAAAAGTATCCAGCCGCTCGGGAGCGTTTTGAAGAGATCGTGCGAAAGTATCGAGGCACTCCAGTCGCAGCCAAAAGCCTGTTCTTCCTAGGCGAGAGTTATAGAAAAGAAAAAAATAACGTCAAAGCAATTCTCGCCTACGAGGCGTTGCTTCAACACTACCCGGAGAGCAAATTTGCCCCGGAAGCCGGAGCCTACCTCGCCCAGTTAGAGAAAGAAAAGCAAGATCCCTTAGCGATGCTGCTGATGCGTGACCGCAGACCTTCGGCAACAGCCGGCGGAACGGCGCAAGAGACGGCAAATAACGAGAAGCTGAAAGACGTTAACCTCACCGCAAAGACCGACATCGTGTACGAAGAGCCGGGCGATGAGAAGGGCATCTTTCGCCGGGTGGCAGATAAGCTCAATCCTTTCTCTTCCTCTGACGACGGGAAGAAGGCGCCGGCGCCGGAAAGCCCAACCGAGCTCGCGGCGAAAAAGAATACCAGCGCGAAGGAGGACTCCCCGGGCGTCCTAGGAAGTCTGTGGAACGGAATAAATCCTTTCGGTGGGCAAAAACCACAGCCCGTCAAGGCGGAAGCCACCGCCAACAATAGTCAATTGGTGAATCAGATCGACGGCTCTCTCAAACAAAAAGGAATCGATTCCACTACCCAAACCGCATCCCTACAGACCACGCCAGAAGCGATGTCAAAAGTCGAGGAGGCTAAGCCCCCGCCCCAGACCATGGACACCGGCAAGCTCTTGGGAGACATTGACGCCAATCTGAAAAAGAGTGGCAAAAGCGTGGAAGAATTGCCGGCGCCACCGGAGGCACATGCAGCTTTCAAAGACCCGGCGGTCGCAGAGGCAGTAGCCGCAAAGGGGAAGACAAGTGTTGAACCAACGCAAGACGTAGTCAGTGGCGGCTTGTTGAGCAGCATCGACCAAAAGCTCAAGAGTCAGGGCTTGGAGCCGTCGAAGTTTGAAGCCCCACCGACAGCGAATCAGCCACCGCGGCAGGAACCGGCAAGGAAAGTAGAGCTGGAACCGAAGGTGGCCGTCGAGAAAGGGCCGCTATTCCTCACCCCGATAGAAATACCAGCTCAGGGAAAAACGCCTTCCGCTCAAGCAGCCGCCAACCCAGAAAAGAAACCTGAGTCCTCCGAAAAGCGGCCAGTGTCCGGAGATCCAGAATTTCCCCGAACTTTAGTCAAAGGGCCGACTCAGCCGCAACCGGTAGCAAAAACCGTCGAACAGAAGCGACCTCTACCAGGGCAAGAAGATGAACCGAAAGGGGTTTTTGACCAGTTGAAGGACGACGTAGACAGCGTGGGCAAGGCCCTCAACCCATTTCGCTGGTAAGTGAGCTTAGCCCCGCTAGTGTAAGCAGAGTTTTTTCGTTAATTTCGAATCCCGTTTGCTGCGCCACCAATCAAGGCGCGATCTCATTGACCGTTCTTCTGAACTAGGATTACCTCTACGTTCATCCCTGGAACCAGCAAGCGATCACGGTTAGATAACTCGACTTCGGCTACGACCCTTTGAGTTTTTTCTAACTTAGACTGCAGAAGGGTCACCCGGCCTTCGAAGACACGATCCGGCAGCGCATCGGCGCGAATCCGAGCTGTCGTTCCTTCACGGATAAAGTCGAGATCCCTCTCGGAAATCTCGATGATTAATTTCAAGGGCTCAATGGCCCCGACTGAAAATACCGGCATCGAAGTCTGAACATAGGCACCAGACTGAGCCAGTATGCGTGTCACCACGCCGTTAAGCGGCGCGACCAATTTTGAAACACTCAGTAAATATCGCGTCTGTTCAAGCGCGGCTTGCTGCTCGGCGACCTGTGCGTGGGTCAGTGCTTGCTGAGCGCGGGCCGTATCGCGTGCAGCCTCAGCTTCCTTCAAATCTCGGCCGGGAATCAGATCTCGGCTGTACAACTCATGCGCTCTTCCCAATGCCTTCTCCGCCTCGGCAAGCCGACTTTCTTTTTGCCGGAGATCCGCCGTGGCCGCTTCGAGGGCTGCTGCAATCTTCTCCACGCGCTGCAATAATTCACGGGACCGGACGGTGGCTAGAGTTTGCCCTTTCGCGACCTTGTCGCCGGCCTTGAGCTGGACCTTGCTCAGCTGGCCCGCGACAGGAGAAAACACATCTACCACTTCGACCGCTTGGAGTTGTCCACGACCACGGACAACATGGGGGTTCAATGCGTTGTTGACCGGCGCCGCCGTCACCCGGATTGCATCGTAAGTAACAAACCAGCCTAAGAATTTCTCCATAATCAGCTGGCGGTAACCCATGATCAGAGCGCCCATAGCAAGTATGATTAGCAGCCATTGCTTCATTTGCGCCGACTCCGTCACGTGGGAGCCATTGGAAAGAAGAAACTCGCTTTTTAGTTTGATTGGGGGTTGGGCATTCAGGAACGGACTTTACCGGCGGCGTCGGGGAGCTGGGCTACCGTCTCTCATGAAACGGCAGCCCGCACACTTGTTCACAGCTATACGACTTATCGTCGCGAATATTGCTACGGCAATTTCCCCGTCCCCGGATTTTCCACCGTCAGCTTGTGGGTGAGCACAGGCTCTCCCACCTCAGCAGGGCGTCGCCCTGAGCTCAGGCGCAGCCTTTCAGGCAGCGAAACCATCATTGCCTGGAACTTCTCCAAGTAGATGTAAACCACCGGCGTGATGTACAAGGTCAACAGCTGGGAGATTAGCAGCCCGCCGACTACAGCCACTCCCAGAGGTTGACGGGCTTCCGCCCCCGCGCCCCATCCGATGGCAATCGGTATAGCGCCAACGATAGCCGCCATGGTGGTCATCATGATGGGGCGGAACCGCACCAAGGCGCCTTCGTAGATCGCCTCCGCGGGACTCTTATTTTCGTTGCGTTGCCTTTCAAGAGCGAAGTCGATCATCATGATGGCGTTTTTCTTCACGATACCGATGAGCATGATCAAGCCAACAAAGGCGTAGATGCTTAGGTCCATCCCAAACCAATACAAAGCTATGAGAGCGCCGAGGCCCGCCGAGGGAAGCCCGGAAAGAATCGTCAGTGGATGGATAAAACTTTCATAGAGGATGCCGAGAACCAAATAGACGACGAACACCGCCAGCGCAAGAAGAACCCACAAACTCTTAATAGAGGACTGGAATTCTTGAGCCGTACCTTGGAAGCTCGTGCTGATGGTTGCCGGCAGAGTTTCGCGAGCCAGTTTGTTGATCGTGTCAACCGCGTCTCCAAGAGCCACGCCTTCACGGAGATTGAAGGACATTGTGACCGACGGGAGCTGCCCCGAATGGTTTACCGACATCGGTCCCGCCGTGTACTTGAGGCTCGCCAGCGAACCCAAAGGTACCATTGGCTGAGCGGTAGCGGCTTGTCCCGCGGTGGAGCGAATATAGAGCATCGACAGCGCGGACGGGTCGTTTTGAAATTTTGGATCCAACTCCACGATCACCTGATACTGGTTGTTCGGCGTATTGATGGTTGAGACTTGCCGCGTCGCGTAGGCGTTCCAAAAAGCTTCCTCCACCTGTCGCGGCGAAACGCCTTGGGCCGTGATTCCCATGGTCGCCATCTTGTCTCGGTCAATGACGACCTGTAGTTGAGGATTCTTGAGCTGAAGATCGCTGCCGACATCCCTGAAGTCTGGAAGCGCTCTCAGCCGTTCTTCGAAGATAGCAGCGTTGCGGTAAAGCTCCTGCGCATCGGGACTCTGTAATGTAAATTGGTAGAGACTTCGGCTCAGCCGGCCGCCGACACGTATAACGGGCGGGTTCTGCAGTGAGACACGAATCCCGGGAACCTGCGTTAACTTTGGTCGCAAATCCCGGATTACTTGCTCTGCGTTCAAAGGTCGCTCGGCTCTCGGCTTGAGCTTTATAAAGATACGACCGGTGTTACCCGTCAGCGCCACGCCGCCCACTCCTACGCTGGAGAAAAATGACTCGACGTTTGGATCCTTGGCGACGATAGCAGCCAACTGCTGCTGGTATTGCGCCATCTGCTCGTAGGATACGCCCTGGGCGGCCTCGGTGTTGATCAGGATCTGACCTGTGTCTTCGCTGGGAATAAATCCCTTGGGGACCAATCCAAACATATAGATTGTGCCCACCAGCACGACGGCCGAGGCCACCATTGTCGTTACGTGATGTTTCATGACCCACCGCAGGGAAACTTCGTAGCCTTTGTTCATCGCATCGAGGCAGCGTCCGAGGAAGCGGTACAGCCAACCGTGTTTCTGCTCGGCGGGGGGACGGAGATAGCGGCTGCACAACATCGGAGTAAGACTTAAAGAGATGAACCCGGATACCAAGATCGCAACGCATATGGTCACGGAGAATTCCCGCAGAATCCGCCCCAGCATCCCACTCATGAAAAGGATCGGGATAAAAGCGGCGACTAACGAGATCGTCATAGACACAATCGTAAAACCGATCTCCTTGGCGCCCTTGACCGCGGCCTCATAGGGAGACTCACCTTCTTCCATATGGCGGACGATATTTTCCAATACGACGATGGCGTCATCGACGACGAAACCGACCGCCAACGTCAATGCCATGAGCGACAAATTGTCCAGACTGTAATCGAGCAGATACATCACGGCAAAGGTGCCGACAATGGACATGGGCAAAGCTAGGCTGGGAATGATCGTGGCGGATACATTTCGCAGGAACAGAAAGATCACGAGAATGACAAGAACAATGGTTCCGATCAAGGTTAGTTGTACATCGTGCACCGATTCCCGGATCGATTGTGTGCGATCGAAGAAGATGTCGAGCTGGATCGACTCAGGAATCTGCGCGCGGAGACCCGGGAGAATATCTTTAATAGAGTCCACCACGGCGACGACGTTGGCACCAGGCTGGCGCTGGACGCCCAGAATGACTGCCCTTTTACCATTGAACCAGCTGGCGACTCTAGTGTTCTCCACACTATCTAGGGCTTTGCCAAGGTCCTGAATGCGCACCGGCGCGCCATTGCGATAGGTGACGACCATCGGTCCATAGGCCGCCGCGTTGGTAAGCTGGGCATCCGAAACCAAGGTGTAAGCCCGGGTGGGAGCGTTCAAGGTGCCCACGGGTAGATCTACGTTGCCGCGCTGGATTGCATTGACGACGTCATCGATGCCGATCTGCCGGGCCGCCAACTGGCTTGGGTCCAACTGAATCCGAACGGCGTATTTCTGCGAGCCAAAAACATCGACCTGAGCGACGCCGCTCACCATCGAGATCCGCTGCGCCAAGATCGTCTGGGCAAATTCGTCCACCGTCGATAAAGGAAGCGTTTCGGAGGTCAAGGCCAAGAGGAATATAGAATTGTTGGCTGGATTCACTTTGCGATAAGAGGGCGGGCTCGGCATATTCTGCGGTAAATCTCGAGCCGAACGGGCGATCATCGACTGCACGTCTTGCGCCGCCGCGTCGATGTTTCGGCTCAAGTTAAACTGCAGTGTGATTTGCGTCCGCCCCAAAGTACTTGTCGAGCTCATGGAATCGAGCCCGGCGATGCTAGAAAAGTTCTTCTCAAGCGGGGTCGCCACCCCCGATGCCATGGTTTCGGCGCTGGCGCCCGGCAAATTGGCGTTGACGGTGATCGTGGGGAAGTCAACCGTTGGCAAGTCGCTTACGGGAAGTGACTTGTAAGCCATGATGCCGAACATAAGAATCCCGAGCATCACCAAGGTCGTGGTGACCGGCCTGCGGATGAAGAGACCGGAGATATTCATGACGCGCTCCTTTCCTGCGCTTTACCCTTGCGTCTTTCACCTTTTTCCCTCTTCTGCTCTCCGGCTTCAGTCACCTTGCCATCCTTTACTTCAATCCTCGATCCGGGCCCTAACAGAAACTGTCCTTCTCTAACGATTTGCTCTCCGGCCTGAAGTCCCTTGGCGATGACCGCCTCGCCTTCGTTGGTTCGCGCCACGACAACGGGCCGCACTTCGACGCTGTTGTCCGGTTTCACCACAAAGACATGTTGTCCCTCTTGCCCCACCTGGACCGCCTCAGAAGGGACAACCACCGCATCCGATTGGGTGCTGAGAGTCAACGCAACGTTGATGAACTGGCCCGGCCACAAGCGTCTGTCGCCGTTCTTGAATTCCGCCTTCAGTTTAATAGTTCCGGTGGTGCGGTCAACCGCATTGTCAACGAAGGCGAGACTCCCTTGCTCCGGGCGCCCCTCGTCGGACTGGAACTGCGCGGCAACCTTGAGACTGCCAGCAGCCATATGGCGCCTGATGTCGGCCAAATTTTGCTCGGGCACGGAAAAAGTCACGTTGATGGGAGTGATCTGATTGATAACCACTAACGGCGTCCCATCGTTAAGCCGCACCAAGTTGCCTTCGTTCACCAGCAAGGTGCCGACCTGTCCGTCTATGGGAGAAAAAATATAACAGTAGCTTAACTGAACCTTAGCATTTTCTACCGCGGCTTGGTCCGCCTGCACCACGGCCTCGGCAGCATCGGCGTTGGCGCGGATTTGATCATATTGCTCCTGCGACACGTATTGCTTTTTTACGAGTTCGGCGTAGCGGCGGGCCTGTTCACGCGAATTCTGAAGCTGCGCTGTATCTCGCGCCAGGTTCGCCTCAGCCTGCTTAAGTGCAGCCTCAAATGGACGGGGATCGATGGTGAAGAGCAGCTGTCCTTTCTTGACATTTTGGCCTTCTTTGAAGTGGGCTTGTGTGAGCACACCCGTAACCTGACTTTTGATGGAAACCGTCGAGTAAGCCTCGACGTTACCCACCGCCCGAATCTGGAGCGGCATCGTTTTCTGCATGGCAGTAACAACGAGGACAGGTACGGCCTCGCGAGATCGTCCACCTCCCGAGCGGCCCTGCTGGGCCCGGTCAACGGATCGACCTTCCGATGGTCCTTCCGACCCACTTTCAGACTTAGCTTGAGGTTTGTTGAGCGACCAAGACTTGTACTGTTGAATTCCCGCGAAGCCACCCAGAACCAGCACCAGTATGACAATCCAGAGTGAACGCCGCATACCTATTCTCCCTAACCCATGGGCTGTTGAACCATTGTTGTCTCTACGCCGTTTGGATCATAGCACTGTACCCGTTATTGTCCTATAGCCCTGACCAGTGCGGCTTCAGCGATCTTGTAATCATAAAGCGTCCGAATATATGTCGTCTGGGCGTCCGTGTAAAGATTCTGGGCATCGGTTGCTTCAATGATGGAACCTACCCCCACCTCATATCTTCCGTTGGCCAGATCCAGATTCTCTTTGGCAGCGTTGGCCGCCGCCTCATTGGCTTTTATCCTTTCCAGCAATTCCACCAACCTGAGGTAGGCTTGCTCCACATCGAGAGCAACTTGCTGCCGCTGCAGCTCTTCCTGGGACTTGATTACATAATAGGTATGTAACGTCTCTTGAACTCTGTTGGTGGTGCGAAATCCATCGAAAATCGGTATCAAAAGATTCAACCCGACTTGCCACCCCCCTAACAGAGGGAATGGATTTTCGGCAGCGCTGCTATTGCTCCGTCGGTAATTCGCGTCGAAGATAAGATCCGGTAGATGCCCACGGCGAGCAACGGCGATGAGTTGATCCTGGGCCCTTCTTTGAGCATCAAAGCTTTTCAGTTCCGGACGAGCCGCAAATGCAAGCTCTTTTGCCTGATCGAGGGTATAGGGGATGGGCGCCATGGTGACATCCTCAACTAAAGGCCGCTCAGGCAACTCCCTTATGCCCATCGCGTTTTTGAGGATAGCCCAGGCAACTTTGACGGCATTCTGCGCCGTAATCAGGTCGGCTTCTGAGAGGTACAAATTGGACTCCGCCCTGGCAACATCAATCCTTGCCCTGGTTCCAACTTCATAGAAACCCTGCGCTTGGCGCGCCAGCAACTGCCGACTTTTAACAGTTTCTTCTCTTACTTTCACTATAGCTCTGAGCCCCAGATAGGTAAAATAAGACTGTTTGACGCCAAGAATGACACCATCCACTGTGGTCTTATAGTTAAAATTCGTCGCGTCCAGTGTGTCCCGCGCGGATTGCACAATTCCTTCGCGTTTGCCGAAATTATAGAGCGTCATGTTCACGCCGGTTCGTATAAGGTAGGTTTCAAATGAGCGATCCGCTACCCCGGTGGTGCTACCGGTTTGGCTACCGGTCTGAAACCCATTGGTCATATTAACCTGTGGATAATAGGCAGCCATCTGCTGTCCGACAACCGCCTGCTGCGTGTCGATCCGTTCCCTTGAAACCTTGATGCTAGGATGATTCTCCAAGGCGATCTGAAGAGCTTCGTCCAAGGTCAAGACATTCCCCGGCTGCGGGGCTGCTGTTTGCGACAGCATTAGCTGCGCCGGCGTGGGGCTGTCCGCCGCCGGGCTCAGCACCGGAATGAGTATCGCCAATATTACGGCGAATGAAAACGGCTTTAGTTGCGTTAATCCCTTCACCCCGAAGATCATAGTTTTCCCCCTTAAAAAATTCCAATAAGCTTATAATTTCTCCTAACGTAAAGCAAAATAGATAGTCGGGACGGGTAGAGGAGGAAACGATGTTACGTCGGCACCAAAAAGTTCATTGAAAACCCTTGGCTAAGGAAGCAGTGCAAAGATCCTGAGAGGAGCGCCGCTGCCTCCTTTGATTTTCATCGGAATCGCAAAAACCGTCGCGCCTTTAGCGGGAAGCTTTTCCAATGCAGCAACGTTTTCAAAGATCGGGACATTGGCTGCGCCGAAAACTTGATGGGCCAAAAAATCACGCGACGGACCATGATCGATACTCGGCGTGTCGATGCCGACGGCCTTGATGCTCCGCTGTTTGATCAAGAATTCCGCGGCCTCTTTGGAGAAGCCGGGAAAATGAAGATCGTTAACATTGCCCGATTCATCGGTGCCCAAATAGCGCTTGCGATCGCCCCAGTACCTACCCCACCCAGTGTGCATCAAAACGATGCCCCCCTTAGGTAACCTTCCATACCGTTTCTCCCAGGAATGAATCTCATTCACGGTGAGAAGGTAGTCCCGCTCGATGTCCGTTTTGCGTCTTACATCGATAACGACTGCCGGTCCAATCGTTTTCCCGAGGGGGATTTGCTCCGTCGTCCATCCGCCTTCGGCAAAATGAAAGGGAGCGTCGAGGTGGGTTCCGACATGCTCTGATCCGCTATAGTTATAGGACGAATACCAATACCCTTGCGGTGTTCGACCTTCGGCGACTTTATCCAATTGAAAGGGCTTTGCCGTCGGCCAGTGCAACGTATCGCTCGCGAAAGCATAGGTCATATCGACCAGCTTCTTCTCGTCGATGGCATTCGCTGTGCAGACCAACCCGACGAGAGACAACGTCATGGCAAGAAACGTCCTCATAGTTTTCCTCCTATGGAATAAACGGGAGCGGGAGCGCGCAGAGGTTAGCGAACCTTTCGGATCGTGTCCAACTGTTTCTTAGCATCGACGAAGTCAGGATTGATCTTGAGAGCGGCTTCGAATTCCTTTTCTGCTTCAGCGTACAATCCTCGTTCAACCATCACTTTACCGAGCTCGTAGTGGGCCACATCATCATCCGGACAGATGTCGAGTCCCTCGCGATAGAGAGCAATCGCTTGCTCGCGGTCGCTGCTGGTCTGAGCCTTCTCGAAGTATTCGCGAAACGCGCGATTGCAGTCCCGCGATTTTTGATCCTGAACCTTTTGCCCCGCCAAAAGATCGTTGATTTCCTTGCGCTGCCGGGCGATTTCTATTTCCTGTTGTCGAAGCTGTTCTGCCTGTTTTTGCAGGGTTTCCGAACTACAGCCGGCAAGCAGGCACGAAGCAAAAATGAACGCACGCGTGGTTGCTGAACTCAACACCGTCTCAGCCCCACCAACGGGGAAACATTTCATAGTTTCCCTTTTTGATCCTCCAATGCCAGATAAATCTTTTCTGCTTTGATGGGTAGATCCTTGATGCGCACTCCGACTGCGTCGTAAATCGCGTTGGCAATCGCCGGCGCCACCGGAATGAGCGCACTCTCGCCGATTCCCTTCGCGCCGAAGGGGCCGTTTCGGTCCGGCACTTCGACGCAAATCGGGTCGATCACCGGCGGCATGTCGCCGAGCGACGGCAAAACGTAATCGACCAAGTTGGGGTTGATCAGTTGGCCGTTGTCATAAGCGATTTCTTCGAACATCGCCTGGCCGATTCCGGTAATTGCCGCGCCGGCGAGCTGCTGGCGACAACTCAGCGGGTTAATGGCTTTGCCGACGTCGACGGCGGTGGCGTATTTGATCAGTTTGAACTTCCCAGTGTCCAAATCCACTTCGACTTCGGCTGCGCCGGCGGCGAGAAACCAGAAGGCCGACGTGCTTTTTTCGCCGAATTCGTCTTTGACCGAGGTTTTCACCTGCCCGTCGCCGACCAGTGTTCCGCCCTGCATGCCGAAACGTTTGAACATCACCTCAGCGTAGTCGAGCTGGGTTTCCGCCAGACGTATTTTGCCGTCGGCGAAAGTCACTTTGTCTTCCGGCACGCCATATTCCTTCACGACGATTTGCTTCAGCTGGCGAATGATATCCTGCGCCGCCAGTTGTACGGCTTTGCCCATGTGGAAAGTAGAGCGGCTCGACGAAGTTGTCAGATCGTAGGGCACAACGTCGGTGTCGACGCCGAGAACTTGAATCGTTTGTAGCGGAATGCCGAGCTCCTTGCCGGCTATCTGCGCCAGCACCGTCTCCGAGCCCTGCCCCATCTCTACCGTGCCGGTGTATATGGATAGGCTCGCGTCCTCGTTGAGCTTCACCACCGCGCAAGAGATCGACGGTGTGATCGTCGCCTTGATCATGCAGGCAAGACCTTTTCCTCTCTTGACCCCTTTTCCCTCTGAATCCCTGTCTCTCCCTGTCCCCCCGTCTTCTAGTCTCCGTTGCTCCGTGTCTCCATGTCTGTCTTTCTCTTCCCAGCCGATGGACTTCGCCACTTCGTCGATACACTCTTTTAGCCCAATCGCGCGCAGCGTCTCTTCCGTGACGAACTTATCGCCTTCGTTGTAACCATTCTGTTTGCGCAGCTCGAGCGGGTCCATCTTCAGCCCCGCGGCGATGATATCCATCTGCGACTCGACGGCCCACGCCGACTGCGATACGCCGAAGCCGCGGAACGCGCCCGCCGGCGGTTTATTGGTGTAGACGGAATAGGAATCGATTTTCAGATTGGGAATCCTGTATGGGCCGGCGGCGGTATAGCCGGACTTCTTCGCCACCCGCGGACCGATCTCGGCGTAGGCGCCGGTGTCGAGATGGATTTCACACTCCCGCGCCACCAAGGTGCCGTCTTTCTTGACGCCGGTCTTCATGTGGATCACCGCCGCATGCTTGGTGAT
>Ga0184626_10000114_pt1 | contig 19239 bp, 24 predicted proteins | sample PLM3_60_b1_FD_133142 | JGI IMG/M metagenome (GOLD analysis project Ga0184626, IMG submission 133142) | Groundwater sediment microbial communities from an aquifer in East River, Colorado, USA - PLM3_60_b1 | ecosystem: Environmental > Terrestrial > Soil > Riparian zone | place: USA: East River... | reverse complement strand
GGTAAAGGACAACCACCTGGACAGAAAAATTCACAAATTATTTTTTATACTCTCAAGTTAAGAATATTGGTCGAGTAATTTCATTCGATAAAAGAACTATTCCAGAATTATAAGAAGCTACCTTCTAAATGCCCAGTTGTCAGTATAAAGATTAAAATATTTTAAATACCAATTCTGTAAATCGATACTGAAATATTCAACCAATAATGTTACATACTTAAATACTATTTCTCTATATAATGTTTTATGTTATCAGTATCTTGCAGAGAAGTTGGAGTCGACTGCGATTTTGTAGGAAAAGGTGAAACAGAGAAAGAATTAATGGACCAGTTAGTAGATCATGCAATAAAAGATCATGGATACACGCGCGAGGATGTGCTCAAACCCGAGATGCAGGAAAAAATTAAAGCCCATATCCACAAATCATAAAATATTATAATTCGTCACCACACGAGCGTTCCTCACTCTCCACTTTTTTGCACTGTATGATTGTTATTACTGCTGTAAAGGGGAATCTTTCTATACTCTGTTCCATTTTCCAGTAACTAGTTCGAAATTCTTATCAATAAATGAACTACTAAATTAGAGGTTTTGATTATTCACTATTCTCTTCAATCATAGTATGCTTATTTTCTTACCTTTCGATCTTTGGTTAAGATAATTATGCACAGGACAATGAAAGCTACTTGAAATACTTCTACTGCAATTGCTGTTTCGCCTATAGAACCCCCTCGGCCATTAATTGGGTTTCCTGGAAATCTTGTAATTACCCAAATTAAGACGAGCGTCAAGGTCCCTCCGATACCAACATAATACCAAACTTTATTCCATCCTCTGATAATTGGAAGAACCCAAAATACTTGAGTTAACCCTCCTATCAAGAATAATATACCTGTATTAAAATTTCTGTCAATCGCATTTGCGACCAATGAGAGATGCAATATTCCTGCTATAAGAGTACTTCCAGCAGCGCCATAACGCAATAGACTAAAAATTTCGTTCATATTAGTTTCGTATTGACCATTCATTGGTCGCGTTATAAAAAAGAATCGGTTGGCATTACTCAAATTATTTAACCCTGTATTGATTAGCTTTCAATATGATAGATAGCTTGATTCCTTTTATCGTTTCCTAGGAAGGTAACCAATATTTTTGATATGATATCATTTAAGAAAATGTAGAAAAGTTCTTGCGTTGATAATATTATATTAAAATTTATTAAAATTTAGATGTAAAATTGATATGTTATTCCAGTTGACGTTCTATATATTTGGTTCAAAGGTTCTCAGAATTGTTAATTTTAATATTTTTTACTTTTTCTTCTTGAAAAAGTTTTTAATATTTCGTAAATAGCTTTTAGTGTACTTCAACATAGTATTTGTTCCCTCATAAATATTCATATAATATGTTTTAGTGTGTATTTCTTTCATTTTGATCAATATTTTATCGATATTACGAGTTCTTACAACAATATTAGTTTATTACAAAATAGAGATAGCCCTTATTTCTATACAATATGGGTTCAGCTTGCATAAAAAATATAAATAATATCTAGCATATTTATGTGTGAATAAATTCTACCCTAGTCTTTTTTTAATGACTATTCTCGTTGGTTCAGGAGTAATATCGGGCAGTTTTATGAATCTAGTGGAGGGTCAATCAAATAGTATAGTAACAAATGTTACGGATCTCACTAGAGCCGATGTTTCTAATGCTGGTGTTGATTTAGAAAATAGGACTGTAAATTATTTTGATCAAGCTAGAGGATATCTGGTGTATCCTATTATGTCAAACGAGAATAAAACCAAAAATAATAACAACACACTACCGGCTGTCATAATGATCCATGAAAATAAGGGACTAAATGACAATATCAAAAATATGGCAAATCTCTTAGCTAGAAATGGTTATGTAGTATTGGCTGTTGACTTATTTAATGGCGAGGTTACCACTGACCGGAATCGTTCATCTGTGCTAACCCAGCAAGTCAGGGACAATCAGGGTATTGCAACCGCTAACCTGAAATCAGCAGTAAAGTACGCCGCTTCACTTCCCAATGTTAATGCCGACAAAATAGTATCATTAGGTTGGTGTTTTGGAGGAGCACAATCATTACAGCTTGCTTTAAACAGTCAAGACCATCCGCTAGCAGCTACTATCATATACTATGGTCGTCTACTAACAGACAAAGCAATCCTCTCAGACATAAAGTGGCCTGTACTGGGAATATTTGGAGATCAAGATAGCTCTATACCGGTGGATACAGTAAAGGCATTTGAGTCAGCGTTGAATTCTGATGGAATAACAAATGAGATATACATCTACAAAGGAGTTGGTCATGCATTTGCTAATCCCTCTGGTGAAAATTACGCTCCAAAGGAAACTCAAGATGCTTGGCAGAAGACATTGTCTTTCCTCGAGAAGCATGTGAGCTCGTAAGTGAAATCCTGACATTGCAATTTATGCCGGCAGTAAGTGCTACATGGTTGGTTCGTATTGCTACAAGTTGATTCTTAGTGGCATCTGTATGTGCAGTTGAAATAAGAACCTTAATTTTTTCTAAATTTATATATTTTTGAATGTTGAAACTAGTCATTTACGTTCTTAGAAGCGCTATTAATTGCAGTATTTTTTGTTTTAAAAATCATGAACTGCAGCTGACTTTTAGTTTTTATAATTGAGAATGATATGAAGTCATAATGCAAAAGAAGAGTATTGTCTCTATAAAGGATGAATCGAATGAAAAATACAAAGATAAATTCACTGGAGATTTTACAATTAAGAGTGTATTAGATAAACGCGATTCACGCGAACAAGAGATGTATCATGTGACATTTAAGGGTGGTTGTAAGACCAGACCTCATATACATGCTTCAGAACAGATATTAATTGCCACCGAAGGAAAAGGTATTGTAGTGTTTGCAAAAAGGATTTTGATTGATCCTAATGACATTACTAAAACAGAGATACAAATTGAAAAAACAGTATTGATGGAAAAAGGTGATGTTATTTGCATTCCGGCTTTTATGTTGCACTGGCATGGATGCATAGACAATAGGGAAGATTTCACTCATATTGCAATACGAAAGAGGACAGAGATAGAAAATATTTGGTTCTAAGTAGTTTTCTTTTGGATGTTGAAAACTTGATGAATTGTAATTCGAATCTAATAGGATCAAATAATTAGCATTTCTGATAGAAAACAATTATTTCGTTGATTCTTTCGATTTGCATGAATTATATGCGATATTCAGCTCAATTAGTCATTATATTTCTGGCCATTCTAGTTGGAATGGGATCACTCATCCCATTAAATGTCTCCACTGCCACTATCTCTAACGCTACATTATCTGAAGAAAGATATGTTGGACAGAAAACAGAAATGTCAAATCCAGCTTCTCCTACAGTCACACCCCATGGCAAACTTCCACATCAGATTGTATTCGCTCTTCCCTTGAGAAACGATAGCAAGATCTGGACGGGTACGGTAACATTCACCGCAAGCGAGCCCATAGAAAAAGAGGTATTGCATAGCTATAAACCGCAATCCACTATAGATGCCGAACATGGCGAACCATACCATGCCACTTTACCTAACAACATGACCATTGCGATCTCTACAATGACAATGTTTTCAGATACTCCCGTTAAGGTCACTGATACTCCAATAAGTACAGGTTCCTTACAATTTACAGGAAGTGCTTTGGTCTTTCATAATACTAGCGGTGAACCATTTACCGTTACTTACACCGTAGATGCTATTGCTAGGACAGCCAATCATTAAAATAGTGGAGTATCATGATTGGTCGGTCTTGTAAAATACTTTACCATCAACTATTGTATCGTTGTATAAAGTTCGTCAAGTACTTTTTTTGCTTTGAAGATACTCGCCACCACTTCATCAAATGCCGTATGATAAATAAATACTATTTTGAATTAGGATTATCAGGAAATAGAAAGCATGCCTGATGTAAAGAAATAGAACAAATCGATCGCCTAATCATGGGTCATACCTTAATCTAAATGATAGATAATTTTATTTAATATGATCTTGCAAAAGCTTACCACGTAATGGAAAGGAATATCAAAGATTATTCATTTATGGCTGATGCTATGCTTGGTAAGCTTGCCAGAAAATTAAGGATGTTTGGATTTGATACAATGTATGATCCTAATGTGGACGACCTGGATATTCTAAATTCATCAAAATATGAGGGTAGAATAGTTTTAACAAGTGATAATATCTTATTTAATAGATGTAAGAAAAGGGGAATTGATACGATTCTAACTTACAAAAAGACAGAAATAGAAAACCTAGTTACGATTTTCAGTTCCTTAAATATTAAATTTATTAATTCGCAACAGTTACCTTATTTATGTACTCGTTGTAATGGGCTATTGGCTACAATTAAGGATAAGAATATAATCAAGCATGATATTCCAATGCATGTATTACATAATAACAAAATATTCTATAAATGTCGCAAATGTATGAAGGTATATTGGATAGGCAGTCATATAGAACATATTTCTTTTTTAATTAAAAAAATAAACACGGAATTGTCATGTATAAATTAATCATATAAATACTGGTCTTTGTAACACGATTAATTAGCAAGTCATGATAAATAAAGTGGATATTAGTATCATTAGTTTTACAAAATCATAATATACTAACTTGATATATGAATACTAGTCCCACAAGTTGGAATTTATTTATCCTGACCAAGCGTTTATGGCTGAGCATAGATCTGTATTCAGGAAAATGAATATTTCAGAAACTATTATGTTGAGATTTAAATAAGCATAACCCTTGTGGCTAATAGAATCCATTTAAGTATGATGATTCATTAATATTAGTAAACCATGAACTGTCCATGTTGTGGTGAAAATTTGATAATTGAGAAGGAAACTGAGAAGATTATATCGTACAAGTGTTTGACTTGTGGATTGAAAAATACTGAACTCAAGAAAAATGTTTAAATTGAGATATATTTCTGTAAGAACTTACTCTACGATGAAATTCTTGACTATACTTTGATGCATTGTTTTTATTAGCCCAAGATGACAATTACTGACAACCAATTGGTTATTCACTTTATTGCATGTACTAGCCACTTTCTAATCCATATAATTCATTTTAAAAAAGACAGCTATGTTCTGTACTAGACATCAAATAAAGTCAGTAAAAAAAATTTAGAGTAGCAATCTTTAACGAATATATTTTTAGCATCTTCATATTTAAAAAAAAGCAAGAATAGAATTGAGAATAGAATTAAAAAATCCTTATCTTACCAATGGAAACATTGAGCATGAGAAGAAATCCAAGCTGTCACCAAATAAGCACTTTATCTCAATTAGAGCTGTCTTAGCATTAGTAGCATCTTCGATGGATTTAACTATCAACTCCTGAACTTTTTGGTCTATTTGTTCGTTACTAGCAAAGGGATTTGCTATTTCCGCTTTCCCTGAAGAATTTGACGTAGTATTTGAGAGCTTCACATAACCTATAGTAGAGGAATTCGCGAAATCTTTGATTATTGATGAAACTATAAGATCCTTAGAATTCTTGATATCCAAAGGCGGACCAATAATGCTATAGGTAGTATTAAATCCTCCTACAAAGGTTGATTCATTTGAAATCGTAGTAGTACTCCTCGCTACTTTTGATAATTCAATATGATCCTGATCTTTTACAGTACCTGTGCTTCCAATCAGACTAGAATTTTGTGCAAACGTTGGACAAAAGATTAGCAATGAAATAGCACTTATAATAATGAGTACTGATACGATCAACCTTTGATATGGAATCACGCTCTTTCTAAGTTTCATTAGTTTTTTTAACATACTTTTGTATATAATGTTTTATTTCGAAATTTGAGTTGAGTTATTGTCTATGTTTACAAATTGGTCAAGAGGCTTTGGATCTGATTTACTTGTACTACTTTTCAGAATCCAATCATTAACCAATAACATTACTTTCTCATCCATTCTCTTTCTTCAAGATATCCTATCAGTTTTATCATCTGTTCTACTCTAACTTTACCTCCAACATCGCTACTACAGACTTTATAATGTTTCATTAATAGGGAATGTTCTTCTTCGGACAGTCTACCTTTCTCTTCTTCTAGATTAAAAAATACATCTTCTTTGCCTGTATGAGCACTTATGAATACCGAATATGCATTTAGGAATCTGGCAACTCGTTCCCTTGAATCAATACCACTAGTCCAAGCTTTTAAATTCTGGAGTAACATGTTGGCTATCCGTCTACCAAGTTCATGTTCTATCAAGAATTTTCGAATGTCTTCAGAATAGTCATTCTTATCGTTCATATGTGGAAAATATGCTTTTTCTTCCTTACCGTGGTGGAATTTATCAACAAATTCTTGAATGAGCATTGATATTATTTTGATATCTTCGATCGGAATAACTACATTGCTATGTAAAGCATCAGAACATGTCTTTGCAATCTTACCAAGTCGTTTAACCAATAAGTGATCTTGCTGTAAGTCTTTCGTAGCGTTCAAAATTATTCAAGGCTTAAACTGACAAGAAAAATAATGCTAAATCCAAAAATAGATCTGAAGCGCAATAAAAAATAGTTCACATATAAACACGCACTCATCTTCTTAATATTTATTTAAATTAGCAGTCCACGATATCTTGATTCATTTTACATCAAATAATGACTAATAAAAGATAATAGCTCGAATTTATTGGCTGATTTTCGTGGTGTTATATGATACTTGTGGTGTAAATTTAAACCTACAAATATGATTAGTTTTGTGTAATTATCGGTTATAACGGAATTAGCGATTCGTGTGGAATTGTCATTAGCTGGCACTAATGACCATGAGAAGATTATATTCCTCTGGAGCCAAGATGTTTGTTAGGACACGGCTTTCATAATTATTTTCTAGTTTATTAAAATTACTCCTTCCTACCAGTTTCTAAAATGAGGGGTCCTAATTTATTTATAGTAGATTAGCGCAAAATATGGAGCCTGAGAATCATCGGAGTGGTAGTAGGTTGTTAGGATTTGATCTCTAAAAACAGGCTTGTAGCCATAGTAGATGATGAAGAAGATATCACTAAGCTATTTCGTGACGCTTTAGGTATAGTTAGTGGTATCAGAATTTTTACCTTCACAGATCCTACAATAGCACTTGAACATATAATGATTAATAAAACAAAATATGTATTGATAATATCCGATTTAAGAATGCCTGGACTTAATGGAATCGAATTAATTAAAAAGGTAAAAAATATGAATCCTCTAGTCAGAACAGTTTTAATGACTGCCTTTGAATTTGACGATGAATTATTTCAACAGTATGTTGAAAAGCAAATAATAAATGGCTTTCTTCAGAAACCTATAATGTTAAAAGATTTGGTTAAAGAGGTCGATAATCAGTTACATATTTACCAGTTACAAGAGCACAAAACTAGAGTACAATGACTCTATCTTTATGATAATCAAAGATCTTTTGCTTTTGTTCATCTGTAAACATTAAATCAAAATCTATTTTGTGATACAAGCATACTTGCCTCCAATTTTGGTTACAATAACCATCATCTGATAACCGTTCATACTTTAAGAGATCATCGATATTTTTGGAATGATTATATAATGACATGTCTGCAATAACAACAAGATTCTTATTCTTATTGTAAGCCTGAATCTTATTTACAAACTCCTTTAGACCAAATGCTGCAGGTAAACCCAAATATGGGTTATCAACTACCTTGGTAAAATCTATCAGTGTGAGAGAATTGTTTCGTTCAAACTTTCTTAAATCCAATCCTTTCGTCATCAACTCTTGTCTCACCTTATCTGTTGTATCATAGTAGGGAAGAAACAAAATTGCAACATTGTTCTCTTCAATCATAAGGTGTATGTATTCAGCATAAATTTTTCTTATTGTTTCAATATTAGGATATAAAATAAGGCAATGATAACCTGCAGGTAATTTAAGTAATTGAAGGATTAAATCATTGGAGATATCATTAAAGCTGTAATAATGGTGGTTTGGGTGCTCCATATAAGCTGATTGTCCCACATATGATATTAAAGTATGATTAGTTATGGATTCCAAGCTGTCTAAATCTTCCAAACTGACGTTCTAAACACGATTGAAGTTTAGTTTAAATTACATTATGCAAAACTAAAGTTGTTAAATCGATTACGGATTACTAGTATATATTTGATGAATAATTACAAATATTTTAATATGACATTTAGGATGATGTAAGACATCAGACAGATTATCTATTATCTGAAACAACTTCACGAGTTAATAGCATGAACAACTTGTCTGCGACGTTTTCAGGACTTACTGGCTTGAGAGTAAATTCATCTGCGCCATAATCTAATATCTTAGTTTTGTCAGTATCTTCATCTGCTATTACAAGTATTTTTGTCTCACTGTTACTTCTTTTAAGATTAACAATTAACATCGCTCTTCCATCGAGCGCTATTTGTTGGCTTACTATTACAACATGTATTTTTCGGTTTCCCAATTCACTAATTTTCGATAAGCATTCTTCAGATGTAGAGGCTTTATAGACCTCATAACCCTTTAGCCATAATAAACCTGCCAAGTTGGTAATGGCATCGGTATCCTCTAGGACTATCATTACCCGAGGTTTATCTAAGGCCATTGTATGTCTATAGACGATATCAAGTATTAAATCTAATGTAAGTCAGGGGTTACCAAATCATTCCTAAACATTTATGAAAATCTTTTGCGAATTAAATTTAGCTTTATTTCTGAATTCAAATATCATATCAATAATGATGAATAATAATCGATAGTAATAGTTAGGATTGAAATGATAGGTCTGGAGCCGTGGTACCCACGACGCTATCGGTTCTAAAATGGGTTCTTGACTTATTATACTAAATGCTGAGCTTTAAATTTTTTCTTCTTAGAGTGAATCTAAACCATGGATAATTAATGGCAGAGTTCATTGATGCGAGTTCGTTGCGATTTGAATGAACATTCAATTGAATTTCATGGGTGGACGAAAGATTCCATTTGCGTCGGAGGAAGCGCGGACGGAGGTTTGAAACGGATAATTAAGGAAGCAATTCAGAATACTCTCAAAGAAAAGGGCTATGTTATTCAGGTCAAGGATTCCGATTGTCCTGAAGGCTTTAACGGCAATAACAAGGACAATATCGTAAACCGCCTAGGCATAGCCGGTATTCAAATTGAACAATGCATGGAAGCCCGTAAACAATCTATACTTATATTGCTAAGGCAGTTGCTGATGCCATCCGTCCTTGGATCAACACGTAAATGTATCGGCCTTTGAGAAGCCGATCGGCAATATGAGAACCATTTTACAACTCTAATCAACATATAAACAAAGAACATGCCTTTTGGCCATCAATTGTATACATATTACACGACAACGGTTCAACCAGTATATTACCGGAAACGTCTTTTACAAATTGATTCCATGCAAACTTAGCATTTTTTTGTCAAAAGTTAAATAATTAAATCTTATGTTGATTATTAATTAAACGTGGAGCTTCTGGAAGTGAGGAATAAATTCCTTTAGGAAAGATAGTAAAGACAAAGTTTGTTATTGGGTCCTTTATTCTGTCTGCCCTTATCTTGATTATTTCAAATGTCAACGGATGTTTTGCTTTGCAATATGCGAACTATACCAGTGACAAATATCAAATCCAGTTCCAATATCCTTCGGACTGGTTAATTAAAGAAAAGGAAAATAGATTTGAAGAAGGATCTGATATAGCTATCTCGAAAAATAAGATAACAACCGGTAAGATGGGAATTCATTTCTATAATGATATATTTGAAAACTTTGGCTCAACCAACTTGGATTCTGTGTTCGCTGATTTTTATAAGGGACGTACATCTGACGACTCTAAGTATGAATATCGGACAATAGAATCACCATCTTTTCTTAATATAGATGGTCAAAGGACTGGCTCCTTTCTCATGACGTTCAAGCAAAAGTATGAAATCAATCCTATTACCGGTGCAGTGCAATATTGGATCACCCTTGTGGGCAATAACGGCTACATGATCGAGTTCGTGTCAACTCCAGAGAATTTCGATACTCCAGATAACATTGAGATTCGTGACCATTTTATCAAATCGATAAACTTTCTTGGATTGAATAATAATACAGATACCAGCGGCCCGATCTCAAGTGTTGGTAGATTTGCAGAATAAGTTTGGCAAGAAATAATTTAAAATTATCTTTTCTGTTTTGGACGTAATGTCAAGATAAAAAGTCCAGCCATAAAAATAAAAAATCCGCCTATGCCGACTGTCATTGCATAAGGTCCTGGTTCGTAAAATAATGAACTCACATTCCGAGAGGAGTTCCATAGGGAGCCGATTGCTGCCACTATGACACCAAGAAGTAACCCTATAATGCCAACATATCTCGCAATGTCTTTTTTTACGCCCATCAATTAATTAACAAACCATAGGTAATGTTATATCTTTAGTTTCCGGCCTTCTTGAAGTCATATTTCGTAATGTTGTTTCACCACAACGACATCAAGTAATGGATAAGAAAGTTCTATTAAAATCTGAGGTTTGCCATATTAATCATTAAGGTTACAAATTTAACAAATGAATAAGTCGGCTATCTTCTTGGTCCTTATAGTTATAACAATCACTTCTTTGCCTCTGTTGAATGTATGTATTCGATTTATTCATGCCATACTTACAGAAAATGGAACATGCACTAATGTAACTAAAGGAGCTAATCAAGTTATAAATAGAAATCGAATTAACGACGAATATTTTAAGAATTTGACAAGTGATAATAGACAATTAGCGGAACTAATCTGTCAAAATATGCCAAATGAAACTGCAAAATAGATCCGGCTATAATAAAAGCGCAGTCTTCTATACCCACTCCAGATAAAATGTATAAAATTCTGTTTCTTTTAATTCAGATAACAAAAAAATAGCAAAACTTAATAAATTTCGGAATTTTCATTTAATCTTTATTTTTATAAGTATCGTAATGATAGTAATTTATTCTGTGCAGGCTGGTGTTTAGCCGCGACTAAAACCATGCACAGAATCTTAAACTCAAAAGCCGGCTTAGTGATAAGATTCTTCTAGTAAATCTACTTCTATAAACCGGCTAATTGATCCGTTATGTTAGAAAGAGCCGGTTCGGTGGTATTCAGTGTGTTTACAGTCCAGTCGATTAAAAGAATTCTAGTTGACATGATCTTAGCCAACCTCTGTAGCATTGTCTGTTACTTTATCAAAATTAAATCTTATTTGGTTTAAACATTATAAATTATCCTGGAATTTCTAAATTGAGGATTTGATACGGTGTGTTTTTGACTCCAATAAGCGTCTGATTTGATGCAGTTTATCAGCAGTTTTTAATTACCTTGCTGTATTTTTTGAGATAAATGTCCAAAATACAATCTAGCGCCAAGATAAGAATTCCAAAAGGTAGGTTAGAAGAATTCAAGGGAGCAGTGGCAGATTACATCAAGCAAGTAAAGGAAAAAGACAGGGGAACCCTTCAAGCTGACTGGTTCCTTAGCAGTGATACGACTGAATGTGAAATCAGAGAAGCATACAAAAGTTCTCAAGCTGTTCTAGAACATCAGTCTAATCTTCGGGAGTCAATAGCAAGAATTTTTGAAAGATTCGGCACTCCTTACTCGGTGACTATTTATGGCGATCCTTCGACTGAAGTTTTAGAAAATGCAAGAGCCGGTGGACTTGATGTAAAAGTATTTTCACTCTTAGCAGGATTATAGACAATCCAATTGGCATCAGACGAGCTTATTTTACATCTAGATGCGTTAGCCTTATGGCTTACTTTCAACACCAATTATAATAAAGCCCAAAAATCTAGATATCTTTTTAGGTAATATGGTTGTTTCCTGAATGTATATGAAATATCATATGAAATAATCGGGCTAATTGCAATTAAGGATTAATCCTACTGGGTATTTATTTGTATGAGACCCGTTGCGATACTGATGTGAATCAGGACTGTTCCTATAATCTGTTATACCATCCGAAAATTATTTTGTATATTTTTCACGTAATAACTATGTTCGGTTTGTTCAATATTTTTACTTTATGAAATCTGTTAAACTTCCATACCTTATTTGAATTAACAATAATGTTAATAATTCTAATACATTTACAGCCTCATGACTAGTAACACAAAAGTCACAAACAGTTGAGTCATTTTATGTATAAATAATTACTTTTGGAATCATATGCTAGATCAGACATCGTCAAAACCGTAAAGTTACCATCATGCAAATATTTCATTTCCTTCTCAAATAAATCCAAGTCAGTATTGTAATCGATAGCTTTGGTATCACCTGCTCTATGATATATGATTATGGGAATTGCTTTTATTGTTCCGTCTTTATTGTACTTAGATTGGCTGTTTACTATCTGGATGAATCTGTCAAACAGTGCTGGATTGTCATATGCATTTACTTTTCTCGATAAGTCGTGACTCCAGCCTCTAATTGAGTATTGGGTAGCATAATTGAGTTTACCATCTTTCGTGTATGTTCTGCAGTCAGTCTGATTCGATTTATTTTTCCAGCCATCGCAATGTAGAAAAGTAAGTGGACTACTCGCAGTTCTAGCCGATTCATAATACTTGGATACTATGTTTACAACAGTTTTATTGTCCCAACCTTTATCAAACGGATATGCAAAACTTGTTGCGTTAATTCCATGTTCTTCAAGACACTCCTTTGCCCTTCCTATTTGATACTCGAGGCTTTTCTTTGATGAATCACTTAGATTATCATGATTCATTGTATGAGATCCTATGTCATGCCCTTCTCTGTATAATGTTTCTAACTCTGTCCAATTCATAAATCCTTTTTTATTGTCCAGATACTTACAAACAACATAAAAGGTAGCCTTAAATCCATATTTATCAAGTATGGGTTTGGCTTGAGTAAATTGGCTCTTACGATTATCATCGAAATTTAAAATTACGACTTTATCAATTGCTGTATTTTCTGAAGTCTGGGCTGTTAAATCGGAAACACTGTCCAACACACCTACTAGCATAATCCCTAAAAACCCTATTAGTATCAAGAGAATAAATTGGCAATTCGCATTATCTTCCAACCATTCATGAAAAAGCCTTCATTGATAATTTATAGATATTGGACTAGCTCGCTATTTTGATCATATTTTGTCAATTATCGTAGAGGGCATCTATCATTAATTCGATTGATGTACCATAATACTATTATCATCTTCCTGAATTATAAAAATGTAGGATGAAGAGATTACTGCGATTTTCGATACCGGGAGTGATATTATTAGTTGCATTTAATTTGAACGCAAACAACCTAATTTTTGGTCACACTTTTTCTGGAGATTAAAGTGCCTCTTTTTTGACCATTGTTGAAATGATAAAAATAGAATCACAATTGGCAGAAAAGGAACTCACATCAAACGTTACTATTACAAAGGAACATGCTGAGCACACTACTGAACACCTAACGGCAAATGATACAAAAGAAATCACCGAGAGAAACCCTCGACTTGCGACGGAGCTTAATAGCACATTAACTGATTTTGTTAATACATTTGAATCTAAATCACCCTCAGAAACAGTAGTTAAAGACAAGGTTAGTAATATTAGTGATGTATTGTCTGAAGTTGTAAGTGCTAGGATAGATAAAGAACAGAGATAGTAAAATGAATTTTGTCTTTTCAAAGTCTTACAAGCATAGAATATATTTCCATTACCATCTTTTCAAATCGTTCTCATTAAGAATACTCTTTGAACGAAGGAAACTAAACCTGCATAGATTCAAAACAGTTCCAGTATTTCACATTCATATGTTACAAGGAGTATCTAAGGTTTGACTGAGATATTTTACATGTTAAGACGAACCTTTCTAATCGTACTATTATATATTATGTTCAGCATATCACTTTTCAGTACTGATAATTTTTATAATGTAAAAATATATGGTCATCAATTTACTCCAAACGAAACTGCAAACTTTGTAGGGATTATAGGCCAAATGCAAGCAGAAATGGAGCTTGTTCCGGCAAACCTAGCAAATAATAATGTGTCACTGGCTCAAAATCATGCAAATAAGGCAGCTTCCCTTCTGACTCCAAGGATATTGGTAGAAATTGCAGAAGACAACCCACGATTAGCCGGTGATCTTAGAAGCGCAATGATTCAGCTGCAAAGCATATCATCATCTTCAGAGAGCCAAGTAAAAAGTGTAAGTCAGCTTGTAAGTGATCTTAATGAAAGACTGGGTGAAGACGCAAATGTCAGAATGGCACAGGTGCAACCAATCTCTTCAAACCCTTTGGAGGGTGCCATGAAGTTTCTAGGAAACATATTTGGTGGTAGCGGTACGGAAGGAAAGGACCAGAATACAAAGCTGGAGGCATTAGCTTTAGCCAATGTGATAGATGGTGTGCTAATACACTATGGTAACGCATATCGTGTTGGATTTGATATGACCAATATGTCAAACATGGTTATGATTGGAAACAACAGTAGTCCAGGTTCCATGGTAATGAACAATCCTGTACCCGTAAATAACTCTGGCACTAGCAATATGAAAATGAATATGCAATCAATGAATGCCTCGTCCAATAAGATGACTACGACCCAACACGGCGGCGAAACGAACACTGGTTTCTCATTAGTTAATATGTCAGACTACCAGAGTGCTCAAGCACTGGCTAAAAAGGCATTCGAAATCTTTAACACTAAACTTAAGCATACAACGATGAGCAATAACAACAGCTTAACAGCCTTTGTTACCAATCTGGAAAAGGGCCTCACTCAACTTAATGACTCTATTGCAAAAAAAGCGTCGCCTCTAGATGTTATGATGATAGTTCACACACAAATTCATCCAAACCTATTAGAAGCTTTTAACTTGCAGTTGCGTAAATAATAACTAATTACCTATGTAATTAATTGAGCCACTTGCAGTTACACGAGTTACAGCAAGATTCGTTGAGCCTAATTGTGGAGGCGAGATGAACCTCTTGCAGTGTACAGTAATGGTTCGGCATTGTTATCACGATCTCCTTTAAAGTAACCATGACCATTACCATCACATTTTGTATCTGTTGAGGAACCAAGGCTCCTAAGTGCATTTCTGATATCTGAGGGTGTTGCGCCAGGATGCTCAGATTCATATAATGCCGCGGCGCCTGTAACGTGCGCAGTTGAGGCACTCGTACCACTGAACGACGTGTAAGAACTCCCTCTTGTTGTTGTTTTGATCAGTACGCCTGGCGCAGCCATATCAATTACTGAACCATAGTTACTAAAACTTGCGAAGGTATCATCTTTACCAGCTGTTGTAGATATAGCAGAAATACCGCCGCACTTTCCGTCAGTGTCAACAATTGCTGATACGGCTATTACTTCAGGGAAGCTTGCAGGAAATACAGATGACGCATCCATTCCATCATTACCAGCAGCCGCTGTATAAGTTACTCCAGCTGCCACAGACTTAATGATTGCGTTATGAAGAGCATCATTTTTGCCAACGGCCCCAAAACTCAAATTCACAACGTCTATCTCGTTTGCATGTTGAGTAACATAATCGATGCCCTTTATTATATCGGAACTGAAACCAATGCCATTACCGTCAAGAACCTTGATAGCCCATAATTTAGCGCCTGGGGCAAGACCCACTACACCCTGAGAATTATCTTTTGCCGCTGCAACCCCAGCCACAGCTGTGCCGTGACCATTATCATCGTTACCACTACTTGTTCCTGAAATAAATGATACTTGTCTGTATACGTTCAGGTCCGGATGATTCAGATCAATTCCAGTATCCACGATGCCTATGTCAACATTTACAACGCCCTTCCCATCTCCAGATTTAATTGGGCTCAGATCACCATCTACTCTATTAATCCCAGTTGGTAAACTCTGAACGAATGCTTTTACCTTAACATCAGGCTGCACATAATCTACTTCTGGAATTTTCATAATTTCCTCAAGCACCTTCTCATTAGGGACTCTAATAGCAAACCCGTGTAAAGAATCATCATAAATATGTCGTAATGCTGCTCCTTCATTTTTGGCTTCACTTGCTAGCGACCTTACAGATGATACAGATGATAAAAAATTGTTATCCTTTAGTACCACGATGTAATCATTTGGTCTTTTTTCTCCTGTAGCCTCTCTTATTTTTTTTGCCAAATTCTCTGCTTTGGTCCTAAGGTCATCAATTTTGCCTTGTAGTGATGTCGTATCGGGTTGCTGCGCCTCTACTTCAAATAAAGAAGTTTGTGACATTGGACTTATTATCCAGTTAGAAAATAAGAGCGCTATCAAAGCACTTACTGTAATCGTAATCAGCGAGCTGGTCCCACCTTGAGACCTTAGTTTCTCTGCCATAGCTACATTACCCTTGAACTTTGATCAGATGTCTGATATACACAATCAATAGTTAGTAACTGAAGTCCCGTAACCATAAACCACATGAGCTTTTTTGATATATATTGGATGGTTAAGATGATTATTAATGATACGACTATGAGAATCATTTGAAACTATCTTCTAACAGATGGAAGAAAAATTACAAATTTAGTTATTCGAGCGCTAACAAGCGAATAATACAGTAACAAAGTCGACTTCAGGAGCCGTCGGTACCCACGACGCTATCGGTGCTAAAAATAGGATTCTGATATAACAATGAACTGCTATGGTTCAAAGTATTCTGCTCCAACTTCAGGGTTTTCAATATATAAGATTCTAATATCAGACTTTCTAATTTACTTTTCATCCACATCATGAAATAATAAATATTACATTATTTCCACTGTAGATTGAGAAGCATTTTTTCATTTTATTTAACCCTAGTAAATATGATTAACTACATTTTTTCTAATTAATCGTCAATTCAATATAATTGACTCGTCATCCGGGGTATTCGCATCAATACTTATTTAAATTACTACATTTACCTATAGAAGCCAAATGGAAAAAGAGAAGGCCCACTACGTTGATGGATTTGTCTTGGTGATTCGGAAGGGTAAAATCGATGCCTACCGACGTATGGCCCAAATGGCCGGCAAGATCTGGCGTGAACACGGTGCCTTGGAATTCCGTGAATGTATCGGCGATGACTTGGCGGTAAAGATGGGAGTGCCGTTCTCCCGTGTTATGAAAATCAAGCGCAATGAAACTGTTGTTTTTTCGTGGATTACATACAAATCTCGCGCACATCGCGATAAAGTTAATGCCAAAGTGATGAAAGACCTTCGCATGGGGGATATGGATCCTAAATCAATGCCCTTTGACCTTAAGCGTATGGCTTATGGTGGTTTCAAGATTCTCGTAGATGGTTAAACTAAGTCTCGCTTTTCATAAAATATTCAAGAATATATGCTTCAAGCGTCTTTAGCCAATCCTTTTTAGAGATGCATTAACCGAACGAAAAAATTAATGTGCAGTTGGTTTGTAAAGAGTTGCCAATCATGTTACGTTCATGTGCTGTCATCATAGTTGCAATATCTACGTGAAGACAAGTAAGCAGAAGGAATAATTTGCTACCCAATTATAGAAATCACAAAGTACGCAGACTATATCGAGGTTATCAATTCTAATTTATGGAGGTGTCTTGGAAACAGAGAAGATAAGATCTGTTATGTTCCCATTTATATTATTTAAATCTGTACGAATCTGAGCCAAAAGTCCAAGTGCCATAGTAGAATTTCCGCTTTCTATGGCCTTTGCTGTCTCATTAACATGCTGCGCAGCAGATTGAATTAATGCCGAAATGTCCTCAACATCTATATCCTCTGGTATGTCTGTTGATGTCTCCTCTGAAGCTGAGGAATAATAGGCAAAACCCAGGACAAAAAAAAACAGAAAAATGATTGCTTGAGCAAATACCGAAATAAGAGTATTCGTTGGCCTCAACATTAAAGTAAATAAAAAACATGTATAAAAATTTTCAGAATTATCAGTTATCAGCATTAATAAAATACTAAGGTAATGCAATCAATGTCGGTATATACTGCCTATTTTATTTTGCAAGTTCATGCCACTGGACGGAGCATCTCTTATGAAATAACCCATAAATACGAATATACTCCAAATCAAAATTTTCATACCAACATTGGTTTACTTCGATCAAGTATCGAGGTTCCTTTGCGACAACTTGATCGGATGGAGTAAGTCTCTCAGATCTAGGGAACAATTTTTCATGTGGTTCTAATACGTTTTTGCAGAACGTATATCCTTTAGGAGTACACTTGTATGTAACTGCAATTGATCTCTTACCAAGGAAATTTATTAGTTCTTGTAAGCAGTTCATTTTCTTCCATTTTTTGTAATATGGATCTATGTTTTTTGTATTTAGCCCACAAAAACTTAATAACTGTTTGATTTATTTCGCCATATTCTACCAGTTTAAGAATAAAATCCCTGACCATTTGAATCCTTTCCCGGCGACTTTGTCTATCTAACTCGGGGTTCTTTCTCATAGTATTGAATGCAATGCACCACCCCATATGCTGTAAAAGTAATAGTATGTCTGTCCTATCGAATTGAAACCTCCATCAACCTCATTGTCTAGGGTGAGCCCAGCTGCAATCAATATACTCAGCGCAAATCTTCTGGATTGCTATCATCAGAGGTAATTGGAATAATGTCATCCAGAGCATTCCTAGTCCAAATTTGGCACTAACCTGAGAGTATGTTGCAATATCTGATGGATCATCATCTGATGCTCCCGTTACTAAGCCAGAATCAAGTAAACGTAGTAAGCCCACTATTGACTTGAAATGGATGCAACTATAAGCCAATTAACGGGTGGAGGAAATTTAAATGGGAGGTAGAAGGTTTACAATTGGCTTGAGATTATCTCTCATTTTTGTTGAATCATTCATTCTTGCAGCTGCATGTATTTTCACCTCGTGGTCGATACTTGTATTCGCCTACGCACAAGTATTCCAGTCACCCTTAAATTTGAGCAACGGCATTCCAGATTCTCAGGAACCACAAATAGCCGTTTCTGGCAATAACTTATACATCATTTGGACAGGGTTTGGAAGCGGAGTTGAGGACCAGGATGATATTTTTTTTAAGAAGAGTTCAAACGGTGGAGCAAACTTTAGTGATACAATGAACCTAAGCAAAAACATAGGAAGTTCCTTCAACCCAAAAATAGCTGTTTCAGGAAAAAATGTCTACGTAATTTGGCAGGATGATACTGGTAATACT
>Ga0184626_10000113_pt1 | contig 19284 bp, 17 predicted proteins | sample PLM3_60_b1_FD_133142 | JGI IMG/M metagenome (GOLD analysis project Ga0184626, IMG submission 133142) | Groundwater sediment microbial communities from an aquifer in East River, Colorado, USA - PLM3_60_b1 | ecosystem: Environmental > Terrestrial > Soil > Riparian zone | place: USA: East River... | reverse complement strand
GCACCGCGCTCATGCAGGCGCTCTTCCGGGCCTACGTCGAAACCGACGCGAGCCTCGCCGAGATCAATCCCCTGCTCGTGACTCGGCAGGGGGACGTCCTGGCCTTAGACGCCAAGATGACTTTCGACGACAACGCCCTGTTCCGCAGCCCGAAGATCGCCGAGCTGCGCGACAAGTCCCAGGAAGACGCGCGCGAAACCAAGGCGGCCGACCGCGGCCTCAGCTATGTGGGCCTCGACGGCAATATCGGCTGCATCATCAACGGCGCCGGCCTCGCCATGGCGACCATGGACATGATCAAGCATGCCGGCGGCGAGCCCGCGAACTTCCTGGATATCGGCGGCGGCGCGACGCCCGACCGCGTGGCCAAGGCCTTCCGCCTCGTGCTTTCGGACGAGAAGGTCGAGGCGATCCTGGTCAATATTTTCGCCGGCATTAACAGATGCGATTGGGTGGCGGAAGGCGTCATCCAGGCGGTGCAGAAGGTCGGGATCAACATGCCGCTGGTGGTGCGTCTCGCCGGTACAAATGTCGAGGCTGGCCGGCGCATCTTGAAGGAAAGTGGCCTGCCGATCATCACCGCGAATACCCTGGCCGAGGCCGCCGACCGTGTCGTTTCCGCCTGGCGCTCCTCGAAGAACGCCAAGGCCGCCTAGAGGAGAATGTCATGAGCGTACTCATCGACGAGAAGACACCCGTCATCGTTCAAGGCTTCACCGGCAATATCGGCGGCTTCCATGCCAAGGAGATGATCGCCTACGGCACCAACATCGTCGGCGGTGTGACGCCGGGTAAGGGCGGCACCACCCATCTGGACCGCCCGGTTTTCAACACCGTGAAAGAGGCGGTGGAGAAAACCGGCGCCGAGGCCAGCATCGTTTTTGTGCCGCCGCCCTTCGCCGCCGATTCCATCATGGAGGCGGCGGATTCCGGCATCAGAATCTGTGTCGCCATCACCGACGGCATTCCCGCCCAGGACATGATCCGGGTGAAGCGCTTCATGCGCCGGTACAAGAAAGAGGACCGGATGCGGCTGATCGGTCCGAACTGCGCCGGCGTCATCAGCCCGGGCAAGTCGATGCTCGGCATCATGCCCGGCCATATCTATAAGCGCGGCTCCGTTGGCATCGTCGGTCGCTCGGGCACCCTGGGCTATGAAGCGGCGTCGCAGATGCTGGAGCTGGGCATCGGCGTCTCCACCAGCGTCGGCATCGGCGGCGACCCCATCAATGGCAGCTCCTTCCGCGACATTCTGGAGCTGTTCGAGGCGGACCCCGAAACGACAGCCGTCATGATGATCGGCGAGATCGGCGGGCCGCAGGAGGCCGAGGCCGCCGTCTTCGTGCGCGAGCATATGACCAAGCCGGTTATCGCCTATATCGCCGGACTGACCGCGCCCAAGGGCCGGCGCATGGGCCATGCCGGGGCGATCATCTCGGCGTTCGGCGAGAGCGCCGCGGAGAAGGTGGAGATATTGAGGGAGGCCGGTGTGGCTGTGGCGCCCAGTCCAGCCGAACTCGGCACGTCCGTTGCTAAGGTCCTCGCCAAAGCGGCGTGAACGGGCCATGCTGCATAGCAGCATGGCACCTGATATCAGACAGACTGGGCCTGGGATTGCCGCCGCTCCATCGGCGCGGCCGCGTCCGGCTGCGGCCGTTAATCCTTCTGGGCCTCGGCTAAAGCCGCTGCAGATCGAGGCCCAGCGCTATGTGGGCGAGATCAGCGTGCAGCTTCATGGGCTGCTGCTCAGCGTCGTGCGCGACCGGCTGCCCCAGCTGGAAAAGGTGGTGGCCGGCGAGGCCGACGCGCCGCTGGACGATCCGGAGCTCCTGTCCCGCAGCCTGCAGGCCCAGGGCATCTGGTTCCAGCTTCTCAACATCGCCGAAGAAAACGCCGCCATGCGCTATCGGCGGCAGACCGAAACCGAACGCGGCCCTGACCGCATTCCCGGCACTTTCTCGCGCGTGCTGGCGGAGGCGGCGGCCTCCGGCATCACCGCCAGCGGCCTGCAGCGCCTCTTGAACAAGATTCACATTGCGCCTGTCATCACCGCTCATCCCACCGAGGCAAAGCGGGTGACGGTGCTGGAGATCCATCGCCGCATCTATCGGCTGCTGTACGAATTGGAATCGCCCCGCTGGACCCGGCGCGAACGGCAGGAACTGCAGGACCGTCTGCGCGGCGAGATCGATCTGCTGTGGCTGACCGGCGAGCTGCGGGTGGAGCGGCCGACGGTGACACAGGAGATCGCCTGGGGGCTGCATTTCTTCGAGCAGACCTTGTTCGACCGTTTGCCGGAACTGCTGGACCGGCTGCGCGGCGCGATCGACCGGCATTATCCCGGCGCTCGCATCGAGGTGCCGTCCTTCCTGCGCTTCGGCTCCTGGATCGGCGGCGACCGCGATGGAAATCCCTTCGTCACCGCAGAAGTGACGAAGGCGGCCTTTGCCGCCAATCGCCGGGCCTGCCTGGAGCGCTATCGCGAAGGCGTCCGCGTGCTCACGAAAAGCCTGAGCATCACCGGGAATGTCGTGGCCGTCCCCGCCGATTTTCGTGCAGCGCTCGACGAACTACTGGCCGCCGATCCGCAGCGGGACCTGATCGCCAACCGCAATCCCGGCGAGTTGTTCCGGCAATTCGCCGCCTGCATCGAACGGCGGCTGGATGCGTCGATGGAAGACGCGGCCGGTAGTCTGCCGCCGGCCTATCGCGATGCCGATGAGCTTCTCGGCCATCTGCGCATGATGGAATGGACGCTGCGTGACATGAAGTGCTTGCCGTTGGCCCGCGCCTGGGTGACGCCGCTGCGCCGCCAAGTGGAAGCCTTCCGCTTCTGCACCACGAGTCTCGATCTGCGCGAGAATTCGCGCCAGGTAAATCTGGCCCTGGCGGCCTTGTGGGCGCTGGAGACGAAAGCTGATCCGGCAAACGCACCGGCGCCCAACACCGGCGCCTGGGGCGCCTGGGTGGATCGGCAACTCACGCGGCCGCTGAGCAGGCCGGTCGACGTCGGCGGTGCGATCGACACAAGCGAATCGCCGAGCTTCAGCCTGCTGCGGTCCCTACGCGAATTGCGCCCGACCTTGGACCGCGACGCCATCGGCAGCTTCGTCCTCAGCATGACCCACAGCGCCACCGATCTGCTGGGCGTCTATGCGCTGGCCCGTTTGTTCGGGCATTTCACCGGGCCGGAGGGCGAGCAGGCCTGCAGCTTCCGCGTCACGCCGCTGTTCGAAAGCATCGACGATCTCCGCCGCGCACCCGCGATCATGACCGAACTGCTGGACTCGCCGATCGTCAAGCGCACTGTGGCGGCCCATGGCGGCAGCCAGGAAGTGATGCTCGGCTATTCCGACTCCAACAAGGACGGCGGCTATCTCGCTGCCAACTGGGAATTGGCCAAGGCACAACGCAGCCTGACCGCGCTCAGCCAGAAGCTCGGCGTGCCCATCACCTTCTTCCACGGCCGCGGCGGATCGGTCAGCCGCGGCGGCGCGCCCACCGGCCGCGCCATCGCCGCCCAGCCCGCGAGTTCCATCACCGGCGGTTTCCGCCTGACCGAGCAGGGCGAGGTAGTGTCGTCGAAATATGCCAACCATGGTACGGCGCTGCATCAGATGGAGCTGCTGGCCGCCAGCGTCATCGAGCATTGCCTGATCTCGAATCAGGATCCCGGCCTCTGGCCCCATCCGGAATTCGACGAGGCGATGGAGGCGCTGTCGGGCATTTCCTTTGCGGCTTACCGGCGGCTGGCGGAGCATCCGGGCCTGGTGAGCTACTATCAGGCGGCGAGCCCGGTGGAGGAACTGGCACTGCTGAAGATGGGTTCGCGGCCGGCGCGCCGCACCGGTGCTCAGTCACTGGACGACCTGCGCGCCATTCCCTGGGTCTTCGCTTGGAGTCAGAACCGTCACATGGTGTCGAGCTGGTTCGGCATCGGCACGGCGCTGGAGCGATTCATCCGGGTGCGGCAGGAGGCCGGCGAAACCCTGCTGCGGCAGATGTTCCGGGAATCGCGCCTGTTCCGCCTGACCATGGACGAGGTGGAGAAGGCGCTCTGTCTCTGCAACATGGAGATCGCAGCACTCTATGCCGGCCTCGTGCCCGACCGCGAGGTGAGCGAGCAGGTATTCGGCATCATCAAGGACGAATATGACCGCACGGTGCGCATGCTGCTGTGGCTCAGCGGCGACGACGAACTGGCCGCGCGCTTCATGCAGTACCGAGTCCGGCTCGCCCGCCGCCTGCCGATCATCGACCGGGTCAACCGCCAGCAGATCCAACTGCTGCAGCAATTCCGCGCCGGCGGCAATGGCGGCGACTCCGACCGCCTGGTGCCGCTGCTGTTGTCGATGAACTGCATTGCGTCCGGACTTGGCTGGACGGGATAGTAGATTTTCGAGCCGACCTCGCCGAAGGTCAGCATCGAGCGGCGGCTGATGTTTCAATTGAGCAATGGAGAGTTTTTGGCCACGTTTCGGACGATTGGGACTTCGCTCTTAGGCCTTGTTCCCTATGGAAACTTTCGGCATTCCGTCATCATCTGCGGCCGGCCAGACGCGTTCGATTATTTATCCATAATAAATAATCGCCCACCCCTATTTCGGTAATTATTCATCACCATATAGAATTACGATTTGAATGATAAACATTCAGATGATGTTTGAGAATATATTTTGGAGATAAAACACATGAATACCACAACTCCCAATACCCCGACGGCGAGCGTCGCCAATACCCCCGAGAACAAGAAAATCCTGCTCAAGGACATCGGCACCAAATGGAGCAAGTTCTCCGAGCAAGAGCTCGGCGCTCTCGCGAACAAGGACGAGCTCGTCACCCAGGTTGTGGCGAAGTACAGCATCGACAAGGCACAGGCGCAACGCGACGTTGACGCCGTGATGAAGGGCCGCCAGATCTAATCTGGATGCACGCAAACGGGGCCGCCTGTGGCGGCCTCGTCGTTTTGTTGCCGGCCGAGTACAATGAAATTGTTGCCACAAACATGGCGCAGCAAACATGACGGTGAATTTTCCCAATCACAGCCGAAGCTACGATGCGACTCGGCGCGTGGTCCGCTTCTGGGGATATGACCGCTCCATAGAAAGGTCATTCTTTGTGTCAGCGGAGGCACTCAAGCAGATCCAACCGAATCTGCACGCCGACGAGGCAAGCCTTCTGCGCGCCTTCGATATCAATCGCGGTCTAATCTGCACGATCGCGGCGAAGGTCTATGCCCGCGGCCGAAAAGGCTCCTACGACCTCAACGCCGCCGACTTCTAACGACTCGGAACTGCGCGATACGGCTTACTGCTCCAGCATTTCCGGCCGGCCGCGGCCGAGTGCGCCGTCGGCGCGCGCCTGCAGGTAGGTATAGATGTCGTCGATGTAGGGCTCAACATTGCCATCGCCGGCGAAGCCCTTCATGACGGAAGCGCCGCTGGCTTGTCCCTCACGCACGATGCGACGGAACGCGTCGATGTCGGGCAGGCTCTCGACGAGGGAAGGGCTGAACGTCGAACCCATGCCATCCGGTCCGTGACAATGATTGCAACTCGAATGATAGCGCCGGAAGCCGTTATAGGTCCGCTTGTCCACCTTGCCGTCGACGACCTGGTACAGCTTGCCGCCGGACGCGCTATCTTGCGGAAGCGCAGCTACGCCGCTGAGCCCGCAGGCGGCGGCTACCAACAGGGCTAGGCAACAGGATGGGCGCATTTTCGATCACCCGAGAGTGGCATCCACTCTAGTCGAAACGTTGCCTTCCCGGATTCGTTCCCCGTCCCCGGATCAAGTCCGAAGACGGGGAAGGCGACAAAAGAGCGCCGAAAATTGACAGGATTTTGCTCTAGTGCTTCTCGGCAAGGTCACGCTCCGGCGTCGGTGCCTGGCGTACCACGAGCTTGTCCGTCCGACCGGTATCGACGATAAGCGTCGCGGCATCCTTGCCGCAGGTGAAGTTGAGCGAACGCCCTTCTTCGCTGTCGACGCCCGCGACCTGTCCCAATCTACAACCGGAACAGGCAGCGTTCATCAAGCGTCGTTTATGTGGCCCGTCAGCAGCGGCGGCGATCTATCACAGTTTCCAGCCCAGTCCACGCATGAAGGCGTCTACTCGCTCTGTATAGGCGCCGGGGAGGCCGAGCTCCGAGTTGATCTCGCCATGGCTGAGCTCCATGGGCAGGACGTCAACCTCGCTGCCGAGCGACTTGGCCTTGCTCGCGAAGGCGCTGTTGGGCGGGCAGGACCAGTCGCCGCGCTTCCGGCAGACCGCGAGCACCGGCTGCATCGGTCCGTCCAATCGATGGAGGGGCGACGCCGCCTGCCATGCCGCGGGATCGTCGCCAAAAGCCTTGTCGTAAAGCGCCGGGTGCCGCGCAGTCATGATCGCCGGTACATCCATGGCGCCACTATCCAGCAAGACCGCGCCCTTCCAGGGCTTCGCGCCCTGGGCTGTTCCGATCTCCGGCGCGGCGTTGATGAGTGCGACCAGATGCGCCCCGGCCGAGTGACCCATGAGGATGACGTTGCCAGGATCGCCGCCCCAACCCGGTGCCAATTCCTGTATCTCTGCCAACGCCCGCGCCAGATCCTCGGCCTGGGTCAGCGGTTCCGCTTCGGGCATCATGCGGTAGTTGACGGAGACGAAGATGACGCCCTGAGGCACCCAATGGGCGACCTTGTTGTCGACAACGCCCGGATTGTCCTTATCGCCGCGGCGCCAACCGCCGCCATGGACCATGAATAGGATCGGCGCATGATCCGGCCGCGGCGGCAGATAGACGTCCATGCGCTGCGCGGGATTGGGGCCATAGGCGACATCCTTCTCCACCCTGACGCCTTCCGGCACCTCGGCGACCGCGCAAGCGGTGAGCAGCAGGAGGATGGCGCAGGGGGCGAGCAGAAATCTCGTCATAGGGACTCTCTCCACGGGAAGTCGGGACTTCAGAAGCCAGAAATTGCCGGCAACTCAGGTTTACACGGATGTCCCCGGAACATCCGGCGCGGTTGCGATGATTTGAGGTTAATATTCCGGCCGAAGGACACGCATCGCTATGGTCAGCGCTGCCGCCGTTCTTCCGTCCAATCGCTGCGGATCGCCTGATCGAGCGGTACGTCGGCGCCAAGGCCTTCGACAAACGCGACACCTTGATCAGGGTAGAGGCACACCTCATGAGGGAAGCGATTGCCGAAAGCCCAGACTACCAGATCGGCTGATCCCGTGTTCTCGAAGGCATGCGGCTCGGGGTCGGTGGGCAGGTAGCAGACGCAATCGCCGACAGTCACGGGAATGCGGGTGTCTCCGTGATGCAGCGTGCCGGTCCCGGACATGACGATAAGGATTTCCTCCTGGAACACATGCTTGTGCCGGCGCGATGACAGGCAGCCGGGGGCAATCATTTGAATGGCAAGACCGATACTCTGGGAACCAATTGTGCGACCGACATCCGTCATTGTCGCTTTGATATTGCCCTCGAAGCCATACCCGAATGGTTTGATCTCGGCGAGCTTCACTTTGCGTAGCGCCATAGTGCCTCCTCCATTGTCAATCTGCCGACCACGACGGACGACTTCCGATTGTCGCCCTCAGTACAGAATTTAAGACTGTTGCTCAATGAGTTAGCGCTCTCCAGCCCGTCCATGCTATCCTCACAGTCATGCCTCTCGACACCGTCCACTCCGTCTGCCCCCATGACTGCCCGAGCGTCTGCGGCCTTGAGGTCGAGCGCATCGACAGCACGCGCATCGGCAAGGTGCGCGGGGCGACGAAGCATCCCTACACCGCCGGCGTAGTCTGCGCGAAAGTCGCTCGTTATGCCGAGCGCCAGCATCATCCCGATCGCCTCACCCAGCCCTTGCGCCGGGTCGGCCCGAAGGGCCAGGGCATCTCGGCCTTTCAGCCGATCGCCTGGGACGAGGCGCTGGACGAGGTGGCGGAGGCGCTGACCCGCGCCGCCCAGCGCCACGGGCCGGAAGCGGTGTGGCCCTACTACTACGCGGGCACCATGGGGCATGTGCAGCGCGACGGCATCCACCGCCTGCGCCATGCGATGAAATATTCCCGCATGAAGGACACGATCTGCGTGGCGCTGTCCGATGCCGGCTGGATCGCCGGCGTCGGCGTGAAGCGCGGCGTCGATGCTCGGGAGATCGCGGAGTCCGATCTGGTCGTCGTGTGGGGCGGTAATCCCGTCGCCACTCAGGTCAACGTGATGACTCACATCACCCGAGCGCGTAAGAATCGCGGTGCCAAGCTGGTGGTCGTCGATCCCTATCGCACCGGTACGGCGGAGATCGCCGACATGCATCTCATGCCGAAGCCGGGTACCGATGGCGCGCTCGCCTGCGCGGTCATGCATCTACTGTTCAAGGAAGGCTATGCCGACCGCGCCTATATGGTGAAGTATGCCGATGCACCGGAAGAGCTGGAAACGCATCTCGAATCCCGCACGCCCGAATGGGCCGCGGGCATCAGCGGCGTGCCAGCGGAGCAGATCGTCGAATTCGCTAGGCTCTACGGCAGCACCAAGCGCAGCTACATCCGGGTCGGCTACGGCTTCACACGCTCGCGCAACGGCTCGTCCAATATGCATGCGGTGAGTTGCCTGCCGACGGTGACTGGCGCCTGGCAGTATCCCGGCGGCGGTGCGCTCTATGCCAATGGCGGTCTCTACAAATTGAACAAGGCGCTCATTGAAGGACTGGATCTACTCGATCCTTCTGTCCGCATGCTCGATCAGTCGCGCCTCGGGCCGGTGCTTACCGGTGATAAGCGCGATCTTGGTGACGGGCCACCGGTGACAGCGATTTTCATCCAGAACACCAATCCCGCGGTCGTCTGCCCGGAATCGGCGAAAGTGCGCGCCGGCTTTCTGCGGGACGATCTCTTCACCTGCGTCCATGAGCAGTTCATGACGGATACGGCGGCGCTGGCCGATATTGTGCTGCCGGCGACCACCTTCCTGGAGCATGACGATATCTACACCGCCAGCGGCCACACCTTCCTGCAGACCGGCCGCAAGGTGGTGGAGCCGGCGGGTGAGGCACGGCCGAATCACTACGTCATTTGCGAACTCGCGCGGCGCCTGGGCGCGGAGCATCCCGGCTTCCACATGACCGAGTGGGAGCTCATCGACGCCACCTTGAAGGTGTCCGGACACCCCGATGCGGACACGCTCCACGCCGGCCACTGGCACGATTGCGCGTTGGATTTCGAGAGCAGCCATTTCCTCAAGGGATTCGCCCACAAGGACGGCAAGTTCCGCTTCAAGCCCGATTGGGCGGCGATCGGGCCTTATCATGAGGAACTGCCCGAACTGCCGGACCATGTGGCCATCATCGATGCCGCCGATACCGAGCATCCCTTCCGCCTGGTGGCGGCGCCGGCCCGGCAGTTCCTGAACACCAGCTTCACCGAAACGCCGGGATCGAAGGCGCGGGAAGGGCGGCCGACGGTCCTGGTACATCCCGCCGATTGCGGCCGTGCTGGCATTGTCGAGGGCGACCGGGTGCGTGTCGGCAACCGCCTGGGCTCCATCGTCGTCCATGCCCGGCTCTTCGACGGTCTGCAGCCGGGCGTGCTGGTGATCGAGAGCATCTGGCCCAACAGCGCCTTTGAGGAAGGCATCGGCGTCAATACGCTGGTCAGCGCCGACGCCGGCCGGCCCAACAGCGGCGCCGTGTTCCATGACACGGCAGTCTGGCTGCGCCGGGCGAATTAGCGGGCAGATCGAGGGAACCGCGGCTGCTTTGCCGCCGTTTGTGCAAACCAGCACCATATGGCACAACCGCGCCGATGGTTGGCCGGCGGCTGTGACATTATTTTGACGGGGCGGAAAGCAGCATGAAATCACCGCGGACAGCGATCTTTCCCGTGGCCGGGCTGGGCACGCGCTTTCTGCCGGCCACCAAGGCCATCCCCAAGGAGATGCTGACGGTCGTCGACAAGCCGCTGATCCAGTACGCCGTCGAAGAAGCGGCTGCGGCGGGGATCGAGCGCTTCGTCTTCGTCACCGGCCGCAACAAGAGCGCGATCGAGGATCACTTCGATCTTGCCATCGAGCTGAATGAAACCCTGCGCCGGCGCAGCAGGAAAGCGGAGCTGGAGAGCGTCACTGCCATGATCCGCGCGCCCGGCGAAATGCTGTTCGTGCGCCAGCAGGAGCCGCTGGGGCTGGGCCATGCGGTCTGGTGTGCGCGCCATCTCGTGAGCGACGAGCCGGTCGCGGTGATACTGCCCGACGACCTGATCCAATCGGCGACCCCCTGCCTGCAGCAGATGGTGCAGCAGCATCGCAACGTCGGCGGCAATCTGATCGCGGTCATGGATGTGCCGCGGGACCACACCAGCCGCTACGGCATCGTCCAGCCGGGAAAGCAGACTGGCAATCTGACCGAGGTTGCCGGCATCGTCGAGAAGCCGAAGCCCGAGCAGGCGCCCTCGACCTTGGCGGTGATCGGTCGGTATATTCTCTCGCCCGAGATTTTTCCGCTGCTGGCGGAGCAAAAGACGGGGGCGGGCGGGGAGATTCAATTGACCGATGCCATGGCCAGGCTGATCGGCCGCGAGCGGTTTCACGGCTACCGGTTCGAGGGGGAGAGATTCGATTGCGGCGACAAAGCGGGATTCCTCGAGGCCAATCTGGCCTTCGCCCTGGCCGATCCGGCGCTCGGCCCGACCGCTCGCGCCATCCTGGAGAAACACGCCGCGCGGTTCGGGCGTCCCGCTGCTCGGAACAAGGCAAGTTGACGGTCTAGCCGATGCGCATCGCCATGGTGGGAACTGGATATGTCGGCCTCGTGTCCGGCGCTTGCTTTTCCGAGTTCGGAGTCAATGTCATCGGCGTTGACAAGGACGGGCAGCGCATCGAGCGGGCGCGGAACGGCGAGATGCCGATCTATGAACCCGGGCTCGAGGCCCTGGTGACGCGCAATCTGCGCGCCGGACGGCTGAGCTTCACGACGGATCTGGCGGGTGCCGTGAAGGGCGCCGATGCCGTATTCATCGCCGTGGGCACGCCGACCCGCCGCGGCGACGGCCATGCCGATCTGACCTTTGTCTATGCCGCCGCCAAGGAGATCGCGGCCGTGCTCGACAGCTATGCCGTCATCGTCATGAAATCCACCGTGCCCGTGGGCACCGGGCGCGAGGTGGCGCGGGTCATTCACGAAGCCAATCCGGGTGCCGAGTTCGACGTCATCTCCAATCCGGAATTCCTGCGCGAGGGTTCGGCGATCGACGATTTCATGCGCCCGGACCGGGTGATCATCGGTGCGGAGAACGAGCGGGCGCGGGAGGTGATGCGGCGTCTCTACCGGCCGCTCTATCTGATCGAGAGGCCCATCCTGTTCACCACGCTGGAAACGGCGGAACTGACGAAATACGCTTCCAACACCTTCCTCGCCACCAAGATCACCTTCATCAACGAGATGGCGGATTTGTGCGAGAAGGTCGGCGCCGATGTGCATGACCTCGCCCGCGGCATGGGGCTGGACGGCCGGATCGGCCGGAAGTTCCTCCATCCCGGTCCCGGCTTCGGCGGCTCCTGTTTTCCCAAGGACGCCCAGGCGCTGATCCGGACGGCCGAACAGGCGGGCGCGCCGCTGCGGCTGGTGGAGACCATGCATGCCGTCAACGAGGCGCGGAAGCGCCGCATGGCCGACCGCGTCGTCGTGCTGATGGGCGGCTCGGTGAAAGGCAAGACCATCGCCGTGCTCGGTCTCACATTCAAGCCGAACACCGACGACATGCGCGACAGCCCGAGCCTCTCGATCATCAGCGTGCTTCACGGCTCGGGCGCGGGGATCAAGGCGTTCGATCCCGCCGGCATGAAGGAAGCGCGCAAGCTGCTGCCGGAGATCTCCTATTGCGACGACGCCTACGGCGCGATCGACGGCGCCGACGCGATCGTCATCGTCACCGAATGGAACGAGTTCCGCGTGCTCGATCTGCCGCGGGTGCGCAAGCTGATGCGCGCGCCCCTGATCATCGATCTCCGCAACATCTATAATCCCACGGAGATGGCCGGCGCCGGCTTCGACTATCACAGCATCGGCCGCGCCAGTCTGGCCCCGGCGGAACGAAAGGATGCGCTGTGAGCAAGCCCCATCGATTCAATCCGACGGTGCTGCGCGAATATGACATCCGCGGCGTCGTCGGCACGACCATCGGCAAGGACGATGCCTATGCGGTCGGCCGCGGCTTCGGCAGCATCGTCGCCCGCGGCGGCGGTAAGCAGATCTGCGTCGGCTATGACGGGCGCCTGAGCTCGCCGGAGCTGGAAGCGGCTGTCATCGAGGGCGTGCGCGATTGTGGCCTGGATGCCTGGCGCGCCGGGCTCGGGCCGACGCCGCTGCTCTATTTCACCACCCTGACTCAGAATGCCGCCGGCGGCATCATGATCACCGGCTCCCACAATCCGCCGGACCAGAACGGCTTCAAGATGATGTTGGGCAAGGCGGCCTTCTATGGCGATGCGATCCAGAATCTGGGCCGCATCGCCGCCGCTGCCGACTATGCCTCGGGCCCGCGCGGCGCCGTGCATGAACGCCGTGTCTTCGACGCCTATGTGGAGCGGCTGGCGGCCGGCCTGACCGATGGCGGCACCGCACCCCGGCCGCTGACCGTGGCGTGGGACGGCGGCAATGGTGCTGCGGGCGACGCGATGGCGGCGCTGACAAAGCGCCTGCCCGGCAAGCATATCCTGCTCAACGAGAAGATCGACGGCCGCTTTCCCAGCCACCACCCCGATCCCACCGTGCCCGAGAACCTGCGGCAGCTCATGGAGGCCGTGCAGGCCAATGGCTGCGACCTCGGCATCGCCTTCGACGGCGACGGCGACCGCTTGGGCGCGATCGACGCGCAGGGGCGCATGATCTGGGCCGACCAGATGATGATCCTGTTCGCCCGCGAGATCCTGAAGTCAAGTCCCGGCGCCACCATCATCTCCGACGTCAAGGCGAGCCAGACCCTGTTCGACGAGATCGCCCGCGCCGGCGGCAAACCGGTGATGTGGAAGACCGGCCATTCCCTGATCAAGGCGAAAATGGCGGAGATGGGGTCGCCGTTCAGCGGCGAGATGAGCGGCCATCTCTTCTTCGGCAAGCCGTTCTATGGTTTCGACGACGCGCTCTATGGGGCGGTGCGGCTGGTCGCGCTGGTTGGCCGTTCGGCGGAGACGCTGGCGCAGATGCGCGACGGCCTGCCGCCGGTGGTGAACACGCCGGAGGTGCGCTTTGCCTCGACCGAGGACCGCAAGTTCGCCGTGGTCGAGGAGATCAAGCAGCGGCTGCGCACCGCCGGTGCCGACGTCAACGATATCGATGGTGTGCGCGTGCGCACGAAAGACGGCTGGTGGCTGCTGCGCGCCTCCAACACCCAGGACATGCTGGTGGCGCGCTGCGAGGCGGCGGATGAAGCCGGCCTGGAACGGTTGAAGAAAGAAGTCACCGCGGCGCTGAAGAGCGCCGGGGCGGAACCGCCATCCTGGTAGTCGGGCTTACGGCGCCTGAATGGAGGCGAGGGTGCGGCTGGCCTTGAAAGCCATGCAGGGCATGGACTGGTTTTGCAGTTCCGTGCAGGCCTTGCGCGCATCCTTCTCGCCGAGGCCGATGAGGCGGGCGCGATAGAGCGTGCCGCCGTCTTCGCCGGTGATCTGGTCGACCAATACCTGCACGCCTTTCAACAGGGCCGGGACTTTGTCGCTCGCCGCCGCTGCGGCTTTCTTCGCCGGCTCGTGCGCGGTGAAGGCACCGACCTGAATCCCCCAGGTGATCTTGGTGTCGCCGAGCGCAGCACCGATCGCCGGCGCTGCCTTCGGCACCGGCAGAGCGGCGGTCTGCAGCGCCAGCGGCGCCAGTGTCTCGGCGGTGATGCCGCCATCGCCTTCGGCTTCGGCCGTCGGCAGGACCTGCGCCACCAGGCCATCCAAGTTCGGCGCTTCCGGATCTTCGATTGCAATGACGGGCTTGACCGGCGGGATCATGGCGACGGCGAAGGCAACGTCGCTGGCCTTGGGTTTCGCCACCGGCGCCTGGGCGTTCGGCAGCGAGGCGGCGACCGACATGGCGCCGGTATCCGCGAGCACGAAGCCTTGATCCAGCAGCGCCATCATCTGCGCGTCACGGCTGCGCGTGGACTTGCCGCCGAGCACGATGCCGATCAGCTGGCGGCCGTTGCGTTCCGCCGAGGTCGCAAGATTGTAGCCGGAGGCGCGGGTATAGCCGGTCTTCAGGCCGGTCGCGCCGGGATAGTTCTTCAGCACCCGATTGTGGGTCTGATAGGTGCGGCCCTTGTAACGGAAGCTCTCAGTGCCGAAATAATCATAGTAGTCCGGGAAGCGGGACATCAGCGCCCGTCCCAAGATGGCCATGTCGCGCGCGGTCGTCAGCTGGCCTTTGCTGGGCAGGCCCGACGCATTGCGGAACACGGTCTGCTTCATGCCCAGTTCCTTGGCGGTCTTCGTCATTTTGCGCGCGAAGCTGTCCTCGCTGCCGCTGATCGCTTCCGCGACCGTCACGGCGACGTCGTTCGCCGAATGCACGACGATCGCCTGGATCGCCTTGCGCACGCTGATCGACTGGCCGGCCTGCAGCCGCAGATCGGTGGCCGGCTGGTTGGCGGCATGTTGGGAAACTTCCAGCTCGTCATCGATGCCGAGCTTCTTGCTTTCGAGGGCCTCGAACAGCAAATAGAGCGTCATCATTTTCGTGAGCGAGGCCGGATAGGTCTGGGCGCGCGAATTGCTCTCATAGAGAACGGCGCCACTTTCCGCATCCACAATGATGGCGGCTTGCTTGGCCGCCTGGGCGGGCTCAACGCCTGCCACAAGCAGGCCCGAAATCAGCCCCAGGAGTGACAAAATGCCTACAAGGGATTGCCGCGCAATGCGTCTGCTCGAGTTAAAATTGGTCACCTTGAAAAACCCCCACCCGGGCTAATTCGGTTAACAAACTGTAAATAATTCTAGAATTCCTGTCTATATAGCATGTTCGCTTTTAACATTGGATTAACGACAATGGCCAATTGATGGCGATTGTGGCGAGAGCCTCAGTTGTTATGGAGAATGCGGTTGTGCGCGGCTTGCTCGCGGCTGTTCTGACGACATCGGCGGCGGCGCTTCTGGGGCTATCCGCCTGCGCCTATCGCGGCGGGATCGACAATCCGGTGGTCCGCAAGACCCAGTGGTTCAGCTATCTGGATGGTGACGATATTCGCACCTATTGCGTAGAGAATGCCCCAGACCGCTACAGGTTGGTGTACAATGGCCGGTATGACGAGCAGCTCCGGAGCTATGAATTGACCGCTGACGGCGCCGGTGGTGCCTCTCTGACCTCCCGGGCAATGCAGAAGCGCGGCGACCTGACGGAGCTGACGCTGGACGATGTCCTGGCGCCCTGGCGCTGGCAGAAGGCCGAAACCCAGCTGAAGCCCGCCGATTTCCAGGCCTTTCAGCAGCGTCTGGAGGCCGGCGGCTTCTACGCAGTGGCGCCGGCGGGGCTGCGGCTCCATTCCAGCGAGTTCTACTGGATCGCCAGCGGCTGCCGCGGCGGCCAGTTCTACTTCGGCGCCTGGCTCCATCCGCAGGCGCCGTTTCAGCGCCTGAGCTTCCCGGATTTCCTCTATGCCAAGGATACCACAGGCATTCCCGTCAATCCGCCGCGGCCGGTCCCGCCGGCCGAGAAGTACCGCAACAGCGGCCGGAACAACGACGATGGCGAGATCAGCTTCTGGCTGCAGGTGGGCGAGAACGGCCTGGGCGGCGTGCCTAACCTCTAAACCGGCGTTCGTAACATCCTCGTTACCGAAATAATGACAAACTTGAACTGCATACATGCCATAGCTTTGCAGGGATGCCGCTCAAGACAGGTCTTTGCGATGCTGCGCCCGATCCCATATCATTGTGCGGATCGCAACGCAGCATGGATGCCGCTGAGGTAAGATGAGCGACAAGGATCGCATCGGCCGCGATGATCGTATTACGGGCACTGTCGTCAAGGCGCGGCCCAAGACGAAGAAGCCGTCGCTGTACAAAGTGCTGATGCTGAACGACGACTACACGCCCATGGAATTCGTCGTCCATGTGCTCGAGCGCTTCTTCAACAAGAGCCGCGAGGAAGCGACCCAGATCATGCTGCATGTGCATCGCCGGGGTGTCGGCATCTGCGGCGTCTTCACCTACGAGGTGGCGGAAACCAAGGTCACCCAGGTGATCGATTTCGCCCGCAAGAACCAGCACCCTCTGCAGTGCACGTTGGAAAAGGAATAGCCCATGTTGTCCCCGCGCTTGGAGCAAACGCTGCACCGGTCGCTTGGCCTCGCCAATCAGCGCCGGCATGAATATGCCACGCTGGAGCATCTGCTGCTGGCGCTGACCGAGGACCAGGACGCGGTCGCCGTGCTGCGCGCTTGCGGCGTCGATATCGAGCGCCTGCGCCGCGATCTCAGCGAATATGTCGATAATCAGCTTTCCAGCCTGATCACCAGCGTGGCCGAGGCGAAGCCCACCGCCGGCCTGCAGCGGGTGCTGCAGCGCGCCGCCATCCATGTGCAGTCCTCCGGCCGGGAAGAGGTGACGGGCGCCAACGTGCTGGTCGCCCTGTTCTCCGAGCGGGAAAGCCATGCAGTCTATTTCCTGCAGGAGCAGGAGATGTCGCGCCTCGACGCGGTTAACTATATCAGCCATGGCATCGCCAAGACGCCTGGCCAGTCCGAGGCGCGGCGGGTCAGCGGCGCCGATCAGGACGCCGGCGCCGACAAGGTGGTGAAATCGGGCACCGAGGCGCTGGACGCCTATTGCGTGAACCTCAACAAGAAGGCCGCCAGCGGCAGGGTCGACCCGTTGATCGGCCGCGAGCAGGAGGTCGATCGCACGATCCAGATCCTCTGCCGCCGGTCCAAGAACAACCCGCTCTATGTCGGCGATCCCGGCGTCGGCAAGACTGCCATCGCCGAGGGGCTGGCGCGGCGCATCGTTCATGGCGAGGTGCCGGATGTGCTGAAGAATGCCGTGATCTACGCGCTCGATATGGGCTCGCTTCTGGCGGGCACGCGTTACCGCGGCGATTTCGAGGAGCGGCTGAAGGCGGTACTCAACGAACTCGAGCATCTGGAGGGCGCCGTGCTCTTCATCGACGAGATCCACACGGTGATCGGCGCGGGCGCCACCAGCGGCGGCGCCATGGATGCCTCCAATCTCCTGAAGCCGTCGCTGCAGAACGGCGCGCTGCGTTGCATCGGCTCCACCACCTACAAGGAATACCGCAACTATTTCGAAAAGGACCGGGCGCTGGTGCGGCGCTTCCAGAAGATCGACGTCAACGAGCCGTCGGTCGAGGATACCGTGAAGATCCTGCGCGGCCTGAAGCCCTACTATGAGAAGCATCACAAGGTGCGCTACACGGCCGAGGCTATCCGTTCCGCGGTGGAACTGGCGGCGCGCTACATCAACGACCGCAAGCTGCCGGATAAGGCGATCGACGTGATCGACGAGGTGGGTGCTGCGCAGATGTTGCTGCCGGAAAGCCGGCGCAAGAAGACCATCACCGTCAAGGATGTGGAGGAGATCGTCTCGAAGATCGCCCGCATCCCCCCGAAGAGCGTCTCCACCGACGACCGGACCGTGCTGCGGAACCTGGAGCGCGATCTCACGACCATGGTGTTCGGCCAGGACAAGGCCATCGACGCCCTGGCCAGCGCCATCAAGCTGGCGCGCGCCGGCCTGCGGGAGCCGGAAAAACCCATCGGCAGCTATCTTTTCGCTGGCCCCACCGGCGTCGGCAAGACCGAGGTGGCGCGGCAGCTCGCCCGCAGCCTGGCCATCGAGCTGATCCGCTTCGACATGTCGGAATATATGGAACGGCACAGCGTGTCGCGCCTGATCGGCGCACCCCCGGGCTATGTCGGCTTCGACCAGGGCGGTCTCTTGACCGATGCTATCGACCAGCATCCCCATGCGGTGCTGCTGCTGGACGAGATCGAGAAGGCCCATCCGGACCTGTTCAACATCCTGCTGCAGGTGATGGACCACGGCAAGCTGACCGATCACAACGGCAAGACCATCGATTTCCGCAACGTCATCCTGATCATGACCACCAACGCCGGCGCCGCCGAAATGGCCAGGCCCGCCATCGGCTTCAACCAGGAGGTGCGCGTGGGCGAGGATACGGAGGCGATCAACCGCATGTTCACGCCGGAATTCCGCAACCGCCTGGACGCCGTCATCAGCTTCGCCAGCCTGACGCCGGAAGTGGTGGGCCGCGTGGTTGATAAGTTCGTCATGCAGCTGGAGGCTCAGCTCGCCGACCGCCAGGTCACCATCGAGCTCACCGACGCCGCTCGCGAATGGCTGGCCAAGAAGGGCTACGATCCCATGTATGGCGCCCGGCCGCTGGCCCGCGTCATCCAGGAGCACATCAAGAAGCCGCTGGCCGAGGAACTGCTGTTCGGCAAGCTGGAAAAGGGCGGCATCGTCCGCGTCGACGTGAAGGATGGCAAGCTCGACTTCAGCTTCCCACCCCCACGCCTCCCCGCCCCCCGCGACGACGGCGGCAACAAACTGCCGGTGCTGGTGGAGAGGTAGAGGTTTGAGCGCCGCATGATCAATAATTGATTGTCATCCTCGCGAAAGCGGGGATGACAAAGGTGGGGTGCCCGATCATGAATGGCGCAAGGACTCACGGAGCAAGCAACCCAAAGATTGTCATCCTCGCGAAAGCGAGGACCCAGGGTGGCAGCGATCCGCTCGCGCCCACTTACCCCAGAAAATCCTCCGACAAATCCCGCCAGGCCGGATTCTCACGCTCGATCGCTTCCAACTTCCACTTGCGCCGCCACTGCTTCATCGCCTTCTCACGCGCGATCGCAGCGCCGATTTCGCCGTGGGCCTCGTAGTAAACGAGTAGCTTCACGCCGTACTTCTTCGTGAAGCCGGAAGCCAAGCCCTCTTTGTGCTCAAAAGTCCTGCGCGCAATGTCATTTGTCACGCCGATATAGAGCGTGCCGTTGCGCCGGCTCGCGAGGATGTAGACGAAGTAGGCGCGCGACATACTTTAAGTGTATGCAACCTCGACGTGCAGTCAAGTTGCAACAATGTTGGGAAGTTTTCTGGGCGCAAATCAAACACACGGTTTGTCATCCTCGCGCAAGCGAGGACCCAGGGCAGCAGAGCGCATTTCTCGATGATGTTTCGACCGCGGCATCCTGAAACCCTGGGCCCTCGCTTTCGCGAGGGTGACAACTGTGGGGCGTTTTGTTCAGTGCAAGTTAAACGCAGTAGCGCTCTC
>Ga0184626_10000112_pt1 | contig 19306 bp, 16 predicted proteins | sample PLM3_60_b1_FD_133142 | JGI IMG/M metagenome (GOLD analysis project Ga0184626, IMG submission 133142) | Groundwater sediment microbial communities from an aquifer in East River, Colorado, USA - PLM3_60_b1 | ecosystem: Environmental > Terrestrial > Soil > Riparian zone | place: USA: East River... | reverse complement strand
TCGCCGCCATGAGCGAGGAAGGCGAACGCATCACCGCCCGCAGGCCCGGCGACTGGATCGCGCGCCATCTTTTCGGCGTTCCGGTGCTGACGCGCACGAAGCTCATCGCCATCCACGGCATCGACAAGGTGGAGAGAATCGAGATCGAGCGTGACGGCCGGCGTGAGTTCATCGCTTGCGACGGCGTCATCTTCACCGGCCGTTTCACGCCGGAGACAGCGCTGCTCAAGTCCAGCCCCATCGCGCTCGATCCCGGCAGCGGCGGACCTGTCATCGATCAGTTCTTCCGCACCAGCGATCCGCAGGTTTTCGCCGCCGGAAACCTGCTGCGGCCGGTCGAGACCGCGGGCATGTGCTGGGCCGAAGGCCGCATCGCCGCCGCCAACATCGCCGCCGCCCTCGCCGGCACGTTGCCGCCATCGAAGTCCGGCGTCGCCGTGCGATTTTCCGACCCGGTCAAATATGTCTATCCGCAGATGATCGTCCCCGCCGCCGACAACCGCACGCCGATGCCGCTGATGCGCGCACGCGTAACCCGCGCGGTGCGCGGCACGCTGCGGCTGACCGTCGATAGCCGTGTGCTGTGGTCGAAGGCCGGCCGCTTTCTGCCGGAACGGCGCCTGACGATTCCAACGGTGAAGATTCCGCGCAGCGGCGCCGCCGATATCAGTGTCGAATTGATCGAAGACTGATCACGGATGCCCGCCGTTATCGCCATCGATCAGGGAACCACCGGCAGCAAGGCGTTCCGCCTCGACAGTTCCGGCAGGCTGGAGAATCTGGGCGGCCTGCAGCATCGCCAGATCCTGCCTCAGCCAGGCTGGGTGGAGCATGACGCCAACGAGCTGCTAGACCATGTGCGGCAACTGGCGGCACACGCCGGCGATGCCGCCGCTCTCGGCCTCGACAACCAGGGCGAGACCGTTGTCGCCTGGGACGCGGACAGCGGCGAGCCCGTCTACAACGCCATCGTCTGGCAGGACGCGCGCACCCTCGACGTCACGGAACGACTGAAGGCCGAAGGCGCAGAATCGCTGACAGTCGCCCGCGCCGGCCTGCCCCTCGATCCCTATTTCTCAGCCAGCAAGTTGCGCTGGATCATCGATCAGGTACCTCGGGCGAAGGCGTTGCTGGATCGGGGCCGGCTGCGGCTTGGCACCAGCGACAGCTTCTTCCTCGACCGCCTCGCCGGAATCTACGCCACCGATGTCACGACCGCCTCGCGCACCAGCCTGATGAACCTGGATACCGGCCAGTGGGACCCGGAACTCTGCCGCCTGTTCGGCGTACCGATCGAAGCGCTGGCAGAAATTCGCCCGACTGTCGGCTCGTTCGGGACATTCGACGGCCTGGCCATCACCGCCAGCATCACCGACCAGCAGGCCGCTCTGTTCGGCCATGGCTGCCGGCGCGCGGGACAGGCGAAGATCACCTTCGGCACCGGCGCCTTCGCGCAAGCGGTCACCGCGCGCAATGTCGCAGCCGATAATGCCCTTGGCTTGCTGCGGACCGCCGCGTGGAAGATCGGTAGCGCCGCAATCATCTACGCCATCGAAGGCGGTGTGTACGACGCTGCATCAGCGGTGAACTGGGCGCGCGGTCTTGGCCTGTTCAAGGATTATGCCGAGATCGACGATTTTTCGGCGCCGCCCGCAATCGAGCGCAGCATCGTGTTCGTGCCCGCGCTATCGGGCCTCGCCGCGCCTTATTGGGACCGCAACGCCGCGGGCATGTGGCTCGGCCTTGGGCTCGATAGTACGAAGGCCGATATGATGCAGGCGCTGCTGGAGGGTATCGCGCTCCTCGCCGCCGAGGTCATTGATGCGATGCACAAGGCTGCGCCGCTCGACGGCGCGATCTCCATCGATGGCGGCCTCAGCAGCAATAGATACTTCTGCAAATTCCTAGCCCGCGCGCTCGGCAGGCCCGTCGCCGTCCCCGGGAGTGCCGAGCTCACGGGTCTGGGCACCGCGCAGATCGCCATGATCGGGACGGGGCTCTGTGACATCGACTCGCTGCCGCCTGCGTCTGTAGAACGGCGGCGCGAAACATCCGGGAACCCGCTTCCCACGCACCTGCGAATGCGATTCCGCAGTGCGGTAGAACGCTGCAGCGCCTGGCGATAGGCGCTGTCGATTCGCGAATCGGGCTGTTTCACGGCTTTACACGAATCGGGACTCAGCGCCAAAATTGCTTGCCCCCGGCAAGTGCACAGGGGAAGCACAACAAGGCGCGGTATCGACAAGGCCCGCGCTACGGCAAGGAGGCTCAAATCATGGCTCAAGAGCAAGGCACACAGGGCGTCTCCTATGAAAAGGTCGGCGCTGAATATTTTCAACAACGGGCTTTGAAACGTCACGCAGGCGTGTGGTCGCTCTGGGCCCTCGGCGTCGCGGCGGTTATCTCCGGCGACTTCTTCGGCTGGAACTATGGCCTGGCGACGGGCGGGTTCGGCGGCCTGCTAATCGCGTATCTGATCGTCATCGTCATGTATACGGGGCTCTGCTACAGTCTGGCGGAGATGTCGCCGGCCCTGCCGCACACCGGCGGCGCCTACTCGTTCGCGCGCACGGCGATGGGGCCCTGGGGCGGATTTCTCACCGGTCTCGGCGAGAACATGGAATATGTGATTACGCCCGGCGTGATCATCGTTTCCGTGGGCGCCTATCTCGGCGCGGTTTTCGGAACGCCACCCGAAGTCGCGTGGGTGTGGTGGGTCATTGTATTCATCGTTTTCGTCGGCCTGAACATCTGGGGCGTCGAGTTGTCGTTCCGGTTCACGGTCATCATTACGTTCGTGTCGATGGCGATTCTCATCTTCTTCTTCCTCGCGGCCTTGTCGATCTTCGACTACGACAGGTTTGCACTCAATATGGGGGTAGGTGCAGATGGGGCAGTTGTTGAGCTGCCAGAAGGCGGGGGGCCGTTCCTGCCGTTGGGTATCAGTGGCATCTTTGCCTCGTTGCCCTTCGCCATATGGTTCCTCCTGGCGATCGAGCAGCTACCGCTCGCGGCCGAAGAAAGTCACGATCCCAAGAGAGACATGCCCAAGGGTTTGCTGTGGGGCCTGCTGACGCTTGTCCTGCTGGGATTCCTGACGCTGCTGTTCAATGCCGGCGTACCGCCCGGCGCTTTCAAACTAGGATCATCGGCCCAACCGCTGCTGGACGGTCTTGTCGGCATCTTTGGCGACGGCATCGGCACGAAGTTCCTGGCGCTGTTGGCCGTTGCCGGCCTGATCGCCAGTTTCCACACCATTATCTATGCCTACGGCCGAAACATTTTCTCCCTCAGCCGCGCTGGCTATTTCCCGCGTTGGCTGTCCAGAACCCATGGAACGCGGAAGACCCCGCACGTAGCTCTGATCGCAGGCGGCGTGGTCAGTCTTGCCCTGGCGCTCGTGATGGACCGTCTGTTCGGCATGGCGTCGCTGGTCGGCGCCGCGCTGCTCAATCTTGCGGTGTTCGGTGCGGTCATCTCCTACGCCATGCAGGGAATCTCCTTCTATATCCTGCGGCGAGACTTTCCCAACATCGATCGGCCCTACCGAAGCCCGCTCGGCAATTTTGGTGCGCTTGCCTGTACTGTCATCGCGATCATCTGTTTGATCGCGATGTTCCTGAATGAGGCGTATCGGCCGGGTCTCTACGGTGCGGTCATCTGGTACGTGCTTGGCGTGCTGTACTTCGCGTTCATCGGTCGGCACAAGCTCGTGCTGTCGCCGGAAGAAGAGTTCGCGATGTCCCATCGCCGCAAGACCTAGTTACTCTAGCTTTCGCGACGCAACCCGGCGGCTGGGCTGGCCTCAGCCGCCGGGTCTGTTTAATGTGCTCAGCAATTCGTCGTTCCAATCCATAAGCTCACAGGGGAAGGACTTCATGCCCGCCACGCTGACCGGGGATAGCCTCAAGAAACTCATCAAGTCCGGCGAGATCGATACCGTGCTCGTCTGCATGGTCGACATGCAGGGGCGCCTGATGGGCAAGCGCTATACCGGGCATTTCTTCCTGGAGAGCGGCATCGACGAGGCCCACACTTGCGACTATCTGCTGGCCATCGACATGGAGATCGAGCCGGTGCCCGGCTACAAGGCCTCGTCCTGGGAGCGGGGCTATGGCGATTTCACGCTGAAGCCCGATCTCGGCACGTTGCGCCGCGTGCCCTGGCTGCCGGGCACGGCCATGGTGATCTGCGACGTGGTCGATCATCACGGCAACGAGGTACCCCACTCGCCGCGCCAGATCCTGAAGAAGCAGGTGGCGCGGGCGAAGAAGCTTGGCTTCGACGTCATGATGGCCGCCGAACTCGAGCTGTTCGTGTTCGACGAGTCCTACGAGTCGCTGCGCGCCAAGGACTACAAGAACATGAAGCATGCCGGCTGGTACATCGAAGACTATGTGATCCTGCAGACCACCAAGGAAGAGCCGCTGATCCGCGCCATCCGCAATTACATGGATGCGGCCGGCGTGCCCGTGGAATGCTCCAAGGGCGAATGGGGCCCGGGTCAGGAAGAGATCAACCTGAAATATGCCGAGGCCGTGGAGATGGCCGATCGCATCGCCATCTACAAGAACGGTGCCAAGGAAATTGCGCACCTGCAGGGCAAGGCCGTCTCCTTCATGGCCAAGATCGATCACAGCCTCGCCGGCAACAGTTTCCATCTGCATTCGTCGCTGTGGGACGTGAAATCGAAGAAGCCGATGTTCTACGACAAGGCGGCGCCGAGCCATATGTCGCAGCTCTTCTGCCACTATCTCGCGGGACAGCTCGCCGGCCTGCGGGAGTCGGCCTATTTCTTCGCGCCCTATGTGAATTCCTACAAGCGCTTCTCCGCCGGCACCTTTGCACCGACCAAGGCGGTCTGGTCGTTCGACAACCGCACCGCCGGCTTCCGCATCCTCGGCGAAGGCGGCGGCATGCGCTCGGAATGCCGCGTGCCCGGCGCCGACGTGAACCCCTACCTCGCCTTTGCCGCGGCGCTGGCGTGCGGCCTGCATGGCATCGAAAACAAGCTGAAGCTTGAGCCGGCCTTCAAAGGCAATGCCTACGAAGGCAAGAACATCCGGGAGGTGCCGAAATCCCTGCGCGATGCGCTGGCGCTGCTGGACAAATCCAAGCTCCTGCGTTCGGCGTTCGGCGACGACGTCATCGATCACTACCTCCATGCCGGCGACTGGGAACAGCAGGAATTCGACCGCCGCGTCACCGACTACGAACGCATCCGCATGTTCGAACGGGGGTGATGTCCGCGCCATGACCTTCGCCAACAAAACAGCCATCGTCACCGGCGCCGGCAGCGGCATGGGCCTCAATATCGCCCGCGATCTTCTGGCAGCGGGTGCCAAGGTGACGATGATCGATCTGAAGCCGGAGCGGCCGCCCGATCTGCCGGCCGACCGCGCGCTCTATCTGATCGGCGATGTTACCGACGATACCTTCATCTACAAGGCGATCGCCCACGCCTTCCACGACTCCGGACGGCTCGACTATCTGGTCAACGCCGCGGGCGTGCTCTGGTTCGGCCGCGACAAGTCGCTGGTGGAGATCGATCTGGATCTCTGGGACAAAATCCTTGCCATCGATCTCAAATCCATGGTCGTCACCACGCGCCACGCGGTGCCTTTCATGCAGCAGACCAGCGGCGGCGCCATGGTGCATGTCTCCTCGATCCAGTGCCTGCGCGGCGACGACAAACCCCAGGACGCGTATCAGGCGGCCAAGGCCGGCATGCTCGCACTGTCGAAATCCATCGCCATTCAGTTCGCCCGCGACAATATCCGCTCCAACTGCATCCTGCCCGGCCCCGTCGACTCGCCGATGCAGGACCGCTGGCGGCAAAACCCCGCGCAGAAAAAAGCCGTCGAAGCGGCCATCCCGTTGGGCCGCGTCGGCACCACCCAGGACATGGCCGACGCCGCGCTGTTCCTGCTCTCCGACAAGGCCCGCTACATCACCGGCACGGAACTCATTGTCGATGGCGGACTGATGGCACGGCCGTAGGTCCCCCGCGCGCGTACAACTTCCACGCGTATGTTCTCTATTTGTTCTTGACAACTTGAAGTAATGTCGCTGTACTCCCTCCGGGCAAATTTTCATGGAGACGAGCCATGCGCGATCTTCCTCGCTTCGGCCACGAACTTGCCGAGGCCCAGGAGCGACTCGACGAAGTGCTGGCGCGCTGTGCGATGCGGCTGAAGGCCTGCGGCGCCGTTGCCGGCGCGAACGACAACTTCCCGTTCTCCGGCAAGAGCGCAGGCGACAATGGCTGCCCTTCGGATGACGCCGATGCCGCCGCACGGGACAACACCGGATAAGCCGCTGTTCCATTGCCTGTATGGAAGCGCCCTCCTAGAGTCGCGTGGTCCTGCCGCCGCCGGCGGCCAAGAAAATTCCAGGGAGGACCTTCGCACCCATGGCCGATGTCCAGAAAACCATCACGCCGATCGACGGCAGCGTGCTCGTCACCCGCAAGCTGGCGACGAAGAAGCAGATTGCCGAAGCGCTGGCCGCCGCTCGTAAGGCTCAAGGCGCTTGGAAGCATGTGCCGGTCGCCGAGCGCGGCCGCGTCGTCGCCAAGGCCGTGGATTACTTCATCGCCCACAAGCAGGAAATCGCCGAGGAATTGACCCGCCAGATCGGCCGCCCAATCAGCCAGTCGCCCGGCGAGATGCGCGGCTTCGAAGAGCGGGCCCGCTACATGATCGAGATCGCGCCCAGCGCGCTCGGCGACGTCCCCGCGGAGCCGCGGCCCGGCTTCACCCGCTTCATCCGCCGCGAGCCGCTGGGCGTCGTTTTTATCGTGGCACCCTGGAACTATCCCTACCTCACCTCGGTCAATGGCGTTGTGCCCGCGCTGATGGCCGGCAATGCGGTGATCCTCAAGCATTCGGCGCAGACGCCGCTCTGCGCCGAGCGCTTCGCCGCCGCCTTCAAGGAGGCCGGCCTGCCCAAGGGCCTGTTCCAGCATCTGCATATGTCCCACGATGACACGCTGAAGCTGATCGGCACCGATGGCATCGACTATGTGAACTTCACCGGCAGCGTGCCCGCCGGCCATGCCATCGTGCAGGCGGCATCCGACCGCTTCATCGGCCTGGGGCTGGAGCTCGGCGGCTGCGACCCCGCCTATGTACGCGCCGACGCCAATCTCGCCCACGCCATCGAGAATCTGGTTGATGGCGCCATGTTCAATTCCGGCCAATCCTGCTGCGGCATCCAGCGGGTCTATGTGCATCAGGATCTCTACAAGCCGTTCCTCGACGGCTTTGTCGACCTGACCAAGAAGTACAATCTCGGCAATCCGCTGGAGAGCGGCGTCAATCTCGGCCCCGTGGTGCGCGCCCGCGCCGCCGACGAAATCCGCAAGCAGGTCGCCAAGGCCACGCGCCAGGGCGCCAAGCCGCTGATCGACTCCAAGCATTTCAAGGCCGACAAGAAGGGTACTGCCTATGTGGCGCCCCAGGTGTTCAAGGTCGACAGCAACAAGAACTCCGTGATGCAAGAGGAATGCTTCGGCCCGGTCGCCGGCATCATGAAGGTGAAGAACGACGAGGAGGCGATCCGTCACATGAACGACAGCGCCTTCGGCCTCACCGCCGCCATCTGGACGTCCGACGAAAAATCCGCGCTGGAGATCGGCAACCGCATCGACACGGGCACCTGGTTCATGAACCGCTGCGATTATCTGGATCCGGCCCTCGGCTGGACCGGCGTCAAAGACTCCGGCCGCGGCTGCACGCTCTCCCGCGTTGGCTATGAATATCTGACGCGGCCGAAATCATTCCACCTGCGCACGCAGATTTAGGCGGGCCAATTCAGCGGCTATGCCCGCGCCGCGTGGCGCCAAGAACAAGCGGGGAACAAGCCCAAGGGCGACCGCGGTGTTTTCGGGCCTGTCAAAGCGGCGCGGCGGCGCTAGATTGCGCTTCTTCCATCACCTACGAACCCAGGCAAAAACCACCGAGGATCCGACATGACCGCCACGGCCCCCCGCGGAAACTGGAACTATCCCACCAAGGTGCGCTTCGGCGCCGGCCGCATCGCCGAGCTGCCCGACGCCTGCAAGGAGCTGGGCATGAAGCGGCCGCTGATCGTCACCGATCCCGGCCTGGCGGCGCTGCCGATGATCAAGGAGGCCGTCGCTGCCAACGAGAAGGCGGGTCTCTCCACCGGCGTCTTTTCTGACATCAAGAGCAATCCCAACGGCAAGAACGTGGAGGACGGAATCAAGGCCTATCGCTCCGGCAAGCATGATGGCGTCGTCGCCTTCGGCGGCGGCAGCGCGCTGGATGCCGGCAAGGCCATTGCGCTGATGGCCGGCCAGAAGCGGCCGATCTGGGATTTCGAGGATGTAGGCGACAACTGGCTGCGGGTCGATCCCGCGGGCGTGGCGCCGATCATCGCCGTGCCCACCACGTCAGGCACCGGCTCGGAAGTGGGCCGCGTCTCCGTCATCACCAAGGAGGACACGCACCAGAAGAAGCTGATCTTCCATCCGAAGGTGCAGCCCTCCATCGTCATCGACGATCCCGCGCTGACCGTGGGCCTGCCGGCGAAGATCACCGCTGCCACCGGCATGGACGCGCTGGCCCATTGCTTTGAGGCCTATTGCGCGCCCGGCTATCATCCGATGGCCGACGGCATCGCGCTCGAGGGCATGCGGCTGATCAAGGAGTGGCTGCCGACGGCGGTGAAGGACGGCAAGAACCTGGAGGCGCGCTCCCACATGATGGCGGCGGCCACCATGGGCGCCACCGCGTTCCAGAAAGGGCTGGGCGCGATCCATTCCCTCTCCCATCCCGTCGGCGCCGTCTACGACACCCATCACGGCCTGACCAACGCGGTCGTCATGCCCTATGTCATGCAGTTCAACCGCAAGGCGATCGAGGAAAAGATGACCCGCCTCGCCGCCTATCTCGGCCTGAAGAATCCCGGCTATCAGGCGGTGCTGGACTGGGTGCTCGAGCTGCGCAAGGAGATCGGCATCCCCCACACGTTGAAGGACATCGGCGTCGGCACCGACAAGCTGGACTCGCTCTCAGAGGAAGCGTTCAACGATCCCTCCACCGGCGGCAATCCCGTCCCCGCCGGCGTCCCCGAGATGAAGCAGATGTTCATCGCGAGCATCGAGGGGCGGTTGTAGATAGCGACCCTCCTTCAGCAAATTCGATTGCAGCAATGGTTTTCATTCTTGGTTCTCAGCGAAAAGATGTCGGCAACGTCGTCGCTGCATTCAAGGAATACCAAAGGTATCTCGAACATTATCGCGATCGCTTTCCTGCATCAGCGTGGGCATTGGCAACTTCAGATTGGTACTTCGATTTTGCCAATCAGCGCTGCCCGCATGATGGCTCCCTGCAGTGGATCAAGATCGAAGAGCTCGAAGGCGGCGAAGAGCCCGGAGACAAGCTTGTTTCCATCAAAACGCGGCTGAGGAGCGCGCATGGCAATGGATGGATTGAGTTTCACTATCCGCGCGTCTACTCATACCGCTTGGCATTGTTCAGCGATTACAACTACGGCAGCAGGCATGGACACGCGGATTGGCTTTATGACGAGTTCAGATGGGCAGGCGAGGGGCGTGTGATGCACGAAATCGAGTGGGCAAGGACGGACGATACCGCTCACTGGTTCATCGAAGCTTCCGATGTAGTGTATCGCTGGACCTATTCCGCAAAGTAGCGATAAGCGCAACGCGGTTATGTCGCGCCAGCCGCTTCGTGAACTCCGTGCTTTGTGGTGAATGTCTCACGCGCGGTCCCTATCCAACCTCCACCACCAGCTCCGTCGGCCCGCCCGGTGCATTGATGGTCCAGCCGGGAATCTGGAGATCGAAGGGGCATGACGACACCACGCAGATCAGGTCCATCCTCGCCCTGAGTTCCACATAGCCGCCCGGCGGCACGCTGTTGGGCGGCGACAGCAGCTTGCCGTCGGCATCGACCGCCGTGTTGGTGAAGAAGTTCACCGGCTGCGGCACCACATCGATCGGATGGCCGAGGCGCGCCATGGCGTTGCGCAGATTCTCCGAGCAGCTGGCGTGGGGGCCGACGAAACCGAACTGCTCATAGCGCGCCTGATCGCAAGCCGCGATCATCATGTCATGCATGCCGCCGGCGCCGTCCTCCAGGAAATCCAGCATCGGCCGGCGGAAACTCGAGAGGAACGTGTCGCCCGGGCGCGGCTTGATGGATCTCGTCGTCACCCAGCTATGCATGGGCGACAGCCACTCCCGCAGATTGTCGGCGGCATAGGCGAAGAAATCCGCCGCCTGCGCGCCCTTCGGCGTGGTTAGCCGCAACCGCTGCCCCCGCACCACGCGAAACGCCAACCCCCCCCGGGCGGGAATTGTCTCTGTTATCATGCTGTGCTGCCCCCGTATCGCAGCCGAGCGCTGCAAGGCCCGAAACCGCGGCCGAATCGCACCGACGCTTGTTGATCCCCGAAGAAGTCAGCTTAGGGCAGTTCGTCGGCCCAGCATTCTCCCTTTTTCCCGTTTGATCCCGACTCGCATACCAACATGAATTTCGTGCCTGAATCGCTTCTGCAAACTACCTGGTCTTCTTGGTTCCGCCAGCATTTTTTTGCTTTGTTCGGGGCTCGCACAAGCTCAGCGCGTTCCTCTCGCACAGCCTGCGCTTCGTCGATACGATTCAATCTTTCGAGAACACTGGCCTCGACCTCAAGCGCATTCGCCAGCATCGACCAATAGAGTGGCCATTCCTCGTAGAGCCATCTGGTACCTGCCGTGTTTTGTGCAGCAAGCTCGTAGGCACGCCCGAGATTATTGCGCTCCATCTCAAATTCCGTCCAAGCGAGAAGAGTGGCGTATCTCCCAATATCGAACTGCTCGTTCGGGTTGGATAGCTTGTCGTATGCCTGGGCAAACAGTTGCTCAGCCCTCTCAGTCACCCCACTACGGCTCCACTGGCCCGCAAGGGACACCATGAGCTGGGCAAGGTTGCCGGCGGCGGCCCATCCATTCTCCCCAGGGCACTCGCGTTGTGATTTGGTAAGTGCGGCATCGATCGCACATAGCGAAGATCTTTCGCTGATACCCCGATGCAACAACTCGCGCAGTGTCCACTCAGCGGATTGATCGATTCCTGTGGTTGTACCCCGGCAAAGCGAAGGCGCGGCTCTGGATTCCTCCGGGCAACCGATCCAGAAATTGAGTTCGTTGCGTTTAGCCCCCATCTCCTCCGCTGGCTGCAGCTCAGACACCTCCGCGAGACTTTGTGCTGGAGAAATACGGGGCGCCAACTCGCCTCCACTGTCTCCAACCAGGGGAAGGATGACGCACCACGGTAACAAGAAGGCACTGCACGCGCTCATATCCGCTTCTGACCCCTGATTTCGATTTCGATCTTCACGCTAAAGTTGCTGGCATTTAGGATTACAACCTCGACGGGGTGGAGATAGCCGTCTGCCGGAACATCAAAGTTCACGCCTTCTCCGACCACAATATTGTCCATACCAAGCGGATCTTCGATGACCTCGCTGTCGCGCTGTCGTCCATCACGGTTTACTGCGACTGTAACGTTCGTTCTCGAGTCCGGCGATATCGGATGTTGGCGTGTCGGAACACCCCTCACGGATGCAATGGCGGTGAAACTGCCTGCTGCCAGGCTTTTTACCAGTCGAGCAGGTTCACCTGGTTCAAGTGTAAACGGATCGACTCTCGGTGTTATGACTTGCGCAGGATTAGGGCGCGAAAGCTCCGAGTCGTCACGCGTCGCGATCGAGTCGTTCCGCCGCGCTTCGGCCCGCCGCTTTGCCTCCTGGGCGAGGGCGCGCCGCTTCTGCTCCGTCACCTCGATGGCATCGGCGGCCTCCTGGACGGTTGGCCCGGCCGTTGGCGTCGTCCGCTCGAACGACGGCTTCCAGCCCGTGGCGGCGAGGCGGCGCATTTCCTCCACTTCGATGCGCTTCAGCTTTTCCTGCCGCAGCAGGCGCCGCTGCATTTCCTTTTGGGCGTCCTCGAGTTCCCGATCCCTCGGCGTGCCGGTCATAGCGATTTTCCTCCGCAGCGATTTTTTTGTTCTTCCAAACTTTAGCTGAATTGCGTATCTTCTGTCAAGAACAAAGATCGAACATTCGAGACGCGGAGAGTTTCATTGCTGATTCAAAGGGACAGCCGCCGCCGTGCCGTCTTATGTGTATTGCATAATATGGTAGACGGCGTGCGCAACCATTGCGGGATAATCCCCCGCTGGATGATCGCTCCAGCGGCTTCTCGCTGGACAGGGGTCCATCGCTCGGATTGAGGGCCGCCGCTGGACGGTCCAGCGGAGGAAGGTCAGCCCGCCCCCTCCTCCAGGGACAGGAGCGAGGCGTTGCCGCCGGCGGCGGTGGTGTCGATGGTGAGGGTACGCTCGGTGGCGAAGCGGTGGAGATAGCGCGGCCCGCCGGCCTTCGGCCCGGTGCCGGAGAGGCCTTCGCCGCCGAAGGGCTGCACGCCCACCACGGCGCCGATCATGTTGCGGTTGACATAGGCGTTGCCCACCCGCAGCCGTTCATGGATGTAGCGCACGCGGGAATCGATGCGGCTGTGGATGCCGAGCGTGAGCCCGTAGCCGGTGGCGTTGATGGCGTCCAGCACCGCGTCCAACCGCTCGCCGTCATAGCGGATGACATGGAGGATCGGGCCGAACACCTCCTTCTCCAGCCGCGAGAGTTTATCGATCCGATAAGCCTGCGGCGCGAGGAAGCTGCCATGGGCACAGTCCTTGGGCAGCGTCAGTTCGTGGATCAGCTGCCCTTCCCGCTTCATGCGCACGGCATGAGCTTCCAATATTGCTTTCGCTTCCTCGTCGATCACCGGGCCGACATCGGTGGCCAGCAGCGCAGGATCGCCGATCTTCAGCTCCGCCATGGCGCCCGCCAGCATCTCCTCGATCTTCGGCGCTACGTCCTCCTGCAGGAACAGCACCCGCAGCGCCGAGCAGCGCTGCCCCGCGCTCTGGAAGCTGGAGATCAGCACGTCGCGCACCACCTGCTCCGGCAGCGCCGACGAATCGACGATCATCGCGTTCTGGCCGCCGGTCTCCGCGATCAGCGGCACGATCGGCCCGCTGCGCGCGGCCAGCACGCGGTTAATGGCCCGCGCCGTATCGGTGGAACCGGTGAAGGCGACGCCGGCGATATCCGGATGGGCCACCAGGGGTGCCCCCACATTGGGCCCGTCACCCGGCAAGAGATGCAACGCATCGGCGGGCACGCCGGCTTGATGAAGCAGCTTCACCGCAGCGGCGGCAATCAGGGGCGACTGCTCCGCCGGCTTGGCGATCACCGCATTGCCCGCGGCCAGCGCCGCCGTGACCTGCCCCATAAAAATCGCCAGCGGAAAATTCCAGGGCGAGATGCAGGCGAACACACCGCGGCCTTCCAGCGCGATCTGATTACGCTCGCCGGTCGGCCCCGGCAGCGCCAGCGGCGCTGCAAAATCCACCCGCGCCCGCTCGGCATAGTAGCGGCAGAAATCCACCGCCTCGCGCAGCTCGGCCAGCGCATCCGGAATCGTTTTGCCGGCCTCGCGCACGCAGAGCGCCATCAGCCGGCCGCGATTCTGCTCCATCAGATCGGCGGCGCGGTCCAGGCAATCGGCGCGGTCTGTCGCCCGCGTGCCATCCCACATCGGCGCCGCCCGCAGCGCCCGTTGCATCGCAGCACCCACATCGTCTCTTGTCGCTTCAGCGACCTTGCCGACAACGCGGCGGCGGTCGGCGGGGTCGGTGATCGGACGCGATGCGCCGCTCTTTGCCACGCCGCCGATCAGCGGCGCGGCGCTCCAACCTTCAGCCGAGGCGCGCTCCATTTCCCGGGCCAGCGGCTGCAACTCATTGAGGTCGGTGAGGTCGATGCCGCGGGAATTGCGCCTGACATCGCCGAACAGCTTCGCCGGCAAGGGAATGCGCGGATGGGGTTTGACAGCATGCTTGCGCAGCCGCGCCACCGGATCGCCGATCAACTCGTCGATCGGCGCCGCCTCGTCGACGATGCGGTTGACGAACGAGGTGTTGGCGCCGTTCTCCAGCAGCCGCCGCACCAGATAGGCCAGCAGATCCTCTTGGCTGCCGACGGGCGCATAGATGCGCGCGGGAATGTTCAGCTTGTCGGCGCCGACCACCTCGTCATAGAGCGCGTCGCCCATGCCGTGCAGCCGCTGGAACTCGAAATCCCGGCTATTGCCCGCCATCTCCACGATCGCCGACAGCGTGTGAGCGTTGTGGGTGGCGAACATCGGAAAGAACGCTGCGCCATCGGCCAGCAGCTTGCGCGCCCCGGCGAGATAGGACACGTCGGTGGCGGTTTTTCGTGTGAAGACGGGATAGCCCGGCAGGCCGCGCTCCTGGCTCCATTTGATCTCGCTGTCCCAGTAAGCGCCTTTCACCAGCCGCACCATCAGCCGCCGCTTGTGACGCTGCGCCATCGCCTGCAGCCAATCGATCAGCGGCAGACAGCGTTTCTGATAGCCCTGAATCGCCAGCCCCAATCCTTCCCAACCCTTCAGCGACGGATCCCCGCTAATGGCCTCGATCACATCCAAAGAGATATCGAGACGCTCTGCCTCCTCGGCATCGATCGTGAAGCTGATATCGGTGGCCTTCGCTGCCTGCGCCAGCTTCAGCACCCGCGGCACCAGTTCGCGCATCACGCGCGCGCTCTGCGCGAATTCATAGCGCGGATGCAGCGCCGACAGCTTGACCGAGATCCCCGGCCCCACGAACGGCCCGCGACCTCCCGCCGCCTTGCCGATGGCCCCGATGGCGTCGTGATAAGCGCGGTCATAGCGTTCGGCATCGCGCATCGTGCGCGCCGCTTCGCCCAGCATGTCGTAGGAATAGCGGTAGCCGCGTTTCTCCATTGCCTCGGCGCGCTCCAGCGCCTCGCCAATGTCGCGGCCCATGACGAACTGCCGGCCGAGGATGCGCATGGCCTGGGTGACCGCCTGGCGGATCACCGGCTCGCCGCTGCGCACCACCAACCGCCGCAGCATGCCGCCGAGATCGCGCGTCTCCGCGCTGTCAAAGCGCATGATGCGGCCGGTAAGCATCAAGGCCCAGGTGGAGGCGTTGACCAGCAGCGACTCGCTCGTGCCCAGATGCTTCTCCCAATCGGCGTCGGCCAGCTTGTCCTTGATCAGCTCGTCGGCGGTCTCCGCGTCGGGAATGCGCAGCAGCGCTTCCGCCAGGCACATCAGCACCACGCCCTCGCGGCTCGAGAGCTGATATTCATGCATGAAGGCATCGATGCCGCCTTGCCCAACGCGCTGCTCCCGCACCTTCCGCACGAGATCGCGGGCCCGCGCGGCGATGCGGTCGAGCAGCTCCGCCGGCAATTCGGCTTCGCGGAGAAGCTGCTCGACGACAGCGGTTTCATCAGCGCGGTAGGCGTCGCGCAGGCGCTGGCGGAGCGGAGCGGCGGCTGTGGGCCGTTCGGAAAAGATCATGGCGGGCATGGCATCGGCTGGGCCTGTCTATTACCCTCTGGCGTTCCTGTTGACCATGGCTTCCCCCGCAAGACAATCCCGCATCGGAGACCCTCCCATGATTTCCTTCAATCGGCTGGCGCGCGGTGCTCGCCGCGCTGTTCCGGCGGCCGCTGTATCACTATCCCTTGCAGCCGCTCCGGCCCTGGCCGATGTCAGTTGCCCCATGAATATCAGCGTTGGCCAGAGCCTGGCCGCGCCGGTAGCCGACTGGACCGAGGGCGCCGAGGATCTGCCGACCGAGCTGTCGGGCCTCACGGTCTTCGACGGACCGCCGGAAGAGCTGGCCTCGCTGGTGCCCGACGGCGACAGCGAAACGGACAAGACGGCGACCGAGTACTGGACCCTGGCGGCCAATCCGCGCGGCTACTGGATCACCTGCCGCTATGCCAGCACCACGGTGACCCTGACTCGCCGGCTGCCGAACTCGGCGACGCGCTGCGAGGTCGTGCGCGAGAAGGAGATCGCCTTCATCGGCGGCCAGAAGGTCGTGCACAGCATGGCCTGCAGCCCGTAGGCGGTTCAGGCCACCAAGAACCGGTGGATTGTCGTGCTGGTGAACGTTTCGCCGGGGCGCAGGACGGTAGACGGGAATTGCGGCTTGTTCGGGGAATCCGGGAAATGCTGGGTTTCCAGGCAGAGCCCGTCGCTCTGCCGGTAGAGGCCGCCGCCGGAGCCCGCCAGCGTGCCGTCGAGATAATTGCCGGTGTAGAACTGAATGCCGGGCTCGGTGGTCAGCACCTCCATGACCCGGCCGCTGGCCGGATCCTCCAGCCGGGCGGCGAGGACCGGCGACTTACCGCCGCCGCCCATCACCACCCAATTGTGATCATAGCCGCGGCCATTGATCAGCTGCGGATGCGGTTGGCGGATTCGTTCACCAATGCGAGCCGATTTCCGGAAATCGAACGGGGTGTCTGCGACCCCGACGACGTCGCCGGTGGGTATCGACGCTGCATCGGCCGCTGTGAATCTATCAGCGTTGAGCATGATGCGGTGATCGAGGATGCTGCCGGCGCCGTTGCCCGCGAGATTGAAGTAGGCGTGGTTGGTGAGGTTCAGCACCGTCGGCTTGTCCGTGGTCGCCTTGTAGTCGATGCGCCACTCGTTGCCGGACGTCACGCTGTAGACGACCGTGACATCGAGGTTGCCCGGAAAGCCCTCCGCGCCATCGGGACTGCGGTGGGTCAGCTCCAATCCAACGTCCGCTTCCACCGTCACCTCCCGCACGCGCCAGACTTGTTTGTCGAGTGCCTTCAAGCCGCCATGGAGCGTGTTCGGCCCGTTGTTCGCCGGCAGCCGGTGTTCGACGCCGTCGAGCGTGAACCGGGCACCACCGATGCGGTTGGCATAGCGGCCGGTAATGCAGCCGAAGTACGGGCTCTTCGTCAGGTAATCCTCGAGCCTGTCGAAGCCGAGGGTGATGTTGCCCAACTTGCCCTGCCGGTCAGGTATTTCAATGCGCGTAACGGTGCCGCCGTAAGGGATCACGCCGATGCGGAGCTTGCCGGCGCTCAGCAGGTACTCATCGACCGCCGTCCCGTCCGGCATCTTGCCGAAGGGATTCTTTTCGATGCGGCCGGCGGCTTCGGGCATTGGCTGAAAATCCTTGCTGAGGTGGTCGATGCGCAATCTCCGCCGCCATCCGTCGCGATGTCAAGGATTGGCAATGCGGCGGGTCGCCAGCATGCGCCGACCGCATCACTCCCGATCGTTCACCACATGGTAAGTATTGACTTACGGATGGAATTCGGAGTATGGTAAGCCATGACTTACGCTTCTGCCCTGATCGCCCTCGCCGATCCGACCCGCCGCGCAGTGTTCGACCGGCTGCGCCGCGGGCCGCGCAGCGTCGCCGAGATCGCCGCCGGCCTGCCGGTGAGCCGCCCCGCCGTGTCCCAGCATCTGCGTGCGCTGAAGCAGGCGCGGCTGGTGCGGTTCGAGCGACAGGGCACGCAGAATCTTTACGCCGTCAACCCGGCCGGGCTCGCGGCGCTGCGCGCCTATCTCGACTCGTTCTGGGACGATGTGCTGGCGCAGTTCGCGCTGGCCGCCGAGGAAATGGAAGGAGAAGCCGATGCCAAGAGAAAACGGCGAAACACTCGCTCCGGTGCAAAAGACCGTCCGCGTCAAGGGAGGCGTTGAAGCGGCTTTCCGCCTGTTCACCGATGGCATCGGCAAGTGGTGGCCGTTGGCCACACACTCGGTCTGCCAGAACGACGCCGTTGCCTGCGCGGTGGAGGGCCGCATCGGCGGCCGCTTCTTTGAACGCGACCGCGCCGGCAAGGAGCATGTCTGGGGCACGGTGACAGCCTGGGAACCGCCTGATCGCGTCGCCTTCACCTGGCATCCCGGCCGCGCCGCCGACACCGCGCAGGGAGTGGAGGTGCGATTCAGCCACGCCGGCGCCGGCATGACCCTAGTGGAGCTGACGCACAGCGGCTGGGAGCGCCTGGGCGCGAAAGCGTCCACCACGCGCGAGAGCTACACGAAGGGCTGGGACTTCGTGCTTGGCGAATGTTTCGCCAGGGCGGCCTAATGGAAATCCCGCGATGGAAAGGACGGATCGCGGCGCGGCAATGCGGTACGCGTGCCATCGCCACGCGGCGGCATTACCGGCTTATCGATCTCCGGCTCTTCCGCCATCATCGCCATGTCCTGCAGATGATCGGTGAGATCGACGATCCGGTCGGCGATGACATGGATGACGATGCCTTCGCGCTGCAGCTTGCCGGTGACGCCCATCAGGCTGCAGGTGAGGACCGTGCGGCGGAAGCGTTCGAAGGCCCTGGGCCAGATGATGATGTTGGCGACGCCGGTCTCATCCTCCAGCGTCGCAAAGATGACGCCGCTGGCGGTGCCCGGCCGCTGGCGCACCAGTACCAGCCCCGCCACCTTGACCGTCGTGTCGTTGGCGATATCAGCCAGCCGCGACGCCTGCACATAGCCCTGCGCCTGCATCCGCGCCCGCAGCAGCGCCAGCGGATGGCGCTTCAGGGAGAGATGCAGCGTGCGGTAATCCTCGGCCACATGCTCGCCGATGCCCATCACCGGCAGCGCCGCCGCCGGCTCGTTTCCCTGCTCCTCCTCGCCCATGGCGGCGAACAGCGGCAGCGGCTCGGCCGGCAGGCCCTTCACTGCCCACAAGGCCTCGCGCCGGTCGAGGCCCATGGAGCGAAACGCATCGGCCCGCGCCAGCGCCTCCAGGCTGCGCGTGCCGATGGCGGCGCGGCGCCAGAGCTGCAGTGGATCGCCATAGCCGTTGCCGCGCGCTGCTACCAGCCGCTCCGCCTCGGCCTCCGCCAAGCCCATGATCTGCCGGAGACCGAGGCGCAGCGCATAGCCGCCGCCCCCCGCCGGCTCCAGCGTGCAATCCCAGTTGCTGCAATTCGCATCTACCGGAAGCACAGTAACGCCATGATCGTGCGCGTCGCGCACGATCTGGGCCGGCGCATAAAAGCCCATGGGCTGGCTGTTCAGCAGAGCGCAGGCGAACACCGCGGGATAGTGGCATTTCATCCAGGCGGAATCATAGGCGAGCAGCGCGAAGCTGGCGGCATGGCTTTCGGGAAAGCCGTATTCGCCGAAGCCTTCGATCTGCCGGAAGCAGCGCTCGGCGAAGCCGCGGTCATAGCCGCGCGCGACCATGCCTTCCACCAGCTTGGTCTGGAAAGTGTGGATCGTGCCCACCTTGCGGAAAGTCGCCATGGCGCGGCGCAGCCGGTCGGCCTCGTCGGGCGTGAAGCCGGCAGCGACGATGGCGATGCGCATCGCCTGCTCCTGGAACAGCGGCACGCCCATCGTCTTGCCCAGCAC
>Ga0184626_10000111_pt1 | contig 19343 bp, 13 predicted proteins | sample PLM3_60_b1_FD_133142 | JGI IMG/M metagenome (GOLD analysis project Ga0184626, IMG submission 133142) | Groundwater sediment microbial communities from an aquifer in East River, Colorado, USA - PLM3_60_b1 | ecosystem: Environmental > Terrestrial > Soil > Riparian zone | place: USA: East River... | reverse complement strand
GTGGAAGGGACAGAGAAGGTAGATCTCGGCAGGGGAAATGTGTTTGTAGCAAATCATCGAAGTCTAATCGATGTTTGTGCGGTCTTTCTCGCGCTTCCCGGTGATCTTCGGTTTCTTGCTAAAAAGGAGCTATACAAGATTCCTTTGGTATCATTTGCACTCCGAACCATGGGGATCATTGAGGTAGACCGAACCGATTCAGAAGCCGCTGCAAGGAGCATCGACCGTGCTGTTTCCGAAATCCGGGCCGGGCGCTCCGTGATTCTGTTTCCTGAGGGTACACGCAGCCGTCAGCCGCATTTGCTCCCCTTTAAAAAAGGCGCCTTCGTCCTGGCGATCAAAGCTCAGGCTCCCATTGTTCCGGTTACCTTGTTGGGGATGGACCAGGCTTTGAAACCAGACACAATTCTTCTGTACCCTTCTACGGTTAGGCTCGTTATTCATGATCCGATCGAAACGGCAGGAATGACGCTCGAAGACCGGAATTGGCTGTTAGAAAAAGCTCGCGCTACGATTGAAGAAACTTTCACGGATAGACAAAACAAAGCGGAGGTTTAATTTTCGAGAATGCGGTAGATCGTATCTCGCTTGAACGGGTGGAATCCTGCGTCCTGAATGAGACGTCGCAAATCTTCTTCTGTCGCACAGTTGCGAGCTCCTGCTGCGGAGACCACATTTTCTTCGATCATAATGCTTCCCATATCATTTGCGCCAAAATCGAGTGCCACCTGACCGAGCTTCCATCCTTGCGTCAGCCAGGAACTCTGCACATTTTCGATGTTGTCCAGAAAAATGCGTGAGATGGCAAGCGTCTTTAGAAAATCGGCTGCTGTCGAAGTTGGACACTGCAGGAGGGTGTTTTCCGGCTGGAATGTCCAGCAGATGTAGGACATAAACCCGCGTGTTTTGTCCTGCAAATCGCGAATCTTTTGCAGATGTTCGGCCCGTTCTTCCAGAGTTTCCACGTGTCCGAACATCATGGTGGCACTGGAACGCAAACCCTGGCGGTGCACTTCTTCATGAACTGCAAGCCAGTCATCACTCATACACTTGCGAGGAGAAATCACGCGCCGGACTCGGTCCACCAGAATCTCGCCACCGCCTCCGGGGAGTGAATCTAATCCCGCAGCAATTAACCTCTCTACAACCGTCCGCAAGGGCAATCGCGAGACATGACAAAGGTTTACGATCTCAGGCGGCGAAAATCCATGAATCCAGATTGTCGGAAACTTCTCATGAATATGATGCAGCAAGGCCTCATACCATTCGACCTTTAGTTCAGGATGAAGTCCGCCCTGCATAAGAATGCCTGTCCCGCCAAGCGCCAGCGTTTCTTCGATCTTTTTGTCCAGTACCTCATAGCCGTGGACATAGGAATCTGATTCGCTCGCGGAGCGGTAAAACGCGCAGAACGAACATTCCACATTGCAGATGTTTGTGTAATTGATATTGCGATCGATAATATAGGTCACCGCACGGTCTGTATGAAACTTTCGCCGCATAAAATCGGCAGCCATTCCCAGCTCCAGCAAATCCGCGCTGTGAAACAACCGGACGGCATCCTGTTTCGTGAGCCGCCCGCCGTCGTAAACTTTCTCCAGGCTCTGTGTTGCGCTTTCGACTGCTACGCCCATATGTCCCTTCTCATATGATTAATGAAACCAAGTTCTGCTGCCAGAGTAAAAAATCGCAATAATCCTTCATAGTCACTTCGCACAAGATGATAATGCAAATCATCAGTATAATATCTCTTCAGAAAGGAGGAATCCACCGGCAGAGTTTCTTTTGCCATCGAATAAATCGCATCCCAGTTTCCTGTTGCCTTTTCATAAGCGCGGTAGAGGATTTGTTTTTCCTCCTCCTCAAGCTGTCTGTTGCTTGCCCAGAAAGCGAACACAAAAGGAAATCCGGTCAAAGAATACCACTCCGCCGCAAGATCGTAATGATCGTAATCCGATTTTTCCGTCAGAATCGCTTCATCCCCAATTACAAGAGCGGCATCATGCCGGCGCAGAAGTTCATGGATGTTGTAAATCACATTCGAGTGGAATTCGGGAGTGTTTCCATACTTCTCTTTCAGAATGATTTTTAGAAGCGTGACTGAGGTTAAAGAGGCCGAATCCGTAGCAACGCTTCGCACCAGATCCAATGGTTTCTTTGAAAATACAAAAACACTTTCGCTGCGTGTTTTGGCGGCGATTCCGAGTCCCTTGATGGCGCGGATAGTGGGATCCATTTGTGTTCCGATCACCGGGATCAAACCCACATCCGCCTCGCGCGAGATCAGTTTTTGATAACAGACGGAAGGCGTTTCAAATGTGAGAGTAACAGATGGTTCGTCCTCAAGCCGGTAAATCAGAGGAAGCGCATTGATGTAACGGACGGCCGAAATGCGCATGAGACCGACGACTTATTTGGTTACTTCGATTGTTTCCGAGTTGATTCTCAGATCATCAAAATAAGCCCGGCTAGTTCCGGCGGTTACAAGTCCAATCTTGCCGCCCGTGCTGGTTTCGTCCTGTGCGTCCAGTAGCAATTCGCCGTCCACGAAACCTTTGATTCTATCGAGATAGCAAACAGCTTTCAGGTCATACCAGCGGTCCGCGTCGAAAGTGTGTTCGACACGCTTCAACACCTTGAGCCCCCCGAGACTCGCTTTTGTGAGCGTGATCCGCTTGTCTTTGCTGTTTACAAAAAGCATGTAGAAGCTGTAAAGATTCCTGTACCGGAGGATCAGCCCGGCCGATTGGGTCTCCTGATTTTCGCTGCTCAGGTACAGGCGAACCGAAGCGTCGAAGTCGAAGTAGTCCTTATCTTTGATCAAGGCCTTTGGAAAGTCAGCGTACTTCACCGCCTGACTGAGAAACGCCTGATTCTGCTTTGGTAAGGTTGCGATCTCCCATTTTCCAGAAACAGACTCCAGCCGGTCCAGTGTCTCCGGAGTGTTCAATTTCCAATTCTGATTGATGGTTCTGGGCGTATACGTGGCCGCAAGCAACAGGAGCGACAACAAGAGAACAACGAAGTATTTTTTCATGCAGACCTAGAAATCGTAGCCAATCGAGAAATCGAAATTGATTCCATCTGTAACCTCGAATGTCGTTGGTTCGTCCGGATCGATAGAAAACAATGGCCGTCCCTGACCATAGACTTTGGAAAAATCAAAGTTGAATGGAAGTCCGCCCGCAAACACGGTAAAACCGATTCCGAAAGCTCCAGCACCCTCCTTAAAATCAAGTGTAAACGGCAGGCCATTTACTTCACGTGTGGAAGCGGATATCTGAAGATCCTCATTGAAACTGGTTCTGAAATAATCCACAAACACTTTGCCGCGAAGCTGACCCAGGAGGGGCATCCGTGGATTCGGCCACAAAGGAAACCGGAATTCGGTATTCACGATACCACCTTTGTTGCCGACAATTTCACGGAAATCAAAGCCACGAACGTCCTGGCCGCCGCCAAAGGAGAAAATCACGAGGTCATCGCCATCTGTGCCAAAACCGCGACCGCGCACAGCAACCAATGCCCGGTCGGAAAGACGGAAGTATTTGCGAAGATCTACTTCATAGATTACGCGTGAAACCCAAGTATCCTTGACCGGCGGGGCATAATCTACCGACACACGGAAAGTGCTTCCGGACAGTGGACCGAATTCTCGAAAGCGGGTTGTTTCACCAACAAAAGCAAAACTCAAAGGTAGGTACCCGCCGTCATTTAGAAAATCCACGGAGCCGGTCCTTTGAATGAAATCGTCATAAGCTTGTTGCACTATTGGTTCAATAAATTCCTGACTTATGTGGAAAATTCCCGCTCCCAGTTCTACTCGATAAAACAGGTTCAGAGGATATTGACCGATAAAACGTCCGCCGTAAATTCGATCTCGCACAATTTCCTCAGGGAATATGTCAGGTAGTGATGCCAAGGCCGCAGGAAGCGGGGCAATGAAGAAATCATCGTTCCAGATGAAATCGGTCAAGAATTGCAGGCGGTGTCCGAGATCCAGATAACCGGCATTGTAAGACTGAAATCCCCGAATGCGGCTGATAAAGAACCGGAATTCCTGGTCTCCCAGAATGTCTTGGATTGCAATACCGGAAGCAACGGCAAACGTATCACCAGAAACTCCCGTGATAACCTGCGGCCGTCCGGAAAGAATCGCGCGGAACTTTTTGGGTTTTACCTGAGCGGCATCGATGTTGATCTGCTTGGTGGGTTTATAATCTGCCTCTGCAGAAGTATCTGTTGAAGCTTGGGCCTGTCCGGGAGTCACACCCATTCTTGCTATGAGTTGTTCCGCCGGCGTCTTGAGGGTGTCTTCGCTTTTTGTTTCCGTTCCCTTTGCAATGACTGTTACGGGATTCGGCAAATCCATAATAAAGAAGCGATATTGTCCCTTGAAGAAGGTAATAAACGCTACTTCATTCTTTTCGCCCCCCCGGAACACAACAGGACTGAAGTTGCTGCCGATGACATCGGTGTATTGGATCTTGTCACCTGTATTCAGATCCAGTTTGTAGATGTTAAACGCGCTGTTTTTGTCGGCCGAATAAAATACGCTGTTGGTCTGCGCGTCATAGTAAGGCGCAGCCGAATTGTATTCCGAGAACGTAAGTTGTTCGACTTCTTTCGGGTTTGCGGCATTCAGACGCATGATCTGGTCGCGGGATTTTATGCGGCTTGTGTAATAGATGTACTTTCCATCCGGTGACCAGTTGGGAGTTTTTTCATATAGCTGGTTATTTGTTACATTTGTAATCGCTTCGCTCTGGATATCCACCAGGAATAAATCCGGCTTGCCGTCCAGCAAACCGGTAATCACAACAGTTCCGCCGTCCGCGGAAAGCGCGGGAGACGCAGCCTGATCGATCTTGAGATCGATTCTCTTGATTCGTTTGCCGCTGGAAGCCTCATAGACAAAGAGGGAACGTCTTTTTCCGGTTCTTGCAAAGAATGCGATGCGTTGTCCATTTGCGCTCCAGGAAATGTTACGGCCCTCAAACGAAAAAGAGTCTGTTGTCAGATATTGATAGGATGTTGTTGTTCCTCCAGTCAGACTATCCAGAACCTTTCCCTCCCGGTTGATTTTTAGAATGTCAAATTCCTGATCGCTGTAGTTTGCCGTCATGACGGCAAACTCTTTTCCATCGGGGGAAGGCACATGCGAAAAAATCTGTTTGTACTTCTTTGGCAACGCGACTTCCTTTCCGTAATCAATCGGAGACTGCTTGTCACGAAAGTCGTTCATTTTTTCGCGGAGATAATGTGCGAATTGCTCATTAAATGTTTCTTCTTTGACGCCAAATGCGGAGTAGATGACATCTTCAGAACCGAGCAAGGTGGCTTTCTTCATGTAAAACCAGAATTGACGAATCCCTGCTTCCCCATATTTTTCGCGCATGAATTCAAATGCGGCATGTCCAATATTGTAAGGCGCCCGGCCAAGTTCCACACCGCCCGGCGCGAGCATGTCCTGTGTGACACTCAAAAACGGAAGCTTCTCTGTGAGCACGGCGTCGCGGACGACCATCAAATCTGTCGGGTTCCATACTCCGGTTGTATATTCCGCAAAACCTTCCATCACCCATAAGGGTGGGGCCTGTCGAACAATGGGAGAAAGCATTCCGCCAAACAGCATGGAGAACTCGAACACATGAGTCAGTTCGTGAAGGATGAGTTCCTGCAGTTCGTCGGAGGGGAGATCGATGGCAAAAGCCATGCGGTTGTACACCGGTTCGGCTACACCAAGAATGCCTTCGCTGACTTGCAGGTAATTGACCTGCTCAAATTCACTCTGTGTCTTGAAGAAGATCAGTGGAATCCTAAATTCAATGTCATGTTGAAGCGTGGCGCTGATCTTATCGTATGCAGACTCGGCCATACTTGCGACTCGCTGCAGGTGCGCCTCTGATTCTTGATAAAAGAAGAATTCAAAATGTATTGACTTATACGTTTTCCATTTGAAGGTATCGTATTTGACGGCGTTTTTTCCGTAGTAGGGAGCCATTTGTGCGTGTGCCGCAACCGCAACACAAAAGAACAAAAGCGCCGGAGCGATTCGTTTCAACATAACCCACCTCATGGTTCAAGCAAAATTCTGGAACCTGCCACACGGTACGGAACAAGAACGCCCACCACCTTCGGTGCGATCTTGTCAAATACATCGTAAAATAGCGGCAAGCTCACGTTGCTCACATCGTCATATACCTGCTCTTCCCTAAAAGTCTCCTGATATAACTTTTGCCCGCTCTGGGCATCAATCAAATACACATCCACTGCAAGAACAAGCTGCATCCTCTCTCGTGCGCTGGTAACATCTCTTTGGATTCCGGTTCTCGGATTGGTAACCCGATCGGTTACCAGTCCGCTTTTTTCACGATTGGAGAATTCGACTGCCCCTGCAAGAATTAAACTTCCTTCCTTGTTCTCAATCTTTTGTGCTGACCAGAACGCAGAATCTTGAAGAATTTCCTGAGGAGATTTTGTCTTATCATATTCCAGTTTCAGAACTTCAATTTCGTAGCCGCTTCGATCCTTAAACTCTGTGCGGAGCGTTTCTGTGATTTCCTTGTTTACATTGATGTTGACGTTCTTGTCCACGTCATTCTGACCGGTGACAAAAAGATCCGCTATGTAAATCTTCCTGTAACCCTTGGCTACATATTTGGGGCGCAAAGGTGAAGAGATTTGAACTTCTGTGGTTTTTGCGAAAAGGTTCCAGGAAAGCGGAACCGAAAGAAGGAGAAAAAACAAAGTACAGATTTTTTTCATGTGTTCTGAAAAAAACGGCTGTGGCTGCGCAGAAGAATCCGGCAGCGAAAATTAGCGTTTCTGGCGCTGGTACTTCCGGTAAAAATCTTTGAACCGATCCAGATTATCTTTTACTGTCTGGTTCTGGCTATCCAACCGGTATGCAGTCTGATATTCCTCCATAGCGAGTTCATATTCTCCCATCTGCTCATATGCTACTGCCAAGTTGTTGTGCGCCATCAGATTGTTGGGATCCAGTTGCACCGCTTTCCGCCAGCGGTATACGGCTTCATCCCAGTGATCTTCTTTTGCCGCCCGGACACCGAACTTGAGCTGCCCTCGAACTTCCTCGGACATTTCGGCGGCAAAACAGGGTAAGACAAAAAGAATGAGAAAAATGAAGAGGGAGAACGAGAGAGATTTGGATACACTCATCGTTTGAGCCTGGAAAAAATTATAGGTTTTTTATCGTGCTGGCGCAAGGCGAGAAAAAAGTGTGTCCGTTGTTTCTGTATTCCGATTTCTCGATTTTGATATTTTATTTTTTTTGAGTTCCTTCAAAATGATTGCTTTTCGGGCCCAAAATGGCTTGCAGTGATGGTTGGATTCAACTGAACGGATAACATCCTATATTTACAAAAAAGCGTCACCTTTGCGGTGACAGTATTTGTTCGGTCAAAGAACTCTTCAAAATTGTCCTGGCTGCCCCCACCGTAAGTGATTGAGGAGGAAGGGATTTCGTGTACTACAGGCATTGTCGTCACTGGCATCAAAATTGCACGAGTATTCATCTTCGACACACATTCCCTAATTTGTCAGGAGGCAAAATGAGAATTAGGCTTAACAAGAAGGGTTTCACCCTGATCGAGTTGCTGATCGTCGTTGCCATTATCGGCATCATCGCGGCAATTGCCATTCCTAACCTGTTGAACGCAATTCAGCGTGGCAAACAGAAGAGGTCGATGGCAGATATGCGCGCGATTGGTACCGCAGTGGAATCGTACGCGGTTGACAACAATTTTTACCCTGCCGGCGCGTCTGCGGTAGCCGGGCTTACCAGTGTTCTAGAACCGAAATACATCCGGAATATGCCGGTTACAGACGCGTGGACACAGAATATTGATTACGAAAATGGGGGCGCTTCTAATCCGCAGGATTACACGATTACCAGCTACGGTAAAGATACAACTTTTGATGGTAGTATCTTTGCGGGAGCGACAACCAGTTTCAACAACGATATCGTGTTTTCAGGCGGTACGTTTGTTCAGTTCCCAGAAGGCAGCCAGGAATAGTTCTCCGAACTTTTCCGTTCTGAAGAGTTCCCGCTCTTAACCGGGCGGGAACTTCTTCATTTTCGCGATTGGACGTTGGAGGGGACAAATGAGGCGGAAGGATAGGGGTTTCAGCCTGGTTGAATTGATGGTCGTCCTCGTGATTATTGGTGTGATTGCTGCAATTGCTATTCCGAATTTTCTGGATGCACTCGATCGCTCCAAGCAGCGCGCAACTGTAGCTGAAATGCGAAACTGGGGGACGGCGGTGAGTGCTTATCACGCGGAGCAGGATCAGTTCCCACCTGAGGGCCCTAACCCATTTATCGTTGCTCCGGTTCGTCCATTCCTGGTACCCTATGCGATCAGCGCATTACATAATGAAGATCATTGGAAAAACCCCCTACACTACAGGACAGATCTGTTTGGCAGCTACACCGTAACTTCCTACGGTAAGGACGGTATGGATACCGGACCGCTTGATTTCGTAACACCTCTGACATGGCAGAATTACGATGGAAACATGGATTTGGCTGACGGTGTTTTTATTCACGCACCATACTAAGTGAGGATTGCTGCCGGTAGAGTTCCCTTCATCGTACTCTTCATAATTTTCCTGTTTCTTCCTTTTTTTGAAGGAGGAGAAACAGCTGTCGGTCTTTTCCTGATCCACACATTCACTCTGTTTGCGCTGCTTTTGACTGCGGTCACTCATTCCCGGATCTGGATACCCAAATTCCTGCTTTATTTTCTTCCATTTTTCGGCGCGCTTCTTGTAAGCACGGCGATTGCACCTTACAAGTATTCTGCGTTCCTTCAGTTGTGGGATTACAGTATCGCAGGGATTGCTACCATCCTGTTTTTTTCGGTTCTAAAGGAGAATAAGGATCAATCTGCGTTCTTGATCAGAGCGTTCTTTCTGGCCTCATCCGTTGCTCTGATAGCCTCCGTGTTGGTGAGTCCGATGGGAATGCATACCAGAATTAAAGGCTCTATTGTAAATCCGAACGATTTTGCATGTTATACGCTGTTGATGGTCCTTTACGGATTATTTCTGTGGGAGACGGAAAGTGAGCCAACGAGAAAGCGCATAGTTTCATTCACGATTGTGTTGTTCGCAGTTTGTATCGCTCTCAGTGCTTCGCGATCTGCCTTCCTTGCGGGCTGTCTCTTTGCACTCCTCTATTTATGGCGCCGGAAACCTGGAAAAACTGTATTTGTTGGGATTACACTGGCACTCTTATTTTGCAGCGGAATTCTTTTGTATCGTTTTCATAATCCCGACCCATTTCAATATTACCGTCTCAGGATCTGGAAGCACTCCTTGGAAGGGATCCTCAACGATCCGTATTTAGGTGTCGGGCTGAACATGCTGCCCTATCATGCGGCGCGGTTCAATTTTCCCGGAGATAATTTACTTGGCAGATATGCCTTTCTCGCTACGACCGCCGACAATCAATATCTCCAGATCCTGGCGGAGACCGGCTTTCTGGGTCTGTTTACTTTTCTTGTTGGCTGGCTCACGATTCCTTTTTTGCTCAACAAGACTTCAAAGCGCTATCTGGTCTTGCGCCTTTCCATCGTGGTCGTATCCGTGATTGCGTTTTTTTCGCTGCCTTTGGAAAATACCGCAATTCAATTTCTCTTTCTATTTCTGATCGTTCTTCCCCTTTCGCTCGATTCTAACGGTAAAAGTCTTCTGATTGCGCTCCACGCAGCTGGCAGAATTGCTCTTTGCGTGCTGACTTTCGTTCTCTTTTCAGCGGCTGTCTATCTTCCATATGCGGCGGACCGCGAGTTCAAAGCAGCAATTCGGACAACCGATCTGCGTGCTGCGCAAGAACACCTGACCAAAGCTGTTTTGTACAACCCGTACCAGCCGTACTACCGTTTTGCGTTCATTAAGCGAGCGGTGGATTCGAACCCTCTCTGGAAGCCGGCTGACTGGTTGAAGCTGATCGGACCGCTAAATGACTCGATAAGGTTGAACCCTCTGGAGAGCGGTTTCTATGCCTACCGGGCCAGAATTTACGTGATTCTGGCGAAGCAAACGGAGGAAAAGAACTATTACTCTCAAGCCGTTTCCAGTTACCAGGCGGCGCTGGATCGCTCGCCAAACAATGTTTTTTTGCGGATCCAGTTTGCTTCGTTTCTGGCACAGTGGGGACGGATGGATCTGGCGGAAACGGAAACACAAAAAGCGCTTGAGGCTGAGCCCGTCTTTTTGCATGCGCGGTTTTTGCTGGCTCGGATCCGGGCGGAAAGACGAGATCCTGCCGGCGCCCGCGCGGTATTTACTGAGGCTGAACGATACTATTCACGCTTCCGGAATGCCCGCATCGAGCCAGGGGATCTATACAAGGCCAGACTTCTCAGCATTGATCCAAAAAAGATCGAAGAGATCCGGGCGCGGGTATTCTCCACAGATTCGCCGGCTCATTAACTTCCTTTCCAGATCCAGTGTTAAGATACATGGGGCAATCGGGATTATTTCTGATGCATGACTCACGATCGTAGGTTCAGCAATTCCCTCATCTTTCTTTTCTTCTTTGGTTCAGGCTTTGCCGCTCTTCTTTACCAGATTGTCTGGTTAAAATACCTCAATCTTTTGTTCGGGAGCACCATTTACGCTACGGCAGCCGTGCTTTCTGCATTTATGTTCGGACTCTCACTGGGAAGCCGGCTTTCGGTGAAATTCCGTGCTCTCTTCCGGATGCCTCTCCGGTCCTATGGACTTGTCGAGATCGGGGTGGGATTGTTTGCCCTACTCTTCCCTTGGATCTATTCGCACCTGAAATTTCCGTTTGCATTTCTGTTTAATATCACGGGACCGGAAAGACTGATTTACAATTTGTGCGCATTTCTAGTCGCCTTTCTGGTACTTGTGATTCCCACAAGCTTGATGGGAGCCTCGTTGCCGCTCTTAAGTCATCATGTCATACGGGAGGATTCCGTTTCTGTCAAAACCGGTGTTCTGTATGGGATCAATACGGTAGGAGCCGTTTTTGGAATCATTCTCTCGGCCTTCTTCCTGATCCCGCTTCTCGGTTTGTCCGCAACCATCTCGGTTGGCGTGATTGTCAATTTGCTGGTCGGAGTGATTTGTTTTCTTGCCGGAAAGACTGCCGTGACTCCACCGCCGGACATATCTCAAACTGTGAAGACCAGAGACCCGCTGCTGTACTTTTACGCCGTTTCGGGGTTGGTTGCTCTTGCGTATGAAGTGCTGTGGACCCGCATCCTGGTGCTTCATCTGGGAAGCAGCGTGTACGCCTACGCGATCATGCTTGCAGTGTTTTTAATCGGAATCAGTCTAGGCAGTTATGTCTCTGGAAAATGGATGGAAGGCAGGAATGTATCTACAGCTTCTCTGTTTGGCTGGATCCAAATCGCGTGGGCATTCTCGATTCTTCTCCAGGTATTCCAGTTTTCTCAGTTGAGCAACTTTCTTTACCGGATCGCATCCTCCTTTTCTTATCTGACTATTGGAACCCACTTTCTAACGCTGTTTGCAGGCTCCCTGCAGGTTTTATTCTTACCGACATTTTTGTCCGGCGCACTCTTTCCGGTTCTTGTTACCAGGCTTTGGAAAGCCGCTATTCCCGTGCCGGAAGCAACCAGTCTTTGTTATAGCTACAATACGATCGGTGGAATTCTTGGTTCACTCTTCAGCGGATTTTTGCTCATTCCTCTGCTGGGAACACAGATGTCACTTGTCTTTCTGGCTGTCATGAATCTTCTATTGGGGCTTGGTGCAAACGCCGTTTCCAACCGGCGAATCTTTGAACCAACCAGAATACTGACCGTTGTCATGTTCGGCCTTGTGGCATTTTTTCTTGACCGCAACATCCGTGTGATCGAAAGCGCGGGGATCTTTCAGATGGAGGGCAAAGAACGCTTGATTCATCTGGAAGAAGATTCAACAGCAACGGTTTCCGTGGAGGAACGCGTAACGAACGGCCAATCCTACCGATCACTTTCGGTAAACGGGGTAAATGTTGCAGGAACTTCTTCCGATCTGATCGCGATCCAGAAATTGCAAGGCCACGTTCCGATGATTCTATTTGGAGGCAGCATGCCGAAAGATGTTCTCCACATCGGTTTCGGCAGCGGTGCAACCGCATATTCCGTTTCGCTCTATCCGAAAACAAACATCACTGTTGTGGAATTGTCACGTCCGGTGGTAAGAAATGCGGATCAATATTTCCGCGATGTGAACCATGGAATCGTAACTTCGGGGAAGCTGGAGATTATCTATTTTGACGGCCGTAGCTTTCTACAAAATTCGAGGCGGACGTTTGATGTGATCCTTTCAGATTCGATCCATCCCCGCTATTCGGGCAACGGGTCCCTGTACACAAAGGATTATTATGATCTCGTCTTTGCAAAGCTAAAACCGGGCGGGGTGCATTCTCAATGGATCCCGCTTTATTCGCTGGCATTGAAAAATGTTGAAGAGATTCTGCGGGCATTCTTGGATGTGTTTCCGGAGACCTATATATGGTATGTCAATTCCACAGTCAATCCCTACATTATTGTGACGGGACGAAAGGCCCGGGAAGGCATTTCCTTTGCGTCCATCGAAGGCGCCTTTCTACTGGACAGCGTTCGTAAGGATCTTGAGGGGATCGGTGTTCGCAATCCATATTTTCTTCTGGATTATTTTCTGCTTGGAAAACATAATCTGAGCCGTGCATTGGCAGATGTTCCTCCTCATCTGGATGACCGGATGACCGTGGAATATGAGAGCTCGCGTATCCTGGACCGGCAGGGCTCGTGGCTGATCAATTTTCGCTGGCTTGTCCAAAACGCCGAGTCTGTGGAGGCATATCTACAGAACAATCCGCGTCCGGATCGTGTGTTGCTGGACCGATTTTCTCAGGCAACAAGAGCCAGTCTCAAAGGACAGATCGCGTTGTTGTCGCGCAATCCAAAAAAGGCCATCGAAGAGTTTAACCTGGCGCATCGCATCAATCATTTGGATCCCGATCCGCTTGTGCCGTTTCTTTCCCCAAATCCATGAAACCGGACGCCCCTTTCGTCTCGCTCATTATCCCGTTTTACAACGAGGAAAACCGTCTCAGGAAATCTCTTCCGTCTGTCTTCGAATACTGTAGCAAGTCGTCCTGGCGGTGGGAGATCGTGTCTGTGGATGATGGAAGTTCCGATCATACGTTTCAGTATCTTCAAGAATTGCAGGGAGCTTTCGCATCGACGCGAATCATCCGGTTGGAGCGAAACCGTGGAAAGGGGCATGCGGTGCGTTCCGGCTTGCAGGAAGCGGGCGGAGAATATCTGTTATTTTCAGATGCCGATTTTTCTACGCCGATCGAAGAAGCCGAGAGATTGATGGAGTTCATCACAAGCGGCTACGATCTCGCCATCGGGAGCCGGGGTCTGGAGGACTCGAATGTGGAAGTCAGACAGTCGTGGCTGAGAGATACCACAGGGAAAGTGGGAAACCGGATTATCAGAACTCTGCTTCCGCTGGAGTTTACCGATACCCAGTGCGGCTTCAAAATGATGACGCGCAAGGCTGCCCGAGTGATTGTCCCAAGAATGAGAATCGATGGATTCGCTTTTGATATCGAAATGTTGCAGATTGCATTGGTGCATGGTCTTCGAATTGCGGAAGTACCGGTCACATGGAGGAATGTGGAGGAGAGCAAGGTGCGGATAATTCATACTCTGCGCGTGCTTGCTGATGTCTTTGAAATTAGGCATCGGCTTGCAATGGGCCGGTACATGGAAAGGATGAAGGATGAAGGATGAAGGATGAAGGATGAAGGAGGTCCGACCTCCACGCTTGTAACTATCAGTCTCGCCGTCTTCACGGTCCTGTTCTACTCCTTCGTGATCTTCTACCTTCTACCGTCTGCGCAGTTGAGCAAATACACGAGCGCGGCGCAGATATATTTGGATCACAGTCTCCCCCGCCATCGAATTGTGGACTTTAGCCCGATTTACCTGTATGTGCACGTGCTCGTTCGCAATTTTTTTTCCAACCCGAATCTGATCATACAATGGCTACATATCGTTTTGACGGCATTTTCCTCCGTTCTTACGTTTCAGATCCTGACAAAGTTTTACGGAAAGCCGGTAGCGTTTGCAGGGGCGATCGCGTTTGTAGTGGACCGCAGTCTAATCGTCTATACACACGTATTTGAGCCGGAATCGCTGGTTGTTTTCTTTTCTCTGGCATTTCTTTTTTTTGTAATTCGGCGGTCGATCCGATCCTCGTGGATGGCGGGACTCTGTTTTGGTCTGGGCGTCCTAACGCGTCCAAATTTTCTGCTCACGGCCCTGTTTGTCCCTTTCTATTACCGCTATAGAAGTCTTGAAGGATCGAAGTGGATTCGATCCACAATGTGTTTTTTCATCCCGTTCTTGCTCTGCCTGGGTGGACTCTGGATCCGGAATACGATACTGCTCGGTTATTTTTCTCCTTTTGTAATGAATCCCGGAACTGCATTTTTCGAAGGGAACAACCCGGCATCGAGCGGACTCAGTTCGATTTATCCGATCGTGTTGACAGAAGTTGCGCGTGAGTATCGAGATCAGCCTGATGTTCATCACGAGTTGTACCGTATGTTCTCGCGAAAAATCGCCGGAAAGGAGCTTTCAGTACCGGAATCGAACGCCTATTGGACCGGCAAGGCGATCCGCTATCTGCGCGACTATCCCGCCCATGCACTGAGGCTGGTCACGACAAAATTCTTTCACATCTTTCATCAATATCAATGGCACGATCTTGCCAACGCGTACTGGAATGAACAGGCCTTGAAGCAAAGCTGGATCCCCACGGTGCCTCTGAGTCTGATCTCTTCCATGGCGCTGATGGGGATTGTCCTGCTCCGCCGGAATTGGAAGGAATGTCTGTTGATGTATGCGCTCTTTTTGTGCCAGCTTGTTTTCATGCTTTTGATCTACACGTCGGCAAGACAGAGAGTATCGCTTCTGTTTGTCATGATTTTCTTTGCCTGTGCCGCGTTGGAGTTCGTTCTGGTGAATCGAAGCCAGACAAAATCGCTTGCCGCATTGCTTCTACTTCCGCTTGTAATTGTCTTTTCCCTGCAAACGGATTGGATGAAAGAGGAAAATCATCTGTGGGACAGGATCGCTCAATCAAACCGGTTTCTTTCGGGGGTCTATCGTTACCGCAGCGAAGGAAAATGGAATCAGGCTGCACAAATGTCGGCGATCTCTTTGTCTCTGGCGCCGTGGCTTCTGGATTCGCGCCGTCCGGCAAATCTTCCATTTGATCCGCATGGATTTCTTGGAATGGCTCTGAAGGTATTCCAGCCGGATGATTTTTCTTCCCGTTTTGATCTTGCGAACTTGTATCTGGAAGCCGGAAAATCGGCGGAAGCGGAGAAAATCTTGAAAGAGTTGATCGAAGACAGGTATCAACTGAAACGGGATCAGTATCAATCCTCCGAGCCAGACTACTACCTTGGCAGGGCAATGCTTTTGCGCGGGCAGAAGGCAGAAGCAATCCGGATGTTTCAGACGGCTCTGATAAGAACGCCGGGGGATCCGTGGACGCTATCTTTTCTATTTGCGCTTACAACCGATCCACAATATCGCGATCGTTTATTCAAGTATTTTGACGACATAGATGCGCAGTTCATCCTTGGAAAAGCGCTCCTTGCAACGGCAAAAGCGGAGGAAGCGTCGCGCTGTTTTGAATACGTGGTGCGCGCGCTTCCAGAATATCGTCCGGCTCTTGTATATCTGGCTGCCGCGCTGGGAGAAGCGGGCAAAGAACACGAAGGGGCCAGGCGCTACCGTGAAGCGATCCGGATGCGAGCTGATCCTGTGATGCTGGAAACTCAAATCCTGGGCATGTTCCGCAGACTCGCGGAACAGCAACCGCGCAACTTCTTTGCGCAATATTCCTACGGAGTGGTTCTACGCCAGTTTGGTCATTTTCAAGAAGCATTGCAGACGCAGCGGATCACTCTGGAACTGGATCCCGCCAATCCCGACGCAGCACGGGAAATCGCGGACTTGCAGAAAATACTTAACCAACCGGTTAAGTGAGTATAGTGGCTATTGTAGACACCGCCGGCTGGGACGCCGGCGGTAAGTTATGCCACCCTGGAGGCTGGCGCTGATCTATCGCAACCTCGAGATGAGCGCCGGCTTTCAGCCGGCATAAATGTCCGCCGGCATTCTGCCGGCTCGCCCGCGCCACAAACCGTTACCGGATGCGCCTACTCCCTGCCAACTGCGAAGATGCGGTCGTTTCCAAAACGGACGACTGGCCGGCACTGTTCCAGAATAAATCGCTGAAAATGACTGCGCTGCTGCGGAATCCACGAATACAGCCCTTCCTTGTTTTCGCGTTCGTAGACGATCGAGTTCAGCACAATGTGAGTGATGCCGAGTCTCTTCAATTTTTCCCGGATTGCTTCCGGAGAAGTTTCCTCGTGCGTCAGAACTTCGGCAATGGGTGGATCGGAGAAGCTGCTGAAAAGAAATGGGCGATGCAGGTACAGCGGCCCGTGAAGACCGACAAGCAATACGCGTCCAACCCCCGGTTGCGTGTTCAAATATTGATATGCGGGTTGCGAGTCCGCGGTTCGCATCAAGTACTCTGATTTGCTTTCCAATCCCACAAAATACTTTACAGGGTTGAACAAATAATGGGTGGTAAGCAGAGTGAAGAAGAGATTGGCGGCCGTGGCAACTCCGATCAGAGTCATGACCGCTCCCGCGTGCCATCTCCGGTTCCATTCGATTTCTTGAAGCGTAACTGATGCGACTGCAAGCATTACAGCCAGCGTGGATAGGATGGACCGGTTTTCGGTTTGGATCAGCAACCAGATCAGCACGGAGGCTGCCACATAACCTTTCAAAACAGAGATACCGCGGGAACTGTTCTTTCGCAAAAGGAGCGGAATGAAAACCAGCGGCAGAATTCCTGTATGCACATCTATGAGCCGCGGCGTGAGAGTGATGTGAAAGGGAAAGGTAAAATAGGTCATCCAATCCCAGTTCTGGATTTCCCATCGCCGTAGAGCATTGTGAAAATAGTGGTTGGCTGTTTCTGTCCAGTACGGACTCTGGAAGATCCCGTTTAAAAACGGGTAGGTAGGATTTCCGGTGAATTTCCAATTTTGAAAAAGCCAGAACGGAGCAACCAGGGCGATGCCAAGAAAAAAGAACCAGTACTGTCTCCAGTTCCATCTCCATCTCCAGGCGCCCCAGAGCAGCAGTAGCAGCAACGCAAGAAAAAGAATTACAAATGTATATTTTGTCCAGGAAGCCAACCCGACCATAATTCCGCAAAGCAGAAAATCACGCGTGCTGCGCTGTTTCCGGGTGGCCATGTGATATTGCATCAGGTAAACCAATGCAAGCAGCACGAACAGCGTGTACAGGAAATCGTTCCATGCCCATCCGATATGAATTGAGGCAACCGGCATCGTTACAAACAAAGCCGGACCCAGCAGATTGTTGCTTTGAGGGGCCGCTTTCCTGATCATCCGCCCAATCAAGATCAAGACTGCGATGCCGATCCAAAAATGCCAGCATTTGCAAACGATCTCATCAGTAAGTCGAAGGATCGACAGATAGTTATATTCGACCAGGCTGGGATAGCATGCTTCGACAAAAAGCGTCAGATGATACACCTTTCCCGCCGTCAAATACAGCTTGGGGATCAACAAATGGTAGGCGAGGGAGTCGGTGGAAGCTTCAGGAGCAACGACAAAGGGAATGTCTTGAATCAGAAACGCTGCCAAAATCGCGAATGCAAGGACACTCCAGCCGGTGTGAATTACATGAATCTTTTCCGGACGCCACCATCGAACAAAGGCAAACGCAAACAGAATGAGTCCGAATGTTGTCCAGAGCAGGAAGAATGTAGGGTCAAAGAATCCGAACAGCCCCAGGGAGAAATTGAGCACTCCGGTTAGTCCAACACCAAAAGCTAGAGATGTAAGAGCCTGGATCCATTTTTCCTGCTCCCGAATCAGCCACCGGCTTAGAGGCATCCCGATTCCGCAAAGCGACAATACAAATCCAAGTGAAATCAAAAGCGGGATCAGATTCAGCGCCACTCGCCGGAGAGGCTCGTTCCACAAAACGTAAAGCACAAGCGTTAGCGCGAAAAGCGCAAGCCAGAGTGGAACAAGCCGTTTAAACATAGGTTTCGTAGATCTTCAGGATACGCGGAAACCAAATTTCAGCTGAATAATTTTCAACCACAGTCTCCCTTGCAGCCTTTCCCATTTTTCTGCGCAGCATCTCATTTTTGATCAACGCAGTCAGCTGCTTTTCCCATTCTTCAAGGGTAATTGCCGTACAGCCGTTCACGCCTTCTTGAATGATTTCCGTATTCACACCGATCGGTGTGGCAACAGACGGAACTTCCAGCGACATGTACTGCAACAATTTGAGCCCGCATTTTCCTTTGGACCATTCGTCCATCGCCAGTGGCATCACGCCAATATCAAATTGGTTCATCTGCTCTATCTCACGCAGTCTGTCCCATTTCACAAAGCGAAAGGGAAAGGGGAAATCTACAGGTGAGGAACCGGCGAGAACCACAATCTCTATGGGATAAAGCTTTTGCAGATTCAAGAAAACAGGAGAAAGTTCGCGCAGATAGTGAAAGTTGTATTCGATTCCCGACCAACCGATCCTGATTTTTTCGGAATGTGGTTTCTCCATCGGACGAAACATGTCTGTGTTCAATACAGTGGGAACCAGATGGATTTTCTGGTTGTACTTTGCCGCGTACCCAGCAAGGGTCCGGTTGCCGGCCAGTATTCCCCTAGCCTTTCTGCATACTTCCGGCAATTTGTTGGGATGGGTGAGGTAAATCGCATCGTCGAATTCGAGCAGATACGAAGAGGGGAGGAAGGGTCTTTCCATGAGAAAAGGCACATAGGGAAATAGTTGTTGCTCAATGATACAAAGGGAGCCGTCGATTTTGTGAAGCGCTTTTCTTCGCTCTTCAAAACGGACCAGTACGTAACGAGATTTGTGAAGCGTGGTGGAAAGGGAAGACGGCATTCGCAGGATTTCAAAGTATCGATCGTCAAACAAAACCTGGATGTCGAAACGAACCCCCGCATTCGCGAAGTTCTGCGCAAACTGAAATGCACGAAATCTGCTGCTGGGGCCGGCGTCGGAATACTTGGAGAAATAGGTTACATTCACTGCAAATTCGGGTGATATTATAGCACTGTGATGATTTCGCTCGTGACCGGCGGCGCCGGATTTATGGGTTCGCATATTGCGAAACATTGTTTGAAACTGGGACATCAGGTGATCGTTCTGGATGATCTCAGCGGCGGTTTCGCGGAAAATATT
>Ga0184626_10000110_pt1 | contig 19469 bp, 18 predicted proteins | sample PLM3_60_b1_FD_133142 | JGI IMG/M metagenome (GOLD analysis project Ga0184626, IMG submission 133142) | Groundwater sediment microbial communities from an aquifer in East River, Colorado, USA - PLM3_60_b1 | ecosystem: Environmental > Terrestrial > Soil > Riparian zone | place: USA: East River... | reverse complement strand
TCCGTCGCTGAAGCGACGGCCCCGGGATGACAAACTATTGCGTATTGAGCGCGGAGCACATCGCTCAACCCCTCCCCTTCGGCGCCGCCTTCGCCGCCGGCTTCAGCCGGATATGCACCGCCCGGCCGGAGGACTGGTTGATCTCGAACGCGCCGGTTTTCTTCACCAGGTCGGCCAGCTTCGCCACGCCATAGGTGCGCGGGTCGAAATCGGGCGCAAGCTTGAGGAGGAGCTGGCCGACGCCGCCGAGATGCACCCACCCGTCATCGTCTTCCATCTGCTCGATGGCCTTCCTGAGCAGCGGCACGGCCGCGCTCGGCGATTGTTTCGACGGCTTCGGCTCGGGTGCCGCTTCGCGCCCCGGCGCCGCGGCGGGCGCTTCGGGCAGCAGGTTCTCCGTATAGATGAACCGGTGACAGGCCTGGCGGAAGCTCTCCGGCGTCTTCTGCCTGCCGAAGCCATAGACATCGACCCCCTGCTCGCGGATGCGCGAGGCCAGGCGCGTGAAATCGCTGTCCGAAGAGACCAGGCAGAAGCCCTCCAGCCGTCCGCTGTGGAGCAGGTCCATCGCGTCGATCACCAGCGCGATATCCGACGCGTTCTTGCCGGTCGTGTTGGCGAAGTTCTGGTGCGGCAGGATGGCGTACCGCGCGAGGATGTCGGCCCAGGATTTGAGCCGCGTGCTCGAGAAGTCCCCGTAGATTCGCCGCACGCTGGCCTCGCCGATCTTGGCGATTTCGTCGAACAAGCCGGCGGCGATGCTGGGCGAGGTATTGTCGGCATCGATCAGCACGGCAAGACGGGCGGAGCGCGGTTCGGCGGGCATGGGGGACTCCTAAAGTGTACGAAGCTTTGCCGAGTGCGGCCGTTACACCGCGCACGGCAACCATCGATAAAACGAAAGCGCGGCGGCGGCAATCCCAGCCCGGATTCCCGCTATGCCGGACGCCGCAGCGGCACAGCGAGGTAGGTGCCGAACTCCTCGACGAAATTGCAGCTCACCCGCGCATGGACGCGGCCCTGCCGGTCGTCGAACTCCGCACCCGCGGCGAGCGGCAGCGCCGGCGTGTGCCACACACCCGGATGGAAATAGATGCCGAAGCTGCCGTCGCAGTAGAAGCCGGTGAATTTCTCCGGCGCGATATCGTCGCCCGGCAGGGCGAGCGGTACGATGTAGGGAATCTTTTGCCGCGGGAAGAACAGCTGGCCGCCATCAGGATGGTAGTTGGCGTGCCACACCAGCACCCGCGAGCGGTCGGGCGTCGCCGTCGTTTCCGAGGCTTCGCTCGGATCGCGGCTCCAGCCGATCAGATAGCTGTCGCCGACCGCATCATTGCGGCCATAGAGCACCTCGCCCTTCCAGTGGAACGCAAAGGTGCCCTCGGTGGTGCCGCCCTGGTCGCCGGTGTCGTCATCGACCGGACGCCAGCCCTGCGCCGGCCAGCGCACGATCTCGATCTTCGCCGACGGAAAGTCGCGCTCGATGCGGCCATAGCCGTCAAGCGTCTGCACCGTGGCCTCGACGATCCGGATCTCGTGCTGAGCGCAACGCAACGCGGCTTTCGGTGCTGGCCGGTGTGCCATGGAGTCTCCCTTCGCCTTCGGAACAAGGCGCATAGTGCCACGGCTGCATGCGCCTATTCAACGGCGCGCCGTGAATTTGCGCGTACCACCGCTAGAGCGAAGGATTGGCAATTCGCAAAGCGCATACGGCTGGGCCATAGTCGCGGTACTGTCACATGTCAGCCGCCGGCAACGGCACCCATATCATGGTTGCCAGCTCGGCTTCGCGCACTCGCGCTGCACATCCGCGGGTGTCAGGCCGATATCGCGCAGCAGACGGCGGTCGAGTTCAAGAAGCGCCTGGCGCTGGCGGCGGCGCTCCAGCGAATGCCGAACGAAGGCGGCACCACTGGCAAAGCGGGCCATCAACGAATACCCGTGCCCAGAATGACGCCCGGCTGGCATATTTTCGGCAGTCAGGGCCCGAAGCGCGAAGTTTCGTAACATTTCTCATCCTCCTCTACCCGGCAGCGCCGGGACGACAATCCATCGGAGGCTGTTAAATAGTGCGCATTGCAGCTTGTCCACAAAGCATCGTTTCTCTACCATGGCTGAGATTTTCTCATGATCTTGGCCCATCGATGGCACGTCGTCTTCCTTCCCTGAACGCTCTCAAGGCTTTCGAGGCCGCCGCCCGCCACGAGAGCTTCACTCAGGCTGCGAACGAGTTGTTCGTAACGCAGGGCGCCGTCAGTCATCAGGTAAAGGCGCTTGAGGCCGAACTGGGCGTGCGACTGTTCCAGCGCGAACGTCAGCGCCTGATTATTACAGATGCGGGACGCGTCTATCTGGAGACCGTGCGCGACGCATTCGATCGTCTCGCGGCGGGGACCGAACGGCTACAACGGCGGCAGAAGGGAGGCGTCTTGACCGTCAGCACCTCGCCCAATTTCGCCGCAAAGTGGCTTGTGCACCGTCTTGGCCACTTCGCCGAGGCACATCCCGGCATCGATCTGCGCGTGAGTGCCTCGCTTCAGCACATCGATTTCGCGCGCGAGGATATCGACCTTGCAATCAGGCATGGCGAAGGACATTGGCCAGGACTTCGGGTGACGCGGCTGTGCAGCGAAACCTTGTTCCCCGTCTGCAGCCCGAGACTCCTGGGGGAACGCAGCCGCCGGAGTCTGCGCACGCCAACCGATCTCAAGCGTTGCGTCCTGTTGCACGTGGACGATCGCGGCGGATGGGTAAAATGGCTGGAGGCGGCGGGGGTGCAAAATGTCGACGCCTCGCATGGACCTGTGTTTAACCAAGCCAGCATGGCTATCGATGCCGCCGTCGACGGTCAGGGCGTGGCGCTGGCGCGCACTGCTCTTGTCATCGGCGATCTTCTTAGCGGCCGGCTCGTGCGACCGTTCGCATTCGAACTTCCGGTGCCCTATGCCTATTGGATCGTCTGTCCCGAGGCGACCGGCGACACTCCCAAGATCGTGACATTCCGGGATTGGCTCGTCGGTGAGGCCAAGAAGGACGCGCGGCGGCTCAATGGCTTGAAAAAGCGTGCCTGACATGCCACGGCAGTACGCGACCGCGCGCCGGCGCGGTCGGCCCACCATCGCTCAGCGCAGCTTCGCCGCCTTGAACACGAAGGTGCTGCCGCCCACGAGGATGCCGCGTGTCGTAGTTTGCATCAGCGTCAGCTTTGCCAGCGCGCCGGATGGGGCCCTTGCCAGTTTTCCAGTGCGGAACAGGAACATGATGTCCTCTCGAGCGTTGTCCTTGATCGACAACGGTAGCTCGACACCTTTGCTGCGCGGATCGACGCTGAAGCTGCGGGTTGTGTCGTAGGTCTTGAGAAAACGCTCCCAGGAGGCATCGCTGCGCACTTCGCGCTTCAGCCAGTATTCCCTTACCCGCTTCAAATCCTTGGCTGCCAGTTTTGCAGCCTTCAGCCCCTTGGGCAGATTGGCGGCGGTCATTTGCTTGCTCAATGCCCGCGACAGCAGCATGCTCATGCCGATCTCCGGATGCGGCAGCGGCGGGATGAGCAGCAGGTAGGGACCTTGCAACGCACGCGAGTCATGCAGATAAAACGGAAATGGATGGAGCGTATCGGGCAGCAGATTGACCACGTGCAGGTTCTTCAGGCCGGCGCGTTTCTCGGTCGTGACCAGCTGTCCGATATTGAAAATAGCCTTGGTGCTGGCCGGAATCGGGTCGCTGGGGCTGTCGATCACCACCAGCATGCAACTGTGGGCGTCGGCGCCGGCGGGCGGTGTCCAGTTCCATTGCAGTACGGTGCGACGCAGCGGCTCCAGCGTGGCGATCGTCTGCGGTGTGCCCACTGGCGTCCAGTTGGCATTGCCCGCGCTGTTGGGCCAGGAGCTCCAGAAATCCGCCGGCAAATCGGGCAGGCCCGCCGAGGCGCCGGCCGTCATGATCTTGACCGTGACATTGTTGGCCGGCAAGGGGCCGCGATTATGCACCTGCACATATACTCGGTTCTGGTTGCCCTTCTCCGGATTCTCATGGATCAGCTTGGTCTCGAAGTTGAGATAGTTCACCTCGCTCGGAAGCAATTGCCAGCTGGGCGGGGCATCGGTCTTGATGTCCGCACACTGCCACCAGTAGCAAGTGTCGTTTAGCGAGATGTAGCGCGTCAGGTCCTCCCAGGCTGCGGCCACCGGCGTGTTGCTGGGCGGACGGCCGGTATCCATGATGTGGTCGCGTACAAATAGATCCACCGTCGGCTGCGTGGCGAGATCAGTGCGCAGTTCCCACAGACCGCGCCCGTGAGTGGCGGCGCGCAGCAGATTGCCGCCGGCCCGCAGGCGCAGGTCATAGATGGCGGTATTGGGCAATCCCTGCGAAAAATTGCTCCAGTTGGCGCCGGCGTCGATGCTGCGAAATACGCCGATGTCGGTGCCGACGAACCACTGCGTCGCGCTGTCGAGGGCAAGCGCGTACATTGGCACATCGGGTAGGCCGTTGCTCGCCGCCGTCCAGGTCGCAGTCCCGCTCGTCGGCACGCCGCCGCGCCACACATGCTGTGCCAGGCCGAAGCCGCTGAACGCAACCACGATCGTGTTGGCGTCGCCCGGCACGCTGTGCACGTCCCAGATCCACTGGACGGTTGGCAACGGCGCCGCGTGCAGCGCGCGGGCGCTCCAGGTGGCGCCGCTGCGATCCAGGCGGTACACTTCGCCCCTGGTGGTGGCGCAATAGATGATGCTGTCGCTGGTGAAAGACACCGCCGACACCCGGCCGCTGATGCCAGGCAATGTCACGCCGCTGCCGGGCCAGCCGCCTGTACCCATGGTGTCATCGATGTTGATCACCGTGGTGCCCCAGGCCATTCTTTCTGAACTGGGGCTGATCGCCGCCGGAGGATAGAACAAGCCGTTGCCATTAAGCCCTGCCGACACGTCGGTGTAGGAGCCGAATTTGCCGCCAGTGATGCTGCGCTGAGGCGTGTTGATGTAATATGCGTGGGTCACGTTGTTGCCGTTGACCTTGCTGATCGTGCAATAGCCGCCGTCACCGTCCGCGCTGTGGTAGTGCACCGGGCTGTTGCGATACTGCTGCGTGCCGTTGTCTTGGGTGCCGCATTGCACCACTGCGTCCGAGTCGCGATGGTTGTCGATCGCCTCGTATTGCAACAGGCACAGGCCCTCGTTCGGCGCATCCTCCCAGGTCGTGCCGCCATTGCGGCTGATGTAAAAGCCGCCGTCGTTGCCGCTATAGATGGTCTGGTTCAAGGTGGGATGGAAGGCGAACGTGTGGCTGTCTGGATGAATATTGCCGCCGATGTTGCTGGCGCTCCAGGCGCCGGTCGCGGCGTTGCGCTGGCATTTGTACAACTCGACCCCGGAGACATACACAACATCCGGCGTCGTGGGGTCGACGTTCACGTCGCTGGTAAAAGCGCCATACAGTTCGATGGTGGCGCTGCTGGTGCACAGCTCCCAAGCGGTGCCGGCGGCATTGGTCGTGCGATATAGGCCAAGGAATGTATCGCCGCTGCTCGCGATCAGGGCATATTTGCGCTCCGGGCTGCTGGCCGATTGCGCCAGGCTGATGCGGCTGGTGGTATTGCCGGCGGGCAGGCCGGTGGTGAGCTGCGTAAAGGTGGGGCTGGCCGCCAGGGCATTGGTGCTTTTGTAGATACCACTCTTCCAGAACGCGGCATACACCGTGTTGCCGGTGCTATCGCTGCGGTCAATGATGACGTCGGTGCAGGCGATCACGGGAAGTATGACGGCCGGCAATCCGCCGCCGGACAGCGCGGTCCAGGTGGTGCCGTTGGTGGTGCGGCACAGTCCTAGGCTGGTGGCGGCGAAGGCGCGATCGGCGTTATTGCGATCCACCGCGACGCGATAGAAGCTATGGTTGGCCAGCAAGGCGGCGGCATGGTGGGTCCAGCTGTTGCCGCCATCGGTGCTGCGCAACACGCCAACACCCAGGTACACGCCGGGCGCCGCACTCAGCGCGAAGGCTGTGCTGTAGTATTGCACATTGCCCTCGCCGGTGCCGGCATACAGCACATTGGGATTGCTGATGCCGATGCCAAGCGCGCCGATTGCCAGTGACGGCTGGTTGTCGCCGAGCGCGGTCCAGATGGTGCCGCCGTCCAGGGTACGCCATACACCGCCGCGGCTGGTGCCGATAAAGATGGTGTTGGCGTTGCTCGGGTGCGGAGCGATGGCGGTGACGCGGCCGCTGATCAGCACGCGCGCGCCGGCATAGGTCTGGCCGTTGGGTACCGCCAGCGGACCCATCGGCGTCCAGTTGGCGAATGCGGCAGAGACCGGAGCTGCGGCACGCCCTGCCGGCACGGGCTGGTCGCGTTCCGTCAAAGCCTTCAGCCGCAGTAGCGCCGGGTTGGCCTCGGCGACCGCGCCAGTCGCTGCGCGCGTCACTGGCGGCGCTATGCCGGCGCGCCGCAGCATGACGTCTCGCATGACTGCGAAATCCAGCGCAAAGCGCCCTTTCAATTTTTCGGGGTCCTTTTTCCGCGCCCTGGGCTTGGCAGCCTTCACGCCGGTGGCCTTTTTCGCTCTCGTTTTCCTGGTAGCGGCTTTGGTTCTGCTTGCGCTCCTTTTAGCTTTCATTCGCATCCTCCTTCGCGCGCTTAAACAGTGACTTCAGCGCGGCATGCAAGGCGCCGAGCGCCAACCAGGTCAGCAAGAATGCCCCCGTCTCCAGCAGAAAACTGTGGAATTTGTAGAACATCTCAGCAATGACCAAGGCGATCACCAGCAACGGAAGCTGTTCCAGCGTGAGTTGTCTTAGGGTCAAACGGCGCACGAGTTCGTACATGGCGCTCCTGCCTTTTCCTCGCTCCTACGGCCAGATCTTCTTCGCCTTCTCCCGCAGCGCCTTGCGGCCGTCGAGGCCGATGGTGCCGCCGTTGATGCCCTTGGTGATGCCGGCAACATCGTCGGCATCGGCCTTCTCCGACAGATGCCGGTCGTTTCAGCAGGCAATCGCCACCGACAACAGTCACCGCCTCAAAGAGGCGCAAGATCCAGCCATAGTTCCAAGACACCGCGGCGTGGCTTCTGTCCTCCGTAGTCGACGACGTTTCTAGCCTTGATCGGGATATCGCCGAACCCCAGCCCCGCTAACATCTCTCGTGTATCCGCCACGAGTTTATCCGCCGCCGCTTTATCTTCGTCGAAAAAGAAACGCACTTCCCGAAGATTTGCCGCAGCGTCCTCACGATCCTCGCCGGGCACCGTATAGCCGCGGCTGCGCAACGCGCCGACAATCTCTTGGGCCTGCTCCCGCGGCAGCTGAGCAAACTGAAAGAAAACAGTGCTTTTCGCCGTGGCGGCGGGGACCGTTTGAACCGTCCCTGTTCTCACCTTCTCAAGCTCGGCCTCAGAGGCTCCGCTTGCCGCCGTTGTAATATCGGCCATCCGAGCAATTTCCTTCACCTGTATGTTGAGCGCGCTGACTTGTTGCGCAAGATCGGAGAGCGTTCCCGCACCGGCAAAGGTATCTCGCGCACGTTTTTGTTGATTCTCAATCTCCGCGGCAGTTTGGTTCAGCCGAAGTTCTGCCTGTTCGATTTGGGCTGATGCCTTTGAGATTTGCTTCCCAAAGCCTTCGATCTGAAGCTCTCCACGCGCCAACCTGTCGGCGACATCCGCGAGACGCTCACTAGCAAGCTTCAGATTTAGCTGAGCGTCGTTCGCCTGTTGCCTCGCGGCATCAAGGGCCTTACGCGCTTCATCCACGACCGGGTCGACCTGTTCCGAGGCTTCCTGCTTCGCCGCCTCAACGGCTATCTCCCGGATGTCCTTGATCCCATCATATCCGACGAAGCCGAGGATTGTTAGGATTGCCCCGCCGATGATCCCATACACCTTGAAAAGCCGCGATCGAACTTTTTCTTCCACAGCTTCTGTAAGCCTACGCTCCATCAGTTCGAAACGATTTTCGTCATCACTCATCGTATCCGCGCCTCGCCGCTTCTCCTGCCTACAAACATCGAGCCTTTCGCCCGCGCCCTGACGTCAGGCTGAGACTCATGGCCAAATCTTCTTCGCCTTCTCCAGCAGCGCCTTGCGGTCGTCGAGGCCGATGGTGCCGCCGTTGATGCCCTTGGTGATGCCGACGACATCGTCGGCATCGGCCTTTTCCGACAGATGCCGGTCGTTCCAATAGGCGAGCGCGACTTTGACCGCGATGTCGGGCTTCTCCGCCTGGTCGGGGTCCGCCTCGAGATCGGCGCCGACTTTCTCGCCGAAGGTCTTGTAGTTCGCGCGGCCAGTTAGCTGAATGACGCCGCGGCCGCGGTAGCGCCAGCCGTCGCCGGAGTCCTCCGGACCGTTGCCGAGACGGCTCGCATAGACCCGGTTCGCGATCTTCTCCTTCTTCCGTGCATAGTCGCGCGCCGTGGCGGCGTCAAAGTACTTGGCGAAAATCTTCCGCAATCCCTGCTCCGAGTAGTTGAGATTCTCCTGGAAGCGGGTGAAGCCTGCGCTTTCATGGGCGCATTGCGCCAGGAAATGCCGCAGCCGCTTGTTGGAATTGATGCCGCCGTTTTCCAACTGCGCGTTGAGCGCGTCGGCGAGTTCCCTAAGCACCGTCATTTTGGCTTTGGGGCAGAGTTTCGCGAGCTGTTCGGCGGTCGCTGGCATGGCGTAGCCTCCTCTAAGACCGGCCTTCCCCCGATGCCCGGCCATTTATATGGATGGCCGCATCCTACGCCAACATGGAATTCCATACTCCTCCCATATGGGAGGGGCGCTCGCGGTTGGCCGATTCGTGCCGCATGCCACAATAAGGATACCCCTCTCCCCCTGGGGGAGAAGGGGTTCTTCTGGAGGGACACCTTACCTGTGCAGACTCTTGTGCGCACCGTCGTCGGCGTCTAGGCCGTTACTCTTGATCTCTCCTGAATAATGTCCTATAATGCGGGCTCGGGCGCGGATTGAATCTCCGCGCCCCTCGATGTTGGACATTGTGGATCGGATCGTCCTGGCCGGGGAGCGGTGGCTTTCCGGTCATTGGCGCTGCGCGCCGTTAATTTCTTGCGTATGGTTGAACGTCATGATTCAAAATTCTCCGGATTTGCACATTCCGGCGGAAAGGCGCGCGGCGTCCGTGGCTTGCGAATAAAATTTTGCGCGGAAAGTAGCGTGCAATTGCCGCATCGGGCGTGACAGCAAGAGGGCGGGTTTGAAACCCGCCCTAGACCTCGAACAGCCGCCCGAACCCCGGCACCGGCTCGCTGTAGCCCGCCAGACGCAGGCAATGCCAGGCGAGGGCGTGGTTGCTGGAGGTCACGGGCTTGCCCAGCTCCGCCTCCAGCTCCTCGACGATGCCAGCGACCCGCAGGCTGGTGCAGGAGACGAACACGCCGTCCACCGACGGCTCGCGGGCGAGGTCACGGACCGCATCTTTGATCGAACCCTGGGAGATGCGCGCCACCTCGTTGTCGTTCTCGTGGTTGAAGGAGCCCATCACCGGCACGGCGATGCCGCGCTCTTCCACAAAGCGCCGGAGCATCTGGTTGACCGCCTCGACATAGGGCGTGAGCAGCGCGATGCGTTTTGCGCCCAGCTTCTTGAGGCCGGCGATGGCCGCGGTGATCGGCGTTGTGCAGGCGACGCCCGGCCGGGCTTCTCGTATCCGGGCAAACACATTCTCCTCGCCGATGACGACGGTGGCCGAGGTGCAGCCATAGGCGATGACGTCGAACTCGGTGCCCGGCAGGATAACGCCGGCCGCAGCGGCGAGGCCCTTCTCCATCGCCGCCAGGGTTTCCGGGTTGACCTCAGCGGCATTCTGGATGCGGCTCTCATAGAGCGCGACGCCCGGCACGGCTGCGAACACCTGACGGAACTCATGCTCGATCGTGTGATCGGTGGCCAGCACGATCAGCCCCACCCGCCCGCACGCGGCGATGCCCCGGTCGAGCTGGAACTTCATGTGGGTCTTGCTGATGACCCCGTCGGCGGATTTGGTTTCCGCCGGGATCGGGCGCAGCGCTGTCTGGTTCATGGCCGGTGTTCCTTCGAGGACGCCTGGAGACGGCCACTATAGCCTACGGCACCGCCACACGCGACAGGATGTAGTAGAGCAGCAGCGGCAGGGTGACGAAGGAGATCAGCGTCGACAGCACTACCGCACCGGCCACTTCCTCTGGCTCCCGGCGGTAGAGCTGGGCGAAGAGGTAGTTGAACACGGCCACCGGCATGGCGCATTGGATCGCCAGCACGCCCTGCCCCATCGGCCCGAGGTCGAAGGCCCAGCCGGCGCCGAGCCCGATCAGCGCCCCCGGCACCAGCCGCAGCAGCGAGAGGATAAGACTCCGCCCCAGGCTCTTGATGCGCAGCTTGCTCAAGGACACGCCCAGCGTGATCAGCATCAGCGGGATCACCAGCCCGCCCAGCAGGTCGGTCGTGTTCGCCACCCAGCCCGGCACGGGGATGCGAAACGCCAGCACCAGGATCGCCAGCGCCACCGCATAGAGCAGGGGCATGCGCAACAGCCGCTGCCAGTTGGCATGGCCGGCGGCGATGGCGACGCCGAGCGTGAATTGCAGCGAGGCGGAGATCGCGAACACTACGATCGCCAGCGCCAGCCCCGCCTCACCGAAAGCGAACAGCGACAGCGGCAGGCCCATATTGCCGGTGTTGGGAAACATCACGGCCGGCAAGTAGGAATGGAACGGCAGCTTCATCGCCCGCAGCGCAGCCATGCCGACAATGGCGAAACCGGCGAAGCATGCGAAGGTGGCGATCACCATCTGGCCGAGCGCGCCCAGATCCGTTGGCAACGCGGTAAGCGTCGAGAACACCAGGCAGGGCGTGCCGATGGTGGTGACGATGGCGGTGAGGAATTCGGACTCGAAGGGCCGTTCCAGCCGGCCCCACAGATAGCCGATGCCCGAACAGACCAGGATCGGCGCGACAATGGCCGCCAGCTCGGCAATCACGGGTGACAGAAGGAACCCCCAAAAGTCGGATACTCGTCGGATACTCGTCAGACGCTCGTCGGACGCGACGGCCGGCTCAATAGCAGCCGGCCGGGGGATATGACAATACGGACGTGGTAGCGGCGCCCGGTCAGGGCGAGGTCGACTTTAGCACTGAACCCGGTTCCGGCTTCTTGTCGGGCGACTTCAGCCCGCCGATGCCTGCTTTGCCGTCGCCGTTGCAGTCGATCTGCACGTTGACGCGGATCGAGAAGGCGTTCTTCTCGTCGCTCTCGCTGACCTGCTTGTTCGCGTCGAACACCACTTTGATGACGTTCAGACCCTCATGCAGCTGGATCGAGAACTTGTGCCAGTCGATGCCGCTCTTCGCGGCCAGGCCGCCCGGTACGTTGTGGGTATGGACCAGCGCGTTGTCGCGATAGACCTTGGTCACGAACGGACCGGCCGCGACCGGTCCCTTGTTGTGCGTGCGGTAGGCCGCCGGAAAGAAACTGCAGAGATTCCGTTGCGGGCCCCGCTGCGTGGCGTCGGCCTGGGCCGGATTCTTGATCGTGGTGCTCCCGCCCCACTGCACCGGCCCGCTCTTCATGATGAAGCCCAGCGTGGTCGGAATGATATCCGGCAGGCCTGCGACCACATCGCCCACCGCCTGGACGCCGTCGCCGGCGTCACTCGGCGCGGGCTTCTGGGTCAGCGTGTCCGGCCCTTTGGGAACCGGCGTGCCGACCGCGGACGCGAGCACGGTCTTCATGACAGCGGCGGAGTTGTTGCCCTCGTTATCCTCGTCCACGTCGTTGCCAGTGTCGACCACCACGGCGAGCGTGTAGGTGCCGGCGGCCCAATCGAGCTCGTCCCAGAACGCCAAGGCATGATCGAAGCTTTCGTTCGGTTCCAGGCCCGGCAAGTTTACGGTCACCGCATTCGGATAGGCGGGGTTCGCATAGGCCGCCAAGCCAGGCGACTCCGCGCAACCGCCGCCGCCCATCTTGCTGCAGACGATGGTGATCACCGCCGGGCCGCTGGCCGCATCGCCCTGGTTGGTCGCGCCGATATGGCCGTTGGCAGCGAGATTTGCCACCTCCGGCACCAGATCGGCCTCGGCCATCGCCGCGCCGCTCAGCGCGGTCAGGCCCGTTGTCAGGGCAGTGGCGGCGAGATATCGAACCAACTTCCGTTGCATGGCCGGTCTCCCAATTGCTGAACCCCTGCCGGCATGCTCGCCGGCTGTTCAGACATGGGTCGGCGGGAGCCGCCGGAAGGTTCAATGCGCCTTGCCGTGGGATTCGCGGGCCTGGTAGCGAAGGTTAATGAGTGCAACCGGGTTCAGGTCTTGGGGATATCCTGCTGATCGCTGAGGAGGCTATCCGGCCCTGCCGGCGCGGCGATGGCGGGCGACGCGGCGGAATCAGCAGCATCCGCCGGCTTCAGCGTTTCCACCACTTCCCGCAAACTGCGCAGCGGCTTCCGCAGATATGGGCTGACGTCCATGCGGTCTCTCCGTACCAGCGCTCGCCGGCAACCTAGCACCCGAATCCGCCACTGTCCCCCTGTGGAAAGCGGGGATTCCGGCGATAACCCTGGCGGGCCATTGAGCCTAAGGATTGGGAGAATCGACCATTTCTCGAAAGGCGGATGACCCGACTTGACATCTGCCGGTGCTGCGCCTATATATGAGTGAGCGCTCACTCACAACGGACGAACGCTGTGACCGCAGACGCGACCAAAGCCAGGATCCAGGCGGCAGCGCTTCGATTATTCGTGTCGAAGGGCGTGAAGGAGACAACGACGCGGGATCTGGCGCGCGCGGCGCGAATCGCCGAGGGCACGATCTATCGGCACTTCAAGTCCAAAGACGAGTTGATCAAGGATTTGTTTGAAAGCCATTTCAACGCTTTCTGCAGCAACCTCGACCGCATCCAGTCCGAGGCGCAACCCGGCGTCGACCGGAAGCTCCGCGCCATGGTGGAGTATATGTGCCGGCTGTTCGATTCCGACCGCACGCTCTACCGGTTTCTCCTGATCATTCAGCACGACGCCCTGCCGACCCTGACGTCGCGCGGGGACTCGCCGCTTCATGTGATCCGCAAGGTGATCGCCGACGGGATCAAGCAGAAGGAGATCCCGGACCAGGACGCGCGTCTTTCGGCGGCGATGGTGCTTGGCGCGGTGATGCAGCCCGCGCTGGCGCTGATCTATGGGTCGCTACAGGGCCGCATGACCAGACTCTCGCCAGCCATCCATGACGCCTGCCGGAGGATCGTACATGCTCGCTGAGCTCCATTCCCACGGCGCAGATGCACGGCGCCCAACCCTGCTTGAGTCCGGCCGGAGATTGGCGCCGAAGGTCAGCAACGTCGCGGATCTCACCCCTGCCGACCGGGATCGCATGTTCGAGATTTACGCGACCTACTACGACGGCACGTCGCGCCAGCGCTTTGACGCCGACCTCGACGCGAAACATCTTGTCTTGACCGTTCACGGCGGCGACGCGATCCAGGGCTTCACCACCCTGCTCGTATTGGAGGAGAAATTCGCCGGCGCACCCGTGCGCGCCATCTATTCCGGCGACACGATCATCGACCGCGCCTATTGGGGCAGCCAGATTCTGGCCTTCAACTGGATCCGGCTGGCCGGCGCGATCAAAGGGGAAGAACCCGATGTCCCGCTTTACTGGTTCCTGATCGTCAAGGGCCACCGCACCTATCGCTACCTGTCGGCCTTCAGCAGATGTTTCTATCCCCATTGGGCCCGGGAAACGCCGGGGTCTCTGCAAACCCTGATGGATCAACTGGCGCAGGCGCGTTTCCCCGGCTTCTACCGGGCCGACCTCGGCATCGTCCATTTTCCGGAATCCCATGGTCACTTGAAGCCGATCCTGGCGGAGATCACCGCCGCCGAGTCGCAGCGCGACGATGTCGCCTATTTCCTGGCGCGCAATCCCGGCTATCGGAATGGCGACGAACTCGTCTGCCTGACCGAGCTCTGCGCCGACAATCTCACCACGCTGGCGCGCAAGCAGTTTCTCGAAGGCTTCGGTAGATGAACGGCTGGACCGACATATCCGCTGCCGCAGCGGCGCCGGTAGCAGCCAATGCCGCCGCCCTAGCCGATGCAGCGGCACAGCAAGGCACGTGGCTGTTCGATCTGCTGCGCCGTAATGCCGGCACCGCCTATGGCCGCACGCACAGATTTTCGTCCGTGCGCAATGCGGTCGATTACGCGCGGCAGGTTCCGATCGTGCGTCACGAGGACTTGACGGAGGAGATCGACGCCATCGGCGACGGCGCCGGGAATCTGCTCACCGCGGAGCCCATAGTCGCCTTCGAAGAAACCTCTGGCACGACAGCCGGCCGCAAGCTTATCCCTTATACGCGAAGCGGCCTTCGCGATTTCGAGAGCGCGGTGCTTGTCTGGCTGCAGAATCTCGCCGCCGCCCGCCCGTCCATCACCGCCGGAAAAGCCTACTGGTCGATCAGCCCCGCCGGACGCTCCGCGCGACACACCGGCGGTGGCATCCCGATCGGATTCCCTTCCGACGCCGGCTATTTCTCGGACACAACCGGCGCGGCTCTTGCCTCCGTTTCCGCCGTGCCGTTCGCGGCGGGACAGCTCTGCGACATGGAGACATGGCGATTCTTTACTTTGCGATCGCTGCTGGCCTGTGAGGAGTTGAGCTTCATATCGGTCTGGAGTCCGAGTTTCCTGTCGCTGCTCCTCGATGCCATTCCACCACTCGCCGAGAGCCTAATGGCGGCGATCCATGACGGCACGCCCGGATGCGACCTGCCGCCTAATCTGATGCCTGACCTGCAACCGCAGCCGGACCGGGCGAGATATTTGGCGCAGGCTCTGCGATCGCCAAATCCGCCGCGCCTATGGCCGCGCCTCGCTCTGGTCAGCGCCTGGTCGCACGGCGCGGCACGTGCGCCGTTCGATTCCCTGTGCCGGCGCATGCCGGATATGGCCTTCGACGGCAAAGGTCTGATGGCAACCGAAGGCGTCATATCGATTTCCGATCCGCGGTGCGCTCATCCCCCGCCGGCGCTCGCCTCCACCTTCATCGAGTTTGTTGATGCGAAAGGTTGCTCGCATCTGGCGCCGGAACTGGAACCGGGAGGCCGCTATCGCATCGTCATGACGACGCGCAGCGGCCTTTATCGTTATGACCTTGGCGACGACGTGGCCTGCCGCGCCATCGCCGGCGGCGTCCCCGAGCTTGAGTTTCTCGGCCGCAGCGGCGTCGTCAGCGACATGGCCGGCGAGAAGCTGGAGGAATCCTTTGTCGCCTCATGTCTGGGCCTGGTCGGTGATGGCTCGATCCTAGCGCCGCTGGATAGGCCGCACTGCCGCTACCTGCTTCTCCACACCGCCAACCTGCCGGCCGCCGATATCGCCGGCCTGGAGCATCGCCTGCGGGCAAATCCGCATTACGCCTATGCGCGCCGGCTGGGTCAGCTTGGCCCGATTGCCACGCATCGCTACGGCGATTTGAAGGCGGCCTATCACCGCTTTCGCCTGCATCAGGGTCAGCGGCTGGGTGACATCAAGCCGCCGGTCCTGCTCCGCAATCCGGCCGAAACTTCGGCCTTTCTCTCGTTCCTCAAGATCGATGGCGAATTCGTTCGGCAACCCGAGTCTGCTGCGAGGAGGATGGCATGAAGGTCGCGCTGCTCTCGCCCAAAGGACCGCTCTATCGAAGCCGCGGCGGCATCTTCAAGAAATCGTTGCGCTACCAGCCGCTGACGCTCACGACTCTCGCCGCCCTGGCGCCCGAGGATCTCGGAGTCGAGTTTAAGTTGATCGATGAGGGGATCGACGACATCCCGCCGGATCTCGACGCCGATCTGATCGGCCTCACCGTCATCACCGGCACGGCGCCGCGCGCCTATGAGCTGGCGCGCCATTTTCGTGGCCGCGGAATCCCCGTGGTCCTCGGCGGCCCCCATGTCACGCTGGTGCCCAATGAGGCCGCTAGGCATGCGGATGCGATCTGCGTCGGCTATGCCGAACAGACCTGGCCGGAATTGCTGCGCGATTTCGCGGCCGGCAGCATGCGGCGGCGCTATGACCAGGCCGACGATTTCAATCTCGACCGGTCCCCCATCCCACGCCGCGACCTGCTGGACAACAGCAGGTTCCTGACCCATGCCGTGTTCGAGGCCACGCGCGCCTGCGCCCATGCCTGCGAGTTCTGCGTGGCGCCGACAGCGTGGGGACGCAAGCAATTCCAGAAGCCGGTCGATATCGTTGTCGCGGACATCAAGAGTGTCGGCCGCAGGAAGATCATCTTCATCGATCTCAACCTGATCTCCGACCGCCGCTACGCTCAGGAGCTGTTCCAGGCGCTGATCCCGCTCAACCTCAATTGGTTCGGACTCTCCACCAGCCTGATCGGCCGCGATCCGGACCTGATGGAGCTGATGGCTCGCAGCGGTTGCAAAGGCCTGCTGATCGGCTTCGAGACAATCTCAAAGGGCAGCCTTGGCGATGCGGGAAAGCGCTTTAACGATCCAACCAACTATGGCCGCCTGGTTGCTGACCTTCACCATCTCGGCATCAGCCTGCAGGGTTGCTTCGTGTTCGGCCTCGATCACGACACGCCGGATGCGTTCGACGAGACCGCGCGGTTCGTTATCGACACGGCGATCGATCTGCCGCGATTCGCCGTGCTGACGCCCTTTCCGGGCACACCCCTATTCAACCGGCTGGAGAGTCAATCGCGCATCCTGACCCGGAACTGGGAACTTTATGACGGCCAGCATGTCGTCTTCCAGCCGAAGAACATGAGCATCCGCGAACTGCAGGAGGGCCACGAGCGGACCTGGAGAAGAGTCTATCAGCTCGATTCCATCGTCCGGCGTCTCGCCAGGTCGCGCACCCAGCTGCCGATCGCAGTCATGGCCAATCTCGGCTATCGCTACTATGCCAATCATCTGCATACGCATTACAACTGCGACTGGCACATCAGCCTGGGACGGGCGGCATGATGCGTCTGACCTTTGTCCATCCCGCCATCGGCCACCGTCCGGGCAAGTCCTATATGCGCACCTGGCAGATGGAATCCCTGCCGATCGCCGCGCTCGCCGGCCTAACGCCGCCGGATGTGGAGATGAGCTTCTTCGACGACCGGATGGAGACGATCGACTTCAACCGTCCCGCCGATCTGGTGGCGATCCCGATCGAGACCTATACCGCAAAGCGTGCCTATCAGATTGCATCGGAATACCGCCGTCGTGGCGTGCCGGTGGTCATGGGCGGATTTCACGCGACCTTGGCGCCGGACGAAGTCAGTCAATATGCCGAGGCGGTGGTCACCGGGGAAGCGGAGCCGATCTGGGCCGAGGTCATCGACGATGCCCGGCATGGCACGCTGAAACGCCATTATCGCGCGCCGGCACAGCCAACGCTAGCGGGGTTGCGCTACAATCGCAGCTTATTCAACGATCGGCGCTATCTCTCCATCGGCTTGGTCGAGACCGGCCGCGGCTGCCGCTTTCCCTGCGAATTCTGCGCCGTGCAGACCTTCTTCAAGCAGACTCACCGGCGGCGCCCAATCGACGACATCATCGCCGAATTGCGGCAACTGCGCGAAAGCAAACAGCTCTTCTTCTTCGTCGACGACAACTTCGCCGGCGATATGAAGCATGCGGGAGAGCTGCTGGACGAGATCGCCAAGGTGGATGTCCGGTGGGTCACGCAGATGAGCGTCGACGCCGCCCATGACGAGGACTTCGTCATCAGGCTGGCGCGCAGCGGCTGCCGAGGGGTGCTGATCGGCTTCGAGAGCCTCGACCGCGAGACGCTGCGCAAGATGGGCAAGAAGTTCAACACCATGGGCGGCGGCTACGGTCCGGCGCTGCGCAATCTCCGCAAGCACGGCATCCGCGTCTACGGCACCTTCATCTTCGGCTATGAGACGGACACTGCGCAATCCTTCGACAATGCCGTCGATTTCGCAATCGACAACCGTTTCTATCTTGCCGCCTTCAATCACCTGACGCCGTTTCCCGGGACGCCGCTCTACAAGCGCCTCGCCCAGGAGGGTCGCCTGCTGTACGAAAACTGGTGGCTGGATGAGCGCTATTCCTATAACACCCTTCCCTTCGTCACGCAGGGACTGGAGCCCGAGGAAATCACGCGCCTCTGCATTCAGGCGCGGCGCAAATTCTACGGCGTCCCCAGCATGTTGCGGCGCGGCTTCGACGATGTAAATCGCGCCGAACTGTTCATGCTGCGCGCCTTCTTCATCATCAACGGCATGCACCGTGTCGAGGTCACGAAGCGCGACACTTTTCCGCTTGGAGATCCCCAATGGACAGGTCCTTTGCTGAAGACCGCCTGAGGGCGGCCGCACGCAGCATCAATTGCCGGGTGGCCACGTCATCCGATGACGGGGACCTGCGCGCCCTGCTGCGCGGAAACCCGATGGGTGGCTGGGTTTCCGTGGCCATGGAGCGCGAGCCGAGCTATTTCGTGCCCCTGGTCACCGGCGACGAGCATGACGCGATCATCGCGCGCGATGCAGCAACCGGCTGCGCCGTCGGCATGTGCGCCCGCACGATCCGCCCGGCCTATATCGACGGCGAGATTAGATCTCTCGGCTATATCGGCGAACTGCGGATCGCAGCCGATCATCGGCACCGGTTTCACATCATCCGCGAGGGGTTCCAGACGTTGCGGCGAGAGCTGCACCGGCCCGATCTGACGCCCTTCTACCTGACCGCGATCGTTGCCGACAACGCGCCCGCACGGCGCCTGCTGGAGGCGGAACTGCCCGGCAAGCCAACCTATGGTCCGATCGCCGATTGCACGACGCTGGCCATGCGGACAGGCCGGGGTGCGGTTGCGCCTGCGATGCGGGCAGACGAGGATGATCTCGCCGATATTTCCGATTGCCTGGCCCGCAATCATGCACGCTATCAGTTTGCGCCACTATGGACGGAAGCAGACATCCGGGACGCCGCGCAAGCGGGCGGCCCCGGCACGCGCGACTTTCTCTTGCATCGCGCTCACGGCAAGATTGCCGGCTGCCTGGCGCTATGGGACCAATCCCGCGCGCGCCAGGCCGTCATCCGCGGCTATCGCCCGCAGATCGCCTGGCTGCGGCCGTGGCTGAACGCGATGTCGGCCTTTACCGGCATCCCGCCCCTGCCCCGCTCCGGCGAAGCGCTGCGGCTGGTCTATCTGTCGTTCATGGCGATCGACGGGGATGATCCGGCTATCGCCTGCAAGCTGGTCGCCGCTGGGCTCAGGGAAGCACGCCGGCGCGGCTTCGATCTGGCTCTGCTCGCCATGGCGGAGGACAATCCAATGCTGCCGGCGCTACGACAGTCGTTTCGCGCGCGCGACTATCGCAGCAAGCTTTACCTGGTTCACTGGCCGGACGGCCGCGAGGCGGTCGAGGATTTGGCGACCCGCATCGTGCATGTCGAGGCGGGCCTGCTGTGACATTGTTCTCGACAGGCCTTGCCGCGCAGCAGTCTCGGTTGGTCGAGGACTCCCGGATATCGCCGCC
>Ga0184626_10000109_pt1 | contig 19575 bp, 39 predicted proteins | sample PLM3_60_b1_FD_133142 | JGI IMG/M metagenome (GOLD analysis project Ga0184626, IMG submission 133142) | Groundwater sediment microbial communities from an aquifer in East River, Colorado, USA - PLM3_60_b1 | ecosystem: Environmental > Terrestrial > Soil > Riparian zone | place: USA: East River... | reverse complement strand
GGCCGGAGCCCGCCAGTGAGGTCGTCGAAATCCTTGAACCCAGTGCAGAGGCCGATGGGCTTGCCCTTGTTCTGGTAGATCTCCTCGATGGTTGCGAGGGAGGTGTGGACAAGTTGCTTGGAGGAACGAATGCCGGTCTCACCATCAGACTTCAGCCCCTCCTGAATCACCTCATTAACATCCTGTCCGAGTTCCTCCAGGAACGCCGAGATGTCCCCATTGCACTCGAACGCCCTTCCTGCCGTATCCGTACAGATACCGATGGCGCGGCGGAGAAGGTGTTTGGAGAGGATGATGTCGAGGTAGTATGGGAGGTTCGCTGCTGACGGAACCTCGTCAGGAAGCGAGGCGAGGTACGCGGTCCCGCCAACCTCATCGAGTTGTTTTCGATCTCGGAGGTGCTGCATGACGGTGAGCGTATCGACCGGGGTACCCTTGGCGTACAAGAGGAGCATCGCTTGGTAAATCCCCCGGTTCCGCAGCTCGTAGAAGACCTCCGGCGACTTGATCTTCTGGACGCATTCGGCCAGGCACTCGGACGGACTGAGCAGGAGACAGCCAAGAACTCCTCTCTCAGCCTCCGGGGAATGCGGGGGGAGACGGTCGATGTCGGTCTCGTCTTCGAGATGTTCCGGCTCCCGGCCTCCGTGCTGGAAGTCTTCGGGGGTCATGCCACACGGATGCCTTGGGCTCGGAGTCTCTCCTTTTCAGCGGCGATCATCTTCTGGATGACCTCCTGTGATACCTCCTGCGCGCTCCTGGCTGGGTTGAGACGAGCTTTCTCAAGCTCGTGGTCTACATGAGGGCGGAGATCTTGTAGGGCGTTCTCGCGGGCGGTGGGTGGAAGGCGACGGTTGCGGTGCCAGCCACGGGCCTGCACGAGATCGGCATCAAACCTCGAATCGTCTGCGCAGAGACTTGGTATCGTAATCGCCCGATGGTAGTTCGGGTCTTCGTTCTGGGAATTGCGGTGCTTGTTGAATCGAACAACCAGGGCGACATCATCTGGAGTGTACCCGTGATTCACTAGGCCGAGCCAATGGCGTTCGTTCGCTATCTGATTGAACTTCTCACCAGACTCCCGGCAGAAAGTTGCGTGCATCTCGGCAACTTCAGCTATTCGATTCTGGGGTGGGGGCTTCTGCTCCCCTCCCCCCTTAATGGGATATACTTCATAGGGATTACCTTTGTGCCCCCTATTTTGGGGTGGGTGGTCGCCCCCTATTTTGGGGTGGGTCTCACCCTCTATTTTGGGGTGGGTAGTGGATTGGGGTACCCCATTTTTTGGGGTGGGTGTCCAAGCTGATGGATGCGTCAGGGTAATCACGGTGGTAAGTCCGGTGCGATGCTGACGGCGGATCATCTTCCGATCTTCGAGGGCTTTAAGGGCGGACCAGACTGTGTTTATGCACAACTTGCAGGTGTCGGCTATGCTCCCGACGGTTGAGAAGCAGGTGCCACGCCGTGCAAGGTGGCAGTAGACTCGGAACTCTGAGACACTTAGTCCAGCTTCGTCGATGGCTGAGTGAACGAAGACGAGGTGCTTCTGATCTGGGAAGTCTTCACGGAGAACGTCGGGCGCATTGTCTGCGGGCAGGTAAGAAGTCATCGGGCTCCAAACTCCACAAGTCTCCCCCGGTTAGCAACGGCTGACTAGAGCCGCGCGCCCAGGGAAAAGCGCAACCGGAGGAGGCTTGTGGATTCTGAAGTTGATGGCGACTAGTCATGTTTTGCTGGCACCCAGCCTCGTGAACCAAGCGGCAAAAGTCAAGTGTTCTCTTTTTTACGATCCAGCGGCGGCCTGCCCCTTCCGCCGGGATGCCAAGGTTTCCAGCCGTATTTGCGGCGCTGGTTAAGTCTTACATAACGGCGGCGTTTTGGAGTGTTAAACCGCTCTCGACATTCCAGTCGGTGTTTAAGACACCTCTTCCATCCGGTTGCCTTTCGTTTGCACGCGCCCTGGATGCAGAGGCCGACGGCTTCCTTCCTCAACTGCCGCTTACGCTCCCGGCTCACCGGCAGGTCCGTGAACTGGTCGATGATCTTTTTGCTCATAAAATCTAAAGTTCTTCACCGCCCGGCAGAGGCCCAGGGAATAGGAGGAGAGCCAAGCGTGCCGGCGAGCCCTTTCCAAACGAATGCGTAGGAGTGCAGGAAACGCTCGTCACGAGGGTTCGGTGAAGAACAGATTACTTCTTAACCAAGGAACCCCAACCTGTGGACGGAGGCAAGTCGGTATCCCCCATCTTCCAATCGTGGGTTTCCATGATTATTGACTTCAATCCCTCGTCCATTTTCTCCCACTCGAAGGATGTCTGGTCGAAGCTCTCCTCAAGTTCGTCGACGGCCGCGCGGATCTTCTTCGCGGTTGCGTAGGCGAACCTGCCGACCGGCTTCAGGGCTTGGAGGGCGGCGATCTCGGTTTGGATTTCTTGGGGTGTTCTCACTCCAACGAATCCCCCTGCCACCCATCATCCTTCAGCATCCAAGGCCGGTATGTAATCTCGCTCCACGAGGCGGCGTAGCCGGGCCAGTAGTTGCGGGAGACGCACTCACGGTAGGCAATCGCCCACATCGTGTAGCGTTCCTGCGCACGGCGGATGATGAGCGACTCCCGCTCAAGGTAGTGAATCTTGACAGCGTGCGGCGGCTTGTTCTCGACGACGATGAAGCCGAAGTTCTTGACCGGTACTCCGCAGGCATTGAGCGCGTCCATGTAGAGGGCGGCCTGGATGTCGTAGCCGAAGTCGTAGCAGGAGCGGGCGAAGCCTTCTGGTGAGGCATCACTGGAGGTCTTGAGGTCGAAGATGTAGGCGAGGAGGAGAGGATCGCATCGGGTCTTGTCTGGCAGGAGGTCGATGAGGCCCTTGACGCGGCCGATGGATGGGAGTTCAGCGACGGCGGCGACCTGCCTGGCGCAGACAGTGAAGATACGCTGTGCGTCTTGATGAAGGGAGACAGCGGCAGCAGCGATGACCGCCCGCTCGGACTCCGATTCGTTGAGGATGGTCTTGCCGGCGTGGATCTCCTTGAAGGATTCCCATTCCTTGCCGCGCCTTACTGCCCCCGTGTAAACAGCGAAGTGGTCGTTCAAAGAAAGGCTACCAGCCTTTCCGAGCACGGCCGCATCAACAAACCTACCGATCCTCAGCGCGTCCGTCTCCTCCTTCGGGTGATCCTTCTCCCACTGGAAATGCAGTGGGCTCTTGGCGCGACCAAAGGCTTTGAGGAGGCTTTGATTGAGGCCGGAGTCGGAACGGTAGAGTTCCTCGGGGGCATCGTAGCTAAGGCCGAGAGGGAGGGTGGTCATGTGAGCCTTGCAAATTCTCCGCGCAATTCCAGTGCGGCCTTGGCGTAAGCGACGGCAGCGTCTTTCAACTTCAAGAAGGAGCCGAGGTATTTTTGTTTTCCTTCGACTTGGAGTTGTGCAATGAATCGTCCAGTCATTGCAACGAAGTATACTCCCTTGACCCCGGTCTTGTTGGCTTTGCTTCGCGCTGCATTCATCGCGTTTTGGCTCTGCGAGCACACGCGCAGATTACATCTGCGGTTATCGAGCTTGTCTCCATTGATGTGGTCTGTGTAAAGACCGGGTGGTGTCTCGGCGATCAGTCGGTGCATGAGAACACCGGCCTTGCTTGCCCCGCTGCCAACCGTCCTGTAGGCGTAGCCGATCTTAAGGTAGTGCCATTTCCATTGCGCCAACCATTCATAATCCCCATCATCCACGATGGTTGAGAATCCTTTTGTGAGCGGAATAATTTTACTCATTTGGTCGAGTATATTTTGACGCACTTCTTCAGTGTGTTCGGGTCCGACACCAACGACTTGCACACCTCGAACGGCATGGCCTCGATGTTCGGCATGGACTTCGCATCCCGGTACCGTCCGGTAGTGACGAGCCAATCAGTGAAGTCGTCGAACGTGACGCCGGCTGCCTCAAGGATTTCGCCGATGCCTTGCTGCGGGGTTTCTGGGTCGGGCGGGTTCTCGTCTATCTCATTTACAATAACAGCGGGATCTTCTTGCTGAACGGATTCAGGGGGCGCTGATGGCGGCGCTTCCTTCGGCGGTTTAGTCGGCACAGGCGTGGCGGCAGGTTGTTCCTTGGGCTTGGGCGGCTCAGGTTTAGGCTCGGCGACCGGCGCTGCGGCAGCCTTCGCCTCCGCCTTAATTTCCAACGGTGGTTTCTTCGCCGGCTCTGGCGGGGGATTGTCCGGGAACTCAACCTCTCCATTCGCGTCAATTGCCTGGTCGCGTTCAACGGCGTCTTGGAACTGCACGGACAGAACACCCCACCGGGAGAGTTCGTTCTTCACCACGGTCTTCATGGCCATCTCGCGCGGGTGGGTTTTCCACGGGGACTCGTAGCCCTTGCGGTACGACTGTGAGTAACGTTGGGCATGGGCTTCCACCTTCTCCTTGCTCCAATAGCAGACCTTGGTGAACCCGTTCGTCAACCTCCATGCGAAGACGTAGCCGACCTCTGGCTTGGTCTCATCCAGCTTATTCCAATCTATGGTCGGCTCACCGACTTCATCGAATCCGCAGAACGCCTCGGCATTGACGGGCCGCACGTTCATGCGGGCGTACTGGCCGGTTCGCAGGGCGAGCTGAACGAATCCCTTGTAGCCCATTTGGAACTGCGCTCGCTTCACGCCCTTGTCCACGTAGGGAACAATCCACGCGAAGCCTAGGTTCTTGTTGATGGGGAGATCCAGGGAGGCAGCGATCATCGCCGAAGAGATGATCGATGTGGGTTCCACGTCCTTCATCGTGGCGCCGACGGAGAGGATCGAGGAGACGAACTGTCCAGCTCGATCCCCGAGGACTTCCTTGAATCGGTTGGCGTAGTTTGGCTGGCGAAGGAGGGAGGCCAGCGTTTCGTTTGGTTGGGTGGTTGTGATTGCGGTGGTCATACTGTTTGGTTTTGGGAATACTTGGCGAGAGTGGCGCGGGCATTAGCCCACAACGCTTCTTCTTGGTCGTTGTCGTAGCGGCTTTCATCCAATATGCCTTTCAACGCCTCGATCAACTCAGCGCGTTCGGAGGCGAATTCGGTGTCGATGATCTGCTCAAAGCTCATGCACCATTCAGGATTTACACGGTCCAGTTTTTTCTGGATGCGTTCAGCGGCTCGCAACGCGGTAGGGGAAGTGGTGTTCATTTGGGTATTGATGCGTCCGTGTTTCCCTCCAGTGGGAGGAGTGGTGTCTGCATCTCTGCGAGTTTGCGTTTCAGTTTTTGGAGATGGCGGGATTCCATACGGTCGGCTTTGAGGAGTTTCGTCACGGCTTCCTGCCGGTACGATTTCGGTGAGCGATGGGCCAGGCCGCCGTACCCGCCAGTTCGTTCCTTTTCTTCCGTCTCTCTGGCTCTGTCGTCAAGCTCATCAGCGGCTAGCCGAAGCCTTATGATGCGCCTGGTCACTTGGCCGATGGCACGCATGAGTTCATCGACGGATTTCCAGCGGCCTTTCTTTATTGGCGGTGTCATTTCCGTTCGTGAAGAAATACGAAAACGCCCAAATAAAGGACTGCAAACATTGCTAGAAGTATCAATACCCACAGGGGATTGTCTGTATTCATTGGTCTTGTGGCGTGAACAGCTCTGGCATCCCAAAGCTCACGGCCTGGCGGATTAACTCGACGGCCTTCTGTCCGGTGCGCCTGGCTTCCTTGCTGATGCGCTTGTCGTCGATGTCGAAGAGGCGAATCTTCCGGGGCCTGGCGAGCTTGAGGTGGGCCGGATATTTGGCTGTAGTCTTTCGCACTACGGGAGTGTGTCTTCGGTAAGGATGGTGTCAAGTGGTTTTGATTTGGTCGAGAGCGTTCCGAAGTTCGTGAATCGAAACCGTGAGGCAGCCGCTGTCACGTCTACAGCTGGCGTTAACGACGCCTTGCGCACACTTCAACGCGAGTGTGCGCTGTGGAAGCTGAAGCGCATTCTCAATGTCCTTGGCAACCCTGTCTACGAGCGCGTCGTCGGCGTTGAAACCGAATTCCAGGATGAGGCTGCGGGCTAATTCTTGGGTGGTCATATTCCTCATGCTGAGTATTCCTTTTCCCACGATTCCGGCTCCTCTCCCTGCCACATGGTCGTGGCCACGGCAGGCGAGCCGTCCTCGATCTTGGTGTTGCACAGGTCGCAGACGAGGAAGGGGACAGGGATGATGGTTGTGTACCTGATGGACTGGACTTGGATGTTCAGCTCCTTGGGTTTCTTTGCTGTGATGTGAACCTTGCGGAGCCTGTATCCTTCCTGCTCGTCGAAAGGATGGAGGTTGTAGTCCTGCCCGCAGGCGGGACAGAGGAGTTTACGCATCATGGTGTGATTGACTTTTTTCCAAGCTGACGGCGGAGACTGCGGCATTTCTTTTTGGCCCAGTCTTCAGCGTCATGGAATCTATGGAAGCTCGCGCGCTGCCAATCCTTGCCGTCAACAGCGATGACAACGGTTATCCCGTGACTGAGATCGTTCGGCACGATGAAGTAGGCGACGTTGCGTTTCATGCAATCTTCCTCTGTGTGCTAGCTTTCTTGGTGATGAGTGGAGCGGATGCGGGTCTGGCGCAGTTGGCCAACCGCTTGCGCCTCGCCTCGATTGCATCCTTCATTGTTACGCTGGTGGGGACGAACTCTTTGAGAACGGCGAGAACATCATCGTCACGCGGCTCCCGCTGCTCGTCATTGAAGGCTCGCACCATCGACTTGACCCACGCTTGTTCGATTTGCCGGCCAGAGAATCCTTCCGAGGCTTTAGCGAAAACCTCCCATGCGTACTTGCTGTGCTTGCGTCCACGCTTCTGGATATGGATCGCCCAGATGGCTTCGCGCTCCACCTGATTTGGCAACTCCACGTTCCACACCTCACACCGATCAATGAGCGGATCAGGCAGAACGTCGATGTCGTTCGCGGTGAAGGCAAAGAACAAACCGTCAGCGTTGTATTGTAGATCCTGAAGGATCGCTTTCACAACCCGGTGCGTAGTCCCGCCGTCCGTGCCGGAGGACTCGGCGCCAGAGAACAGCCCGTCGATCTCGTCCACCCAAACCACGGCTGGAGCGACAGCCTTGGCAGTGGCGAATGCTGTGCGCCAGTTGCGCTCCGACTCGCCAACGAGAGAACCGAACAAGCGGCCAGCTTCCAGCTTGAGGAGGGGCAGGCCGAAGACGGTAGCGGTGGCGGTAGCGGTGAGGCTCTTACCAGTACCGGCCTGGCCACAACACAGCAGCGGCCTCGGCGTCGGCAGTCCGTACTCCTTCGCTGCCTTGCTGAACAGGTTGCGCTTCGCGAACAGGTCCGCCTTGAGAAGTTCAAGCCCGCCGATGTCGTCGAGCGTCACCTTCTGCGTGACGATTTCGAGGATGCCGTTCTTCTTGATGGTGTCCGCCTTGATGCGGGCAACGACGGTCGGGTCAATCTCCTTCTTCTCCGCCACTGAATACGCCGCCGCATCCGCGAACTCTGTGGTCGTTAACCCGGATGCCGCATCCAGGATTGCCTCTGAGTTCCCGTTGAGTTCCTGTTTTGCGGACGCAGCAATCTCAATCGCCACCACCTTGAGTTCCTCCCGTGATGGCAGGGAGAATTCGACCGGCATGATCTCCTTCTCCAGTTCAGGTGGTAGGTGTAGCTGGCAACCAAGGATGATGATCGGCCGGTTCGTTGCTCTCGCCATGCCGATGGCTTCCTTGAGCGCCCGGGTCAACATCGGCGGTGGGTTGCCACGAAGGAATGCGTGGTAATCCTTGAGGACGAGGAGCGATTTGTTTGGGATGAGCTTACCTTGCGGCCCGTCATCCGTGTGCTCTACGTCCATGAACTTGCCAAGCACGGCGAGCGGGTCTTGGGTCTTGTCTTCCTTCTTGCCGTTGGGTCGAACGAGTCCGTCAGTGATGCTCCACTGCCACACGTCGTAGTCCAGGGACTTGGCGACGGCGAGGAGTTCGCCGAAGACGCGCTGCTCCTCATGCGTGACGCAGTAGAGGCAGCCATAGCCGGCTTTAATCAGGTTGGTGAGGTGCTGGAACATGTCCTATTCTTTCACTTTGTTTCGGTTGTTTGGTTTCTCCCAAGATGTATTCGCAGTCGATAACATCTCCGGAAATTAGGCTGTCGAAGTTCTTTTGGATGTAGTCGTGGGCGACGGTCATGGTTCTGCTTCCGCCCCACGAATACGGATCGTAGGTGGCGTTGCGGTCGGTGCCGGAACATTCCATGCGGCAGAGGATGACGCATGGATCGTCGAACCCGTAGCCGGCACGGCGGAGGAGGTAGCGTTCTTGGTTTGTCTCGTCGTACCGAAATACGTGATCAGGCACCATCTTCACCGCAATTACTGGGATGAAAGTGCATTTATCTCGTATCTCAAGAGCCTTTGTTATCATTTGGTTTTGAGTTTAACGTAACGATTTCCCGTATTGGCCAAGCCTTGACCAGACCTTCACACATGTCCTCCCTCTCTCCACACAAGACCCATAGGCAAGTGACAAGCAGGGCTATGACTTGCGCTCCGCTCAGCTTCTCCTGCCACAATGGCACGGAGAACTTGTCCTTCGGTCCGGCAAGGTGCAGCGGGAACTCAAGGCTGTGTTGGTTGGCTTGCTCGGCGATCTTTTGGACTAGAACGTAGGGCATCTGGCGGAGGCGTGGCAAGAAGGCTGCGCCGTGCCACATAATCGCCCCGAACAGGGCGGGGTTACTGTCCATGAGGGCGCTCATGGCTAGAACTCTTGTCCTTTCGGCCAAGAATGATTGATGACTACATCTTTAGCGGTTGCATATACTACGCCAAAAAGTTTCGCTAAGCGGGTAATGCTCCATCCAGCCTCATTAAGCTCGCGCATGGCTTTCGCTTTATTGAACCCCAGCTTGCAGAGGCTTGAATTCCTGCCGCTTTGCGATAGTGTGAGCCACCTGCAATTCGATGGCTTATAGTTACCGTCGTTGTTCTTCCTATCCAATACCAGCCCAGACTTCCACCCGGACGACATTGCCCAATTACGGAAGGCGATAAACGAATCCCATTGCTTGCAGACCTTGATACCTCTGCCACCATAGCGATGATAACTGCCATTCTTCGGATTGGAGCAGCGGTTCCTAAGCGCAGCCCATGCCTGATACAGCGGAGTGCGGTTACCAGCGCGAGTTTCACCATGTGTGACGTGCTGGTTAACACAGCCGCAACTCCGCTGCTTAAGGCAGCGGAAGCTGTGCCGGACGACATGACTCCCGCAGGCTGGACATTCAAGCGTTAGCCGATTGGCAAAAACTTTAACTATTGCTCCAGATTTTGATAGCTTTGTGCCAACGACAATGTACTTCGCCTTGATCAGCTTCATGGTGAACGAGACGATTACATACTAGCTGGCTCGGTGTCAACTATTTACTCTCCCATTTCTCCCGCTCCCACTCCAATATCAGCGGTCGAAACTGGTGGGTGAACGTCTCGCCTTTGTGCTTCCCGATCAGAATTTCTGCGCGCCATTGGCACAGCCAACCCCTTGTCCACTCAGCGGCACGGCCTTCCTCGCCGAAGGCTCGGCGCAGTACGCGAAAGGCAAGGCGCTTGATTGGATTGGCTGGCATGACCTCACTGAACCTCTGCCTTGTTTGTTTCTTCATCGGCACCTTGAACGGTGACGGGGCCAGCCATTCGATCATTCCAGTGCGTTTGTTAATTAGGATGGTGTATCTCATGCTCCTCCTATCTGTTGTTCCTGTTTGCTTTCCTTGTAGTAGTCCGGCGTAAGGGTCCGATCCGGCTCCTTGATGCCGAGTCCTTCTTCAAGTTTCTTCGTGGCTTCAAGGCAAGTTGCTCCCTCAAACCCTTCTGTAGTGATGGTGATCTTCCCGCTGCGCTTGTCGATTTTGCCGATGATGCGTTTCATGATTGGGACATCTCGACCGTGATGTAGTTCTCATCCTCCGTGGTGTTTGTGATATAGCCCGAGGAGAGGGCGTAGTTCTCGCAGTAGAGGCGGGAGTATTCGCACATGAGTTTCTCGGCGTTCTTACCGATGTAGTCAGACAACTTGTAGCCATCGCCAACGAAATCCCAGACCAGCGAATACCCGGTACCATCTTTGCGTTTCGTGACACCGATTTCGTAGTCCACGCCGTCCATGTGCAAGGCGTGCTCGCACTTCCCGTACTGCGAAACGTCGATGCCACGCTTGTAGGCTGCGTCAGTTGCGGAGTAGTCGTCATACCACCTGCCTGCCCAATGGTATTTCTTCTGGCCCTCCAGCCATTTGAGCTTTGGGAATACGGCCAGTGCCCTATGCAGAATGTCGAGGTCTGTAATTACGATCTCCGACGAAACAACGTGGCTCATGGCTTCACCCCTCCCTGAAACTGCTGAAGCTGCCTCATGTAATCCAGCCCACACCTGTAGATGGTGGAGTCGAGGACGTTCTCGTTGTTCGGCAGGCCATGCTTCTTCATGTGGAACGCCCAGCCGTCTAGCGGCAGGTCGTCGGCCATGTCCAGCATTCCCTCCCGCAGCAGGACTCGCCGGACGGTAGTGGGTTCAGTGATGTTGGAGAAAGGACTAGCAAGCGTATTCATACGGCTAACCTCCTCGCATACGGTTTGAATGTATTCACAATGTTCTTGGCGTTCTCCAGCATCGCCGCCTTCGCTTCCTGCGACGCGCGGAGATCTTCTGGCTTGATTGCAGAGAAGGCGGCTTTGGCCTGCTCGGCTAGTTGGTTGAGGTGTGGGTCGTTGAACACCCCGTTGTAGGCGGGGATGAGATCTACGATGCTGATGATGTTACCCACCAGCGAGTCGTAAATCTTGGTCTTGTCCTTGGATAACGTATCCACGGCGTGTTGGATCGGCTCCATTACCTGAGTCCAGAGATCCCTGTGCGCTTCAGCTTTGCCCTTGTGGTACGATTCGTTCGTGGACTTCTCGATTGTGGCTGCGATGTCAGGTGACAACAGGCCGATGGCTTTCACTTGCTCAGCCGGTGCCAGGGGGATGACTGTGATTTCGCAGACGAATCTCTCTAGGCATTCAGCCAAGGTAGGGAAGTCAGCCCCTGAGTAGAAGCTGCCCATGCGTTGCGGCGCCGACTTGGCGAGTGCGGGGTACTCCTCGTAGGCGAACTTCTCCCGGATGTCCGGCTCCTGCGCGGCGAACTCTGCCTTGACCTTGAAGAAGGGCTCAGCCAGGGCGGCTGGCAGTAACCTGCCCGTCGCCATCGGGAACCTTGCGAAGTGTTCCAGTGCTGCTTTGTAGGAAGACTGGAACTCCTGAAGCGATTTCAGGCCGTTGCGTTCAGTCTTGCCCTCTGTCCACGTCCAGTAATTAAGCGTGGCTCTTGTTGTTCCGGCGGATGCGTTAGCCTCCTTCTCGGCTTTGGCTGCAACATCCTTGAGTTTGCGGCCCTTGCGTGGTAGGCCCATCTCGATGCCGACGAGAAGGGTTTGTGTGGTGTCTATTACGTTGTTGTTTGTGCTCATAAAGGAATTACCAGCTTGAGTGATAGATGAAGCTGAATCCTGCTAACCTTTCGTCGTCGAGGATTCGGTTGAGTTGAGTGACGGTGTTGTTCAGGTCTTCCTTGTAATACTCGTCGATGGTAGTGCTGCCGAAGAAGAACCCCTCCTTCGGAGGAAGTTTCTCCTTGGCGTGGCTCATGTTACTGAGTGTCGACTTGCATAGATCTCTCAGTTCAACGAGCTGCTCGCGTTTGACGTAGCTGTCTTGGCATTCGTCTTTACCGTCCTGGCAGTTATCGACGAACCATTTGTGGATCGCGTTGGCCTTGCGCCAATAGGCGACAGTCACATTGATCGTCGCACTTGGAGATTCCGGGCAGATATTATCGGGTAGCCCGATCTGTTGCAACAGGTGCGCGTATTGTGCCTTGGCCTCCTTACCGCCGTGTTCCCAACCGGAAACGTACTTGCTGGCGCGGAGGTACATGTCGAGTCCCATAGATTTTGTCTTTCTCTTAATCCCACCAGAAGCGGTACACCTTACGTTCCCCAATGGTCTGGTGTAGAGCGAATTCATCGGCGAGCATTTTCTCCGTCGTTTCTTTTGGAATCTCCTGGTCGGTTTCGACGTAGATCGCCGGGCTGCTTTCTCTGGCGATACGTACGAGGCAGCCGTCGGGCAGGAACTTGAGCAGATCAGGGGCGAACCAGTTGTAGGACTTGCAGTATTTGCCCATCACTTTGATCGCTTGCTCGCGTGTCAGGAGGTAGCTGGATAGGAAGTCGAGGTTGCGACGTTCCATCCCTTCGTTTTGTTCCTTGTCTGTCCCGTGGCAATCCGCGAAGGCGCGGCGGATTCGGTACTCGCCGAACTCTCGGCCATCTTCTTTGAGTTGTGCTGATTTTGTGCTCATGGTTCGATGCTTTCCTTCGCTGTCTTGATTGCGGCGTCAACGATGTGCGCGACGCGGTTTCGCTCTCGGTTCAGGATGCGGCGCTCCGAACGCTTGAGCTTTAGAACGTCAGGATCGGTTGGGCGGTGGTTGCTGATCTCATCCGCTGCGTTTAAGGCAATAGGTGTTGGTTTTTTCATACTGCCTTTGTTTGTTTAATCTCCTTGTTATCTCCCGCCAGTGCTGCGTGGCTGATGACGCCAATCCGAACGATGGACAGGGGCGGCGACTGGCCTTTGTCCGCGAATTTCTCGAAGGATTCACGGGAGAAGTAAGCGCCGTAGTTGTGGCCGTGCTCGTCGATGACGATGACGCTGCCTCGGTCGGTTGGCATGGCGAGAAAGCGCACACCTCCGCGTTTCCAGGTTTCAAAGACGGTGCTCATGGTGTTTTCAGTTTCGCCAGGATTTCCTGGCGCAGTGATTCCGCTCTGAGAACAGCGAGGCTGTCGCCCCACCGCCGTATGGTTCCCAGCAGGACGGCGCCGGGCGTATCGGTTGCGGACTGTGGCTTCTTCAAGTCTTCCTCTGTGATTGCCTTCAGTGCCAGCAGTTGTTTCCAGAGGTCGAGCCAAGCCGCGTGTTCGATGTGGGCGAGGCGGATTTGATCGGTAGTCATATTACGGGATCGAATCCGTGTTCAATGGCGTAGCGCAAGGCTTCCTCGCCTTGCTGTTTGGCGTACTCGTGACCGAAGAATCCCCAGCATGAATCCAACTGGGTGCCTTCGTCGTCTTCAATGACGAAGCCCCACACGTTGCCTTGCAGGTATTGATCGAACTGTTTGACCTCGTCCCGCAGACATGCCTCTGCCTTCGCTTTGTCGCCGCCGAACTCCTTGGCGATGTCTTCTGGCGTGGCGTAGATGAATCCGACAGGGCCAGAATCCCAGCCGCCAGGATCGCAGTCGTGTGCGCCCGTCCCGATGTAGAGGTGCAAGCCGGAATGATCCAGAAGGCACAGCGGCAGGACTAGCGTTGTGGGTGCTAAGTTGTTCAGCCAAGACGACACGTCTTCGATGCGCTCACCGAAGTTGTAGCGCCCGTGCCAGTGGACGATCTTGCCGAAGCAGTCGTATTCTTTACGAGGATTCGGCGGGTCTTCGTCTTGAACGATGCGTAGTTTCATGGTGTCAGTCTCCTTTCAGGAATGCCCGCTCCCCGCTCTGTACTGCCCCCAGACGAGCCGGAACGCAGGAACCTCAGGGACGGCAGCCTCCCGCTCACTGAGGCGTGGAGAGAGGCGCTTGAGGAATGCTCCCTTGTGGTTGCAGTGAAGGCAGCCGGTGCCGAGGCAGTTCCGGCAGGTGGAGGTTTCAAAGCGGGCGCTCACGCCGCCCTCCTCTCCGGCTGCCGATGGTTCAGTCTCCGAACCGCCGCCGCCTGTTGCCAGACGATGACGTTGTTCAGGACGTGGTTCGGTACGGTGCCCGTGAACGCAGCTTTGTAGGCCGCGCGGGCGTTGTCTCTGTAGGTGGGATCGTTCTCACAGACCCCTTGTACCCACCTTGACGGCAGGCGCGTTGTTCTTGCACTCATGGTTTCTCCTGTTCATGAACTGCGGATGGCCGGGCAGTTCTCCGGCTTGGCCGTGTGTGGCCGAAAGCTAGAGCTTTGGAGGTTCTGGGAAATGTTTGACCAAAGGGCTGGGAAATAGCAGTCCGGATCGCCTTGTGATGAGCCAATCGGAGTCCGACTGCGCATCCGGTTCAGGATTTGGATACAGGTTCAGGATTTGATCATCCGTCAATCCCCTGAGTTTGATGAGATGGGCCGTTTCGGCTGGGGTATGGTAGCAGGGGTGGCCCACTCCACATGGGCAAATTTGGGTTTTCATTCGTTGGTTTCATGTGTTGAAATACTTGGCGAGGATGTCCATTGCGGCATTGATCGTGTCCGGCTCATCTGAATTCACCTTCCATCGGTGGCGAACGGCGGAGTTAACAATCGCCCGCAACGCTTCGATCAACTCGGCGCGGTCGGGGGCGAATTCGGCATCGATGATTTGCGCAAGCGCAGTGGGGGTCCACGGTTTAGCGATTCGCGCGATTACAGCGTCAGCCGCCCGCAACGCGGCAGGGGAAGGGGTGTTCATGGAGTGGAGGCTTTGAGGATTGCGACGACGACCGACATATCGGAGGCCAAGCCGCGCGGCGATACTGGCCGGTCAGGCACGACCTTGTGAGTAGCGGTTCCGCCGTACGGGAGGATCGTGAGCGAACCCATACGGGAGGAATCGAGCATGTGGCATTCAAGCAGCATCCAGCCGTCCGGGTGGTACAGCTCCGTCTGGCGAGTGAAGATCTCCCGCAACTTCTCTGGCGTTGATTCCTGCCGTTCGCAGTATTTGGCTGCGAAGTCGGCGAAGGATAGTTCGGGTACTGTCATGGTGATTCCTCCTCGGCGAGCCGGTTTCTCAACTCTTTGCCAGCGTGTTCAACGTCTCTGACTTTTTCCGGGGCATCCGGCAACGCTGTTCGGATTGCAGAGGTTAAGACCTGGACAAAGAAATCCAGCGCCTCAATCGTTTCGTCTTTCATGGTTCTCCTGTGGTTGTGGCTTCCGTAATAGATTTACCGGGGAAGCCGTTCCGGTAAAGATTAGGGTGAGAAGGCTGCTTCAAATTGCCAGTCGGTTTTGAGTTCAGGCAACGACAAGACGGGATACCAAGTGTGCTGCCTCATGTGGCTGCTCCGGTTTGTGTAGCTGATACGGGCGAAAGTTCCCTTGTGCGGAATTCGTTCGGCCAGATCTTCAACAGACTGGAATTCAATGACATGGCTTCCAACGCCGACGCCTGTTCTGCTTATCAGTGTTTTCATTGTAATCCTGTGGAAAGTGAAAAGCCCGGCCGGTGGTATCAAATGATACCGTACCGGCCGGGCCGTTGAAGAAAGACTTGCTGGCACGTTCGACGTATTATGCCAGCCGGCTTGCGCCTGCCGCCAGGTTCTCTGGCGAGTGAAACAGTTCCTCTGTGCAACCAGTTACTCGTGACGTGACTTCACGCCTTTTTGGCCCCGTTGCCGGGCAAGGTGGCTGTCTTATGCCTCTCCCTTTTACGTTGCAAGCCGGACGATTCAAAGGCGCGCTGTCCCATGACTACACGCCACCGTCAACCTTGCACAACCCCCAGCCTTTTAACGCACACTGAGGCGCACCGAAAGTACAGGCGCAAGTTCCCTCTTCAGAAACTCCACCTAGGCACACGTCGTAGACAGAGCCTATCCGCAGGAATGAGATCCCTTGCGTGGCTTTGAGCGTGCGTGGTGTCGCACTGACCCCTGAATCCGGCCTCGTCCGCTATTCTCTTGACCGTCGCGAAAGGCTTCTCGGCAACCGTTCTACCGTGTACAGGGACTCCCCGTTACCTCCGCTAAACACGGCGCAATGATCTCTGAGGAAAGGACGATACCCTTGCGGGCAGCTAACGCCTGAAATCCGGACTTGATCGCCAGCCTTACGGACTGCGCCCATTATGGGCCAATGCGAGTACAGAATCCCTGCGTGCGCCGTGGTACAACTCGATTGAGACTTTAGAGCTTTTGGCCTTGTGCGCCTATTGGCTTCCCCGTGTTACCGGGGAAGCGGGAAACCGTTGACTACACTGGCACTGCCGGAGCGGCAACTTTCTTCACGTCACCGTTACCACGGGCGACCGGAGCGGCCTTGAACTTGGCATCAAGCCAAGTCCTGAGCGTCACGGGCAACGGGATTGCGGTCAATGCCCCGTAGCGGCCTGCAAGGGCAACCGTGGCGTCATGCCATGCGGCAAACTGTTCAGGGGTGTTCCCCTTGCCAATGAACCGCTGTTGCGTGTTGACGCTCGCCGTCGATGACGCCGGCTTGCCAACACGGGAACCAACGCGAGCCGGAGTGAATCCGTGCTTGGTTTTTTGTGTCGGCATCTCGGCTGTCAAGTTGTCGTTGCCATTAGATTCAACGGCATTGACGAGCTTGCCCGCATCATACCCGGCTTCCGTCAAGAAGTCCGAGATCAAGGGCGCTAGCGTAAACGTGTATGCTTTCATGGTTCGTTCCTATTCGTTTCCCGCTTCACCCTGCCACAATGGCAAGGCTGGAGTCCGAAAACCCCGCTCCGTGGCGTACCGTGCGCCAGACAGCGTGTCTGGCAGCGGACGCAACGAAGGGAAGCGAATAGACGCACACTGCTAAAGCTACTTGTCGAATGACATTGGGATTGCGCCGTTACCCTGCCAGCTGAAGCTAGCTGAGAACCGACGGAGTAGTTAACCAGGAGAGTCTCGCGGCGTGATGCTTTCGGCTTGGCGCCTTGGCGCTTATCCCTACCGCAGTCGCGGAGGGAATCACTTGTGCCGTTGAAAGGGACTTGTCCAGAGCGAACCTGTCTCGCCTATGTCATTCAACCGTCAACCTGAGAAAGAACAAAACTGACGATTGCCCTTGTAAATCAGTGGATACTTGCTGTCAAGAGTTCTGGTAGAACTTTCTCTGTTTATTTGCGTTAGCGTTGCAGACTTATGGTGAAAGGGTTACGTGGCATAGTGGTTGCTACTGTATCCGTGGCAGTAAAGTAGCACAGAAGGTGCCATTGCTGTAGGGAGTGCGAGAGCACAGAACATATGCGCGGGTTGGCATATGTTGAGCAATCATGAGTATCATGAGTGGGTTACTTAGGATTAGGTTTCGTCGTATGCATATATGCGCAAGTGTGCATATGTTCCATGCGTGAAAATGCTACGTTAGCGTTAACGTAAGTTACTTTGATTCATGCACTTATAGCGTTTATCCTATCACCTGGCCTACAGCCTGGAACGAAATAACGAACGATTGAGACAGCTAGTTACGGAGCGAAGGCGGCCCGGAGCGGATCGCTTCGCCACCCCGGGGGTAGCGGGGTGGCCGCCTGGGTGCGCGTGGCGGTGTATACGTTTGCCTTCTCTACTCTGACCATACTTCCTATAGCAACTTTTACCACCATATCCATGTGGAGATGCTTTCAAGCCTCTAATTCCTCCTCCCTTCTCTCCCCCCTATGTACCCCCCTCTTATCCCGGGTTAAGCAATTCCTTTTGTTCCTGTACAACTGACAGTAGGAGGTGAGTTCCGGCTTCCAGAGGATGACCTGGCTTTGTTAATCTTGGCGGCGCGAGTTATCCTATGGCCAGCTCACCTCTTCAGCCGGCTTGGATTTCCATTTCTTGGAGAGTTAAGGAATCACACAAGCCGCCCGCAGGAGGCGAGCAAGCCGCAGGCTTGGTGCCTCCGAGGAGCGGAATCAGCTCCTACGCCTTACGGCATCCGCACTGGCGAAGCCCTCATATCTTGATCACCACGGTGATCAAGTACATCTCATAGGTGATGACTAAGCGATGACAGTCATCGTTAAGTGTTGACATCGCCTATACCGGCGGGCACCGTCGCAGCCCATGAGAATGTGGGCACCGATTTGGTCTGGCATCGTAGACTCCACGATTTGGGAGGAAAAAGACCATGTTTTCAGGGTTTTTATAGGGATGCTGGCCATCAAGGACTACGACCACATAGTCCGCTACGACGCCTACAAGCTGGCCCGCCGTCTTCACCTGTCCCTGGACTTGGTTCTTGATGCGATTCGAGTTTTGTCATCAAACGATGACAGGCGCCCTGGGCAGCCAAACTACGGACGTAGAATCCAGTTACATCATGAAGGCTGGCTGGTACTTAACGGCGAAAAGTACGCAGAGCTAACCAGGGTCGAGATGAGGAGAAGACGCTGGCGTAAGGCCCAAGAGAAGAAGCGCCGGTCGGCCAAGGAGAAAAAGGATCCAGGTTATGATTCGCAGTTAATGCACGACGCTCCATCCGTGGAACATTCCCCGCCTGTGACCCAGTTCAACAACACAACCACCCAACCCACAGCCACTTAAGAACCTCCGCCAGCAAGCATCCCGATTCTGTGGAACATTATCCATTCACCTCTGGGTAGTCGCGCGCCACGGCCTCGGTCAACTCCTCCAGTTTGTCCATGATGCTCTCCGCGCGCCTTTCGTCTCCGGCAATTTCAGCCCTCCAGGCGGCTTCAAGGAGCTTGAGTTGCTCACAGCGAGCTAGTTGGAGCCGAATTAAGCGTTCGACTCCACAGTTGAAGTTCCGACGAGAACGTTCCGAAAGAACCAGCACAACCACTTGGACAACCAGAACTGCCGTTGGGATAACTGCGAAGAAGGCACTCATATCCCAGGAAATCCCACAGGGTGCGCCTTGACCTGCTCGTAGAATTTGCCCCACTTCTTCATCACCCCCTCCTCACAGTGACGGTCCAGATGTGGTCGGAAGTTTTCCAGGTGCTCGGTCGCCCCGAACTTCACCCCGCAAACCATGCAGCGATTCTCGAAGGTGAACCAGTCCGAGACCTTCTTCAATGCCCCAGGAGCGTTTGGAGGCTGTTTCCGTGCCGCTTTGTCCTCAAGGTCGCTGGGAGGGGCCGTACAGGCGGCGGGCGGTGTATCGTCGTTCATCTCAGGAAAGGTTTTGGACGCCGATCATCGCGGGCATTGTGAGTTGACCACAACACTGGTCGCTCCAGGCGTCCAAATTGGTTGGCGGGGCAGGTTATTCTCCTGCTGCGGTGGCGCCTCTTGCTATTGGTGATGCCACTCCGGAGATCCGGTAACGGCCAGTGAGTGCCGCCATCCCGCCAAAATATTTCAAATATCTCAGTTCTCAATCCCATTGATCCTTTTGATGGCAGCCCTGTATGGCTTCAGCGCAACGGTGAGTCCTTGGAGGAGCCCGGTGATTTCGCTGGCCGACTGCTGATTGTCGCAAGCCAGGTTGATCGGCCAATCAGCATCATTCGCCGGCCCCACATGCGAGTGCATATACGCCTCCAGCGCGTCAGCCGCCTCACGATCTCGTATAAGACCTTTACGGGCTCGCTCATGGTTTGAACGGTGTCACAAGTTCCACACTACCTCAACGATGGCCGTGTTGCTGTCCGCGTCGTACTCCACCCGGTCTACGAGCGCGTGGTATCGACGCTCCTTCACCGCAAACACGGCATCGGGCTTCTGTGCAGCGATCTCAGTGAGCTGTGCGGCCACGTCGCGAACCAGCAGCCGGCGCTCCTCGATGTCGGGCCTCATGCCGCACTCTGGGCATTTACCGAGCTGTCGAACAGTGGAGCAGAGGCCGCACATCAGGATTC
>Ga0184626_10000108_pt1 | contig 19581 bp, 18 predicted proteins | sample PLM3_60_b1_FD_133142 | JGI IMG/M metagenome (GOLD analysis project Ga0184626, IMG submission 133142) | Groundwater sediment microbial communities from an aquifer in East River, Colorado, USA - PLM3_60_b1 | ecosystem: Environmental > Terrestrial > Soil > Riparian zone | place: USA: East River... | reverse complement strand
TGATCCGCATCAACAGCGACGGCAGCGTGCCCGAGGACAATCCGTTCGTCGGTACCGACGATGCGCGGCGCGAGATCTGGTCCTACGGCCACCGCAACATGCAGGGTGCCGCGCTGCATCCGGACACCGGCGAGATCTGGACCATCGAGCATGGCGCGCGCGGCGGCGATGAGCTCAATGCGCCGCAGGCCGGCAAGAACTATGGCTGGCCGGTGATCGCCTATGGCATCGACTATTCCGGTGCGGCGCTCGGCGAAGGCACCGAGAAGCCCGGCATGGAGCAGCCGCTCTATTACTGGGACCCGTCGATCGCGCCGTCGGGAATGGCGTTCTATACCGGCGACGCGTTCCCTGAATGGCGCGGCAATCTGTTTGTCGGCGCGCTCAGTTTCGAGCTATTGGCGCGGCTAGAACTCGACGGCAAGAAGGTCGTTCACGAGGAGCGTTTGCTCGAGGATCTGGGCGAGCGCATCCGCGATGTGCGCCAGGGGCCGGATGGCCTGATCTATTTACTGACCGACAATCCCGAGGGCCGGATACTGCGTATTTCGCCCTCCGGCTCATAGACGCCGGCGATCTGCACGGCGAAGGCGATCGCCCATTCCTCGGCGAGCCAAGTGGCCGCCTCGATTTGCGCCGATGTCATCTTCGACCTGATCCGATCGGCCAGCTTCAGCACGCGCGGCACCAGCTTCGGCGTGCCATTGCGCGCAGCGATCAGATACCATTTCAAGGCTTCCATGGGATTGGCAGCAACGCCCGGCTCGCCATACTCATAGACCACGCCGAGCATGATCTGGGATTCGGCGTGGCCGCTGAGGGCCGCGCGCCATAGCCAGAACATCATCTCATCGATGTCGCGCGGCACCATAAGTCCCTCGAACTGGAGGCGCGCCAGTTCATATTGCGCCGGCACATGGCCGCGGCCGGCAGCGCGCTGGTACCAATAGACTGCCTTCTCGAAATCCCGGTACCGCAGTCCCTGGCCGAGCCGATAGATCTTGCCGATTCCATAGGAAGCCGTCGGATCGCCGGACCTAGCGATCAACTGCCATTCCGCGAGCGCCGTGGCGTAGTCGCCGCGCTGATAGGCGATTTCACCGTCGGAAGGTTCCGCCATCGCCGCGGCGGCCGCAACCAGCAGCGGCAATGCAACCAGGACCGATAAGACCTTGGCGCGCATCGCAGATCCTTCCAGCAACCAGCTTAGCATATCATCGATCTTCGTGCATCCGGGCTGCTGGCAGCATGATGTTCCCATAGCGGGAAGGAATCTGTGACTGTTGTCACATTTGGGCAAGGTATCTCCAGACAAGGAAAGGCGGGTTACAAACCCGCACCCAAGAGAACAGCATCTCCTCGATCTTCCTTGTACTCCATCACTGCAAGCGCCGTCGCCCTGGCCCCGCCTAGGCCGCCTTCTTACGTCCGAGAAACTCAGCGAGGCAGACAAGCGTGCTGGCCCAGCCTCCCTTGTGGGCATCGCGCGCCTTCTTCGACTCGAACCGGCGGTGACTGAGACGCACCAGCGTCTTGCCGTCGTTCTCAGCGAAACTCACCGTCACCACGGTTTCGGGACCGAGCTCGCCCTCGTCGTCCTCCCAGGCCCAGGTGAACACGAGCCGATCCGGCTTGCTGATCTCCTGATACTCGCCGCGCACGGTGTGTTCGTCGCCTTTGGGCGAGCGCATGACGATGCGGTAAGCGCCGCCGACGCGAATATCCATGGCGCAGGCCCCAATGGTGTAGCCCTCGGGACCGAACCACTGCTTGACCTGATCGCGCTCGGTGAACGCCCGGAACACGCGGCTGCGCGGCGCTGCGAAGCTGCGGCTCAGTACCAGGACGCGGTTGGGATCGGTTGCCGCCGCCTTAGCGCTTCTTGCCATGACGTTTCTTCCCCTTTTTGCCGGTTTCTTCGAGATAGAGGCTTAGGCGGTCGAAGCTGTGTTCCCAGAACCGCCGGTAGGTCTCGAGCCAATCATTGGCGTCCTTCAGCGGCGCCGCCACCAGACGGCAGGGCCGCAACTGCCCATCCCGGCTGCGGGCGATCAGGCCGGCATGCTCCAGCACCTTCAGGTGCTTCGAGATGGCCGGCATCGACATGTCGAAGGGTTTCGCTACTTCGCCGACCGACGCTTCGCCTCGCGCCAGCCGGGCCAGAATCGCTCGGCGCGTGGGATCGGCGAGGGCCGCAAAAGTTCCGCTGAGATGGTCGACAGACTGCACGATAAATCACCTATCAGTTAAATAACTGATCGGTTAAATACAGGCAGCCGCGATCATTGTCAACAGCAGTGGGAAAGGTTCCTAACCGCGGGTCCAGTCAAGGGTCAACAACGCCGTTGGCCCGAGCATGAACGCAGCCGTCATTGCGCCGGCTACATGTTTCGGGTCAGATACGATTCGATCGCGGTTCTGCAATCGCATGGAAGATTAAGCTATGACCGTCTACGAACGACTCGGCGTCCGGCCGATCATCAACGCCAAAGGACCGGCAACGCGCCTCTCCGGCGGGATGATGTCGCCCGAGGTCACAGCGGCGATGGCGGAGGCGGCGCAGTCCTGCGTCGACATCGCCGAGCTCCAGGGCCGCGCCAGCGCGATCATCGCCGAGATCACCGGCGCCGAGGCCGGCTATGTCACCTCAGGGGCGGCGGCCGGACTGTTGCTGGGCACGGCCGCCTGCGTCGCCGGTCTGGACCTCGGCCGCATGAGCCGGCTGCCCGACACCACCGGCATGAAGAGCGAAATCGTCATGGTGCGCAGCCAGCGCAATTTCTACGACCATGCGGTGCGCGCGGCCGGCGTCAAGATCGTCGAAGTGGGCCTGCCCGACCGTTATGCCGGCGCGGGCGTGCGGGATGCGGAGCCCTGGGAGATCGCCGATGCGATCAACGACCGCACCGCTGCGGTGTTTTATGTTGCCGACCGGCGGGCGCGGCCCGCTTTGGGCGAGGTGGCGAAAACAGCCCATGCCGCCGGCGTGCCCGTGCTGGTGGATGCCGCGGCGCAATTGCCGCCGGCGCGCAATCTGCGGCGCTTCATTGAGGAAGGTGCAGACCTCGTCGCCTTCAGCGGCGGCAAGGCGATCGGCGGGCCGCAGGGTTCCGGCTTTCTCTGCGGCAAGCGCGACCTCGTCATGTCGGCGGCGCTGCAGCAACTCGATCTCGACATCTATTGGGAGCAATGGCAGCCGCCGGCGAATCTGATCGACAAGACGCGCCTCAAGGGCGTGCCGCAGCATGGCATCGCCCGGCCCTGCAAGGTGGGCAAGGAAACCATCGTCGGCGCCTTGACGGCGCTGCAGGCATTCGTGGCCGAAGGCGACGCGGCGCGGCATCGGCGCTGGTTGGTGTTGACGCGGGAGATCGCGGAAGGACTGCGCGGCCTCAACGATGTTTCCGTCACGGTTACCGGCGAGGCGAGCAGCGATGAGGTGCCGCAGGTGCTGCTGACGTTGAATGGCGCCGCGAGCATGACGGCGCTCGATCTCATCATCCGCCTGCAATCGGGAACGCCCGGCATCCACGCTGATCCCACCGACGTGGATCGGGGCATCGTCGCCTTCAACCCGATATGCCTGAAATCCGGCGAGCCGGAGCTCGTTGCGAGAGCGGTCAAGGCGCTGCTAACAAGATAGGATCGGTTCTACTCCGCGGCCCGGTGCGAGAGCGGCCGCCCGGCGGCCCGCTCCCAGTCGAACATATAGTCCCGGGTCAATGGCACGGCGGCCTGCTGCTTGGTGATCTGCATCTGAAAGACCATCTGGTTCATATAGCGAAACGAAAGTTCGCAGCCCACCAGGTAGAACTCCCACATGCGGCAGAAGCGATCGTCATAGAGAGCGCGGATCTTGTCGCGATTGGCCTCGAAGCGCTCGCGCCAGGCCCGCAGCGTTTCAGCATAGTGCAGCCGCAATATCTCCAGATCGGTCACCCAAAGGCCGGAATCCTGCACAGCCGCGAACACTTCGGATAGCGCCGGCGTGTAGCCGCCGGGGAAAATGTATTTCCGGATCCAAGGGTTCATGCCGCCCGGCGGCTCCATCCGGCCGATGGAATGCAGCAGGGCGACGCCGTCATCCGCCAACAGATCCTTCAGCTTGCCGAAGAATTCCCGGTAGTGCGTCGGGCCTACATGCTCGAACATGCCGACGGAGACGATGCGGTCGTAGCGTCCCGTCTCCTCGCGATAATCCCGCAGATGAAACCGCAAGCGATCGCCCACGCCCGCCTCGGCGGCCCGCTCCTCGCTCACTTTGTGTTGCTCGACGCTGAGCGTGACTCCCGTGACGTCGGCGCCCGTCTCCCGCGCCAGATAGAGGCCGAGCCCGCCCCAGCCGGAGCCGATATCCAGGACCCGCAGGCGCGGGCGTATCAGTAGTTTCGAGGCGATATGACGCTTCTTGTTTTCCTGCGCAGTTTCGATGCTGTCGCGTGGATCGACGAAGTAGGCGCAGGAATATTGCCGGTCCTTGTCCAGGAACAGGTCGTAGAGCTGGCCTGACAGATCGTAGTGATGGGCGACATTGCGCCGCGCCCGGCTGACGGGATTGTACTGGCCGATGCGCTTCGCCAGGCGGCTCATCAGGCTGTACCAAGGATTGCCCTCGATCCGGTCCATGTTGCGAACCGCCAGCTCGAGGAAATCATAGAGCGTCCCCTGCTCCACCGTGAGCCGGCCGTCCATATAGGCTTCGCCGACATGAAGGGCCGGATTGAGCGCTATCGTGTAATCCAGCCACCGGTCGGCCAGGCGAATCGTGCTGGTGGGCACACTGCCGTCGCCGAGCAGGTGACTCCGCCCTCGGCTGTCGATGACCCGCAGGCTGCCTGACTTGATGATGTATCGAAACGCGGCGCGTGTGAGCATGATCTTTGTGCTTATGTCGTTGCGATTGCCGCAGACGCAACGGATTCATAGCACACTCGCCGTGCCGGCTGGCAAGGACGGCTCGGGGCCGGGCGGGCTGCCCCGGGGCAGCCCAGCCCCTTTATTGACCGCCGACCACCGCCAGCCGCACATTGCCGCGCAGGACGCGGTCCCGCGGCAGGCGCACGGTCACCACCGTGCCGCTGCCCACATTGCTCTCCACATTCAGCTGGCCGCCATGCAGTTCGACCATGGCCTTGGCCAGCGGAATGCCCAGGCCAGCACCCTCGTGGCGGCGGGTCCAGGCATTATCCACCTGGCCGAAGGCGGCAAATACCTTCGGCATATCTTCCGGCGCGATGCCGATGCCCGTATCGGCGACACGGATGAAGACATCGCCGCGGTCGTCCCGCGTCAACGCCACGCGCACTTCGCCACTGGCCGGCGTGAACTTGATGGCGTTGGACAGGACGTTGAGGAACACCTGCCGCAGCTTACGTTCGTCGCCGAAGAAGCGGATAGTTTGGTCGACGCCGTCGCGGCCCAGCGTGACTCCAGCCACCTCGGCGCGGGCGCCGAGCTGACGGATGCAGGCGGTCAGCAATTGCGTCAGATCCAGCTCGCTCTCGATCAGTCGCAGCTTGCCGCTCTCGGACTTGGAGTATTCCAGGATATCCGAGATGAGATTGAGCAGATGCACGCCGCTCTCATTGATGTCCTTCGAATATTCGCGATAGCGTTCCTGGCCCAGCGGGCCGAGTAGTTCGCGCTTCAGCACCTCCGAGAAGCCGATGATGGCATTGAGCGGCGTGCGCAGCTCATGGCTCATGGACGCCAGGAACTCGGTCTTGGCGCGGCTCGCCAGTTCGGCCCGCTCCATCGCCTCGTGCAGCTTGCGCTGGATGCGGCCGTAGCGCAGCAGGAACCGCGCCCGGTAGTTGAACAGCGGCCAGTTGATCGGCTTGGTGATGAAGTCCGTCGCGCCGGCCTTGTAGGCGCGGTCGATCGACTCCGTGTCGTCCAGGCCGGTCACCATGAGCACCGGCACATGGGCGCCATAGGGCCGCTTGCGGGCCTCGACGCAGGCCGCAAAACCGTCGACCCGCGGCATCATCGCGTCCAGGAAGATGAGTTCCGGCCGCAACTTGTCGACGAGATCGAGGGCCTCGAGGCCGTCGCCCCCTTCATGCACGGCGAAACCCGCCGATTCCAGCGACTCGCGCATCAGCAAACGATGCACGAGATCGTCATCGGCGATGACCACAACCGCCGAATCCGGCGATCCCAGGCCGTCGTCGCCCGCTGGGGGACTTATGCGCTCTTCCGACATGACTCTTTCTCCTCGCGCAACGTTGTGCTCAACGCCGTGCTCACTTTCTTGAATTCCGATTCCAACTTCTCAAGCCGCGCCTTGGCTTCATTCAGGTCGTTCTCGCGGGCGCGGCTTTCCATCTCGCTGATCTGGTGCGCCAGATCCTTGGCGCCGAGACTGGCGCTGCTCGACTTCAGGCTGTGCGCGATGCGCCAGACCGCCGAGGCATCGCCTGCGGCGACGCAGCGGCGCAATTCCTCGAGCGCCGTCGGCGCCGTATCCAGATAGACGCCGATGGCGCGCTCCAGGACCGATGGGCCGTCGCCGCGCTTCAACGACCGCAGATAGGCTATCGTGTCCTTATCGAGCGATTCCATCGCTTCGGCGACCGCCGGATCGAGGGCCGCCGGCGGCGCGCCATCGTTCATCGCGGTCGCGCCCCCATCGACTGCGCCATTGGCGCTGCCGCCGTTCAGTCCATTACACGTGGCTTCACTCACGCGGGCATCCTTCTCTGTCGTTTCGGCCATCGTTTCGGCCATCGTTTCGGTTGTCGTTTCGGTCGTCGTGGCGGCAACGGGCTCCTGGCCATTCGTGCCGGCCGGAGATTCCGCCGGCATCGGGATCAAAGCCGTCGAACGCTGCGGCACGGGAACCAAAGCTCGTCCGGTCGTCTCGGCGGGTTCCACCAGGACGAAGTTGACCGAAGCCGGTTTTTCCGGCGTTGCGGCAGGCGGTTCCGACGGCGAAGCCATAGTCGGCTGCGCCGCCGCAGGCAGTTCCGGCAGGCCGCCCAAGGACGGCCACTGGAATGCCGTTGCCTTCGGCTGCGGCGCCGGCTCCGGCACGACCGGCGGCTTTTCTGTGGCGGCGCTCGGCTCTGCCTTGGGCGCAACCGTTTCAACAGCGGGTTGAGGCACCGGCGGCGTCTCACGGACCGGGCTGCGCTCCGGCAGGGGCTGGATCGCGCTCGACCCAAGCCAGCGCGACAGGGACACGCCCAGTTCCTTCAGCGTCAAAGGCTTCGTCAGATAATCGTTCATGCCGACCGCCATGCAACGGTCATAGTCCTCGCCACGCACATTGGCTGTCAGGGCCACGATCGGAATACCCTGGATAACACCCTTCGCGCGCTCGATGTTGCGGATTTCCCGCGCGGCGTCGATGCCGTCCATGTTCGGCATATGGCAATCCAGCAGGATCAGGTCGTACTGGCTGTTCTGCCACTTTTCGATGGCGTCGCGGCCGTCGTTGGCGGTCTCGACCAGCAAGCCGAGCTGAATCAAGGCCTCGCACGCCACTTCGCGATTCACCGGATTGTCTTCCGCCAGGAGAATCTTGCAGCTCGGCGATTTCATTTCCTTGGCCGGTTGCGCCGCGACCTTGCGCTCGGGCAGCTGGATGCCGCCCCGCGGGTCGCGTGCCGTCTCGGCCCGGTCGCGGATGATATCCGACAGACAATCGAACAGGGATGACTGGCGCACCGGACGCAGCAATACGCGGCAGTTCGATGGGAAGCCCTGCTCTTTGATCTCCTCCTCGCCCAATACATTGCCCATCAGCACGATGCGCACGGACTGGGTGTTGGCGTTCGAGCGTACCGTGCGCACCAGGCGCGCCGCCGGCCGGCCGCTGGTGGCGTCGATGAAGGCCACGTCGAACGGCTTGGCGCTCTGCGCCGCCGACTGGATGAGCGTCAGGCCTTCGTCGAGATTGCCCGTGGCGGTGGCGATGATGCCAAGCGACGCCAGTTGCGACATCAGCGCATCGCGCGAAGAAGTATCGCCGTCGACAACGAGGATGCGTACGCCGCCCAGCATACGGCGCTTCTCGTCCTGTGCGGTGCTGACGCCCGCCAGGCCCAGCCGCGCCGTGAACCAGAACGTCGAGCCCCCGCCCACCTTGCTGTCGAGCCCGACGCCGCCGCCCATGATCTGCGAAAGCTGTTTCGCGATGGTCAGGCCGAGGCCGGTGCCGCCATAGCGGCGGGTGGTGGATTGATCGGCCTGGGCGAAGGATTCGAAGATGCGTTCCCGCGCCGACGGGTCGATGCCGATGCCGGTGTCCTTGACCTCGAAGCGTAGCAGCACCGTGGCGCCGCTGGTCTCCTGCACCTGCAGGCGCACCAAGACCTTGCCCTTTTCAGTGAATTTCAGCGCATTGCCCACCAGGTTCGTCAGCACCTGGCGCAGGCGGCCAGAGTCGCCGCGCACCTGCTGCGGCACATTGGGAGCGACGACCGACTCGTATTTCAGCCCCTTCTTGTCGGCGACCTCCAGGAACAGGTCCTGGACTTCCTCGACGATCTCCCGCGGATTGAAATCGACCGTCTCGAGCTCGACCTTGCCGGCCTCGATCTTGGAGAAATCGAGAATTGTATTGATGATCGCCAGCAACGTCTTGGCCGATCCATGCACGATCTGGGCAAACCGCAGCTGCTTTTCCGTCAAGCCCGAAGCGAGCAGAATTTCCGTGGTGCCGAGAACGCCGTTCAGCGGCGTCCGGATCTCGTGGCTGACCGTGGCGAGGAATTCCGACTTGGCCTTGTTGGCGGCCTCGGCCTTGCTCTTGGCCTCTTCCAGATCGTTCACCGCCTGCCACAAGCTGGCGTTGGTCTGCACCAGTTCCTGGGTGCGGGCTTTCACCTGCTGCTCGAGATCGTTGCGGTTCTCGCTCAGTTTCTCGTCGCGCAACTGGATCTGCTCGAGCATGGCGTTGAAGCTGTCGATCAACTGGCCCATCTCGTCGTTGCCGTGCTTGCGCACGCGCTGGCGGTAATCCTTCTCCTTCTCGATCGCCCGCATGGCCTTGCTGAGATAGGACAGCGGCTTGGAGATCACGAAGCCCAGCAGCAGCGAGACCAGGAGCGCGACCACGATGGCCGAGCCGAGCACGCCCATCGCCAGCCAGAGATACTCCTGCATGCGCGCTTGGATACGGCTGAGATCGGCGACGACATAGAGCGTGGCGATCGTTTCGCCGTCCAGCGAGATCGGCACCTGGACGAACATGTCGTCCCGATCGTCGCGAATGGTCTTCTCCGTCGTTCCGAGGACGCGCAGTTCGCTCATCATGGCCTGGGCGCCGCTCTCGCCCGGCCGCAGGTAGGATGCGAAATGCTCGTTGTTCGCCCAGATGAAGGCGGCTTTGATGTTCGGATCCGTCGTCAGCTTGCCCAGGCCGTCGCGCGCTGCTTCGCGATCTTCGAAGGCAACCGCCGCCGTGCTATTGGCGCTGATGACCCGCGCCAAGGTGGTGAGCTTGTCCAGTTCGTCGCTGCGGAACGTGAAGTAGTCCCGCGCCAGGACGACGGACAAAGCGATCGTGAGGACCAGCGTGCTGACGAGCACGATGGTGACCGTCGCCTTGGTTCTGATCGATAAGTTCCGCAGGATCCCCATGGTCTTTTCCTGCCTCAATTCACAAGTCGAATCGCCAGATCAAGCAGCGCGGAACTCAGTTTCAGTCCGGCGTCTTGAGCGGCTCTCGGGTTGATTTCAAATTTGATCGTGTCGTTCACCTTGACCAGGCGGATCATGCCGCCGGCGTCGGCAAAGCCATCGAGATCGCTGATCGTCAGCGCGTGGCCGACGGCGCTCGTCTCGACGATTTTCTTCAGGCGATTCTTCTCCGACGGCGCCACATAGACGACGTTGCAGACATCGTCCTTTTTCAGCCGTTCGAGATATTTGAGTTCCACCGGCCTGCCGGCGACCGTCTTGCCATGCAGCGTGCTGTCGAACGCCGTGCCCAGTTCATGCTTGCCGATGACGCAGAAGCTGATGGTCTGCGGCGAGTTGCTGAAGGCGTCGGCCGGCCAGGTTGTGAACTTCGCGAAGTGGTAGATGAACGCCGCCTTCAGCGACGGTTCGTCCGCGGTTTGCGCGGCGGCCTGCGTCGAGGTGGTGGAAACCGGCGCGGGCCAAATCAGCGCAGCAACCAGCACAGCATGCAGCAGGCGGGCGAATGGCCCGCTGCGGCGCCGGCTCGGCTTATGCTCGGATTTCGCCACCCCGTTATCCCTCACCCTTCGACGCCCGATCCGACCGTGGTCGCACCGCAGCCTAGGCAACAGCACAGGCCGCGGCCGAAACCGGCCGCTCCGCACAGCAGCGAATATCGGGTAACTCGATGCGCCATTGGCTGGCGTCGCACTCCCACCCGTTCCAGGAATTTCGCCCGTCGGCTGCCGATCTCGCGCTTCAGGGCATGACTAGACATTTCGACCGATCAGAACCCGCGGTTAACCTTTGCCTCCGATTCTTGTACAGAATTGGTTAATTTTCGCTGAAGTGACGGCATTATCAGGCGTTTTTCCAATGGCTTAATGGCGTGTTAACCAATTTTTTCGCGGCCAGCAGATTCAACGGCTTAAGACCCCCCGGGCCAGCGGTGATTGGCGCCCCAATCCAGGTCCGGACCGGCGCCGCGCAGGTTTATTTCTTCACGGCCGTGAAGAGGGTGTTGGCGGGCTTTCGAACCTGAAGGAGAAGTTCATGAATCCCATCGCGCGTATTCTGCCCATCCTGGCACTCGGCGTGGCCCTTGCGCCCCTAAATGCCCACGCCGCCGGGGAAAAAATCATCGATTGGCGCCAGACCCACCAGGAACAACGCACCGACCAGGGCATCTCCAACGGGTCGCTCAATGCCCGCGAGACCGCCCGCATCGAATGGCGCAGCGACAAGCTGGGCGCCGCCGAAGATCGCGCGCTGGCTGACGGATCGCTGTCGAAGCGTGAGGCCATTCGGCTCAATCATGCCTACGAAGAGCAGAGCGAGTTCATCTACCGCCAGAAGCATGACCGCCAGACCCGCTAGTCGGCCGGTATTGCTCCTGACCGCCGCCCCTCGAACCGCCGCCGGATCGCGCCCCCGATCCGGCCGCGCGGTGCGGGGGGCGGATCTTTCCGGCAGCAACGAAGCGCTCCCAATTCCCCGCGCCATGATCTAGTCTTTGCGAACCGTCGCGAAGAAAATGGAGGGCGGAATTGCGCGGCTATCACGACATCGGCGGCTTGCCGCTGGGCGACATCGATCGCGGCGAGCATGACTATGCGATGTGGGAAAAGCGCGTCGACGCCATGCTGGTGCTGCTGTCGAAGAAGGGCGTGATCACGGTGGACGAGTTGCGCTGGGGCATCGAGACCCTAGGCGCCGACGCCTACGAGAAGCTCAGCTACTACGAACGCTGGATCGCTTCCATCACCAAGGCACTGCTGGCGCGCGGCGTGATCACCACCGATGAACTGGGCCGGCGCATGGCTGCCGCCGGCGACAAGCGATGAGCGCGCGATTCAAGCCGGGCGAGCGCGTTTCCGTGCGCCGCGCCGATCCCATCGGTCATGTCCGTACCCCCCACTATGTTCGCGGCAAGACCGGCGAGGTCGAGCGCATCTGCGGCGAGTTCGCCAATCCCGAAGAACTCGCCTTCGGCCGCAGCGGATTGCCGCGCCGGCCGCTCTACCGCGTGCGCTTTCGCCAGCGGGAGGTGTGGCCCGACTATCGCGGCGCCGCCTCGGATTCGTTGGATGTGGAGATTTACGAGCATTGGCTTGAACCCGCGGCGAAAGGCTGAATTCGATGCATGACGGTCATCACGACCATGAACCCGCTGGCAAGCGCGACCACGACGCGCCGCTGACCGCCTATCAGCGCATGGAGATCGCCGTGCGCGAGTTGCTGATCGAGAAACGCGTCCTCACCGCCGATGAAATCCGGCACGCGATCGAGGCCATGGATGCGCGCAGTCCCGCCCTGGGCGCGCGCGTCGTCGCCCATGCCTGGACCGATCCGGCGTTCAAGGAGCGGCTGCTCGGAAACGGCACTGCCGCCTGCGAGGAGCTGGGCATCGAGATGGGGTCGGTGAAGCTTGTCGTGGTCGAAAATTCCGCCGACACGCACAACATGATCGTCTGCACCCTCTGCTCCTGCTATCCGCGCATGCTGCTGGGCCTGCCGCCGGACTGGTACAAGGGCCGCGCCTACCGTGCCCGCGCCGTGCGCGAGCCGCGCCAGGTGCTGAAAGAATTCGGCTTGGCTCTGGAAGACAATATCAACCTGCGCGTGCATGATTCGACGGCCGATATGCGCTACATGGTCCTGCCCGCGCGCCCGGCTGGCACTGAGAGTTGGAACGAGGGACGGTTGGCAGGGATCGTCTCGCGCGACTGCATGATCGGCGTTGCCGTTCCGAAGGTGGCGTAAGGGTCAGGAACGGAACGCCGGAACTCCGGACGCTGCGTACAGCAGGGATATCATCCAGGCCTGAATTATCGGCACAGGATTAAGCCAAGCCTGTCATCCTCGCGACCGCGAGGACCCAGGGTGGCAGAGCGCATTTCGCGACAACGACGACCAGCGCACCTTGAAACCCTGGACCCTCACGTGCGCGAGGGCGACAGCCTGGGGGTATTGCGAGGAGGATCTTGATTCGCGCCTATGCCCGGGAGCCGCGAGTTGGATCGTAACGCGTCATATCTCTGATAGATAAGAAAAGCAATCCAAGATTGTATCGCGCGCCGAGGATCGGGCGCCTTCCGCCAATCCCTGCAACTCCCTCAGGGGGAACCAGCGGGCGACTCAATCATTTCTTAACCATCTTTTGTCCATAATGTTGCGGCATTGTGACATTGGCCACGGTGCGAGGGCCTGGCCCGCGGGAGTATCGGGATGGTCGGCATTGCTATCGGAGGTGAGTCATGTTCGACCTCTTTCTCATCGCCTGCATCAACGGCCATATCTGCGAATATGTGCAGGTGCCAGGCCTCTATGCGAGCGAGCGCAGCTGCGAAGTGCAGGCCGCCCTCATTGCCGGCACGATCCAGGGCCGGCATGACGCCTCCGGCGATCTCACCTACCGGTTCGATTGCAACTACTCCGAAGCCACGGGCGATAACCCACCGAAGATCTTCATCGATCCGAGACCCAGCTAGCGGCCCTCAGGCATAGCGCAGGCGCTGGCCGATCCCGAGGCGGCGCGCTTTCTCCAGCATTCCGTGACCCAGCGCAATATCGCTGAGGCTGAGACCGCGGTGCCAGAAGAGGATCGTCTCATCGTCTCGCTTGCGTCCCGCTTTCAGGCCTGCGGCGATCTGGCCGAGTTCCCCGTATAGCGTTGCCTCGCTGAGCTTGCCCCCGTCCACATGGGCCCGCAGCGCGCCGAACTTGCCGGCCCGCGCCTGCCCCCAATCGTCGACCACCACCTTGTCCATGATGTCGGTGAGCGACAGCTCCACGGCACTCATTGTGCCATAGGGAATCACCAGAGCGCCCTGCTTGACCCAGGATGTCTTGAACAGCGGCTCCGGCTTCTCCAGCCGCGAGGCTTCCACCATGATGTCGGCGCCCTCGAGACAGGCTTGCCAGCTATCGACCGCCCGCACCGGCTTGCCCAGATCGGCGGTCAGCCGCGCCGCGAAGCTATCGCGGCTTTCGGGCCGGCGCGAATGGACGCGGATCTCCGCGAAGTCGAACAGGCGGTCCAGCAGCCGCACGTTCCAATAGGCGGTGCCCCGCGCGCCCACATGGCCGAGCACCCGCGGCTTCGGCGGCGCCAGATACTTCGCGCCCAGCGCCGTGACAGCGCCGGTCCGCATTTCGGTGATCTCCGTGGCGTCGAGGATCGCCACCGGCATGCCCGTGCGCGGATCGAACAGGTTGAGCAGCGCCATCTCCGACGGCAGGCCGCGCTTGTAGTTGTCGACATAGTCGCCGACGATTTTCACGCCCGCGAGATTGAGCGGCGCCACATAGCCGCGCAACACGTTGAAGTGGCCGCGGAACAGCGGATCGGGGATCAGATGCATGCGCGGTTCGATCACCGCTTGCCCCTGGCCTTGGGCGCGCAGGCCCTGCTCCACCGCGTCGAGGATTTCCTGATCCGTCATCGCCAGCTTGGCGATGTCCGGGCCGTTCAGCCAGGTCAGATGAATCTCCGCCGGACTCGTGGAATTCATTCAGCCGACAAGCTCCCGCAACACGGTGCGGTAGCGGGCGAGGATCCCGTGCTCGGCGCGGTGATGCCCCTCCTCCACCATCCAGCGTCCGCCCACCATGACATCCCGCACCGGATTCTCATTGCCCGCGAACACCACGGAGTCCAGCAGCACGTCGCCATTGCGATCGACCAGCCCCGGCTTTTCCATGTCGATGACGATCATGTCGGCCCGATGGCCCGGCGCCAGCTTACCGATCGGACGGCCGAGCGCGAGCGCGCCACCCTTCAGCGCGGCGCCATACAGCGTGGCGCCGACATGGGGCGATCCGTTTGTCAACACGTTGCGCTTCCGGTGCAGCATCCGCTGGCCATATTCCAGCCAGCGCAGCTCTTCCACCGGACTTATGGAGATATGACTGTCCGAGCCGATGCCGAAGACGCCGCCGGCGCCGAGATAGTCCACTGCGTTGAAGAAGCCATCGCCCAGATTGCCTTCCGTCGTCGGGCAGAGGCCGGCAACGGCGCCGCTGCGCGCCAAGCGGCCGGTTTCGCCTTCGGTCATGTGCGTCGCATGCACCAGGCACCAGCGTGGCGTGAGCTGATGATTGTTCAACAGCCATTCCACCGGCCGCTGATTGCTCCAGGCGAGGCAGTCCTCCACTTCCTTCACCTGCTCGGCGATGTGGATGTGGATAGGCGCCGCCGCGTCCATCTGATCCAGGCCGTTCAGAACTTCCGCCAGCATCTGCGGCGTCACCGCGCGCAGCGAGTGGGGCGCGATGCCGAAGCGAAGCTGCGGATCGTTGGGGTGGCGCTGCACAAGTCGATTGACCAGCCGCAGGAATGACGCCGGATCGGTCAGGAAACGGCGCTGCCCCGACCCCGCCGGCTTGCCGCCGAAACCGCCGCAGCCATAGAGCACCGGCAGATGAGTCAGGCCAATGCCGGTCGTCCGCGCGGCGGTGATGATCTGCTCCGACATCTCCGCATAATCGGCAAAGTGGCGACCGTCGATATCATGATGCACATAGTGGAACTCGCCGACGGCGGTGTAGCCACTCTTCAGCATCTCGACATAAAGCTGCGCCGCAATGGCCTGAAGCTGTGGCGGCGTGATGCGGCCGACGAATCCGTACATCACCTGCCGCCAGGTCCAGAAACTGTCGTCGCCGGCACCGCCCGCCTGCCCCGCCTGCTCCGTCAGTCCGGCCATCGCCCGCTGGAATGCATGGGAATGCAGATTCGGCATGCCCGGCAGCACCGGCCCCTTGGCGCGATAGGAATAGCAGCTTTCCGCATGGGCGGCGGCGTTCGGCATGACATTGACGATGGTGCCCGCGCCATCGATCTCGAACAGAACGTTGTTGGCCCAGCCATCGGGGAGAAGCGCCGTTTCGGCGAACAGGGTCTGCAGGGTCATGCGGTCGGTTATTGCTCTTGCGGCGGAGTTCGGAATCGCGGAAGGCCGGGACAATAGGACCGAAAGACGCTATAGACAACGCGCCTCTGGCCGGGAGATTCGTGAGTTCATGTGGGATAGTCTATGGACCAATGGCCGTCTGGCAACGATGGCGCCGGGCGGCAACGCTTATGGTGCGCTGGAGGACGCCGCGCTGGCGGTCCAGGGCGGCCGCATCGCCTGGATCGGTCCGATGCGCGAATTGCCGCGGGCAGAGGCGCAGCAGGCCCGGATCAATCACGATCTTCGCGGCCGCTGGCTGACGCCGGGGTTCATCGATTGCCACACCCACCTGGTCTATGGCGGCAACCGCGCCCACGAATTCGAACTGCGCTTGGGCGGTGCCACCTACGAGGAGATTGCCCGCGCCGGCGGCGGTATTCGTTCGACCGTGGCGGCAACGCGCGCCGCCAGCGAGCAGGCCTTGGTCGATTCAGCCCTGCCTCGGCTCGATGCCCTGCAGACCGAGGGAGTCACGACCATCGAGATCAAGTCCGGTTACGGGCTGAATGCCGAGACCGAATCGAAGATGCTGCGCGCCGCCCGCGCCATCGCCGGGCGGCGGCGCGTTACCGTGCGCACGACATTCCTCGGCGCGCATACCGTGCCGGCGGAGTATGACGGCCGCGCCGATGAATTTGTCGATCAGGTCGTCAGGGAAATGCTGCCGGCGGTCGCAAGGGACAAGCTCGCCGATGCCGTGGACGCCTTCTGCGAAAAGATCGCCTTCTCGCCGGAACAGACCGCGCGGGTGTTCGACGCGGCCGTCAAGCTGGGCTTGCCGGTGAAACTCCATGCCGATCAGCTTTCGGATCTCGGCGGGGCGGCGCTGGCAGCGCGCTATAACGCGCTTTCCGCCGACCACCTTGAGTATACGTCGGAGGATGGCGTGGCGGCGATGGCCAAGGCCGGCACTGTGGCGGTGCTGCTGCCGGGCGCGTTCTATTTCCTGCGCGAGACCAAGCTGCCGCCGATCGCGCAGTTCCGGGCCACCGGCGTTCCCATCGCCATCGCCACGGACAGCAATCCCGGCAGCGCGCCGGTGACCTCGATGCTGCTGATGCTCAGCATGGCCTGCACGCTGTTCCGGATGACGCCGGAGGAAGCGCTCGCGGGCGTGACCCGCCACGCCGCGCGGGCGCTCGGCATGGCGGAGAGTCATGGCACGCTCGAAGTCGGCAAGGCGGCCGATCTTGCGATCTGGGATATCGAGCGGCCGGCGGAACTGTGCTACCGGATCGGCTTCAACCCCTGCGCCGGCGTGGTGCGCGGCGGCGAAGCCGTGGGCAGGCTGGCAAGCTGACGGCCCGCCCGCGCCGTCACTCCCAGAATGCGAGCACCAGGGAAGCCACCAGGAGCGCCGCCATCGTGAAGTTGAAAATGCGCATCGCCCGGTCCGAGGCGAACAGGCGCACGGCGACACCGACGCCGGCCCAGAACGCGCAGCTCGGCCAGGCCAGCAGCGCGAACACCGCGGCGACGATCAGCGTCTCCGCGAGATTGTCGTTTCCCGGCGTGTAGGTGGTGATGGCGGCGACCGCCATGATCCAGCCCTTGGGACTGACCCACTGGAAGGCCGCGGCCTCCAGGAAGTTCAGCGGCCGGCCGCTTGCGCCCTTGCTATCGGGCCGCCCGGCATTGGCGATGCGCCAGGCAAGATAGAGCAGATAGGCAGCGCCCACATATTTCAGCGCCGTCTGCAGCTCCGGCACGGCGACGAACACCGCCTTCAAGCCGATGCCGATGGCAATCACCATGACCGGAAAGCCGATGGAGATGCCGCCGATGTGGGGCAGCGTGCTGCGGAATCCGTAGTTGGCGCCGGAGGCGGCGAGCATCACCACATTCGGTCCGGGCGTGAAGCTGGTGGCGAAAGCGAAGACGAACAGCGGCCAGAGGAAATCGTACATCGTAAGTCGAGTGTCGCGTCTTTAATTGCGAGGTCGGCGCACGCATATATGCGCAGATGGGCGGCGCATTAGGTCAGATGCCGTGACCTTACTCAAGAGAGAGAATAGGCGCGACACGGGGTTGCATAGCTGCCATGAAAATCTGCGTCGCATACGGACTTGGCGCAGATTAGAATAGGCTCAAACGGAGTTTCGCCATGCCGTCAATGACCGACTGGGGCATACCGCTGGAGGTGCAGCCGAAGCCCGCCGACTACGGCTTCGATCTCGACCGCGCCTTGGCGTCGGTCGTCGGCATCCGCGCCAACATTCCCGACGACGCTTTCACCGCGGAGGTCCTGGGCACGGAGCGGGCGGGCAATGGCGTCGTCATCCGCGGCGACGGCGTTGTGCTGACGATCGGCTATCTGATCGTCGAGGCGGAAACCGTGTGGCTGCATCTCTCGGACGGGCAGCTGGTTCCCGGCCATGTGCTGGCCTATGACCAGGAGACCGGTCTGGGCATGGTGCAGGCGCTGGCGCGGCTGAATTTGCCGGAACTGCCGATCGGCAGCTCTAAGGCGGCGAGTATCGGCGACTCCGTGGTGGCCGCCGGCGCCGGCGGGCGGGTTCACTCGGTGGCGGCGCGTCTGCTGGCGAAGCAGGAGTTCGCGGGCTACTGGGAGTATGTGCTGGACGAGGCGATATTCACCGGGCCGGCGCATCCGCTGTGGGGCGGCAGCGCGCTGATCGGCCCGGACGGCGAACTGCTGGGCATCGGCTCGCTGCAGCTCCAGCGCGCCAGCCGCGCGGGCAAGGTCGAGGACATCAACATGTATGTCCCGATCGATCTGCTGAAGCCGATCCAGGAAGACATGTTCACCCGCGGCCGCACCGACCGGCCGCCGCGGCCCTGGCTCGGGCTCTATGCCACGGAGGTGGAGAACCGCGTCGTCGTCGCCGGGCTCGCCAGCAACGGGCCGGCCAAAGCCGCGCGGCTCAAGACCGGCGATATCCTGCTGTCGATCGCCGGCGAGGATGTCCATGACCTTGCCGATCTCTGGCGCCGGCTTTGGTCGCTGGGCAAGGCGGGCGTCGAGGTGCCGCTGCTGATCTACCGCGACGGCCGCGCCCTCGAGGTCAAGGTCGCCTCGGCCGATCGCGACAAGTTCCTCAAACGGCCGCGATTGCAGTAGGCCGTCTACTCCGCCGCCACCTGCGCCGCCTTGGCGTGCTTGCGCGGCTCCTTGTGGAACGTGCCGTCCTTCATGATCGCCAGCAGCCGGCGCTTGTCCCGCAGGATGCCCACATCGGCGACCGGATTGCCGTCCACCAGCAGCAGATCGGCGAGATAGCCCGGCTTGATCTGGCCGAGTTCATTGCCCATGCCCATGATCTCGCCGCCCAGCTTGGTGGCGGAGACCAGCGCATCAACAGGCGAGAAGCCCAACAGCTTCACGAAATGCTCGAGGTCGCGGGCGTTGGTGCCGATGGGGTTCCAGGCGAAGCCGTAATCGCCGCCGGGCAGGATGCGCACGCCCATCTTCTTCAGCTTCTTCATGTTCTCGATGCATTTATCGAGCTCGCGGCGGAAATAGATGGCGACCGGGTGATCCTTGGTGATGCCGTAGCCGGAGCCTTCGCCCTCGGCCGTCACATGCATGATGCCCATGGCGGGGGCGACGAAGATGCGGTCCTTGTGCTCGTCCAGCATCTCCAGCGCCTTGGTGTCCGAGAGCGTGCAGTGATAGAGCACGTCGACGCCGTTGCGCAGGCACATCTTCACGCTCTCGGCCGAGCGGGCATGGGCGGCCAACATCTTGCCGCGCGACTTGGCCACCTCGGCCACTGCCGCGACTTCCGCCTCGTTCATCACGGTCTGGTGGGCGCGGGCGAAGGGAACGAACTCGTCGCCGGAGGGATTGATCTTCAGGTTGTCGACGCCCTCGCGGCACATCTCGCGGGCGGTCTTGCGGAACTCGTCCGGCCCGTCGCAGCAGATGGCGAAGGTCTCGCGGTAGATATGACTGCGCCGCACATCGCCGAGGCCGCCGGTCACCGTCAGCTCGGGGCTGGCGGCGCGCATGCGCGGGCCTGGGATCTCGCCG
>Ga0184626_10000106_pt1 | contig 19756 bp, 18 predicted proteins | sample PLM3_60_b1_FD_133142 | JGI IMG/M metagenome (GOLD analysis project Ga0184626, IMG submission 133142) | Groundwater sediment microbial communities from an aquifer in East River, Colorado, USA - PLM3_60_b1 | ecosystem: Environmental > Terrestrial > Soil > Riparian zone | place: USA: East River... | reverse complement strand
AGTCCTTCGACGGCGCTCAGAGCCTGCACTGAGTTTATCGAAGTGACGAACGGAGGGGTTTTGATATGATTGAGGATTTTCCGCTCATGCTGAGGCTCTCGAAGCATTCCGAACCTTTTTCCAGCGATCTGCTAATGCTTGCGCGAGAAGCGCGGTAACTTTAACGTTTTTGTAACGCTTCTGAAACAAAATATCAGTAGGAATCGCGGCAGTAGATCTAATGGTTGTGTGGCCGCCATTGAGTCTGCCTAGAGGCGAATCCTCTGGGCTAACCTCGACAATACGACGATGCTCTGCCCCACACGGCGCTGATTGGACCTCAGGCTGGCGCTAATCACTTGTTTGGCGAAGCGGAGCGGCTTGGTATCGCGCTGGCATTGCTATCTTGCTTCTAAGTTGCCGACTGATCCGCTGTGGTCATCAGAGGGGGAGAGCTAACGGATGTTTGAATTTCCAAATCGAATCTTGTTCGTCGGTTTTGGGGCCGTGGCACGCTGCACGCTGCCCATCTTGCTGAAACACATTAGAGTTGATCCGAAGCGGATAACGATTATCGACTTTGAGCCGAACGAGGCGGCTTTGAAGCTCTGGATCGAGCAGGGTGTAACTTTTGTTAAAGATCGCGTGACGCCGGAGAATCTGGGCGCCTTGCTGGGCCAGCACCTCTCGGCCGGTGACCTGCTCATCGACCTGGCCTGGAACATCGATTGTTGCGAAATCGTGCAGTGGTGCCACGACCGGGGCGTGCTTTATGTCAACACGTCGGTGGAGCTTTGGGACCCGTACGCCGGAGCGGATGACAAGCACCCGACGGAGCGGACGCTCTACTGGCGCTACATGAAACTGCGGCAAATGATCGCCGGCTGGAGCGAGCCGGGACCCACGGCGGTGATCGAGCATGGGGCGAATCCGGGCCTCATCAGCCATTTTACCAAACATGCGCTTTTGGATATCGCCCGTCAGGCCCTGGTGGACAAAAAGTTCAGCGGCGCTCAGGCGGAGAAAATCGCTCACCACGCGAAGGCGCAGGAATTCAATCATCTGGCCCACCAGCTCGGCGTCAAGGTTATTCATTGCAGCGAGCGCGACACGCAGATCACCAATGAGCCGAAACAGGTAAACGAATTCGTCAACACCTGGAGCGTTGAGGGATTCCGCGAAGAGGGGACGACTACGGCCGAGATGGGCTGGGGCACCCATGAAAAGGAGCTGCCCGCCTTTGCCTTCGAGCATTCGGAAGGCCCCAAGAGCCAGATCTGTCTAGCGCGCATGGGTATCAATACGTTGGTGGCGAGCTGGGTGCCGCCGGACCACCATATCGTCGGCATGGTCGTGCGCCACGGCGAGTCATTCAGTATTGCTGAAAAGCTGACCGTCTGGCAAGGTGGCAAGGCGATCTACCGGCCCACGGTTCACTACGCCTATTGCCCGTGTGACTCCGCCATCGCCTCGCTCTACGAGCTGCGCGGCTACAATTACAGTCTGCAACCGCGCATCCGCATCATGACCGACGAAATCATCAGCGGGGCCGACATTCTGGGCGCTTTGGTGATGGGACACCCGTACCGGTCGTGGTGGTGCGGCTCCGACCTTGACATCGAGGAGTCGCGTCGCCTGGTGCCACATCAGAATGCTACCACTATGCAGGTGGCGATCTCCGTGGTCGCTGCCAGCATGTGGATGCTCGAGAGCCCGCGCCGTGGGGTGTGTGTCCCCGACGACCTGCCCCACGACTATGTGCTCGACATCAGCAAGCCATACTTAGGCAAGTTTGTTTCCGTGGCCTCGGACTGGGACCCGCTGAAGCACTACTCCAACTTTTTTCGCGGCTACAACCAGCCGCAGCTCGACACTTCCGACCCGTGGCAGTTCAAGAATTTTCTGATCACGGAAGGAGACTAGGGCGCCCAACAGAGAATCCATGGACCAAAAGACTCTCGTTCGGCTAGCCAAGATGCACGGTACGCCGTCTGTCGTAGTGGACCATAAAGTACTGCGAGAGAATTACGCGCAGTTCCGTAAGCATCTGCCGCGGGTGCAAGTCTACTACGCGGTCAAGGCCAACAGCGATCCTGCCATCGTAAAGACTTTCTACGACGCCGGGGCCAGCTTCGACGTCGCCAGTATGGCCGAGTTTTTGAACGTGCACGAGAAGATCCAGCATCTTCCGGCGAATCAGCGGCAGAACTTCATCTGGGATCGTATTATTTACGCTAACCCAATCAAGGCGAACGAGACGCTCGAGCAGTTGGATCCATACAAGCCGTTGGTGACCTACGATAACCACGAAGAGGTGATCAAGATCGCCCGCTACGCGCCGCACTCTGGCCTGGTGCTGCGGTTGCGCGTGCCCAACACCGGATCGATGGTGGAACTGTCGAGCAAGTTCGGCGCTTTGCCAGGCGAGGCCGTGGACCTGATCGCCTTCGCTCACAACAACAAGCTCGAAGTCGAGGGGTTGAGCTTCCACGTCGGCAGCCAGTGCACTAACGTGCAAAACTACAGCCAGGCATTGCACTTGGCCGCCGGGATCTTCTCCGAAGCCAAGACGTGCGGCTTCGATCTCAAGCTGCTCGACATCGGCGGTGGTTTCCCTGCCCACTACGATGACACCGTCCCAGCGTTCAAGAGCCTGGCGAAAACGATCAACACTGAGCTGGACCGGCTTTTTCCCGAGCCCATCGAGATTCTCGCCGAGCCGGGGCGGTTCCTGGTCGCTTCCGCCGCCACTGCCGTCGCCCAGATCATCGGTAAGGCCGTGCGCGGAGGCAAGCTCTGCTACTACCTCAATGACGGCGTCTATCACACCTACAGCGGCGTGATATTCGACCACTGCCAGTACCATCTCAAAAGCTTCAGGAAAGGCCCCACTCAGCTTTGCTCTGTTTTCGGCCCCACCTGCGACGCCCTCGACACCATCAGCCTCGCCGAGCAGCTTCCCGACATGGAGCTGGGCGAACTAATCTATTCCGAGAACATGGGCGCCTACGCCGCCGCCAGCAGCACGTGCTTCAACGGTTTCCCGCCGGCCAAGGTCGTGCATGTGAACCAGTGATCCCGAGTCGTCGGTGGTTCGTCGTACCCCCTTTGTTCGCACGGTCTGCCTGTACTCCCATGACGGCCACGATGAAAAATGCAATGCAAGCTTTACGATTTCGCGAAGCGAGGTTTGGAATATTCGCCTCATCTGTCCTTTCTGGTATCACCCTCGCGGTAATGGTGTGGGCGGCTCAACCGGCGCGGGGTACTCGCTCACCGGTCGCTCTGGTAAGCGGCACTCCGGAAATTTCGGCGTTGGCGGCTTGCATAGATGCAGAAGTTACCGACTCCGGACCAGTGGTGAGTCTAGAACGATTAACCGAGGGGCTGGAGTTCCGCATCGGTCTTCTTGGGGCCGCTGGTGCACAGCAGTTGGTTACGATCACCGCATTGCTCAAGCCCGATATCACGGCGCTAACTGTGTCTCACGACAATGAACCGGAGGCGCAACCGGCTGCCGCGTCGCGTTTCTACCGTTTATTGCGTGTGCATGTCGGTACGCGCGCCTGGGTGTGGCAGCGCGAGCGCGAAAAAGAAATTTGTCGGGAAGCGGCTACATGGATCAAGCAATTACGCGGCCGCCCCATCATTTTCGACCGCATCGGCACCGACGGTGAGCCGTATTAGTCGCTCGACTCCTCCGTAAACGCTGCGCGTGACAAAGAATCATTAACAATTAATCGACATGACAACGAATCGTCATTGATGTGACACATTCCAGGCGCATGGTGGGCTCCGATCTCAATATATTACATATTAAGGAGGATGCCTCATGCTCAAAATTCTTATGGTTATCATCAGTGTTGCGCTGGTCGGTCCGGCTTTGGCAGCGACGCCGACCTGCACCGGCAAAGTCGTTATGGGTGAAGGCAACGCGCGAGTCGTCACAGACGTAGCGAATCGACCTGTCGGTGAGACTTGTTTCAATGACCAGATCGTGGATAGCGCTGCTGAGGGCGCCAACTACGGCAACCATGACGAGTTTGTCGCCCACGTGACAAAACTTGTAGTGAGTTGGGCTAAGAGTAGGAAGATCAGCGTGCGCGAGGCGGGAGAGCTGCTGGCAGCAGCGGCGCGATCTGACGTCGGCAAGACTATCAAGGTGCGCGTGATCGCCTTCAACGATTTTCACGGCAATATTGACGGCGCCAATCTCAACCTGCGCAGCGATCCCGATGACATTTGTATCCGTAACCCGAGTGGTCAGTGCGCCGCGGGTGTGCCCGCCGGTGGAGTGGACTATATGGCCGGGCTGGTGCGGCAGCTCAAGGCCGGTGCTCCCAACAGCGTCGTGGTTTCGGCGGGTGACCTGATCGGCGCCAGCCCACTCAACTCCGCACTGTTCCACGACGAGCCCACTATCGAGACCATGAACCGTCTGGGATTGGAATTTAATGCCGTGGGTAATCACGAGTTCGACGAAGGGAGGGAAGAACTGTTGCGCATGCAGAACGGCGGCTGCCATCCCACGGATATCAATTCCTGCCAAGGCAATCTGGTCGGCACGCCGTATCCCTTTGAGGGAGCCAAGTTTGATTTTCTAGCCGCCAATGTGGTGGACACGGCCAGCGGCAAGACTTTGTTCCCGCCCTACGGCGTGAAAAACTTCAAAGGCAACCGCGTGGCTTTCATCGGAATGACGTTAAAAGGCACGCCTTCGATTGTTACCCCGTCCGGGGTGGCTGGCCTGGAATTCCGCGACGAGGCCGAAACTGTTAACGACCTGGTCCGTCGTCTCAAGCATCGTGGAATCGCCACTGTGGTCGTACTCGTGCACGAGGGCGGTGATCGGAATGCAGCTTAGCGAGATCCTGATCGCCGGGGTGCGGCGACCGCGCCCGCAATCAGTTGCTTTAATGTGATCGTAGTCGAAAAAGAATGGCTAGCCCATTTCTAGCGGTATAGAGCCACATGAGACACGGCGCCATTTTTCAAGCACCAAGTAACCTCGGAAGAAATAGGAGAGATCGCCAATTACCCGCGCTTTCTATCGACCGCCTGCCTTCTCGATTGCCCTGACGATGATTCTTTTTGCTTCCTCGCCGGACAGATTCGTGACGGTCAAGTGCGCGACGGATTGGCGACGGCGGGTCTTTTTTTTTGCATCGACCGAAATCTCGGTAATCTGTATTGCAACCCGCGGCGCGCGTCGATCAATAATCGTAATCTCTCGTTCCTTTTCCTTGGCCAAGGTATCACCCCCACAAACATGGCATGTCTATGCCATTGTTATCGAAACGTCAACCTATACAAAGCTGGCGGCCGGCCACTCTCTACAATGGCAAAAACATGTTTACATTATGGTTAGTACAACATTTCTATGGGAAAGGCATAAAAACTTCATCGTTAAAACAGGCGTACCGCATAAACGTTTTAGGTTATCCACAGCTGTGGATAAGACTGTGTATCAGTAGGTTTAGGCTTTAACTATATATTCCAGGAATTTAGGTGGTGATAGACGATTTGTAGATGGAAACATTATGCCGCCATGCTTCCTGATAGTTGGGCCGTGCGAAACGGGAGAAGAGACCCTAAGCTCTTAGGTTTAGTTTTGGCGCAGCGGTTTGTTGCGGTTGCTAAGTTGTGTTTAGAGCAGAAATTAATCTGTCAGGTATGTGCCGGGCGAATTCTAATTCGGCCTGGCTTCAGGAGCGTGGGGATGAGGTTCGGAAAGAAATTGCTGAATGGAGTTGGATTGATAGTTTTACGAACCTTATGATTTAGTCCGAGTGGCCATTTCTTTGGCCGCCCAACCTTACGCCAAATACCACTGCCGCGCTTTCCAGACCAGAACTGAGGCAGAAGAGCAATGGGATGAAAATCGCCGATGACCTGATTTACAATACAAAGAGATAACGACAAATACTAAACAGCAAACAGATCAGGAAAGTGAAGTAATCATATCGCGATTGCTCAATAAAGGTCTCTCGGCAGAATCACGAGAGCATGACTGACGCGTTGTGCATGGCCCTATGCATCACACTCATCGCTTCGCCCATCAACTGATCGAATGTTTTCTCGGTCGAGGCGGCGAATTCAACGGTTGGCGCAGTGCGCTGGCGCACAGCGGTTGTCGCTGGCTGCACTTCGTGTTGTTGCGCCTACATGGATGTTGTAGCCAGCACAATGAGCGTGACGATTAGAATCAATCTGCTGTTCATGCTCTCGTCCTCTTCATTGTCTTATCCGGCTATTATATTAATAGTTCGCCCGGCCGACGCCACTCTGCCGAACCGTCCTGATGATTGTTCGCTGCCGCATGGTTTTCTCCTCGACGCACAATCCAGATGCATATCTCTTCGCTCCAAGATTACTAGCCTAAGAGGAGCAGAGGACAGAAGAGAACCTCTATCCGCCATAGGCCATGGCCGCCAACGTCAAAACCCCAAGATCCCCCCTGTCGCTGTCAGCCGGAGCAGCCATTTCTCGACCCGCAGTCTCCCTTTTACCTGCGCTAGCCTGAGTTTCGCATCCCCCCAACGCACGATAGAGAAGTAGCGCGGTTTTTCTTCTCCGATGACTCCGACGGCCATGGGGTCGTCTGCGCGGCTCCAGATCTCTATTCGGTCAAACGAACGTGTTGCCTTTTTTATCTCTGCAATCGCAAGGTCAGGAATGGTATTGAACCGTGAGAAGAGATTTCTTATCTCTCTCTTGATCGGCAAGTATTCTTGCCACACCGCCAGCTCTTCCCCCGACAGTTCGGGGTAGGGAATCATCGGCTCACTTGTGCTGGCGGGAACCGCAGCCCTTTCATCATAATAAGTCTCTATGAACATAAAGCCTCCTTCTTACGTACAAAAATTCTGCATCTGGTGGGTGCCTCAAATACAAAAGCCAGTACACTCTTGCGGCAGAACCGCAAAAGCGACCGGCTTTGATAACTCATTTATCTTCGACCGAGGAACACACTTCGTTCCTCTCAAAGACCACTAACCTGAGCTAGCCCTATCGGGGATGGTGAAGCTCTATCCAAGCTGAAAAGTCGATCAAGGATGGATGGGCTATGGCCCCATTGATAAAACCCCAGTAGCACTGTGCAAAGTGGCTGTCAACAATGTGTACGACATCAGTACTTGTCTCTCATTTCTCCTGCTTTTTTGCGCGCCCAATAGCACGGCACGAAATAGAATCATTACCCCTCGGTGGCAAAAGCTACTTTGGGACTACTCCAACCAAGCTACCGGTTTGCGAGATTTTGCCCAGTGGGCGATTGATTTCTTCCAAAGATGCCTCGGGATCTGAGAAGAGATCAGTCCATTTAAAGGTTCATAAGCTATCCTGCCAGGCCAAGCCACTCCCGACTGTCGGGAAAATGGGCGCCGCGGCTTTATATATAACGCATCACACGCGGCGATTAAGAGTTTTCATGCGACTTTCACGGTGAATTCGGTTGTCGCTTGCTACTGAGGCGACTTCTCTTTCAAGGGTATTTCTTACCTGGCGTACCTGAATGAGATAGCCGTCGAACTTGCTGAGTGCCTGGGTCAAGTTCTCCTCGGAGAAATTTAGAAGTTGAGCCCGCTCTTGGATCAACTTTTGTGCTTCCTCCCGCAACGGAGCCACCTCCTTCTGTTTCGATTCGGCCCGTCGGATGAAAAACTTCTCTCTGGAACCTCCAGATTGGCCGGAAGAGGTAGCGAGAGTTCCGTACTCAGTCTTCAATTCTTCGATGAGCGACCCCACCCGCAGCGACTCAGCAACAACGCGATGAGCAGTAACGATCAAATCTCTTAGGGCGCCACGACGCTCGACTTTCTCTGCATGTCTAGCCGCTTCTTGAGCGGCCAAAGCGGAGCGATGAGCGGCCCGGGCAGCCCATAGCCCTCCAGCGGCCGCTATGAGCGCGGCTATAGCAGAAATGAGATTAATAGTTTCTTGTGACATTGCTTGCAGGTTCTCTCGATTTGATAGGCGTCAGGAACTAACTAAACTGGAAGTATATGCCAAAAGAACTTTCAACTGAAGATTTAGCGAGGATGATTGCTAAAAGCTTTGAAGGAGTCGATAAAGCGCATCGATGACCGCATGGAGACGGAACTCGCGGCAGGGGCACTCGAGGTGAAGCTTCAATACCTAGACGTACTAGGTCCCAAGGATACAGACTGCCCTTCCGAGCCGCAAGCAAGGGGCGGGCTGACGCGGTTCTCGCGTTGGGGAGTCCTGTGCTCAATTCTCAGCGAACAAAGCTTGCAGAGCTCGCGGTAAAGAGCCGGCTCCCGGCGATATACAACTTTCTAGAATTTGTGGAAGCCGGGGGGCTCATGACCTACGGCGTGAGCCGGAACGACTTAGCCCGACGCGCTGCCACTTACGTGGACAAGATTTTGAAAGGCACCAAGCCAGCTGACCTCCCGGTGGAGCAGCCGATAAAATTTGAGCTGGTCATCAACCTGAAGGCAGCGAAACAGATCGGCCTGACGATTCCGCCCAACGTGCTGGCGAGAGCGGACAGAGTGATCAAATGAGGAAGCACAATGGCAGAACCAGATAAAAAGCCAGTCACAATGCAAGAACTTCTCGTCTCAAGCCTCGCGCAGACCGATGCACTGGCTTCTAATTGAGAAGGGTCTTATCGAGAGAGGGCCGAATGTCAGAGCACGAGACCACTGATGCCGGAGGAGATGGAGCGCGCACTCAAAGAGCTGCCGCGCGATCCGGAAATTGTCGAGCTCTTCAAGAAGCTCGATGCAGCGGGCCTTTTGCCGGCGCGCTAGGCCTCGGCCCTGTCCCACTTCGCCTATCAACGCGTTGCGCGCGGAACAGCGCCGGGATTGGTGCCCTGTGCCGGAGGGGTTGGAAACGGTACTGGTTTTCGATAGGTGAAACGCTTCGCAGGTAAGCCCACATCGCCTTCATATCACGTCGGTCAAATCCTTTAGGTTGAACCACGGCATCGGCGGCAAGATTGCACGACCGTTCGGTTGTCCCTGATGTTTACCCGTTCGCAGTGCCTGAATAAAAGTCTCCTCGCTCCACTCACCAATGCCGGTCGCTTTGTCCGGCGTAAGATTGGTCGCGAAACTGACGCCCCACGGCCCAGCCCACGCCGTCGACATGTCGTTCGACGTCGCAAGCACGTTTCGCTGTTTGACGTCTTCCGGACTCCAGCTGGGATGCGGCAGATTTTGCGGATGGCCAGAAAGCAGCCGCTTCGTGTCAGGCACGGGTATGCCGTCGGGTCCCGGGATCTTTGGCGTGTGACAATCGTTGCAGCCACCGAGCGTCACTAAATACCTGCCACGCTCTATTGGATTGTCCTGTGTCTCCAGTTTCTATCCACATCCAAACACCACCATGGCAGTATTAACGGGAGCACAATGCCCGCGCTGTCTGCTCGCGCCGCCGTCTCGAACAGCTTGATGACCCTGTCCATCGCTTAACCCTCCGCAAGCACCGCTTCGGCGAGGGCTCGGCCTAAACCGCGGGAACTTCCGGTGATCAACCAGACCTTTGACATCGGAATCTCCTTTACGGTTTCACTTGAAACAAATACGGTTTCACTTGAAACAAATTCGACTCGCGCCGCTTCTGCCATAGCTGCGTAAGCGCAATCTCCGATTGCTGATCCGTGACGATTTGTTGTGCCCGCCGACGATGAACTCGTGGTAGTCCGTCAGTGAAGCGCTCATTCCACGTTCTATGGCCGATCTATCGGAGAAGTCGACGCCGCGTGGAAGACAGCCTAGACCAGGAGCGTTCCGCCGTCGACCACGACAATCTGGCCGGTGCTGAATCCTTCCTGCATCAGGAAAAGGTAAGCTCGCGCAATGTCAGATGCCTCACCCACGCGACCCACGAGAAGGGTCTTGCCCACACTCTCGTACATGCTTTCCCGCTCTTCTACTTTCATGTTCTGCCAGAGGTTCGTCCGAACAACGCCGGGCGAAACTGCATTCACGCGCAGGGGCGCCAGCTCAACGGCCAGCGCGCGAGTCAACGCTTCAATCGTGCCGCAGACACTGGCGCCGAGCACCCATCCTTTTCGTGGACGCTGGCCAGCGATGCCCGTGGTGAGTACGATCGAGCCGCCCGCTCGAATGTGCGGGGTCCCGTACTTTACGGAAGCCAGTGCCGCCCAATAGCGCAACTCAAAAGCCTGGCGGGCCTTCTTGAGATCCGCCGCGGCAACCTCGATCAGTTGCAACGTATCGCCGGCGGTGAAGACCAGGTGGTCGAAGTCCCCCAACTCCTGGAAGAAAGTCTGGATGGCCGTCTCGTCCGAAAGGTTGAGCGTGTGCCCTTCCGCCTGTCCACCCAGGCTGGTGATGGCCTGCTGAACCCGCTGCGTGTTGCTTGAGGCAACGACGAGTTCAGCGCCGTGTTCAACAACTTGCTGAGCCACAGCCAGACCGATCCCAGACGAGCCCCCCAGAATTACAACTCGCTTATTTCTCAACCCCGATTCCAACTCGATATCTCGAACCTTCTGCGTCATTGGATCCTCCATTCTGTTTACCCGTATGCCGGGCGATGCGCCGAGAGCTGCCAATGAAAACACACGCGAACGGCCGGGATTACTCCGCGACAGCGGCTGTCAAGGTTTCGACTGCCGCTAGGTTTTGCAGCAACTCCTTCGGCAAGCCGTGTCGTTCCTGCAAGTACGTCAGGCTGTTATAGGAGACCCAGACCTTTCCTTCGCGATCCTCCCAGATCAAAATCTTAAGAGGAAGATCGATGGCGCTACTGGGCGCCGCCAGCATCACGGGAGTGCCTGCCTTTGGGCTTCCGAAAATCAGCAGCTTGGTGGGACGCATTTTCATTCCCGCTTTTTCCGCTTCTCCGCTGTGGTCGACCAGCGCGAACAGGGTTACTCCCTTCGCTTGCAGAATCCCCTTGAGCTTCTCGACCGTTTCGTCCACCGAGTGATTGGTGGGTGTGTCGATGATCCCTCTGTCTCTATTGGGCGTCATAGAGGTCTCCTTTCCATTTGCAAACTGCGAACGAGTGGAACATCGGACCGAAACCACATCCAGACTTCATTTGAATAGGGTCGTCACTTCGGAGCCGTCCGATACCAGAGCCCGCTCTGCCATGTGCAGAAAAAGACCGTGCTCTACAACCCCTACAGTATTCCGAATGGATGCGGCCAGGGCATCGGGATCCTGGATTTCGCCGCACTCACAATCGAGAATCAGATTTCCTTCCTCGGTGATGAACTCAGAGCCATTGTTTAACCGCCTGATTGTTGAGCGGATTCCCATTTGCACTAGTTTTCTGGCCACCACAGGAGATGCGGTAGGAATCACTTCAACCGGCAGTGGAACCTTTCCGAGCCGGGTGACAACTTTACTGGAGTCGGCAATTACGACGAATCTCTTTGAGGCGCTGGCCACAATTTTCTCGTGCAACAGAGCACCTCCTCCACCCTTGATCAGCGCCAACCCCGGAGCAATCTCATCTGCTCCGTCAATCGCCACATCAATTTCCGGACACTGCCGAAAATCTATAATTGGGATTGAAAGGGATTCGGCAAGTTCCTTGCTGGTGTTCGATGAAGGGATGGCGCGAATTTTCAGACCGCGCTTCACGCGCTCGCCCAGCAGTTTGATGAAGTGGGTTGCGGTCGAGCCTGTCCCTAGGCCGACCACCATGCCGTCCTCAATAAAATCCAGGCTTTTCTTGGCAGCCAACTCCTTCGCGTATTCGGTGGAACGCATGGGCGACCTCCTATTATCCGGCATTTCCTGCTCTCCTTCCTCTAAGCGCCCGCACTATTCGGTAATCTGGGCAGTTCAGCGCTATCGCTACACACCCAAGGGCACGCATAGATGGCGAGGTTGGCATGTGCTGTCTATCCTTCGATTGATCGTGAAATTTTGTATTGAGCTTTGAAAATAAATCGCCAGCGAAAGTCAAAATGCACTTAGGCTAGGATCTGTTCTCGCAGACCGCCGTAGGCGAATGCACGAACCCCCTTCTTTGTATAAAGGTCGTGCGGAAACCCGAGTTCAATCCGGCTGGCCTCGTCAAGCGTCTTTAAATGTTCCGCAGAGAGCGTCAGGTCGAAGCTCGCGAGATTGTCCTGCAACTGAGAAAGCTTTCGCGCGCCGATGATGGGAATGACCGGGATAGGGCGGTAGCGAAGCCACGCCAGCGCGACCTGCGCCATGCTGCGACCGGTCTCATCAGACACACTCTTGACGGCGGCGACGATGCGGTCGGTCTGTTGTTGCTCCGGCATGAACTCCTTCATCATGTCGGTGCTCATACGGCCCGGCTCTGACGACCCGTGACCGTGGTACTTGCCGGTCAGCACGCCATTGGACAGTGGCGACCACGCGGTCAAGCCGAGGTTCAGCGCCTTGGCCATCGGAATCAGTTCCCGCTCCACGGTGCGCTCGATCAGGCTGTATTCGATCTGCAACCCGATGAAAGGCGACCACCCCCGGAGGTGAGCGAGCGTGTTGGCCTGCGCGATCCACCAGGCCGGGGCATCAGAGATGCCGACGTAGAGCACCTTGCCTTCGCGAACCAAGTCATCCAGTCCTCGCATGACCTCTTCGACTGGCGTTATCTGGTCCCAGATGTGGACCCAGAAGAGATCGATGTAGTCGGTCTTCAGTCGTTTGAGGCTCGCCTCCACTGCTTGCACCATATTCTTGCGCTGGTTGCCGGCCGCGTTCGGGTCTGTGCTGGGAGCGGCATTCGTGTATTTCGTGGCCATCACCACGCTCTGGCGTTGGCCCTCCATAAACTCGCCGAGGAACGATTCGCTGGTACCGTTCGTGTACACGTTAGCGGTGTCGATGAAATTGCCCCCGGCCTCGCGGAAAGCGTTGTACACCTTTCGTGCCTCGTCCTGTGCGGAACCCCAGCCCCAGTCATCGCCGAAGGTCATGGTACCGAGCGCTGCCTCCGAAACTCGAAGTCCGCTGTTGCCCAAAAGTCGGTATCGCATATGAATCTCCTTTTTTCGTTATGCTCGGAGGTCCTCTTTTGGCTCTGGCGCGCCGCCTCCAAGGCTGAGGGATGATCTACCGGGCAGATGATCTTTTATTGCGGCGGCAGCAGACCGACTTGTTTCATGAACGTAGCGGCATCCCAATAATCAGACTCGCGGCGGATCTTGCCAGCCTCCAGTTCGAGGATGGTCGAGCCCCGCACCGACGCAAAGCGTTTGCCAGTGGCCGGCATCCCTGGCAAGTCGCCTTTGTGTGTGCCCGACATCACCCACTCGATAGCAGCCCATCGGCTAGCGGCAAACCGGCTTGTCAATCCATATTTGAAGTCAGGGACTGCCGCGAAGGCGCGGTTAGCGAAGCTGCGAAGTTCCTCTTTGCCCCGAGCGACCACGCCGAAGGTAACGTCCTCGAAAACACAGTCGTCGGCAAAAAGGGCAAGAATAAGTTCAGGATCGTTGGATGACCAGGCTATGGCCCAATCATCGAACATCCGTTCTAAATCAGAGGTCGCCATGACACTCTCCTTATCGAAGGTCGGTTTGTCAGGATTGGAGTTGGTTCCGAAGACGATGGAGGTGCAGTGGTTTAGTCATAAATGTTCTGCGGTCCATTTTTGGTTTAACTCATCAGTGGTTAGAAATTCGGAGATTACTCCATCACCCAACGTCACCTTTCTTCTTTTGCCTGCATTACAAGGTTCTCTACCGAGCGTGCGATGCAGCTTCTTCGATCAGAGCTGCAACCTCCTTCGGCCTGGAGACGTAGACCGCGTGGCTGGCGCCCGAGACTTCGACCTTGTGGCTTTTGGCTCGTGTGGCATACCACCGTTCGAGGTCGGGGTTGATAGTTCTGTCTTTTGCCGCTACCAACATCCAGCTCGGTTTGCTTCTCCACGCAGGCGTGGTGATGACTGCATTGAAATTGGCAGCTGCGATGAGCACCTGCGAACGCGCCATGAAAGCGGCTTGCTCAGCAGGCAGGTCGGCTGCGAAGTACTCACGAAACTGCGCGGGGTCAAGGTAAGTGAAACCGTCTGCTGTCTCCTTTATCGCAGTAGACTTGCTGAGGTCACTTGGGAATCGTTTTCCGTCGTCAGCCTCACTCTCTCCAGCATCTGGCATGTGGGCCGCGACGTAGACCAATCCGGCAACCGATGGATCCGCCCCGGCTTCAGTAATTACGGCTCCCCCATAGCTGTGAGCGACAAGAATGCACGGTCCATCTTGTTGAGCAAGGACGCGCTTCGTAGCGGCGACATCTTCTTGGAACGACGTCAGCGGTTCTTGAACGATGCTGACGTTGTAGCCATCCTTGACGAGAATGTCGTAAACGCCCTTCCAGCCAGAACCATCTGCCCAGGCACCGTGAACCAGAACAATATTTCGAACGCGACGCTCTGCGTTCTGTGCTGAGGCGGCGCTGCAGGTCAACAGCAATAATAATACGCTGCAGAGGGATTGAGACATTCCTCGTACTACTCGTATACGCGTCATTGAATTACTCATTTTGTTGCTCCTTCTTGCGAATTGATTCGGCAATTTATCGACGACCAGTTCCGCCAATGCCAGCACAGTGAAGATCACCACGGAAGTATCCGAACCAATGAGAGATAATGGGCCCTCAGAGATCTCACAATCTCCGACGACTTTTCGACCTGTCTTTCTTGATCACCTGCATAAGTATCCACGCGTTAACAGGTTGATTGGTTACAGCAATTTCTCCGGGATAATGGGAAGGTCACGCACGCGCTTTCCGGTTGCGTGAAAGACGGCGTTCGCGATGGCCGGCGCGACCCCAACCAGAGCAAGTTCGCCGACTCCCTTCGCACCCAGCGGATTGACGTAAGGATCGTTCTCTTCCACAAAGATTGGATCGAGATCGGCGATATCCGCGTTTACAGGCGCGAGATAGTTCGCCAGATCGGCATTCACAATCCGTCCGCTCGTTCGATCTGTGATCGTATGTTCCATGAGGGCCATGCCAATGCCTCCAACCATGCCGCCGATGGACTGACTGCGCGCCATCCTGGGATTCACGATGCGTCCGGCGGCATATGCGCCGACCAGCCGGCGAACTCGAATGACCCCAAAGTCGCGGTCTACAGCAACTTCCGCGAATAAGGCGCCGAAGGCGTTCATGGAGTATTGGTTGTGCTCGGCGCCAGGTTGCGTCATCTCCGTGACCTCGAGAACATCGAGTCCGTGGCGCGCAAGAATGTCCTGATAGCGTTCGCCGCGTGACGGATCTGCTCGCAGGAAAAGCCGGCCGTCAGCCGCGTCGGTCATGTTCAAATTCGTTCCGCCTAGAGGCGAGTGTTCATCAGTGGCCGCCAGCTCCAGTGCTTTTGCACGCGCCGCGAGGCAAGCCACATGTACGGCTGAGCCGACGCTCGCCATCGTCATCGAGCCGCCATGGGGAGACGCGAAGGGAAACGTAGAGTCGCCCAAGGAAAAGTGCACACGCTCCGGTGGAATGCCAAGCGCGTCGCTGGCAACCTGCGTCATCGAAGTGGAGGTCCCCGGCCCCATGTCACTGGCGGCGCTCTCGACCTCGGCGCCGCCGTCTGCAAGCAGTCGAACGTGTGCGCCGGCTGGTCCGCGAAGTGTGTGGTACACGGCTGTAGCCATGCCCCAACCGATAAGCAACTTGCCGTCGCTCATGGAGCGAGGCTCAGGTTTCCGCGCGGACCATCCAAAGCCCTCGATCCCAAGACGATAGCATTCGCGGGTTGATCGGCTGGAGAACGGCAGGTTGGCGTATTCGTCCTTCTGCGGCTCATTCAGCAGACGCAGCGCCACCGGGTCTAAGTGGAGTGCATAGGCCAGTTCGTCCATGGCGCATTCCAGCGCAAAGATTCCGCTGGCCGTGCCGGGTGCGCGCATGTAGACCGGCGTGTGCACGTCGAGGGGCAGGAGGGCATAGTGTGTTGCGACATTTGGGCAAGAATGGAGAAACCTTGCGGGCTCGACGAGGCGCTCTACATATTGTTCATGGCTTGAGGTTTCCGCAATGCCGCGATGAACGATGGCTGTGAGCTGCCCATTGCGCGAAGCGCCAAGCTTCACGCGCTGCCATGTTTCCGGCCGGTAGCCGGTTTCCGTGTACATCTGGCGGCGTGTCAGCACCAGCTTCACGGGCCTTCCGACATACTTTGCGGCAAGCGCCGAAAGGGTTACGTGCGACCATGCGCGCAAGGTGGTGCCAAAGGCTCCGCCCACGAAGGGTGAGATGACATGCACGTTCTCAGGCGGAAGGCCGAAGACGGCTGCGAGTTCGTCGCGAACGTTCGCCACCCACTGGGTTTTGTCCCACAGCGTAAGCCGGTCGTCATCCCAGCGAGCGATCGTTGCATGCGGCTCCATGGGGTTGTGCTGCTGTCGCGCAATGAGATACTCGGCATCAATCTTTACATCGGCATCGGTCAATGCCTTTTCAGGATCGCCTCGGCGAGTGTCGGCGGGAAGTGGCGAATTAGGCAGAAGGCCGACAGCAGGCGCCACAGCACGTTCAAGCCCGCCGCTAAAGTCCAGGCGCGGAGTCTCCGGGGCATACTCGGTTCGAACCAGCGACGCAGCATACTCCGCCTGGTCGAGCGTCTCCGCCACTACGATCGCGATTGGCTGGCCATTGAACCGGACAACATCATCCTGTAAAACGTGCAGTCGTTCACCGATTGGATCCAGGGCGCTCTTGTGTTCTCGAAACGGGAGCTTGGGCGCGTTGAGATGTGAGATAACAGCAACGACCCCCGCAGCGTGCTGAGCTGGGGTTACGTCCAGCGCCTTCACTCGCCCCTTCGCCACCGTGCTGGTGACGATGACTGCATAAGCCAGATTCGGCAGGACGTGCTCCGCCGAGTACTTGGCGCGGCCCGTCACCTTAAGTACGCCATCCACCCGAGCCATTGGCTTGCCGACGCTCCCCTGGTTCATACATTGCCTCCCACTTCCTCCAATGCGCGGAAGACAGTCCGCTTAAGGAGTTCCACTTTGAAAGCGTTTTGGGTAAGAGGCTGCGCGCCTTCGCCGGCCCGCGCAGCGGCGCTACGCCACGCGGGTTCACCAGACTGTTGGCCAACCAGTGCCTTCTCGACATCGAGCAGCCGCCACGGCACAGTGCCCACGCCACCGGCTGCCACTCGAGCAGCACGGATGACGCCTCCCTCTACGTGCAGTGCTACGGCTGCTGAGACAAGGGCGAACTCATACGATGCGCGATCACGCACTTTGAGGTAGTGGGAGTGGGCCGTGTGTGCGCCCGCAGGAACAGCGATCCGGACGATCAGCTCATCTGCGCGCAGAGTGTGTTCCAGGTGTGGAGTCTTTTCGGGTAATCGATACAGCTCCGCCAGCGGAAAGCTGCGCTCGCTAGTGCTGCCGCGAACATAGACGATCGCCTCGAGTGCCATCAGGGCAACCGCCAGATCCGAGGCGTGCGTGGCGATACAATCGTCGCTCGCGCCAAAGATTGCGTGAGTTCGGTGCGCGCCTGTTTGAGCAGGACAACCCGACCCAGGCTGCTTCTTGTTGCAGGAGACGCCAGGATCTCTGAAGTACGTGCAGCGGGTCCGCTGCAGCAGGTTGCCGCCGATGGAAGCCATGTTGCGTATCTGCGGAGAAGCGCTGGCCAAAAGTGATTCCACAATCACAGGATAGGAAGCCCGAATCTCGCGGTTGGCGGCAACGTCAGACATGCGTGCCAGCGCGCCAATCTCAAGTCCACGCGCTGTTATCTCGACGCCGCGATGGGACAAGCGATTGATGTCTACCAGTGCTTTTGGCTGTTCGATGTGCTCACGCATCAGATCGACGAGAGTTGTGCCCCCGGCTAGAAAAACAGCACCGGCGGCCGCTGCTTCGATCGCGGCTCTCTCATCCTCTGCGCGCTGGAATTGAAAAGGATTCATGATTCAAGCCTTTCTAGCGACACTGCCGATGGCTGCAATGATGCCCGGATAAGCCCCGCAGCGGCAAATGTTGCCGCTCATCCACTCACGCGTCTCTTCGAGCGAGCCCGCATGGCCTTCAGCGATGCAGGCCACGCCCGAGACAAGCTGCCCCGGCGTGCAGTAGCCGCACTGGAATGCATCATGCTCAATGAACGCGGCTTGCAGAGGATGTAGGCTTTCACCCTGAGCCAGGCCTTCAATCGTCGTGACCGCCGCGCCGTCACAGGTTGCAGCCAGCGTAAGACAAGACAATACTCGTCTTCCATCGATCAGAACCGTGCATGCGCCGCAGGTGCCGTGGTTGCAACCTTTTTTGGTGCCGGTCAAATGAAGTCGCTCGCGTAAGAGATCAAGCAATGATGTACGAACGTCTACGCCCAGAGAGTGTTTTGCACCATTGATGACCAGTTGCACCTTCAGTTCTGATTCTACGTCTGTCGCAAGCATGGCTGGTTCTCCTTGTGTCGCATGGCTACCGAATGCGTAAACAGCGCCGGTAAGAGTGGCTCCACTTTTGAGCGATCTCTCCAGAAATTCACGTCTCGTCCAATCAAAACTTGGCACGTCATCCGCCGTTAGCTCCAAAGTGCGAGTTGTTCCTAAGAACCCGCATCACACTCATCGCGTCGCCATCAACTGATTGAATGTTTTTGATTGCGAGACCTGAACCGACAATTCGACAGATTGGGAGCGTCGCAATCGAACTTCCTCTTCAGCTCGTCCGCTCCACGCTGCACGCAGCCAGCCGTTAGCCGTCTTCTCGTCGGCGCCCTCGCCTTGAACTGCGACGCGTTCGCCCCGGCTTCGCCGACTGACGTTCGATCTGTTGGGCGATTCAGACGTCCATGAGCGGCAAACCAGGCAGCACCTTGTCGAGCGTGATGGGAAAATCGCGGACGCGAACTCCGGTGGCGTTGAACACCGCATTCGCCAGGGCCGCGCCGGACCCGCTAATGCCCAGCTCACCAATGCCCTTGGCGCCAAGCGCGTTGGCTTTGTCGTCGAACCCATCGAGCAATACGGCGTCGAGCTCGACGATGTCGGCGTGCACCGGCACCAGGTATTCGGCGAAGTCATGGTTGACGTAAGCGCCCGAGCGCGTATCGACTACGGCCTGTTCGAATAAGGCATAGCTTACGCCGAACGTCATCCCGCCGATCAACTGCGAGCGCGCTGTCTTGGGATTCAGAAAGCGCCCAGCCGCGAAGACCCCCAGCATCCGCCGGAGACGGATCTCGGCCGTATCGACGTCGACGCCTACTTCCGCGAAATGCGCTCCGTAACCATGGATCGAGTAGTCGCGGTAGTTCAGATCGGTCTCCATTCCAGGGAGACCCATGCCGGTGAGCTCGCCCTCCACCTCCAAGCCCTGGGGATACTCCCGTGCGACGATCGCGGAGAGCGGCTCGGATTTGTCGCGTGCGGACCCCAGCAGCTTCTCTCGCATGGCTTCACAAGCCCGAAGGACGGCGGTGCCTGAATTGCTGGCGCCCCATGAGCCGCCCGAACCCCAACTGAGAGGAAACTCGGAACGCCCGAGCTCGACCCGCACGCGATCGGCCGGCAACCCGAGCGTGTCGGCAGCAATTTGGGTCAGAATCGTGTAGGTGCCGCCGCCGATGTCGGTCATATCGGATTGGACAAGGGCGATCCCGTCGGGACCCATCCGGACCCTTGCCTTTGTCGGTGCCTGGAAGTGCATCCGAATCGCGGCAGCCATGCCATAGCCGACCAACCAACGGCCCTCGCGCAAACTCGCCGGCCGCGTAGGACGGCGATCCCAGCCGAACCGGCGGGCCCCTTCGCGCATGCAATCGACCAGACGGCGATCGCTGAACGGAACGCCTCGCTCGGGATCAACCGT